>Ga0114976_10002837_pt1 | contig 10844 bp, 9 predicted proteins | sample S_130805_EF_Meta_FD_87319 | JGI IMG/M metagenome (GOLD analysis project Ga0114976, IMG submission 87319) | Freshwater microbial communities from Lake Simoncouche, Canada to study carbon cycling - S_130805_EF_MetaG | ecosystem: Environmental > Aquatic > Freshwater > Lake | place: Lake...
AACGGCAATGGGCTGGATGAGGTTTCCCACCCACTTGGGTGCAGTCATGATCGGCAGCACATCGGTGAGGTGACGGATCATCTCAAAGCTCGTTGAACCTGAGCCAATGATCACACCGGCTTGAAGAGCAAGAGTAGGCACTCCGCTCTCAAGCAGTATTTGACCCACCTCAGCACGAGATCGCAGGTGCTTGCTGAGTGTGGTCGATGTCGGATGCAGTCCACCCAAATACACAATCCGGCCCACACCAGCGGCCTTGCACGATTGGGCGGCATTATGTGCGGCCGTCGTTTCCATCGATTCAAAGTCGCCGGATTGACCCATCGAGTGAACCAGGTAGTAAAAAACATCCGCACCCTGACACGCCTCGTCGAGAGCATCACGAGAGGCCATGTCGCCTTCCACAATGTCAACCCGACGGCGCCACGGTACGTCTCGCAACTTCTCGGCATTTCGAACGAAAACGCGAACGTCAAATCCGGCGTCCAACAACCGCGGCACCAAACGACCGCCAATGTAGCCCGTAGCACCAGTGACAACAGCAAGTCGCTTCCCCATGTGAATGAACACTAGGCGTATCTGCGTCATCACGCACGCGACGCGCGCGTCGGTCAAGCCGACTAGCCTTAACGCGTGGGAATTTGGTGGGACAGCCGGTCCAACACGTTTCGAGTCGTGTTCGTCGCCGCGGTGCTGACAGCGATGATTTTCGTGCTGTCAATCGTTACCGCTCTGACGCAACCGACCCACGATTCATCACCGATAGCCGCCGAGTCCCACGCGCAAACGACGCCCACCCCGAGTTCACATTCCGCTTCGACGTCGAGCAGCGACAAGGCCGCATCCTCCCCTTCGTCGACCGCAACGCCAACAACCTCCGCGAGCGCGCCGAGAACGGGTGTGGCGGGCGATGCGCTCATGTTCGAGGCCATGCTGGCGCAACTCCCCGAAGACAACAGCCCAGGGTCACACGGAGGCTACAACCGCGATCTGTTCAACGCATGGATTGATGCCAATGGTGATGGCTGCAATACCCGCGCGGAAGTTTTGAAATCGGAGACCTCGTCGGCGATTAGTGCCCACGGAACGTGCACGATTGACACCGGCAGCTGGTACTCCGCTTACGACGGAATCTGGTTCACCTCGGCGAAAGATCTCGATATCGACCACTTTGTGCCTCTGAAAGAGGCATGGGTTTCGGGTGCCTGGCAGTGGACGGGTGCAACTCGCGCCGCTTTTGGCAACGACTTGGGCTACGCAGCGAGTCTGCTCGCCGTCTCGTCATCATCGAATAGGTCCAAAAGTGACAATGATCCTGCACGGTGGCTCCCGCGAAACTCTGATTTCTATTGCGACTACGCCGCCACGTGGGTGGCCGTGAAGTGGAGATGGAATCTCTCCGTCGACGCTCTCGAACGCGACGCGTTGAACCGACTTCTCGGCCCGTGCTCGAGCCTCAGCGTCACGGTGCCGGATCGAGCGAACGTGTCCGTCAATCCCGACGCGCTTAACGGCGCTACGTCGCCAGGAGGCGGAGGTTCAGGCGACGGAATTATCGACCCTAACTTTGGGACGTGCTCCAAGGCCAAGGCGAACGGGTACGGACCATACCTTCGCGGCGTGGATCCTGAATACGACTTCTATCGGGACGCGGACAAAGACGGCAGGGTGTGCGAATGACGAAAGCCCCGGGGACTCCCGGGGCTTTCGCGTGAGCTAGCTTTTCTGCTGGCTTTTCAGTCTTGGTCAGTAGACGCGCGACGCGCTACTTGCTGCCGCAACCGCAGCTACCGCCGCAGCAACCGCCACCTTCGCCGCCACCAACGGTGGCCGAGGGGGCTTCCAGCTTGATGTTTGACACTGCCATGAGCACTCCTTTGTTTGATGAGTGCTGACGGATAACCGTCAGCGCCGGGCAACTATTCCCGGTGGTCTTCGTTAAGTGTGCGCCCTCGAGCGCTTTTTTTGCAACGTCACGCCGGTGACCAGCAAAATCGCTCCCACGATTGTCCAGGCGAGAAGAGTGATCCATTGAGTTGTTTGGCTCGCATCCGGAAAGAATGAGATTCGACGCAACAGGCTGACTTCACTGCCGAGTGGAAGTAATTGCCCCAGGCTACCCAAGGGTGCCGGGTAAAACTCAACGGGAAGAGAAGTTCCCGAAATGGGATTTCCAATGATGAAGAACAACAGGATGCCCACGATGATCCCAGGAAACTTGAACAGCGCTTGTAGTCCGACGAGAACAAACCCCACCGCCGCGATGCCCAGCGAGATGGCAAGCCACTCCAACCACCAGTTTCCAATCAGAATGCCTAAGCCTTGGAGGATTCCCGCAATGGCCGCACCCGCGACGAACGAAACCTTGACCAGGAACACGGCGCGCTGGCGATAAAAGCGCATGCGGATGGTCGCCAAGAGTGCCGCGACGATTCCCGCAATGACAAGCGGCAGAGCCGCCGCGGCGAGTCCGGCTCCACGAGCATCCGTTGGTGGGAGCGGCACGACGTCCGTCACCTGGGGGCTCAGGACCGTGAGGCCGTAACTGCGCGCGGTCGCATCCGCAATCTGCTGACCAATCTGCGTGAGGACCTGGGCGACCGCGGCATTGGCCGCGCTGGCCGTGAGTACGTCGAGTCCGGCATCGCTCAACACGAAGGCTCCGTAAATTTCTCGATGCTCAATCGCTGCGGTGGCGGCATCTGCGGATTCGTATTCGGTCCAGACGAAACCACCTGGCGCTTTTCCGTCAACGGCCGATTCGACAGCTGACGTGACTGCGGCAGGACCAACAATCCCGACGGGGAGTGACGCGGGGGTCGCATTGACAAGGGGCCACGCGAAAATCACCAGAATCAGGCTGACTATCACCGTCTCCATGATGGTCACCAAAATGATGGGCTTCCAGAACGCCATTGACCAGGTGGCCGGCGGCAGTGGGGATGCGCCCGAAGCCGTTGCCTCGGATGTACCCGATGTCGCGCGCGTCGTCACTGCGGCTGGGTTGGGTTGAGCGGTGGATTTCTTTGAAGAGGCCATTCGCTCATCATAGGGACGTCGCGAGGTCTACCGGTGCACACAGATCAGGGCCGCTGTTTCGCACGTTGCCGACGCGTCGATCGACAGGATGGAACTCCAAATGCTCCGCAACTTTGTCGCTTTCTGCCATCAGGAGATCGAGGGCTCCGGGCGTATCGGTCCCATCATGGCGCAGCCAGGCCGCGTACGCGTCGGAAGTGAGCATCACCGGTAATCGCTCGTGCAATTGCGCTGCGGGACCGACCGCTGGACGAGTCAGAATTGCGATCGACCTCCGTGCGGGATGTTCCTCCGAACGCCACACCTCTGTGATGCCAGCGAATGCGAGGCCGCGAGAGTCGTGGATGAAGTACGGTTGCGCCACACCATCCGCACCGGTATGCCATTCGTAATATCCGCTGGCAGGAACAATGCAACGACCGGTCTGAAAAGCTTTACGAAACATTCCATTTGTCGCAACCGTCTCAATGCGGGCGTTGATTGGCTGCGGTCGCTCCGAAAAGGACTGTTTCCAACGTGGGACAAAACCCCAGTGCGCCATTTCCGTGCGCCGTGCTTCTTTTCCCGAGACCGGGTCGAGCGACTCCAACACAATCGGGACTTCCGAGGTCGGCGCGATGTTGAAATTTTCGAAGTTCTCCGGCCAACCAGGGAGTTGCGATAGCAATTCCGGCATTTCTCCGGGCAGCGTGCGTGCCACGACATAACGACCGCACATCTGACACCTCCCAGTGAGCCTAGTTTCGCCCTACAAGGCTAGAGGTTTGTCCGCATTGTCGGTGGGGTGCGTTAACGTCTGCTCACTCGAGTTCATGATTACGGGGAAAGCGCTGGGGGTACATGGAAAACACCAATCCAAACGAAAAGAGCCTGCCGGCGAGACGACGGCGCTGCACGCTTCGTACCGAGGGGCACGGCGAATTGGGCGCCGTGCCCGATTTTTCAGATCATCCTGCGCTGTGGGTTCACGGCACCCTCGAACCGCTCTCGCTCGAGCGCGTCGACGACGTACCCGGAGCTCAGCCGTTGAGATTCGTTCCCAACCTCTCGCGGCCGCATACCGTCGAAGACCCAATTGGAATCCCCGTTGAACTCTTCCATCATGCGTCGGTAGAAATCAGGCGTCGCGTGGCGCTAGGTCTGACGCCGATTTGGTACCCCGTGGCGTGCGTCCTCGTGGTCGGGCATCGCCGATTCGATATGAGCCTTATTCCCGTTCCCCAGTGCGCCACCACGCCTACGGAGCCGCCTTCGATACGGGAGAGACGTGAGAGAAGCCGAGAACTCTTCGCCGAATTGCGACTCGAGCTGTATCGCGAGTCATTTTCTGAATGGATGCGCCACCGTGACATTTCACGATTGGACGCGCCTCCGCTGCGCATTTTCGATGCACTGATGCACGCGTGGGCGGCCCCCGAGCACGCAATTACCCACGATCATCTTGAGTTTCGTGATGCCCTACTCACGGCACTGGCTCTACTGGTCGACGTGCATAAGCGACCCGACCCCGAGTGCTAGGCCGCGTGACCCGAGTTCAGTTCCAGCAATACGACTCCCGCCACGATCAGGCCAAGCCCGACAAAGCCCCACGGTGCGATGGTCTCCCTGAACAAGAAGATGCCCAACACGGCAATGAGTGCGGTGCCTACTCCTGCCCAAATCGCATACCCCACACTCATGGACAAACCTCGAGCAAGGGCGATTCCCAGTAACGCAAATGAACCGAGGTATCCAACCACCACGACAACCGACGGCCACAACTTGGTGAAGCCGTCGCTCATTTTGAGGGCCGTGGTTCCGATGACTTCAGCGACAATCGCGATGGAGAGCAGAACATAAGGAAGCATCCTGTCATTCTGCCAGCTCAGGGAACCGAAGTAGAGTGCTCGGAGACGGAGAAACCGGAGCATCCGAAATGAATTTATGGAAGACGCTGGTTCGCTGCATCCGACCGCATTGGCCGTTGCTGGTCGGAGTATTGGTATTTCAATTCGCCCAGGCAATCGCGTCCCTCGCGTTACCGACTCTCAACGCCAACATCATCGACCTGGGCGTTGCCAAAGGTGACATCCCCTACATTCTGTCTACGGGCAGCATCATGTTGGGTGTGTCGCTGGCACAAATCATCGGTTCCATCACCGCGGTTTATTTTGGATCCCGGCTCGCCATGCTGGTCGGTCGGGACCTGCGCCAGCAGGTCTTTCATCATGTCGGTCAGTTCTCCGAGCGCGATATGAATACATTCGGCGCACCCTCACTGATAACACGGAATACGAACGACATTCTCCAGATTCAGATGCTCGTACTGTCTGGTTGCACGCTGTTGCTCTCAGCACCGATTCTGGCAATCGGCGGGGTGATCATGGCACTACGTCTGGATTTGGATCTGTCGATCATCATGGCGGTGAGTGTGCCCGTCTTGCTGGCCGTCGTCGGTGTTCTACTCTCCAGAATGGTGCCCCTGTTTCGTCTGATGCAGAATCGCATCGATCGCATCAACCAGGTGCTGCGCGAACAGTTGACGGGCATCCGAGTCGTTCGCGCCTTTGTCCGCGAACAGGTTGAAAACGAGCGCTTTGACGCCGCCAATGTGGCCGTGACTGACGCGTCACTGAAATCCGGTCGCCTAATGGCCCTGATGTTTCCCTCGGTGATGATTGTGTTGAATCTCTCCAGCGTTGCCGTGTTGTGGTTCGGCGCTTACCAAGTGGACGCCGGAAACATGCAAATTGGCACCGTCATGGCGTTCCTGCAATACCTCATGCAAATTCTGATGGCCGTAATGATGTCAATGTTCATGGCCATGATGATTCCTCGGGCCGCCGTCTGCGCCGACCGCGTCAGCGAAGTTCTTGCCACGCAATCCAATGTGATTCCACCCGCCTCACCACGAATTCCGGAACTGCGGAGCGGTCGGATTGTGTTTTCGGACGTGTCGTTCACCTATCCCGGTGCGGAAGTTCCCGTGCTCTCGCACGTATCATTCACGGTAGAACCCGGCACCACAACTGCCATTGTGGGGTCGACCGGGTCAGGAAAGACGACTCTGATCAACCTCATCCCCCGCTTGGTTGATCCTTCTGCGGGGCACATCCTCGTGGACGGCGTCGATGCGCGCGACATCGATTTGACACACCTGTGGAGCCTTATCGGACTCGTTCCACAGAAGGCCTTCTTGTTTAGCGGCACCATCTCGAGCAATTTGCGCTATGGCAAGGAATCTGCCTCCGATGAGGAACTGTGGCACGCTCTCGATGTTGCCCAGGCGCGAGATTTTGTCAGCGCTCTCGAATTGGGGCTTGACGCACCCGTGGTCCAAGGCGGAACAAACTTTTCTGGTGGGCAACGGCAACGGTTGGCAATCGCTCGCGCGCTCGTGAAACGCCCCGAGATTCTGATTTTCGACGATTCTTTTTCGTCACTTGACCTTGCAACGGATGCCCGCCTTCGGCGCGCATTGAGTAGCGAAGCCGCGAACGCCACCCAAATCATCATTGGTCAGCGCATTGCAAGTATTCGAGATGCGGATCAGATTCTGGTCCTCGACGACGGTGCCATCGCGGGGATCGGCACGCACGAAGACCTCCTTGCCGGTAACGCCACGTATCAAGAAATCGTGTCTTCGCAATTAAGTGCGGCGGAGGCATCATGAGCAACGAGAACCAGCACACCGCCAAAGATGCGTCGACGACGAGAATCGCCGTCCCCGCCGGTGCACCCGGTGGCCGACCAAGCGGGCCGATGGGTGGACGAGGCCCGATGGGTCCGGGAGCCGGGGTCCCGGTCGAAAAACCGCTCCAATTCGGCACCAGTGCCCGCCGGCTCCTCCAACGCTTGAAACCTGAGCGAGCGCGACTTGCTGTCGTGATCTCGTTCGCCGTCATCAGTGTGGGGCTGTCAGTGCTCGGTCCATGGATGCTCGGGAACGCGACCAACATCATCTTCAACGGAATCGTCTCGGCACAGCTCCCACCAGGAACGACCCAAGCGCAAGCCATCGCCATGCTCACCAAGGCCGGGCAAAACCAACTTGCCAGCATGCTGAGTGGGATGACCTTGACACCCGGTGAAGGTATCGACTTCACCGCACTCGGCATGACGCTCGGAATCGTTCTTGCAATTTATGCGGGTGGCTTCTTGTTCGGTTGGCTGCAGGCTCGCGTTCTGAACACGAGTGTTCAACGCACGGTCTTTCGCCTTCGCGAAGAGACCGAGCACAAACTCCACCGTCTTCCACTTTCCTACTTTGATCGCATGCAACGAGGCGAGCTGTTGAGTCGCGTCACTAACGACATCGATAACGTCGCCCAAAGTTTGCAACAAACCCTCAGTCAGGTTCTCGTGAGCCTTCTCACGGTCGTGGGCGTTTTGACGATGATGTTTATCATTTCGCCGGTGCTGGCGCTGATTGCCCTCATCTCCATTCCGGTCAGCCTCGGTGTCACGATGCTGGTGGCTCGCCGGTCCCAGCGCATGTTTGTCAACCAGTGGAAGCACACCGGCGAACTAAATGCACAAATTGAAGAAACGTTCACCGGCCATTCGCTCGTCAAGATATTTGGCCGCTCGCGGCAGGTTGAAGAAAAATTCGCCGCAAAGAATCATGAGCTGTACGAGGCAAGTTTTGGTGCACAGTTCGTCTCGGGCATCATCATGCCGTCGATGATGTTTGTCGGAAATCTCGTTTACGTCGGCATCGCCGTCGTCGGGGGACTTTTTGTGGCAAATGGAACCCTGTCTCTCGGTTCGGTTCAGGCGTTCATCCAGTATTCGCGGCAATTCACGCAGCCACTCTCACAGCTTGGTTCGATGGCCAACCTGCTGCAGTCCGGTGTCGCGTCAGCAGAACGTGTTTTTGAGCTCCTCGACGCACCAGAGCAGACGCCTGACGCCAGCGAGCCACTCAGTCCCGCTCACGAGACCGGCACGCTCGTGTTTGAGCATGTCAAGTTTGGATACTCGACGGATGCGCCGCTCATCACGGACCTCAATCTCACGGTCATGCCGGGTCAAACAATCGCCATTGTCGGCCCAACGGGCGCCGGAAAGACCACGCTGGTCAATCTCATCATGCGCTTCTACGAACTCAACGGCGGACACATCACTCTCGATGGAACGGACATCGCTCTCATGACGCGCGATGCGCTGCGCTCACGAATCGGCATGGTCTTGCAAGACACCTGGTTATTCAAGGGGACCATTCGGGAAAACATCGCCTATGGTCGTCCCGGGGCAAGCGACGACGAGATTATCGCGGCGGCCAAGGCTACCTACGTTGATCGCTTTGTTCGCACGTTACCCCTGGGCTATGAAACAGTTCTCGATGACGAGGCGTCCAACGTCAGCGCGGGCGAAAAGCAGCTCATCACAATTGCCCGGGCATTCTTGGCCGCACCCAGCGTGCTCATTCTCGACGAAGCGACATCGTCGGTGGATACGCGCACCGAAGTCCTCGTGCAACGAGCGATGGCGGCACTTCGTGCAGACCGCACGAGTTTCGTCATCGCGCACCGCCTGTCCACAATCCGGGATGCTGATCTCATCTTGGTCATGGAGCACGGCGACATCGTCGAACAGGGAACTCACGACCAACTCATGGCTAGACCCGGGGTGTATGCCGCTTTGTATGCCGCACAATTTGCTTCGTCGTCTGAACTTGACGTCTCTTCGAGCGCCCTCGGCGCTTAGAACGCGATCTTCGCGAGAAGCTCCACGAGCTGTTTGCGCTCCGCCAGGCTCAGTGCGGACATCGGGTCGTTGTCCATGTTTAAGAGCGCCTCACGAGATGTCGCAAAAAGTTCTTCACCCTGGGGCGTTGCCTTGATGACCACGCCGTTCTTACTGTGCGGATCCGGCCTGCGGGCGACCAGGAAGAGTCGCTCGAGGTCGTCGACAAGGAGTTCTGCCTCCGGTTCCGACACCAACAGAATCTGGGAAAGCTCCGCGACGCTCGGACTGGCATCGGAACACGCGAGAGACAACACGAAATACGTTCCGGTGTTGAGTCGGAATTCATCTAGGTAGGGAAGCGCACGAGCGGCATTGACGGCTCTCGCTCGGGCAAGCAAGAAGTCGGCATCAGAAAAAAGGTAGTGCTCTGAAAACCTTGCCGTTGTCACGTCATCCAGTGAAGTGGTCCGGGGCTCAATCGGGTGGGAGATGTCTGCCATTGTTTCTTAACCCTAACGATGCTTTAGCGCCACTTCGATTCGACCTTGGGGTTAACCATTACCGTGAATACGACGCCCCAGCTCTGTGGCTACTTCGGAAACAGCGGCAATGAACGGGCGTGCATCGGATGTCGATGATGGGTAGGTCAACGCTATGGCCGCTGCCGGCCATCCTGCGTGATCCACCACAGCAACGGCGACCGAGGCGAGCCCTTCGGTCACGTCGCCATCTTCGGTGGCAAAACCATCGCGGCGAACCGGTTCGATAAGTTGTTTTACTCTTGCGTACTCTCGTGATTCGGGATAATCCGCGCGCAGTTGTGACACTGGAAGTCGCGCGAGCATCGCGCGTCCGCTTGCGGTCTTGGTGGCCGGCAGACGCACGCCCACATTCGTGACCAAGCTAGGACGATTCCGCGCCCGCTCCTCGACTAAATAGAGCACTTCCGTGCCATGAAGCACCGCCATGTGTCCACTTTCGCCCACCTGATCGACGAGCTTGGCGATGAGCGGGGCACCTAACCGAGACAAGGGCTGCTGACGCGTATAACTCGATGCGAGTGCGTAGGCATTCGGGCCGAGGCCAAAGCGTTTTTCTTCCGGAACATGTGTCACGTATCCCCGCTCGCACATTACGGTGAGCAACTGATACGCGGACGAGCGCGGAAGATTGAGGGCCGTTGCGACCATTTGGGCCGGCACGGGTCCGCGCTGTGCGCTGAGAAAGTCAAGGATGCGCAATGTATTGTCCGCAGCAGGCACCCGTGTCATGCGACTCCCCTTGTCTGACATGTCAGACACTAGTCGAATTCGAGGAGTCACGCCAAGCCACACGCACGAGTGGAATGGTCATCATGTACGAAGTTGTCGTTGGGGCTGGTCCGCTGTCAATCGAAGACGTTGTGGGCGTCGCTCGCAACAACATGAGGGTCGCTTTAGACCCCCGTGCACTTGTCGAAGTTGCCGCGAGTCGGGCCATCATCGATGGGCTCGCCTCGGACCCGCATCCGCACTATGGAATCTCCACCGGATTCGGCGCACTCGCGACGACGTTCATTGAACGCGACCGCCGAGCCCAACTCCAGTTATCGCTCGTGCGCTCGCACGCGGCCGGTGTTGGTGATGAAGTCGAACGAGAAGTGATTCGCAGTCTGATGTTATTGCGATTGAGCACGCTGATGACCGGTCGTACTGGTGTGCGCCCGGTGGTGTGTGAAACCTATGCGGCCGTTCTCAACGCTGGCATCACGCCCATCGTGCGCGCTTACGGGTCCCTCGGTTGCTCAGGCGATCTCGCTCCACTTGCCCACTGCGCGTTGGTTCTTCTGGGCGAGGGCGAAGTTCGCACCGCGTCGGGAACTCAGGTTTCGGCGGCCGAGGCCCTCGCCGACGCACACATCGCGCCACTTGATCTACAAGAGAAAGAAGGGCTGGCGCTGATCAATGGCACCGACGGGATGCTGGGACATCTCTGCCTCGCGATTGCAGACCTCAAGGTGCTTCTGACAACGGCGGACATTGTGGCTGCTATGAGCGTCGAAGGACTAATGGGAACGGATCGGGTTTTCGCCGCCGACCTGCAGAGGCTTCGGCCTCATGTCGGGCAGGCAGTGTCGGCTTCGAACATGGCCAGCG
>Ga0114976_10002840_pt1 | contig 10842 bp, 9 predicted proteins | sample S_130805_EF_Meta_FD_87319 | JGI IMG/M metagenome (GOLD analysis project Ga0114976, IMG submission 87319) | Freshwater microbial communities from Lake Simoncouche, Canada to study carbon cycling - S_130805_EF_MetaG | ecosystem: Environmental > Aquatic > Freshwater > Lake | place: Lake...
CGATGCTCTCGGCGATCCGCCGGCCGCGTCCGGAGATCTCGCCGTGGGCGCCGCGTCTCCTGCGGACGCGGATCGATCCGCAGAAGATCGGTCTCCTGATTGGCCCGGGCGGCAAGACCATCCGCGGCATCCAGGAAGCCACCGGAGCGAGCATCGACGTGGAGGACGACGGTACGGTCACTGTGGCGAGCCACGACGCCGAAGGGGCGATGGCGGCCATGGCTCAGATCGAGGGCCTCACCGCCTCGATCCAGGTCGGCCGGATCTACGAGGGTCGGGTCACGAGCATCAAGGACTTCGGCGCCTTCGTGGAACTCGTGCCGGGCAAGGACGGTCTCTGCCACGTGAGCGAGCTCTCCGACGATTTCGTGAAGAGCGTGGCCGACGTCTGCCGGATCGGCGACATCATGAAGGTGAAGGTGATCGCGGTCGACGACCAGGATCGCGTGAAGCTCAGCCGCAAGGCTGTGCTCCGCGAGCAGGCCGAGGCTGCGGCGGGGAATCCGGCGGCGGAGTGACGGTCTTCCCAGGCCACTCGTGAGAGCCTCCCGGCCATGTCGTCACCCGACGATCAGGACCGCTCGCGGGCCGAAACATATGCGGAGTTTGCGGCTCTCGTGGGCGGTCTCGCCCACGAGATCCGCAACCCGCTGTCGACCATTCGACTCAACATGGAGCTGCTGGCCGAGGACTTCGAGAACACCGATCCCGCCTCCCCTACCAAGCAGCGGGATCGACGGGCGAAGGCGAAGATCGACCTCGTGCGGCAGGAGTGCGACCGCCTGCAGAAGCTGCTCGGCGACTTCCTCGACTTCGCGCGGCAGGAGTCGCTGACGCTCGAGCCGGGCAGCCTCAACGCCGAGATCGAGCAGCTTCTCGACTTCTTCTCGATCCGGGCCAAGGACGCGGGCGTCGAGATCGTCCGCTACCTCGATCCCGAGTTGCCGGCGGTCCGGCTCGACCGGGAGACCTTCCGTTCGGCGGTGCTCAATCTGCTGCTCAACGCGGTTCAGGCGATGGAGGGAGCCGGCGGTCAGCTCGTCGTTCGCACCCGGCCGGCGGGCCTCGGCGTGCTCCTGGAGCTGATCGACACGGGCCCCGGGATGGACGCGGAGACGCTCGGCAAGGTGTTCGGCGCCTTCTACACGACCAAGCAGGGAGGCTCGGGCCTCGGCCTGCCGACGGCCCGGAAGATCGTCGAGGCGCACGGCGGTACGATCGACGTGGAAAGCGCCCCCGGCAGGGGCACCAAGGTGACGATCTGGCTCCCCGCCCCGCCGCGGCTTCCCAAGGGGGGGCGGGCCGCCGAGGGCCCGTCGTCCTGACTCGCGGCGCAACTGGACGCCCGCCCCGCACGCTCCGTACCATCGCGATTATGGCATCGATTCCCGCAGCCCCCTCCGCACCCGCGAACGACTCGGCCGCCGAGCCGGCAGCGGGGCCGTCGGCGATGCGGGTGCTGGTGGTCGACAACGACATCGTGCATGCCCGAACGATGGGCGAGGTGCTCGGCCGGCTGGGACACGCCGTGACCGTGGTCGGCAGCGGCACCGAGGGGAGCCGGCGGATCGAAGCCGAGCTGTTCGACATCGTGGTCACAGACCTGATGATGAACGACATCGGCGGCCTGGAGATTCTCGCCCGGGCCAAGAAGGCCTCGGCCGAGACCGAGGTGATCGTCGTCACCGGCCACGGGACGATCCCTTCGGCGGTCTCGGCGATGCAGCAGGGAGCCTTCACCTACCTGCAGAAGCCGCTCGACATGGCCCACCTCCGGGCGGCGGTCGAGAAGGCCGCGGAGGGCGTCCGCCTGCGGCGGCAGAACCTGGAGCTCAACCGACGGCTCGACGAGAAGTTCGGCTTCGAAGGGGTGGTGGGGTCGAGCCCGCAGATGCTCGCGCTCATCGAGCGACTCAAGCGCATCGCGCCGACCGACGCCACCGTGCTGATCCAGGGTGAGACCGGCACCGGCAAGGAACTCGTCGCCCAGGCCGCACATCAGAACAGCCCGCGGAAGAGCAAGCCGTTCGTGGCCCTCAACTGTGCCGCCCTCAGCGAGAACATCCTCGAGAGCGAGCTCTTCGGCCACGTCCGCGGCGCCTTCACCGACGCCTCCAGCGATCGGATCGGGAAGTTCGAGTATGCCAACGGCGGCACGTTGTTCCTCGACGAGGTCGGCGACATGCCGATGGCGACGCAGATCAAGCTCCTCCGGGTCTTGGAGTCGGGCGAGATCACCCGCGTGGGCTCCAACACGCCGGTGCGGGTGAACGTCCGCATCCTCTCGGCCACGAACCGCAACCTGGAGGATGCGATCGCCTCCGGGAGCTTTCGCAGCGACCTCTACCACCGGCTCAAGGTGGTGACGATCGCGATCCCGCCCCTCCGCGACCGGGCTGGCGACATCCCGCTGCTCATCGAGCACTTCCTCAAGCAGTTGTCGCGGCGGCACGGCAAGACGATCAAGGGCCTGTCGCTCCCGGCCCGCGTCAAGCTCGGCTCGTATGGCTGGCCCGGCAACGTGCGGCAGCTGCGGAACGTGATCGAGAGCATGGTGGTGGTGGACTGCGACGAGACCCTCGACGTGGACGACCTGCCGATCGAGCTCGATCCCGACGCTCCGGTGGCCGCTGCCTCGACCGCCGCCGTCGACATGACCTCGGGCCTCTCCGCCCTGGTCGGCCGGCCGCTCGAGGAGATCGAGAAGGTGTTCATCGCCGAGACACTCAAACTCACCGGCGGCAACCGCGAGCAGGCGGCCGACCTGCTCGGCATCGGCGAGCGGACCTTGTATCGCAAGATCAAGGAGTACCAGCTCAGCTGAGCCACCGGCCGCATGGGACGCATCCACCAACTCCCGATGTCGGTCGTCAACCGCATCGCCGCCGGCGAGGTGGTGGAGCGGCCCGCGAGCGTCGTCAAGGAACTTCTCGAGAACGCCCTCGACGCCTCGCCCACCCGGATCGACGTCGCCCTCGACCAGGGCGGCGTCGCGCTGGTGCGGGTGGTTGACGACGGCGGCGGCATCGAGGCCGACGACCTGCCGCTGGCCGTGACGGCCCACGCCACGAGCAAGCTCAAGGTGGCCGAGGATCTCGAGCGGATCGAAACGCTCGGTTTTCGCGGCGAGGCCCTAGCGAGCATCGCCGAGGTGTCGCGGCTCGTGATTCGCTCCCGGACCCCGGGGGGCACGGGGGCGACGATCACCGTGGACGGCGGTCGCGCCGGGGAGGTGCGGCCCGACGGCTGCGCGGTGGGCACGACGGTCGAGGTGCATCAGCTGTTCGGCAACGTGCCCGCCCGACGGGCGTTCCTCCGGGCACCGCAGACCGAGTGGTCGCACGCCTCGGAAGCCTTCGTCCGCACGGCGCTGGCCCATCCGGCCGTGGCCCTCAGCCTCGTCCACAATGGCCGCCGGGTGCACGATCTGCCGGCGACGCCGTCGTGGCGCGACCGGATCGCGGGCTTGTTCGGGGCCGAGGTGGCGGGCCGGCTGATCGAGGTCGAGGCCGACGACGGCGAGGTGTCGGTCCACGGATACGTGGGCCGGCCGGAGGACGACGTGGCCAGCGGCCGACTGCAGCACCTGTTCGTCGGCGGCCGGCCGTTCCGCGACCGCTCGATCCTGCATGCCGTGCAGGAGGCCTACCGGGGCCTCCTCCTCTCGGGTCGCCAGCCGATCGCCTTCCTGGCGTTCGACCTGCCTCCCGACGCCGTCGATGTGAATGTGCATCCGGCGAAGATGGAGGTTCGGTTTCGCGAGCCGTCGCGGCTCTATCGCCTCGTGCTCTCGGCCCTGCGCACGAAGTTCCTCGCCGCCAACGTCACCACGCGGCTCCAGCCCCCCGCGGCGATCGCGGCGGAGGTGGCGGAGTTCCAGCCGTTCGCGCCGTCCATCCCGGACCGGTTCGCGGCGCCGGGGCCGCGGCCCTCGTGGCCCGGCACGCCGGCGGGCGACGATCGGGTGCCACTGGCCGACCCCCCGGAGAGCCTGGCACCGCCGGCCTGGGAACTGGACGACGCCGCGCGGCCCGTCGCGGCCGCGGAGCGGGCGGTGCAGATGCACGACCGCTACCTCGTGGTGGAAACGGCGGCCGGCATCGAGGTGATCGACCAGCACGCCCTCCACGAGCGGCTCCTGTACGAGAAGTTCAAGACCGCGGTGGAAGCGGGCGGCCTGGAGGTGCAGCCGCTCTTGGTGCCTGAGAAGGTCGATCTCGCCCCTGCCGAACTGGAACTCGTCCACGAACATGCCGGCACGCTCGAACGGGCCGGCATGCGGATCGAGCCGTTCGGCGGCAGCACCGTGATCGTCACCTCGAAGCCCGCACTCGCCGGCGACACCTCGGCCGGGGCGATCGTCCGGGAGGTGCTCGACCGGCTCGCCTCCACGGCGGCCTCGGGGGGCGGCACCAGCATGCTCGTTGACGAGGTGCTGCACGGCCTCGCCTGCCGGGCCGCGATCAAGGCCGGAGACCGGCTCTCGGAGGCCGAGGTCGCCGCCCTGGTGCGGGAACGGCGGATCGTCGCCGAGTCGCATCATTGCCCGCACGGACGGCCCACGTCGCTGACGCTCTCGCGGCAGGATCTCGACCGTCAGTTTCGCCGCACGTGAGTTCCCCACCATCCATGCCCGAGATGACCCCGCCCGAGGACCAGCGATGATCTGCGTGAGCATCGGCCGCGGCCGCCACCGCCACATGATCGCCGAGCACAAGCACCTGGTGGAGAACGGTGTCCACCTCGTGGAGCTGCGGCTCGACTACATCCAGGGCGAGGTCCAGGTGCGGCGGCTGCTCCGCGACCGCCCCTGTCCGGTGATCGTCACCTGCCGACGGAAGAACGACGGCGGCCGCTGGGAGCACTCGGAGGAGGCCCGGCAGACGCTGCTGAGGACGGCGATCGTCGAGGGAGCCGACTACATCGACCTCGAGGACGACATCGCCGCGACGGTGCCGCGGTACGGGGTGACGAAGCGGATCGTCAGCCACCACGACTTCCAGAAGACCCCCGCCGACCTGACGCTCTTGCACAAGCGGCTGGCCTCGATGGATGCCGACGTGGTCAAGATCGCGGGGATGGCGAACCATCCCACCGACAACCTCCGGATGCTGCAGATGGTGCATGCCAGCAAGGTGCCGACGGTCGGCATCTGCATGGGCGACATCGGCGTGCCGACCCGCATCCTCGGCGGGCGCCTGGGCGCCCCCTTCACCTACGCCACCTTCAACGACGACCGCGTCCTCGCGCCCGGCCAGATCGGCTGGCGGCAGATGCGAGAGATGTATCGCTACGACTCGATCACACCCGCGACGCGGATCTACGGGGTGGTCGCCGACCCGGTGGCCCACAGCCTGTCGCCGGTGGTCCACAATACGGCCCTGGCCGCCGCGAGCCTCGATGCGGTCTACCTCCCCTTCCGGGTACCGGCCGAGCAGCTCGACGAGTTCCTGATGGCCGCCTCCCGCTGGCCCTTGGCGGGGTTGAGCGTGACGATCCCGCACAAGGAGGCCGTCTTGAAGCATGCGGCCCACGTGGACGACCTCGTGAAGTCGATCGGGGCCGCCAACACGCTCTCGTTTACCGCCGCGGGCATCACCGCCGCCAACACCGACGCGAGCGCCGCGGTGGAGAGCCTGGCGGCGGCCCTCCAGGGAGACGACCAGGTGGAGGCCGAGGGCCTCGGCCTCAAGACCACGCTCGTGCTCGGTGCCGGCGGCGCGGCGCGGGCGGTGGCCTTCGGCCTCAAGAAGAAGGGCGTCGAGGTGACGGTCACGTCCCGCACCGTCGACCGCGCCAGGAAGATCGCGGCCGAGGTGGGCTGCAAGTCGGTGGAGTGGGCCGCTCGGCACCGGATGCCCTACGACTGCATCGTCAACGCGACGCCGGTGGGCATGCATCCCAACGTGGACGAGAGCCCCTACGACAAGGAGCATCTCCGGCCGTACATGGTGGTCTTCGACACCGTCTACAATCCCGAGAATACGCTGCTCATCAAGGAAGCCCGGGGCGCCGGGTGCCGCACCGTCACCGGCGTGGAGATGTTCGTGCGGCAGGCGGCGATCCAGTATCGCATCTGGAATGGCGCTGAACCGCCGCCGCAGGTGATGCGGGAGGCGCTCAAGCGGGCCACGGCATCGGCCAAGCAGCCGTCGTGAGCGGTCCGGTGGCGGACGGAGGAACGACGATGACGCGGCTGACACTCATCGGCTATCGGGGCTCCGGCAAATCGACCGTCGCGGCCCTGCTCGCGCCGCGGCTCGGCGTGCCCGCGGTGGATGCCGACGAGGTGCTCGAGCAGCGGGCCGGCATGTCGATCGCGGCCCTGATCGCCGACCGCGGCGAGGCGAGCTTCCGCGACCTCGAGTCGATCGTTCTCGCCGAGCTGCTCGCTGGTCCGCCGCTGATTCTTGCCACCGGTGGAGGCGTGGTGCTCCGGGAGACCAATCGGCAACTGCTTCGCGACCGCGGTCGCCCCGTGGTCTGGCTCGACGCCGCCGCCGACGTGGTGCGGGCCCGGCTGGCGGCCGATCCCACGACGGCCACCCGCCGTCCGGGCTTGTCGGGAGCCGATCCGCTCGCCGAGGTCGCCGCGACGCTCGCGGCCCGTGAGCCGCTCTACCGCGCGGCTGCCGACGTGCGGTTCGACGCCGCGATCGAGTCTCCCGACCGCATCGCGGCGCGGATCATCGACTGGCTGGCCGACGGGCGACGGCTCCCCGCGGCCACGCCGGAGCGCGCGTCATGAGTGCCACGCCGACGCCGGATCTGGTGGCCCTCCTCGGAGCGCTCGTCGCGCTGGGCGTCGGCCTCGTCGGTGGCCGTCTGCTCGTGGCGGGAGTGGGCCAGCTGGTCGATCCGGACACCGGCGTCGGCACCCGGGCCAGGCTCTGGACGCCGGCGGTCGCCGCCGCGGCAGCCGTCGCCCTCTGGTGGTGGGAGGTGGTCTGGCAGGCGAATGCCCCCGATGGTGTCGCCGCCGCCCTCGCCGTGCTCGCGCCGCGCGTCGTCCTGCACGGGATTCTGTTTCTGCTGCTCGCGGCCGCCACCTGGGTCGATCTCAGGCATCGCGTGATTCCCGATGCGATCACCGTGCCCGGCGTGCTCGCCGGTCTGGCCGCGGCCGCGTCGTGGCCCGACGGGCTCCTGCCAGTCGCCCGCGAGATGCCCCGCTCGTTCGCGCCCCCCCTTCGCGAGCCCGACGTGCTCGGGCTCTCCGGTCCCCTGCGGGGTTTCTGGCCTGCCTGGTTCGAGTCGGCGCCCGACCTTGTTGGGCTGGCCGTCGCGGCGGTCGTGTTCGCGGTCTGGTGGCTCGTCGGCACGGAGCCGGGCGTGGCCGGCGCAAGGCCCGCAGCATGGTGGCGGCGCGTGGCCGCACCGCGGCCGCTCGTCGCGGTCGCGGGGGCGGTCATTATCGGGGCGGCGTGGCTGATCGGCGGTCTGCCGTGGCGGGGCTTGGGCTCGGCGCTCGGTGGGCTCGCCGTCGCGGCAGGGATGGTCTGGCTGACCCGCGCCGGCGCGTCGCGGGCCCTGGGGCGGGAGGCGATGGGGCTCGGCGACGTGACGCTGATGGCGATGATCGGGGCGTGGCTCGGGTGGCAGGCCTGCGTGTTGGCCTGCTTCCTGGCGGTCTTCATCGGGCTGGCCCATGGCATCGCGCAGCTCGTGCTCCACAGCGAGGCAGAACTGCCCTTCGGCCCGAGCCTCTGCCTGGGCACGGCGACGGTGGTGGTGGGCTGGAGGCCGCTCTGGCGGCGGTGCGAGCCCTTCTTCGAGCATCCGCTCGAGATGGCCGCGGTGGTGGCCGCGGTGATCGCCCTGACGGCCGTGACCCTCTGGGCATGGCACCGGCTCCGGCCGATTTCCGCTCGTTGACCGCGGGCCCGCCGGCCTTGCCACTCCCGCCCGGGCCTCCTACGATCCCCGCCCCCCGTTCGGAGGCTGCCTCCCGTGAACCTGTCGCGCGCCCGGTTCGGTCCGCTCATCGCCGCGCTCGTCGCGGTGGCGCTGGCCGGCTGCGCGAGCGGTCCGTTCAAGAAGCAGGCCCTGCCGCCCGTGAGCCTCGAGCCGCCTCCCGGCGTGGCCGCGCCGGCCCACACGATCCCGCAGACATCCGCCTCTCCCCTGCCCCCGTCGTATGCCGACGTCGATGGCCGGCAGCTCGAGGCGGCGCTGTCGCGAAACCGGCAGGAGTCGCAGGTGATGCAGGACGAGATCGCGGCGCTCCGCGATCAGCTCGCGAGCACCTCGTCGCAGCTCGCCCAGGCCCGGTCTGCCGGCCTGCCTCCGGGCGCCGACAAGCCGCCGCGCGTCGGCAACGACGGTGGCGTGTCCGCCACGCCCGTGGTGATGCAGTCGGCGATGACACAGCTCAAGCTTCCCGAGCTCCAGCCGCGGTTCGACGGCGCGGTGATCCGGATCGACATCCCCGCCGACCGGCTCTTCGACGGCGGCACCGCCAACCTTCTGCCCGAGGGGGCCGCCGTCCTCACGCAGGTCTCGGCCGAGCTCGAACGGGTCTACCCCGGCCACTTCATCGGCATCGAGGGGCACCTCGACACGGAGCCCCTGCAGAACTCATCGTGGGCGTCGCCCCACCAGCTCACGGCCGCCCGGGCGGCCGCCGTCTTCGACTTCCTGACCACGCGAACGTCCATGCACGAGAGCCAGCTGTTCCTCGTGGCGCATGGCGCGAACCACCCGCTCGTCTCCAACGCCACCGCGGCCGGCCGAGCGCGGAACCGGCGGGTCGAACTCGTGGTCTATCCCGACCGCGCCGCGGTGGACATCGCGGCAAAGTGACCGCGGCACCGCCGGTTGCTACACTCCGCCGCATGGTGACGATCGTTGACTACGGCAGCGGCAACCTGCGGAGCGTGCAGAAGGCGTTCGAGAAGCTGGGCGTGGCGGCCCTGATCACCGCCGACCCGCAGGCGGTGGCCGACTCGCAGCGGGTGGTGCTGCCCGGCGTGGGCGCCTTCGGCGACGCGATGCGGGCTCTCCGCGACCGCGGGCTGGTGGAGCCGCTCGTGGCCCACGTCCGTGCCGAAAAGCCGTTCTTCGGAATCTGCATGGGGCTGCAGCTGCTCTTCGAGACCGGCCTCGAGGGTGGCCGGCACGAGGGCCTCGGCCTCCTCCCCGGCGAGGTCGTGCGATTCGACCTGCCCGCGGGCATGAAGGTGCCCCACATGGGCTGGAACACCGTCCGCTGGCGTGCCGCCGCCCCCGCCGACGAGGCTGGCTGGTACTACTTCGTCCACTCCTACCACGCGCGGCCGGGCGACGCGTCGGTGGTGGCCGCGGTCACCGACTATGGCGGCGAGTTCGTCTCGGCAGTGGCTCAGGGCCGCTTGTTCGCCACGCAGTTTCATCCCGAAAAGAGCCAGGCGGTCGGCCTGCGGCTGCTCGCCTCGTTTCTCGGCCGCGGCTGATCCCCTTCACCCACCTGCGGAGCCTTCGATGGAACTCTGGCCGGCGATCGACCTGCGTGGCGGCAACTGCGTGCGGCTCCTGCAGGGCGACTACGCGAAGGAGACGGTGTTCGGCAGCGACCCGGTGGCGATGGTGTCGCGGTTTCTCGCCGGGGGCGCGCGGCGGCTCCACATCGTCGATCTCGACGGCGCCAAGGCGGGGGCGGCCGTGCAGGCCGACCTCGTCCGTCGCATGGCGGCCGCGGCGGGCATTCCCTGCCAGGTGGGCGGCGGCATCCGCACAGCGGAGGCCGCGGAGGCCTATCTCGACGCGGGGCTCGCCCGCGTGATCCTCGGCAGCGTGGCGGTCGAAGAGCCGGCGCTGCTCGAGCGGCTCGCCAGCGGCCATCCCGGCCGGATCGTCCTCGGCCTCGACGCCCGGGATGGCCGGGTGGCGACCCGGGGCTGGATCGACACGAGCCCACTGCTCGCGACCGACGTGGCCCGACGGCATGCCGGCCTCCCGCTGGCGGCGATCGTGGTCACCGACATCGCCACCGACGGCACGCTCGCAGGTCCCAACCTCGCCGCGCTCGAGGAGATGCTCGCGGCCACGACGGCGCCGGTGATCGCCTCCGGCGGCATCGCCACGCTCGACGACATCCGCCGGGTGGCGGCGCTCGGCTGTAAGGGCTGCATCGTGGGGCGGGCGCTCTACGACGAGGCGTTTACGCTCCCCGACGCGGTCGCCGCGGCCGGGGAGACATGAGCCCCGGCCGGGCTCGGCGGCACATTCTTCCAGGATTCCCCCGGCGCGACCCAGCCGCGGTTTTTCGGCCGGAATCCCCGGGAACCCTCAACATCCGGGCCCGTCCGGGCCGACCGTACGGGTGACGCGTTTGCCGGGCCCGGTTTCCCGCCTCTACCATCGGAACTCATGGCCACCGACGTGCGGATCAAGGAGCAGTTGCCCGAGCTGACGCGGCGGATCGTCGAGACGTATCAAGACTCGCCGACGATCCACTACCTCGGCCACTGCCCGCTGCCCAACTACGAGGCGATCATCTCGGCGTGCGAGGATCTCAAGGAGATTCTCTACCCGGGCTATCGGCGGCGGGAGAACCTCCACCTCGGCAACGTCACCTACCACGTCGGCGACCTCGTCGATGGCCTGCACGACAAGCTCACGACGCAGATCGGCCGGGCGCTGCGGCACAGCGTCGCCGCGCAGCGGACTGCGGCCGAGCAGGGCGTCGATTTGCCGGTCGCGTCGGAGGCGGCGAAGCACTGCACCGAGGAGGGCGACTTCGAGGCGCTCGGCCAGGCGAAGGCGGTCGAGTTCCTGGAACGCATCCCCGAGCTGCGGCGCATCCTGGCCACCGACGTCCAGGCCGCCTTCGACGGCGACCCTGCCGTGCGGACGCTCGACGAG
>Ga0114976_10002842_pt1 | contig 10842 bp, 12 predicted proteins | sample S_130805_EF_Meta_FD_87319 | JGI IMG/M metagenome (GOLD analysis project Ga0114976, IMG submission 87319) | Freshwater microbial communities from Lake Simoncouche, Canada to study carbon cycling - S_130805_EF_MetaG | ecosystem: Environmental > Aquatic > Freshwater > Lake | place: Lake...
AGCGTGAAAGTGGTGCGACAGTCTTTGCTTATCACGTCACCGATCCAGAGCGCTATGGTGTAGTAGAGTTTGACAAAGGTCACAAGGCAATTTCGATTGAAGAAAAGCCACTACAGCCTAGAAGTAATTATGCGGTCACAGGACTCTATTTTTATGACAATCAAGTATGTGATATAGCCAGCTCAATTAAGCCAAGTGCCCGCGGTGAGCTGGAAATTACAGACGTTAATCGTATCTATCTAGAAAAAGATCAACTCAGCGTTGAGATCATGGGCCGTGGTTTTGCTTGGCTAGACACCGGAACGCATGACTCTTTATTGGATGCTGCAGGTTTTATTGCGACCTTGCAAAAGCGCCAAGGATTGATGGTCGCTTGTCCTGAAGAGATTGCCTATCGTCAGGGTTGGATTGATACTGAGGCTGTCCAAAGAGTGGCTTCACAGTTGAGTAAAAATAGCTATGGTCAGTATTTAATGAAGATTCTGAATGAAATGAAAAGTGGCGCCCAACCAACTGCTTTGACATCTAAAAAGGCTGGATAATGACTAGCTTTAAACAACATCCTAAAATTACCGTAACGTCTACATCAATCGATGGTGTTTTGGTTGTTGAGCCTAAAGTATTTGGTGATGAGCGTGGCTGGTGTACTGAATCATTTAATGCACAGGATTTTTCAGATGCAACCGGTCTAAGCGTAGAATTTGTTCAAGATAATCATTCTTTCTCTCGCCAATCTACATTACGTGGAATGCATTATCAGTTAGAGAAAACGCAGGGCAAGTTAGTGCGAGTCGTATCTGGGGCTGTTTTTGATGTGGCGGTAGATCTCAGAAGAAGCTCACCAACCTATGGTAAGTGGATGGGGCTAGAGTTGAGCGCAGAAAATCATAAGCAGTTATGGATTCCGGCTGGATTAGCTCATGGATTTTTGGTCCTTTCGCCAGCTGCCGAGTTTTTATACAAAACCACTGACTACTATCACCCTCAAAGTGAGGTTTGCTTGGCGTGGAATGATCCCTCGATTGCGATTCAATGGCCACTAGCATTAGATACAAGACCCAATCTTAATACCAAAGATTCTGCTGGTCTTTCTTGGGCTCAAGTCGCTAAGTTTTAATGGTTGATCCAAGCACATCTCCCAAGATATTACTGGTTAAGCTGTCATCGCTTGGTGACGTACTACACAACTTACCAATTGTTTGGGATATTCGGACACGCTTGCCTAACGCACAAATTGATTGGGTGGTTGAAGAAGGGTACGTCGATCTATTAACACCCTTACTTAGTCGAGATGGCTTTAGAGGTATTGATCGCATTATTTCATTTGGGCTGCGTCGTTGGAAAAAGTCACCCTTTAGCTTGCATTCTTGGAAGCAATTTTTTGCATTTAAGAAAGAGCTGCAAGAGGCGACTTACGACGTCATTATTGAAACCCAAGGATTAATAAAGTCAGCTTTAGTTTGCGCTCTGGCTAATAAAATTTCGGATGCTGTGGTGGCAGGACTTGCAAATGCTACAGAATTCTCTGGATACGAACCAGTGGCGCGCGCATTTTATAGCCAGTCAGTTCAAGTCCCGGTTCAGTGTCATGCAGTAGATCGCTCACGTTATGTTGCTTGCTTAGCTCTAGACTGGCCACTTATCGATAGGTCTGAAACAGCCAAGTTTTATCCTGCAAGTTTTATAGATGCAATTTCTGATACGACTGCAAGTGGTTTGCAGAAGCCTTACGTTTTATTTTTTCATTCTACTGCCCGAGAGGCTAAGCGTTGGGGCAACACGCATTGGGTTGAATTGGGTAAAAAGCTTGCATCTCTGAACTATCAAATAGTGCTTCCCTGGGGGAGTGCCGCTGAGAAGGTAATTAGTCAAGAATTAGCACTGCAAATTCCAGGATCAATAGTGCCAAGTGCTTTCTCTATTGAGGAGGCTTTTTCTGTAATTGCTAATGCAACACTGGTTGTGGGCGTGGATACCGGTCTAACTCATTTATCCGCTGTTTTGAATAAGCCGACTGTGGAGATTTATTGTGACTCGCCAAGATGGAAGACTGAGGGTTACTGGTCTAATCAGATTCGCAATACTGGGGATATTCAAGTACCATCAACGGTAGAAGAAGTTACTGCGGCTTCTTTAGAGCTGCTGAGCTAATCTTTTAGCGCAACAAAGAGTTAATCGCAATTAAGTCTTCATCAGTGAGCGCTGCAGCATGTGCCTTTAACTTGATTGCATTCAGTATGGTGCTATAGCGAGCTTGTTGTAGTTGCGATCTAGTAGTAATTAAAGTATCGAGCGCAATCAAGACATCAATATTAATTAAAGTGCCTACCTGAAAACCTAGTTTGCTAGATTCCAGTGCAGAGCTTGATGAGCGTTCAGCAGCCTCATACGCCTTAACGCTAGCTAATCCACCATAAAAACCAGTAAATGCAGTACGTGTGCTTTGCGCCGCAGTTCGACGTGCATTGTCATAGTTTGCTTTGGCCGTATCTAGCAAAGCTGCATTCTGTCTGATGACTGAGCTGTTATATCCGCCCGATACCAGCGGTATTGTCATTTGTAGTGCAACTGTATTGTTATATACAGATGTATTCGAGGGGGTAAAGCTATTTGGTGTTCCGTTTGAGGTGTTATATCCAGTTGTACCTACAAAATTAAGCGATGGGTAGTTCAGTGACTGAGAGGCCCGATAAGTGCTCTCAGCTAAACTCACCGAAAGTTGAGTTGCTAAAACATTGAAGTTAGCCGCTTCAGCTTGATTAATCCAGTCGTCCAAAGTTTGGCCCGAGGGTAGAGTCGGATTAACGCTCTCCGCAATGGGGATGCCTTTGCTATCTTTAGATTTAGAGCGTGGATCCTTCAGTACCCCATCAATTTTTGCATCCTTGACTAAAGGCTGTAGTGGTCCTACTGGGCGCCCAACTAATTGTTCGAGCGCACCTCTTTTGACGATGAGATCTGCTTGGGCAGCAATTTCTTGAGAATTTGCTAAGTCTAGTGCGGCTTGGGCAGTATTCACATCAACAATGGTTGCAAGACCAGCATCAAACTTTGCCTGAGCGACATCTAGCTGCTGTTTGATTAAACCTTTTTTATTGCGGAATAATTCAACATTATCTTGGCTGATGAGAGCATCGAAATAGGCTTGAGATACTCGAATGATTAAATCCTGCTGCGCTAAGTAAAAACGCATATCGGCAATCTTCGTATTTAGATCTCCTTGTTTAAAAGCTTCAAGGGCGCCCACGTTAAATACGGGTTGGGTTAAGGTAACTGTATAACTTTTTTGGTCAAAAACACGAGAATTTCCTGGGCCAACTGATGATAGTGTCGTTCCAACACCATGTTGATAGTAGCGTGTGCCATTTGGAGTAGCATTTGCTTGGGGCAGCAATAGAGATAAGCCTTGCCAATAGAGCTCTTTGCTTGCCTGGTAATTAAAGCGTGCAGCATTAAGTACTGGATCACTAAAAGCAGCTTCCTGATATAGCTGGATCAAATTGCTGAGTTGAGCCTTGCTGTCGCTCGCCTTGCTACCGGTGACATTAGAAGGGGCTGAAGTGCTTGGAAGCGCAGACTTCGGAGGGATAACGAATTGTGGTGGCTGATCCAAGCCTACCAGCGATGAGGCGCTAATTGGCATTGGCAAGGCAGACATGGCTGCGCCATTCGGGTTTTGCGCAAATACTGTTGAACCCCAGGAAGTAAGGCCGAGCGCTTGGCACAAAATAAGACCAATGACGGTCTGTCTAGATTGGCGAAAGCGGGGTGGGTTCATCAAATTCATCTACTTTTAAGGTGCATGAAGTTTAAGGCTAAATGGCTTCAGGCGGGTATTTAGACCCCATTTTGCCAAATCCCCTTGAATTATTCATATCCCTATAAAATTTGCTATATGGATCTTATATTGTTACTGAAAGCAGTCATTCTGGGGGTAGTAGAAGGGTTGACGGAGTTTTTGCCGATCTCTAGTACCGGGCACCTTATCTTAGTTGGAGATTTGCTTGATTTCAATGACGAGCGGGGTAAAGCCTTTGAGGTCATTATTCAGTTTGGCGCCATTTTGGCTGTTTGCTGGGAGTTCCGAGGCAAGCTTCTGAAGGTTACATCCTCTTTTGTAACGAGTGCTAATTCACGACGTTTTGTATTGAACCTCATCATTGCCTCTATCCCTGCGATGGGTTTGGCATTTATCTTCGGAAAACACATCAAAGCAGTTTTATTTTCACCGGTTCCGGTTGCAAGTGCTTTCATTATTGGAGCATTGGTTATTTTTTGGGCGGAGCGACGTCAAGAAAGAAGTAACAATACCAATAGCCATATACATTCGATCGATGACCTCACTTATCTGGATGCGTTGAAAGTGGGGGTAGCACAATGTGCTGCATTGATTCCTGGTACATCCCGCTCAGGGGCAACCATTATTGGCGGTATGTTATTTGGTTTGCCACGTATAGTAGCAACTGAATTCTCATTTTTTCTAGCGATCCCTGTGATTGGTGGTGCAACGGCTTATGAGTTGTTAAAGCTCTGGAAAAGTCCCGTCGCAATTTCTGGTGAATTTACTATTGCAATTGCGGTTGGTTTTGTTGCCGCATTTATTTCGGCTTTTATTTGCGTACGTTGGTTGATTCATTACGTAGCGCATCATAATTTCAGACCATTTGCCTGGTATCGTATCGTTTTTGGTTTGTTGGTGCTGGTAACTTCATACAGTGGCTTAATTGCCTGGTCTCATTAACCAAAGAATTGAGAATTTAATATGGATGTATCAATAGACGCAATTACGAATAACATTCAACTGGCTCTAGCCCCAGTATTTTTATTGACTGCGGTAGCTACTTTGATCAATGCAATCTCTGGTCGCCTAGCTCGAACAGTAGATCGTATGCGTGCAATTCAGGATGCGATATATGAAGGCAAAATCACAGATGAAGGGGCTCTAAATCATATGGAGAGTGAAGCCAATGAAGCTAAGATTCGCGGGCGCCTCTGCACTGCAGCGATCTTTTTTGATGTCTTAAGCGGTGTTTTTATCTCTTTGACTGTTCTTGAGTTATTTTTCTTTCAGGCAGGTGCTGTCCATTCTTTACAGGCTAGCTATGTGATTTGGACCTTCGTTCTAGGTCTGATATCCTTTATGACATCATTATCAATTGTTCTAGCCGAAGTGGTTTATGCCTATCGATCTGCCGGCTGGAGAGCCCCTAGAAATTATTAATAAAACAAATATATGAACAAAATTCTCATCACGGGTGGCGCTGGCTTCTTAGGCTCACATCTTACTGAAAAACTGCTGAAAGAGGGTAATGATGTATTAGTGGTAGATAATTACTTTACCGGCTCAAAAATAAATCTGGCGCATTTATTGCCTAATCCCAATTTAGAGCTGATGCGTCATGACGTCACCTTTCCGCTCTATGTAGAAACCAACCAAATCTATAATTTGGCTTGCCCAGCCTCCCCGGTGCACTATCAATACGATCCAGTGCAAACAACCAAGACTAGTGTGCATGGTGCGATCAATATGCTAGGCCTTGCTAAAAGAACTCGCGCACGTATTTTGCAAGCCTCTACTAGTGAAGTCTATGGTGATCCAGAAGTACATCCTCAGCCTGAGGAGTACTGGGGCAAAGTAAACCCCATTGGGATTCGATCCTGCTACGACGAAGGTAAACGCTGCGCTGAGACCCTATTTTTTGATTACAACCGTCAACACAACTTAGATATTAAGGTTGTGCGCATCTTTAATACCTATGGTCCACGCATGCATCCTAACGACGGCCGTGTTGTGAGCAATTTCATTGTGCAGGCACTACAAGGTAAAGATATTACGATTTATGGTGACGGTCAACAAACTAGAAGCTTTTGCTATGTCGATGATTTGATCGATGCCATGGTCAAAATGATGAACTCCGAACAGGGCTTTACCGGCCCGGTCAATATTGGCAATCCCGGTGAGTTCACGATGCTTCAATTGGCTGAAACTGTACTCAGACTATCTGGCAGTAAATCAAAAATCGTTTACCAACCATTGCCATCCGATGATCCTAAGCAACGGCAACCAAATATTGAATTAGCTAAAGCCAAGCTTGGTTGGCAGCCAAAGGTGAATTTAGAGGATGGTCTTAAAGAGACTATTACCTACTTTAAAAAGGTTGTAGCTTAACTTGACTGAGCAAGTAGTAAAAAAAGTAGAAAAACGATTTGAGCGCATTCGTTCATTTGTTCTTAGGGCCGGAAGAACTACCGCGGGGCAGCAGCGTGCAATAGAGAATCTAGGCCCACACTTTTTAATTCCCTATCAAAAAAAGACGCTGGATTTAGTCGGCGCATTTGCAGGGTCCCGAAATCCCAAGATTCTAGAAATCGGTTTTGGCATGGGTGAGACTACCGCTAAGATCGCAGCTTTGCGCAGTGAGGATGATTTTCTAGCGATTGAAGTTCACCCGCCAGGAGTGGGTGCGCTCCTCAAGTTGATTGGGGAAAGCGATCTTAGCAATTTGCGGCTTATTCGCCATGATGCTGTTGAGGTTTTGGAAGATATGATCGCTCCAAATGCCTTAGATGGTGTCCATATTTACTTCGCAGACCCCTGGCATAAAAAACGCCATCACAAACGTCGCCTGATACAAGCACAATTTGTTAGATTAATCGCAAGCCGTTTGAAGATTGGCGGATACCTGCATCTGGCAACCGATTGGCATAACTATGCAGAGCAGATGCTTTTGGTACTAAATGCTGAGCCAGCACTGAAAAATACCTCTAGTCAGCAAATCAAGCTTGAAACTTTTGGCTTAGAAGATGTTGCTAAACCAGGTGAATCTGGAAAAGATTTGAATGAATTTAAGCCATCCGCTGCGCAATTAAGTGCGGAGCATTTAGGTTATGTTGAGAGACCGAGCTATCGCCCGGTCACAAAATTTGAAAACCGTGGCATTAATCTAGGCCACGGAGTTTGGGATTTAGTCTATAAAAAGAAGTAGACAAAACTTCTGCAACCTTCCAGATGCGACTCATGTCGCAGTTATAGAAATAGGAAGTAAGGTCAAATGTTTCTTCATAGGCAATCAGTATCCTCAAACAAAATGCATGGAGTATGACCGCCTAGCTATAGAGCAAACTTTTACTCGTGTGACTGATATCACTAAATGATGAGGGCTATCCTGCTTGAGTTTCGACAGTACGTAGTTTTTGGGCCAAAAGATCTAGAACACCATTAACGTATTTATGACCATCAGTGCCACCAAATGTTTACGCAAGCTCTACAGCTTCGTTAATAGCAACTTTATAGGGTACCGATAAGTCAGCAGCTAATTCATAGGTGCCGATGAGCAGGGCGGCATGCTCTACCGGAGAGAGTTCATTAATCGGGCGGTCTAAGGCTGGAGTAATGATGGCTTCTAGTTCATCAGTGCGGTCTAAAACACCTTGAAAAATGCCGTTAAATAGCTCTTGCTGGCAACGCTTAAATGCAGGGTCCTCTGCCAACTGCTTGGCGATCGCAGCGCCATTGGGAAGGCTACCAGCGCGACGGACAACTAAGCTTTGATAGACACCTTGAAGGGCATACTCACGTGCGCGACGACGTGGCGTTAGGGAGCGTTTTGGTGCGGCTGACTTGGTGTCAGACTTCTCCTTACCAGGCGGCGCTTGGGTGGGGTTGAGAGTAGATTTAGTCATATCAATAATTACTCTTCACCATTCTTCATTTCAAAATCAATATCAGGGGTCAGTGCTAATGCAAGGTTAGCCATTTCTACAACCGCCTTAGCGCAATCAGCGCCTTTCACATTCACACGCACTTGAGCTTGCTCATCGGTATCGCAAGTGAGAACCCCATTAGCAATGGGTAAACCAGAATCAATCGAGATGCGGGTGATGCCAGAAGCAGATTCGTTGGAGACCAACTCAAAGTGATAGGTCTCGCCGCGAATCACTGCACCTAAGGCTACTAGCCCATCAAACTCACCTGTTTCAGCAAGCTTTTGCAGAGCGAATGGAATTTCTAATGCACCAGGAACAGTTACTAGCTTGATATCTGATTGGGATACACCTAAGGAGATTAATTCATTGATGCATGCATTTGTGAGTGTAAGACAATGAGCTTCATTAAAGCGTGCTTGAACAATGCCGATCCGCAAATCTTGGCCATTAAGGTCTGCCTCTAATACGCCTACAAAATCGTTATTCGAATCGGTCATGATGATTTTCTGATGAGGTAAATAAATATTACTTAGACTTATAAGGAGTGTAGCCAGTAACTTCAAGCTTGTAACCGGAAAGATTAGGTACTGGGCTTGGATTAGCCAATAAGCGCATCTTGCCAACACCAACGTCTTTCAGAATCTGCGCACCAATTCCATAGCTGCGGAAATCCGTTTTACGAGCGAGAGGTTTTTTGACCTCATCTTTTGATTGATTAAGTTTTTGGAATTGCGCCAACCAATCTTCGTCATTAGGCGCTGCAATGCCAGAAGCATTTAGTAGAACTGCAACGCCTGCTGGGGCGCAAGCTATCTGTTGTAAGGCTTGCACCAGTGGCCAAGAGTGGGTACTGACATTAGAATCTAAAAAGTCTAAAACGGTGACAGGCTCATGAACCCGAACTAGGGTTTCTAGTGCTTCAGATGGCTCGCCATGAACAAGCGCAATATGAATGCAAGAGCTTGGGGTATCGCGATAAATGATGCCATCAAATTTTCCCCATGGAGTCACAAATTCACGGACCCCTTCACGCACCACAATACTTTCATGTTGGCTGCGGTATTTAATGAGATCAGCAATGCTGCCAATCTTGAGCTGGTGTTCTTTTGCAAACTCAAGCAAGTCTGGTAAACGTGCCATGCTGCCATCATCTTTCATGATTTCACAAATCACAGATGTTGGAGAACAGCCTGCCATTGCGGCAAGATCACAACCCGCTTCAGTGTGGCCTGAGCGAATCAGTACGCCACCAGGTTGCGCCATCAAGGGGAAGATATGTCCTGGTTGAACCAAGTCACTTGGTTTTGCATTAGGCGCAACAGCAGTTTTTATGGTGAGGGCACGATCGGCTGCAGAAATGCCAGTAGTGACGCCACTAGCCGCTTCAATCGAGACTGTGAAATTAGTGCCCATGGAGGTGCCGTTATCACGCACCATCAGCGGTAAATTGAGTTGCTGGCAGCGTTCGCGAGTAAGGGTGAGACAAATCAGACCCCGACCATGCTTAGCCATGAAATTGACAGCTTCAGCGCTCACGTGATCGGCAGCTAAGACCAAATCACCTTCATTTTCGCGATCTTCTTCGTCAACGAGAATGACCATTCGCCCAGCGCTTAGCTCGGCAATGATCTCTTCTGTGGGGGCAAGGGTATTTGGCATAGCCCTCTATTTTAAGCCGAGCAGACGATTGTCGTTAGCTTCCCACAGGAATCTTCCCAATTTCAGATAGCAAGAGCCTCTGAACCCTGTTTTAGCGCATAACGAAGCCCTAGAAAATGTCGCATGCACTTGACCACTTCTAAAGCCCAAAAAGGATTCATCCTGCTCGAGGTTTTAGTGGCAATGGGACTCATTTTGGGGGTTTGGATGACTTCGATAGGCGCTTATCAAGGTTTAGTTCTGCGGTGGTCTCAACAAGAAAGTAAGCGGTCGCAGCTTAGGCAGGTTTTTGACGTCTATGAACTTACAGAGCAAGACAGGGTCAATAAAATTCAAATCAATCTTCCCAATATCTCCAACATCCCCAATATTTCTTCTAAGGACATAAAGAATGAATCTTCTCGAGTGTCTGGTCGGAATCGCTCTTTGTATCCTGCTACTAAATCCACTTTTAAAAACTAGTGCTGACTTATTGATCAAGCAAATTGAATATGAAAAATCTCAGGCTCTAGCTTCGGAAGCAGAGCGGGCATTAGAGTTAATGGGGCGGGCGATACGAATGGCAGGTTATCAAAATATGAAATCTAAACAACAAAGAAATAACGAAAAAAATAAGGCTCCAGTACTTGAGATTCAAAAAGGTGCTGGATACCAAAGATCAGATTCCTTAATTACGAGACATGAGCTATCGGATGGTGTCGATTTTGATTGCATTGGAAATACATTAACAAGTGATCGCCTAAAAAATAATCAAGCACTTCAAGGATTTTTCCTCGATAGGCAAGCTGGTCTCCCAAAAGGGCTAAAGGTGAATGGAGGCTCATTGATCTGCCAGTCCTTGGATCGTCAAGGACGCCTACAAAATACGACCTTAGCAAATGGAGTCAATGCATTTAGCGTTGATGAGCTGAAAAGCCAATCAAGTGGTGGGCAGAAGGCCTTTAGAGTCAGGCTTGAAATGACGGATGGCGCCTTTATCCATAGAGAGTTCGAGCGCACCTTCTCCACGAGAAATCTCCCATGATTTTAGCTTGGGTGATTTCATTAATACTATTGTGTTCATCTTTGATTGTGTATTTAGAGCGATCAACAGCCTTACGCGTGATTGAGATAAAAACGATTGAGTATGCGCAAGCGAAATTTATGGTTGCAGAAAAATCGGTTATCAATTGTGAAAGTAATATCACTAACTTAGTTGCATTAACAGAAAATCATTGTTTTATTCAGCCTGTAGGCAAGAATCAATGGTTCATTTCTAGCAAAGAAAAGCCAAGTATTCAAGTGCATGTCTTGGTTGATGAAAAATCAGGTGCAGTCACTAGATTAAATTGGCGTCAAGCATTTGAATAAACATTATTATGAAATAGGTGCCAGCTTGTTAGAGATGATGGCAGTAATTTTAATTATTGCCATCACGGCAACAATCTCAATGCCTCTATTACAAGAGCAGATAGCTGCCCGAAAAATCGACTCCAT
>Ga0114976_10002844_pt1 | contig 10842 bp, 9 predicted proteins | sample S_130805_EF_Meta_FD_87319 | JGI IMG/M metagenome (GOLD analysis project Ga0114976, IMG submission 87319) | Freshwater microbial communities from Lake Simoncouche, Canada to study carbon cycling - S_130805_EF_MetaG | ecosystem: Environmental > Aquatic > Freshwater > Lake | place: Lake...
AAACCAATATTGTTATTTATGTAAAATAATAAATTATAATCTTCCTTTTGTGATTGTATTAAAATTTGCTCTGCATTTAAAAAATAGGCAAGGCACTTTTGATCATCGCCGAGTTCATATAATATTGCACCAATTGTCGTTAGTAGTTCTGTAATCGCGGTACTATTATTGCCAAATTTATTACACAGTATTTTTAAAGATTTGTCATAGTATTCTAATGATGTTTTAAAATCATTTATTTTTCTGTAATAGAAACCAAAATAATTATATATCTCTGACAAATCACACTTAAGGACTTCTGAAATAGTTCTTGATTCATTAAGTTTGATTAGCGCATTTTCAAAATCTAATTGTTCAATATATGTTAATCCGATTGCAGCTATAGTTCTACTCGTATCTCTGTGAATTTCACCATGTATTTCTCGTTCTATTTTAAGAGACTTCGCATAATATTCTAATTTTGAAAAAGTATTTTCCTGATATTTAGCTAGATTAAAATATACCATTGATGCAACTTGCAATTCTTTGTAATTTGTAAAATCAATAACTTTCAATGCGGCATAATAATATTTTTGAGCCTTTTCCTTGAGTTCAGCACCATCATATGCAGCACCAATTTTATTAAGTATAATAGGGTCATTGATTTTTGACTTATAAAATATTTCATTATAAAGCTGAACTGCTTTGTCAGAAAATCCATTCATTGAATAATAAAATGCTAAACTTTTTTTTTGTTCATTAATAGAATTAATATCGTTTTCAAGATTATTGTTAATTTCTTTTTCAATTTCAAAGAGTAGTTTTTCGTTTTCTGGGAAATTTATCTGTTCTAAAATTGATATTTTGAGATTTAAAGGAAGTTGAATTAAGTTGGTTTTTGAAATTCTAAATATCTCTAAGGATAGTTCTTTTTTATGATCAAATAATTGAAAATTGTCAAGCAAACTTAGCAATGATGTCAACAATATCAAATCATTAATTGTTGGCCTTTTAAACAAATTACCCATCAATGCCTGAATACCATATACCCTTATGTAAGCTAGAATAGATGAATTACATGATTCATGATATTCAATTCCAACATCAATCAATTTACATATTAATGCAAGATCACCTGCAAGGGCCAATTGTATTAAATACTCTTCAATGGCAAATTGCTGGATTTTTGAACCTGTTTTAAGTAAACTTATTATAATATCAAAATCCTTGCTTAATTGTTGTTCATTCAACTGAATGCCCATAATATAAAGTAAAGACCCTTCGACGGTAAATGCTACGTATCCGTTTAAATCTTTAACATATCTACTTATCCAACCTGTATTTTTTAATCGGTTATATGGAGCATTAATGATATCTGAATTGAAATAAGGTTTAAGTGTATCGTTTTTCAATAAATCATCAAGTAGTAATTCATTTTGACCTTTTTCCCAAACTTCATTTGCTAATAATTGTAAAAATGTTTGCTCAGGCTCTGAAAATGTTTTAAACCAATCTTGCCAAATATTCAAATGCCGAATGCCTTTTTTAGGAAGCACCTTGCCATTATATATTTCTAAAAACAAACGAAGAATTAATGGATTATTTATTTGATTGTATAATCCCCTATCGAACTCGGCAATATCATCAAATCCAAATTGTGGCTTAAATTTGGATTTGTCTTTTTTAGCATAACTTTCCCAAGCGCCTTTCATTTCCTTCATGTTAAGGGCTGTTAGCCAATTAGAAAAAGCGCTTAATCCAGTTTCATTGTCTTTGTTTTCTCCAAATAGCAAATCTTGAACTTTTTCCGAAACAGTGTAGCGATTTAATTCCGATTTTGTGTTCGCTCTATTGGTAACCACAAATTTCAAACTTCCCGGAATAAATTTTTTACTCAAATCAATTATTTCTTGCCAAATTTCTTCAGCATTATTCGCTTCATTTAAGCCATCAATTAAAATAAAAGTTGGTTCCGCTTGTGTTCCGGCAATTGAAATATATTTATCTAGGCCTATTTCAAAATCTAAATTTAATAAATATTGAATTTGTTCCTTTAACGATTGCTTTTTCATCCGGCCAGCGCGTATCATTAAACTAGGTAATTGTCGTTCGCTGTATTGTTTTTGTATTTCTGCCAATAAATTGGTTTTACCACTACCCGCTTCCGCTATAATAAAAAAGATACTTGCTCTTGCCCCAATCCACTCTCGCAACTTAATTTCCATTTCTTCGCGATGTTGGTAAATTCCAGGAATGATTTTTTTCTCGGCAATGAGCGTATCCAACAGAAATTTATTTTCTTCGGCTATGCGTTTTAAAAATTCATCCTTAGTAAAATCATTTGGAGTAAAAGGTATTTCCTTTTGTTTTTCGCGAAGAAACAAATTTAATTTTTCAAGAATTTTACCTGAAGTTTGTTTTTCTGTGCCTTCTGGGCTAAAAAACTTTATTGTTTTACCTGTATAGGATTCATAAGTCAAAATTTGTTCCTTTCCTTCCTTTTCTATTGAAACTTCACCGGGCACAATAAAAAATGGCAAGATATCTATGGATTCACCGTTGCTATTTTCAATCCAAACCCTCGCTGGTTTTTGATTCCCTTTATCAATTTGAATCAAATCAGCAGATTTCAATAAATAGGAATCTCCATGTTCAAATTTATACATTGGAAAATTCTGAGTAAATTCCATTTGCTCGAGCAACGATAAGAACATAGGATAATAATCATCCCAGAGTTTCAACGAATCATTTTCATCAAGCGTCAATCCATGCCCTAAATAACGATTCCTGAAATTAATCAACATGCCAATCCCAGTAGCTTCTTGTTTAATAATTTGAATATCGCCATTCTCATCAACATACTGAATCTCGCCCTTATAAAGTTTACGTTTTTTACCAGTTTCTATTTGTTCATAATAGTCTACTAAATCTTGACAAAAAAAGACATGATTGTTTTCTTTGAGAAATTTAATTGTTTCTCGTATATATTGATTCCATGAACCAAAGGATGGTTCTGCCAATGATTGATAAAACAAAGTCACCATTTTTTTATCTTTCAATGAACTATTAAAAAATTCAGAAGCAATTATCAACCCCAAATATTTGAGATAATTCAAAAAAGTATCTTTTAGCAAATTGATTTTTGCCCAAGGATATTTTTCAATGATGGATCTCTTTAAAGGATAAGCTATAGTATAAGGTAAACGTTGAATAATTAACTCCTCAACTTCCGACAGTGTATTATTATCATTTTTTTCAGTTAATAATTGTTGGCATACAGGGCAATTCATTGCAACGGGAAAGGATGCCCCAGAAATTAAAATCGCACAATCAACTGTTTTACAAACAAAACTCATATCTCAATTATTTTTAATTTCTAAGTTTATTCAAAATTTCTTTCCTTCGAAATTTTGATTCATTTAGAATTTTATTGACTTTAAATTTCTGTATGATATAGGTTACCACTAAAACCCCGATAATAGTGATTATACCAAAAAATAAATTTTTTTCAGGTTCTTGAATATATTTTTCATATACAAAGGCACCTGATAAAAATCCACCTAAAATACCGAAAATCCAAATTTTCAATTTAAGATACTTGATTAAATCTTTTCTTGCTTGATCTTCAGGTCGCAAACCCTCAATTCTCGATGTAGTTGTGCCATCCATATATACATAATATTCAGTTTCTTTATATTTGTAATAGGTAATCCAAAAAGGTACGTAAACACTTAGAGGTTTTTCTTGGTCATAAATTACGTCGCAATAAAAGTCTTTATATCTGTCTCCCGGGATTCTTAGCTTTGCGTCGATCTCTACTTTTGAATCTGCTTGAATTTTACCTAAAGAATCCCAAGTTGAATTTTCGTCAGTTGTAAAGTTTAAAATATTAAATCCCATTGTGTATTTCGGATCGTAATTCTTTAATTCACCACGCGCAAAGGTTGTGCCATGCGAGTAAATTGCAATATCGGATTTGATACCTTTTCCAACTCCTGCAAAAGCAAGAATTGAAATATCCCCGTTGCATTGCCCACTACTAGGTCTCCAATCAATTACTGTTCGAGTTTTTCTAATAGTTTTTTTTTCACTTTCACTCCATTCACTGTATTCTTCGATTCTATCATATCCACTTGAAGCCGACCAATTGCCATGATATCTAACTTTATAAAACCACATAGGCAGATATACACCATTTACAGATTCAAATACTGTAGTATTTAATATATCATCTGGAGTATAATCTCCCTCAGACAGCCACTCAAAAACACTATTTTCATATTGTTTTTGCGCAATTTTAAAAGGCAAAATACCATCCGGCTTATTTATTCTACTATCAATCGCTGCCTCTATTTGAAATTTACTACCACAGAAGTTACAATTAGTCATTTGAGTGCCCGGATCAAAAGTTATTTCCGCACCGCAACTAGAACAACTAATTTTTTTTAATTGTATTTTTTGTATTTCCATCTTATTTTTATTCGGATACCAATTTTGAAATAATTGAATTTTCCATAATACTTCCAAAGTAATAATAAAAAAACTAATTATTTTAATCAATTTAAAATTTGAATTGCGAATTCAACAATAAACTATGTTTTAACCATTAATTATGTTAAATTAAATTTTTATTGTCATTTAATGAATTATTTAATTTTGAAATTTTGATCCGGAATTTAAAGTACATTTAATGTTGCATAACTTAGAAAAAAACATAAATTTGAATAAAAACAATATGGCAATAATTGAAATTGTTAAATATCAAGCAAATAATGAGGAATTTGTTTATAAATTCCCTTCCGAAGATTTAAGATTTGGAACACAACTAATTGTAAATATTTCTCAAACAGCTTTTTTTGTAAAAGGCGGTGTTATATTAGATCAGTATGAAAGTGGAACTTACACTTTAAAAAGCGAAAATATACCGCTATTAAATAAAATTATTAATCTTCCATTTGGAAGTTCTTCACCATTTCAAGCTGAGGTATGGTTTGTTAATTTAATTTCTAAAATGGACGTAAAATGGGGGACAGCAACTCCAATTCAACTTGAAGACCCCAAGTATGGTGTAATTGTCCCGGTTAGAGCATACGGTCAATATGGAATTAAAATAACCAATGCGAGACTTTTTTTAGAAACTCTGGTAGGCAACATGACTTTGTTCACATCTGAAAAGATTAGTGATTACTTTAAAGGCAAAGTACTTTCTTCATTAACTAGTTTAATTTCAAATAAACTAATAAAAGACAATGTTTCAGTACTTGAAATAAATGCATTATTAAACGAAATGTCCGATTTTGCACTTACTAATTTAAATTCTGATTTCAATAAATTTGGAATTGAATTAATTAATTTTAATTTTATTTCAATAAATGTTCCAGAAGAAGACCCGAGTATTGTGAAATTAAAAGAAGCAAAAGACATTGCCGCCAAAATTCGTATCATTGGAAGAGATATTTATCAAATGGATAGAAGTTTTGATGTTTTAGATAAAGCTGCAGAAAATGAAGGCGGATCGATTGGTAATTTAATGAGTACGGGTATAGGACTAGGCATTGGGATTGGTGCTGGAAATCAAATGAGTAACATAACAAATAATTTAAATACGACGCCTCCACATCCTCCTCAATTAATAGAATTCTTTGTATTAATTAAAAATGAACAAAATGGGCCATTTGACTTAACCAAATTAAATGAACTAATAATAAATGGTACAATCAATAAAGACACATTAGTTTGGAAAAAGGGAATGGCTAACTGGGATAGTGCAAGAAACCAAGTTGAATTAGCAAACTTTTTCAATGCCACTCCGCCGCCGCCGCCATCAAATTAAAAAATTATTATGAAAAAAATCTCTTTACTTATTGGTTTAATTATTGTTTTTACAAATTCAATAATAGGTTTATTATTATCTTCTTACAAAGCCTTTAATTGGGTATCTTCTGACATAATTATAATATTCAATACATTGTTAATCAATTTTTTATATCGGTCAAATATAAGTAGTGGATTTAAAGTGTCCTTGGCGTTTATATTTCCTTTAATAGGTTTAATCACATTTTTCTTTTCTTTGAAATTAGAAAATAATTTAAATAACAATAAATCATTATTAGGAATTCTAATTCTCATAACATTCCAAATAATAATTTTAATTTTAGCAAATTCTCTAAAATCGGATAAAAAATGAAAACTTTAAATTGCGCTAATTGTGGTGCAAATCTGAAATATAATTTAGGAGCTCCAATGGCATTTTGTCAATATTGCGAAAGTGTAAATGTCTTAGAAAATATTTCAATTACAATTGATGGTGCTAATCCAAATAATGGTGCTCCAACTTCTTATGAAGAATTAAAACCAAGAATAATGATGCCTGAAGAGAAATTCGCGGCAAATTTTAAGGAAAGTTCGCTTAGCACACAAGGGGGACATTTATGGGTTGCAAATACTGAAATTTTCTTTAAGCCACATTCAATAAACTTCGGTAATCTTTCCAAAAAATTCATGAAAATATCCGAAATAATAACCATTGAAAAGGTTAATACAATGTTTGGATTATCGCGCGAAATACACATTACCGATAAAAATGGAAAGATCATGGCTCTGGTTTCCTGGAATAGAAACGGTATAATATCATCAATTGAAAAACGAAAGAATAATTTAGTTTAGTAAAATTAGCGAATTTGATTTGGCTAGTATCCTTAATTAATTTCAAAAATTAGCCCCAATATTTATCCCTCAAAATAATATTACTATCCAATTCTTTAGAATTGCAAATTAGCGTTTAGTGTTATACCTTGCAGTCTTTCAGATTTACCATGAATCAAAACGAAATTGCATTTAAGAACGTTATCAATCAAATTACCAATAATCATTACGAAAAATTTGTGAATCATTTTCCTGATTTACTGAAAGAGCAAATTGATGGTTTTAATGCAGATGAATTTGAAGATTGGAAAGAACGTCAATTACATACTTTCGAATTAATTGGAAAATTCAAATCGGATCAAGATAAACATAGGTTTCTTATACAGTTAAGGTGTGATGGTTATAAGTACGACTGTTTATTCTTGAGTAAGGACTTTCTTAAGCAGGACTCCCCTATTGTTAAGACCATTGACTACCCCTTTCTTTCAATAAATGACATTCATGATGTTATTAAAACGATAGAAAACACCAACATGGTTATTATAGATGAATCCCGTTTAAAAACGTTTATTTTACTGTATTTGAGTCAAAAGTTCATGTCTTCTTTTTTGCCGAAAAAGAACTTAATCAAAGCATACCGAAATGCATCGAAAAGAGATACTAATTCTAATGATGTAGTTTCTAATAAAAGCATGGTTTCTAATGATAGATTAATAAGGGATAGTTTTGCAGACATTAACCTCGACGTGATTAAATCTACTTCTAAACTTTGGAATACTTTGCTCACTTCTTTGTCTCCGAAAAGTACTGTATCAAAAATCCCAGTATTCGATAACCCCAACTTAATTAAGTGCATTCAACTTAAGCCCAAAGCGAATATGGATATTGTTTACGAATCACTTGTCCCTTTAATTCTTATTCTTGAAAATAATTATACTATTCTAACTCTAGACGAATATTTGAATTTGCATCCTCAGGATGATATTGAAACTTATAGAAAAGAATATTTAAATCGAAGAGTTCGATTATTCTTGAAAAAATTCAAAAATATTCTTTAAATTACTTTTTAATTAAATTGATATTCAACCACTTGTAAAAAGTAGGTTTTCCTGATGTGCATTGCAATTTTCAATTTTGTGCACTATGGAAAATTTCAATAATGATGAAATCGATTTCATCACCGAAAAAGAAGTTCTTGCTATTTTGAAAATAGGGAGAACAACATTATGGCGCTTAAGAGCAAAAAACAAAATTAACACCTACCAAATTGAAGGTTGTAAGCGTGTTTATTTTAAATTAACGGAACTTAAAACCATCTTAATTCCCAAGTTTTAATTTTATGGAACCCAAATTTAAAAAATGCGCAAATGTTGAATGCGCGCGGCCGTTTACAGTTAGTCGAAGCAATAAAATATATTGCAGCAATCTATGTCGAAGTCATAGTTACCAAATGAATAATTTCCACACGATTGAAATAGAAAGAACAGTGATAAAAGGCATACGCGAAAATGACAAAGTACTAGAAAAGTTGTTTGCCAGATTAGAAAAATCAAAAGTCTATCAGGGTAGCGTAGAATTATCTCATGCTACTTTAATCGGTGTTGGTTATAACCTTTCATATTGCGCTTCCACTGAATATTCAGAAGTAAATGATAAGCAAATATTATCTTACGACCAACTCAATTTTAAACTTATTTACCACCCAACGGAAAAAAACCATTATCTAATATGCATCATATAATCAAGTCAGTTCCCAATTCATTTATGCTAATGGGCAATGCGCATCATCATGATATTCATCAAAACAAAATCAATGAATTGAGTAAGCAAAACACGAGCCTTGAAAATCAAACATCCAATTGGAAAATGATAGCACTCATTGCAATCATTGGAATTGGTATCACAATCATTTATTTAAATTCAACAAGAAATCTAGAAAAAGATAAATAAAAATGATTTTCCCTCAAAATCAAACAGTTCAATGCGTTTGAGGGAATTAATAAACGTTTGCAAACGTTATCAAGCGTTTACAAACGTTTTAAAATGTTAAATATTCAACCAACCTATCATTACGTCACAAATGTTGTAAAAATTTGTAACGTAATGATCCTGGCTTGACCACAATGATCTGTTTAATGGAATCATGAACCTAAGGCCTTCAGCTTATTCTTCGCTCCCATTTCCCCTCAAATAATTTGCAAATTTGATTGATGCTTTTGCCAATGTTTTTTCATAATTATTTTGATATACGCTGGTAATTGAATTGGAAAAATGTCCGAGCCACGCTCCCGTTGTTTTTTCTGGAATTTCAGCCTCATACTGCAACTGTGCGCAAGTGTGTCGCGACAAATGGAATGTGAGGGTTTTATTATCAATTTGAGTAACAACAGCCAATTCCTTCAACACCCTATTGGCATGTTGATTGCTTATCGGCGGAAGCAAATTGCCTTCAATTTTTCTAAAATTAGTATTTCCATACTTTTTGATAATTTCCATTGCTTCAGGGATAATTGGGATATAAATTGGCAACCCAACATTGTGTTCACTTTTGGATTGAATAATGGTTAGAAAACAAAGATTATAGTTTTGATTAAATTGAATATTATCAACTTTCAACAACTTCTGAGAATCAGCAAATCGCACACCTACATAACAACAAAAAATAAACGCATCCCTTACCCTGTCCTTTTCAGGTTCGCCGCTTAAGTCAATATCCCTCAATCTTTGAAACTCTTCAAGTGTTAAAGACTTTTTTCTTACTTTTACATGAGGGATTCTATAGCCATTGAACACATTTTTCTGTATGAGCTCAGAATCTTGGGCAAACTTACAAACAGTTCTCAACCTCGACATGTGCTTTCCAATTGTGTTGATGCTCAATCTTATGCCATATTTACCCACGCTCAAATTTGAAAGATAACTATCAAAATCTTTTAAAAATCTGAGGTTTACATTTTCAATGGGAATGTTGGTCAATTTCTCTTCTTTCAAATATTGCTTCACATATTCCAACGTATTTTTGATTTTCATTAGGTTTTCAGGAGCTTGCTTTGTTTTTTCATACTGCAATATCAATTTATGTCCAACCGATAACAGTGTATGATTTTCATTCCCATTTCCATTAATGCGTTCTTTAATTTCAGAGGGGGTTAACATTTTATTTCTGCGGTTTGCATCAGCTACAATGCTATTGACTTCAGATTGAATGCGGTTGATCTCAGCCAATTTGGTATGTGCATCATTTCCCTTTGGTTTGGGTTGACTTAATTTATCATCCCATTCATTGGGATGACAATTAAAGCCAATTTTGAATTCCGCTTTTTTACGGTTTGCGATAATGCGACAAAAGATGGAAAATCCATCGTGTTTCTCTCTAGCATCTTCTAGATAGAACTTTACGGAGCATGTATTTAATATCATGGGTCTTAGGTTTCGAATCTAAGTAGGTCTCAGAACTTAAAAAAAACCTGGTTTTTACAAGTTATTGCATTTGAACAACTTGAAAAAATAGGGTTTCAAATTTTGTTACTGAAACTAACTTTTGTGAAATTGAAACGGTTAAGACGCTTTTTATGGTATTTGTAGAAACAAGTAGAAACCATATAAAACAAAGAAACCGTTGAATAACAACGGTTTCAAAGTAAATGAAACAATTTGAATATGTTTCCAGCGGAGAGAGAGGCGAACAAACCTGCCAATCAACTCTTTATAAAACAAGGATTTAGCTTCTAGTTTTTCCAGTGGAAACCCCCTTAGAAACCAAGCAGTCAAAAAGGGGGCTTGATTGTCTAGATTGAGTTTCTTTAGGTTTCACAAAGATAATGAACCTTACTGAATTATTCAAAGATCAAATAAAACTGTATATTTATTAAACCCTTACATCGTCCAGTATTTACCCAACATTAACAGAGCAATTTACAATTAAAAAAAACAACAAACTTAATACGTTTTAAATCCCTAGATCAACATCTTATTTTGCCCTATACAAATTAGACTAATCGGTTTGAGGAAAAAGTTAAAGTAATGAAGTAACATTAACATATATTTTTGAAGTCATTGATCATTGAAAAGCAATTCCTTAAATTTGAATAAATTAAATTTTACATTGATGGGAATTAAGCCAGGTCCAAAAAGAATTGCGACAACTACAGGAAAGCCAGATAAAAGGCAAAGAGATAATAAGGAAACACCAAAGAACAATCCTACTTTAAAACCTCA
>Ga0114976_10002845_pt1 | contig 10838 bp, 9 predicted proteins | sample S_130805_EF_Meta_FD_87319 | JGI IMG/M metagenome (GOLD analysis project Ga0114976, IMG submission 87319) | Freshwater microbial communities from Lake Simoncouche, Canada to study carbon cycling - S_130805_EF_MetaG | ecosystem: Environmental > Aquatic > Freshwater > Lake | place: Lake...
GGAATTAACCAAGAGTTAGCCAAATCCTAAACAATAAAAAAATCATTATCTTTGCTTTCCTTATGGAAATTTCTGAAAACAGAACAATTAGGGTGTTGATTGCGAAAGTGGGATTGGATGGACATGATCGTGGGGCGAAAGTGATTGCTTCGGCGTTGCGTGATGCCGGAATGGAAGTGATTTATACAGGTTTGCGACAAACCCCTGAAATGGTGGTTCAAACGGCTATTCAAGAAGATGTTGACGCAATTGGAGTAAGTATTTTGAGCGGTGCCCACAATACCGTGTTTCCTAGAATTTTGAATCTTTTGAAAGACAACGACATCAACGATGTTCTATTAACCGGCGGCGGTATCATTCCCGATGCCGATATGACAGAACTCAACCAACTCGGTGTTGCCCGTCTTTTTGCACCAGGTACCGAAATGGCCGAGATTGTTGCCTACATCCAAAATTGGGTAAAGGAGAATAGGGTTTAGAAGAGCTTCGCTCGTTTAGTGTTTAGAAGAGCTACGCTCGTTTAGTGTTTCCCAACCCAACCTTTATAAACTTTTATAAACCCCATAAACCTTTATAAACCCTTTTATGTTAATCGATACTATCCTTACCCCGGCCTTGTTTCATCTTCACAGCAAGTATATTGAAAACAAGCAAGTTGTTGTGATTGATATCCTTAGGGCCACAACCACCATGGTGGTGGCGTATGAAAATGGGGCCAAAAATGTGGTTCCCGTGGAACATTTGGAAGATGCTTTGGTGTATCGCGACAAAGGCTATCTCATTGCTGGAGAACGTAATGGCGAAAAGGTAGACGGTTTTGATATGGGAAATTCCCCACAAGAATTTACAAAAGACATTGTTGAGGGACGAAATATTGTCCTTTCGACCACCAACGGAACCAAGGCAATCAATGCCTGCAGTGCCGCCAAATATCGGTATGTATCGTCGTTTCGAAACATCGATGCCATGGCAAAGACCATCATTGAAAACAACCTCGATGTGCTTCTGTTTTGTGCAGGTTGGAAAGACAAATTCAACCTGGAAGACACCGTTTTTGCCGGTGCCTTGGCCCAACAACTCATAGATAACGGCTTCACCACCAACGACGACGCCACCCGAATGGCTTGCTCCCTTTGGAACCTCGCCAAACCCAACCTCGCCGCTTTCCTCGCCGACGCATCGCACGTGCAACGGTTTAAATCGCTGCATATTGAGTCGGATTTGGAGGTTTGTTTGCAATTCAATACTTATAATGGGGTTGTTAGAGTGTAAAAGCTTGTGAACTAATTCGGGATTAGACAGGTTAGATAATTCGGGGTTAGACAGATTAGATAATTCGGGATTAGACAGATTAGACGGGTTAGACAGATTCTATATTTGTAACCTTATCAATCATAATGATAAAGCTTACTAATCATTTTAAACTATTTTTTATCGTTTATTAATCAATTTGTTTACGCTTCGCTGTTTTGGTTTAATCTTATAACCCTAAAATCTTTATAATCAAAAAATCTGTCTAATCTGTCTAATCAGTCTAACCCGTCTAATCTAGATAAAATCTGTTTAGACAGATTTTTTAGTTAATTTTACCAATTCCATAGTTCTATCGGCTAAAAACAAGGGTATATTTAGAATTCCATTATTCAGTTCTAAATTTTTTAGAGAATAACGAATGCTTAAACTTGGTTCAAAAGATTTGCGATAAACGCCCAAACTTTTGCTTTGGACATTTATGTTTGATTTGATTTCAACAGGAATCAACTCATTCTTATATTGAATAAGCAAATCTACTTCTGCTGAGTTTCCTGATGTCCAATATCTGGGTATAACATCCAGTTGATTAATAATGCTTTGTAATATATAATTCTCGGTAAAGGCTCCTTTGAATTCAACAAAAATTTCGCTGTTTTCTGCAAAGATGGAGGGATCTAATTTTGACAAACGACGCAAAATCCCCACATCGAAACAATATAATTTATAAGCACTTAAATCATCATAACCGCTTAGCGGTAATTTTGGTGTTTTACATAAGTTAACACGGTAAACCAATCCCGCATTGATTAACCAGTTCAAAGAATCTTCGTATTCTCTGGCACGGGCACCCTCTTTCACGAGCTGGTATATAAACTTCTTGTTTTCTCTCGCCAATTGCGATGGGAGAGAATTCCATACATAACCAATTTTTTGAACGTCTTTTCCAATGGCATGTTTACTAAAATCATTGGTATATGACATCAATAAATCGTTTAATAAATTCTCAACCTTAACAATGTCTTTGTTTTCGAGATAAGATTTAGCCACTTTGGGAAGTCCCCCAGAAACAAAATAGTTTTTAAATTGCTCTAACAGGGAATGAAAGAAAATATCTGGAATGGGTTCAATGACAGAGATTTGATTGACATATGCAGATAACGTTGGATTTGATACAGCCAAATATTCAAAAAATGACAGTGGTTTAATCTCGGCAAAAGTTACCTTTCCAACGGGAAAAGAAATACCATTTCCTAAGGCAATGCCTAACAAAGAGCCAGCACATATGATAAAAAGCTCGGGCAGATTTTCATTGAAGTACTTTAAACTGCCTAAGGCTGCTTTGCATGCTTGAATTTCATCAAAAACAATGAGTGTATCGGCAGTAATTTTACTACCATGCACGAAGGTCAAGTTCGAAAGAATGCGATTTACATCTTTTGTTGATTCAAAAAGTTGATTCAACTCGGGATTTTCATCGAAGTTAAAATAGGCAATGTTTTGAAAATGATTTTGACCTAACCATTTCATCAAATAAGTTTTCCCAACTTGTCTGGCTCCATTTAATAGTAATGGGGGATGGTCGGCGGCATTTTTCCATTGCAATAACTTTTGCTGTGCTGATCTTTCAAAAACAATGCTCATAAAACGGTAAGTTGTTTATTTACAATACAAATATAGTCCTTTTATATTTCATTTTTCAAAAAGTGCTATGAAAAATGTGATTTTTTACACAATAGTCATATGAGATGTGTGGGAATTATCACAAAAGTTGTATGACTATTGTGAGAATTATGGTTTATAAGTGTTTATGAAGGTTTATAAAAGTTGATTTGCAATAAATAAAAACTGATACTGGATTTCATAACTTATTGTTGATTTTACTAATGAACTTTTATAAGCACTTATAAACTCCCTAAACTTTCATAAACCTTAGAATTCCCCACGCAACTTTTATAAACTTTCATAAACCCTCATAAACTTTTATAAACCTTTTTTTTCTTACTTTTGTAAGAAAAAAAATGAATATCACCACCCATACCGAAAATAACATTACCATCATTACCATTAACCGTGAAAGTAAGTTGAATGCACTTACAATTGATACCCTGCGCGAAATCAAACAGGCCGTTACCATTGCCAATGAAGATGATGACGTTTATGGAATGATCATTACTGGTGCGGGACAAAAAGCCTTCGCGGCAGGTGCCGACATCTCTGAGTTTGCGCACTTTAACGAAGAGCAAGCTACCCGTATGAGTGCCGACGGTCACGATGTGATGAATACCATTGAAGATGGAAATAAAATTTGTATCGCTGCCGTGAATGGCTTCGCTTTGGGTGGGGGATGTGAGCTCGCAATGGCTTGTCACCTCAGAATTGCCAGCGGAAACGCCAAATTCGGACAACCTGAAGTCAACCTCGGTGTGCCTCCAGGCTATGGCGGTACCCAACGACTCATTCAACTCATTGGAAAAGGAAAAGCCCTTGAGCTTCTCCTTACCGGCGATGCCATAGATGCCCAAACGGCGTTACAATTGGGACTTGTAAACCACGTGGTAGAACAAGACCAATTGATGGAATATTGCATGCAATTGATGCAAAAAATTGCAACCAAAAGTCCATCTGCAGTGCACAAAGTTTTGAAATGCGTGAGCGACTTTTACCGTCCCAACGTAAATGGCATGCAGCGCGAAATCTACGAATTCGGCAGCGCCTTCGAAACCCCCGATTTCAAAGAAGGAACGGTTGCGTTTTTGGAAAAAAGAAAGCCAAATTTTAGGAATTAATTCCTAAAATTTGGCGGATTAGACAGGTTAGACGGGTTAGACAGATTAGACAGATTCTTTAAAGATTAGACAGATTAGACGGGTTAGACAGATTAGACAGATTCTATATTTGTAACCTTTTCAATCATAATGATAAAGCTTACTAATAATTTTAAACTATTTTTTATCGTTTATTAATCAATTTGTTTACGCTTTGCTGTTTATGTTTATCCGTTTAAACCTAATAATCTGTATAACCAAAAAATCCGTCTAATCTGTCTAACCCGTCTAACCTGTCTAATCAAAATATATTATATTTGTAGAATGAAATTCGGAGTGGTAATTTTTCCAGGGTCAAACTGTGATCAAGATCTAATTGACGTTTTGTCGGGGTATTCAAATGAAGCAGTTGAAAAACTTTGGCACAAATCAAGCGATTTGATGGGATGTACGCATATTTTTATTCCGGGTGGTTTTAGCTACGGCGATTACCTTCGCTCCGGTGCCATTGCAAAATTAAGTCCCATTATGGATGCCGTTTCTCAACATGCTGCCAATGGCGGTTTTGTTATGGGAATTTGTAACGGATTTCAAATATTAACCGAAAGCGGTTTGTTGCCAGGCGCTTTGCTTCGCAATACCAATATCAAATTCAATTGCAAAAACGTTTTCCTGAAACCAGGAACCACCAATAGCAAGGTAACCAATAAATTGTCTGACAATCAGGTAATCCAAGTTCCTATTGCTCACGGTGAGGGACGTTTTTATTGCGACCAAGAAACCCTTGCGCAAATTGAAGCCAACAACCAAGTTATTTTCCGCTATTGCGATTCTGAGGGAAATCTTACCGATGAATCCAATCCAAACGGCTCAATCAATAACATCGCCGGAATCACCAACGCCGGCCGCAACGTTTTCGGCATGATGCCGCATCCGGAGAGGTGCGCAAAGGATTACCTTTTGAATGAGGATGGAAGGCTAATTTTTGAGGGTTTATAAGCGTTTATAAAAGTTTATAAGGGTTATTTTGAACAAATAAAAAGTTAAACTGGATTTTATAACTTATTTTTGATTACACGTTGAACTTTCATAAACCTTCATAAACTCTCTAAACATTTATAAACCTTATAATTACAAAGTAATTATGCGAATCTTGATACTTAATGGTCCCAACCTAAATTGGTTAGGGAAAAGGGAACCAGAAATTTATGGAAACCAAGGATTGGATGATATGATGAACGATTTGAGGCAGCAGTTTCCGGAGGTGGAAATTCAAACGCTTCAATCGAATGTGGAGGGAGAACTCATTAATTTTTTGCAACAAGCCGAAGAAGACAATACCATCAACGGTGTCGTTTTTAACGCAGGTGCTTATACCCATACTAGCATCGCGCTTGCCGATACCCTCAAAGCAATGGATACACCCGTAATTTTGGTGCACCTAAGCAATGTGTATGCCCGTGAAGTGGAAAGACATACGGATTTGCTGCTTGCCAACGCCAAAGGGTGTATATTGGGGCTTGGTAAAGAGAGTTACTCAATTGCAATTCAATATTTTGTTGGGCTTTAATTCGGGGTTAGACAGATTAGACAGGTTAGACGGATTAGACAGATTAGACGGATTAGACAGATTTTTTGGTTATACAGATTATATGTTTAAACGGATAAACATAATCAGCGAAGCGTAAACAAAAATGGGATTAGACAGGTTAGACAGATTAGACAGATTTTTTGGTTATACAGATTATATGTTTAAACGGATAAACATAATCAGCGAAGTGTAAACAAAAATGGGATTAGACAGGTTAGACGGGTTAGACAGATTAGACAGATTTTTTGGTTATACAGATTATATGTTTAAACGGATAAACATAATCAGCGAAGCGTAAACAATTTAAATTAAAAAGAGGAATTAAAAGATTCTATAGATAAAATGGGTTTGGATAGGTTGGAAATATAGAATCTGTCTAATCTGTCTAACCCGTCTAATCTGTCTAATCATTGATATTTTTTGAATGAAATGAAAAAAATAATAATTACAGGCACTACAGGCCTAGTAGGCTCCCACCTAACTTGCCATTTGCTAGCTAGAGGATATTCCGTAGTGGGAATCAAGCGGGTGAGCAGTAATTTACAGTTGTTTGATTCGGTGAAAAAGCATTACCTGAATAAAGAGAGCGATGGGCTGAAGTTGTTGTTTGGAATACAGCCGGTGGAGATGGATGTGGAGGCTTTGAAAGAGGGTTTGCAAAATAGATTGAGTTGGGTGGTTGCCGATGTATGCGATACAGATGCGTTGGTAGAGGCGTTTTCGGGGGAGGCGTTTTCGGGGGAGGCGTTTTCGGGGGAGGTAGAGGCGTTTTCGGGAGAAATAGATGCGGTTTTTCATTGTGCGGCCATGGTTTCGTTTAAGAGGAAGGATAGAAATGCCATGATGGAAAACAACATACAAGGCACTGCCAATGTGGTGAACACTTGTTTGAAGTTGGGAATAGCCAATTTGATCCATGTGAGTTCGGTGGCTGCCCTTTCGAGAAAAGAAGGCAGCGATGTAATTACGGCCGATTCGGAGTGGGAGGAATCTAAATACAATACCGAGTATGCCAAAAGCAAGTATTATGCTGAGCTTGAGGCTTGGCGGGGCAAAGAAGAAGGACTCAATGTGGGGGTGGTGAATCCGGGTATCATATTGGGGGTGGGTTATGGCAACACCCCACAAAATCAGTTTTTGGGTATTGTAAACGGGGGCAACCCTTTTGTGCCTGTGGGTGGCAATGGTTTTGTTTGGGTAGATGACCTCTGTGTGCAAATGATTGGCATGTTGGAGCAGAAAAACTTTGGCAAAAGGCAATTGGCGGTTAGCCATAACTTAACCTATATTTCACTGTTTAACAACGTGGCTAAGCTTTTAGGCAAAAAAGCCCCTTCCATTCGCATGGAAGGCCTCGTTTACAAACTGCTGATTGGTATAACCAGCGTTTTTGATTTTTTGCAAATACCCTTTCCAATTAGCAAAGCTTTGGTAGTGAGTACCAGCAAAAGGAGTGTTTACATATTAAATTAGGGTTAGACAGATTAGACGGGTTAGACAGATTAGACAGATTTTTTGTTTAGGCAGATTTTAGGGTTAGACAGATAAAATAAACATAAACAGCGAAGCGTAAACAAGAAGGGGTTATCCCGAAAGCTTTCGGGAGGGTTAGACAGATTAGACAGATTTTTTGTTTAGGCAGATTAAATGGGGTTAGACGGATAAAATAAACATAAACAGCGAAGCGTAAACAAGAAGGGATTAGACAATTCGGGGTTAGACAGATTTTTTGTTTAGGCAGATTTTAGGGTTAGACGGATTATTTTTGAGATTAGACGGGTTAGACGGATTTTTGGTTGAACGTTCACAAAAAAAATCAAGCGCGCAATCAGTTTAACATAAATTTAACATAACAAAACATAACTTTGCAAAAGTTTGGCACAACAAGAAGATTTTACCAAAAAATTTAGAAGATACTTTAAACGCATTGGTTCGTTTCGTTTCTTCTTTTCACTTATTCTCATTCTTTTGGGAATTGGAGGTAAATATATTTTCTTTTATTTTTTTGCGCCAGGTGATGACACAAGTTATGTAATAGAAACAACGGGAAATCAGATAGGGTTTAGCCTTAGTTACCTTCTTTCTTTTTGGCCCTTGCTTTGGGCTTTTATTATTATTTTGAGCTTGTTGTGGTGGATGCTCAGTGGCTTTAAATCGGCAACAGGTGTTGTTATCAGTTTGATATCTGGTGTTTTCATGACCGAGGCCATGATGCCCGGTACCCTTTTTTCATTTGAAGAAATTCCGATTTATATTGTTTTACTTGGTCTCATTTTGTTTGTAATACCCAAAAACATTTTTAGCAATCCGATGCTGATTTTTAAGAAGTCAGAAACCAAAAAGCGACACCGTTTTTCTTCATCACACAAAAAACGCAGGAGATCAAGTAGCGAAGCCAGTGATAATGGCACAATTATTGCCAAAAATCCCTCAGAAAACTACCCTTCAGAAAACCATCCCTCATAAATAAAAAAATATACGTTTTCATTTCAATATGTACCCAATTAAAAATATGCGCAAATCTGTTTATCCCTTCGGTCTTTTGATATTGTTTGTTCTTGCCATGCAATCATGTGTGAACTACAAGCAACAAATTATGTTTCAAGGGCTGAACGATACCACCTATAAGGCCAGCATGAAACAGGCCAACCCCATTATACAAAGGGGAGATCAGCTTTCCATTATGGTGTATGCCATGGATCAACTCAGTGCACAGGTGTTTAACAACCCGATGTATGGGGGAGGTCAAATGGGTGCTGGGCAGGTTTTGACTCAGAATAATGGCCAAACTGGAGGAGGCGGTATTTTTGGATACTTGGTAGATGAAAGTGGAGAAATTGAATACCCTAAATTGGGTATAATTAAAGTATTGGGTTTTACCCAACAGCAATTGCGCGATACCCTGCAAGCCAGACTCACACAATACCTCAAAGAACCTTCGGTAAGCGTGCGCATCATGAACTTTAGGGTTACCTATATCTCTGCCGACAAAGCCACCACCGTGGTGGTACAGAACAACAAAACCAACGTACTCCAATTTTTGGGTATGGTGGGCGGAATGGCCTGGATGGACAAACGCAATGGCATTAAAATTATCCGTCAGGTAGACAGCACACGCACCGTGTACACCCTCAACCTTACCGATGCCTCTGTGTTTCACCACCCTGCGTATTATTTGCAGCCCAACGATATTATTTATATAGAACCCAACAGCCGTAAGTTTCTCGAAACCAACGTGCAGTTGCTTACCTACGTAACCACCATTACCTCAACCCTCAGTATTTTGGTGTTGTTTGTAAACAGTTTAAGAAAATAACTTTAATAGATTTTTCAAGTGAATACCCAAAATCAAGTTCCGTTAAACCAAGAAACTCCACAAGACCGAAATTCGTTTATTGAAACCCTGTTGCGCGATTACTTGCCTTACTGGCCTGTAATTTTGATTATGGGCATTATGGGTTACTTTGTTTCAAAAGTTTATTTGAATTATCAAAACCCTGTGTATGAACTTCAGGCGGGTATTTTGTTGAAAGACGAAAGCCAAAGCGCCAACAGCCTTATCAAACAGGTGGCCTTGGGCAAAAACGCCTCCTTTATTGAAGATGAAATGGAAGTGCTCAAGGGCATGGCTGTGATGCGCCGTGCAGCCAAATTGGGCAAAGTGCAAACAGAACTGCGTTCTGATGGCCGTATCCGCATGGTTACAGAAGATTTAGACAAATTGCCCTTTGAAGTGCTTCACAACAATCCCGATTCGGTGGTTGATTTTGAAAGCACCTTCAAGGTAAACGCCACCAAAACCGAGCTTATATTTTTGGGCAATGTGCATGTTCCTTTCAATCAATGGACAAAATTGGGCAGCAATACCATTTTTATACGCAACGTTGCAAAGCCCCAAGACAAAGCCTGGGCCAAATTCAATCAAAGCAAATATACCTTTTATCTCAGCTTCCGTAGCATTGACAATGCAGCCAAAACATTGGCAGCGTCTATGACAATGACTAAAGACAAAAAGCTTTCGGTGATACAACTCTCGGTAAAATCATTTTCGTTGAGCAATGGCAAACGCTGGTTGCAGGCAATCATAGACAGTTACCAAGAAGAAACCCAAGACGAAAAGCGCAAAAAGGCCAAGTACACCATGGATTTTATTGACAGCCGCTTGAGTTATGTGGGCCAAGATTTGGATAGTGTTGAAAGCAATCTCGAGAATTTTAAAAAGACCAACAACATTACCCGCCTTTCTACCGAAGCCGAATTGTATCTCGACAAGGTGAAAGACGAAGACAAGTTTGCAGCCCAAACGGAACTTAAACTCATGGTGCTGGATGAAGTTGAAAACTACATACAGGGAAAAATTAAAAAATCGGGCATGGCTCCTAGCCTTTTGGGTATGGAAGACCCCAATATTTTACAGTATTTGCAAAAATTGAATGCCGCTGAAACCAAGTACGATTTGTTGCTCGATCAAAATGGCCCCAACAACGATGGTGTGCGCGCCATTGCCCACGAAATAGAAACTTATAAAGAATCTTTGCAAGAGATAGTGCGCAATACCCGCAAAAACCTGAATGTGCTGCGCAAAAAAGCAGAGAATAATTTTAGCAAATTTGCAGGTGAGTATGATCAGCTCATGCGTTCTATTCCCTCAAAAGAAAGGCGTTTGTTGAACATTACCCGCCAACAAAGCATTAAAAACGAATTGTACACCTTCTTGCTCGAAAAGCGGGAGGAAAGCGCCATTGAAATGGCCGGAACCTTGAGCGACATTCGTGTAATTGAATCAACCAATACGGGTGTTATGGTGAGTCCAAAGCGCGGTGCTGTTACGGCAGGATTTACCCTTGGGTTTATGGGCATTATTTTGGGTATTTTGTTTATCCGTTCTGGATTGAACAACAAAATTTTAAGCCGTTCAGAAATTGAAGCCCGCACGAGTCTGCCAATTTTGGCTGAAATTATTGAATCGGAAACAGACAGCCCATTGATTATGCGCGTTGGAAGCCGTTCTGCTATTGCTGAACAGTTGCGTGCATTGCGCACCAGCTTGGGATATTTGAATGTGGAGGGAGGCGAGGTTAAAACCATCATGATATCGTCGAGTTTGCCGGGTGAGGGCAAATCATTCATTGCCACCAACATTGCTTTGAGTATGGCATTGAGCGGCAAAAAAACCTTGCTCATAGAATCAGACATGCGCAAACCCAATGTGGTGAAGCATTTTGATA
>Ga0114976_10002846_pt1 | contig 10837 bp, 12 predicted proteins | sample S_130805_EF_Meta_FD_87319 | JGI IMG/M metagenome (GOLD analysis project Ga0114976, IMG submission 87319) | Freshwater microbial communities from Lake Simoncouche, Canada to study carbon cycling - S_130805_EF_MetaG | ecosystem: Environmental > Aquatic > Freshwater > Lake | place: Lake...
ATTATAATTGACCCACACGTTTCTTTTATCTTATCTATTCTTATATTGTCATCATTCCATACTTCAATAGCGGTTTTCTTTAGTCTCTTGTTATACTCATTTGACTCATATAATTTAGGATTCATATGCCAATAATCACCGAAATATTCAATACATATATCACATTCATATAAATAATAATCAATAAACTTACCATTTATATTTTTTTCAATTTCATTTTTAATATTTAGTTCATCTAACAATTTATTAATTTTTTTTGATGATTTACTAACTCTTATTTGTTTAAACTTATTTTTCCAGACTTTATTACCCTCTTCATATCCATATTTTCTAATAAAGAAGTCTAATGATGATGTATATGATATTCGTTCACATCTTTTATTATAAACATCAGTGCCCTTTTCAACACCATATTTTCTAATAAAATTTTCTAGAGTACAGGGAAATTTATTCCTTGTTGAATTTTTGGTAATACCTTCTATTCTTTTATCATATCTAAACTTACCTTCATCAAAACCATATTTGTCTTGAAATTGTTCCAAACTACAATTAAATTTTTCTTTTGGTGTTTTATACTTCATGTCACAAGCACTACTTATATCAATTCTATATAATTTACTTAAATATTCCTTTTTAGATCCTATCTTTTCATATTTTTTAGAATCGTAATCAATTCCAAGTATATCTAAACTTATATTATTTTTACATTCTTGAGTATTACAAGAATAACCTTTATAAGTAATATTATACAGCTTTTTGTTATGGTCTACATCTAAAATAGGCACTGCGTCATTTTCACAAAATGAACATTTTTCTACCTCACCATCGATTAATTTATAATATTTAGATATATATCCGTTAAAAGTAAAATTATGTTTCTTAACATGTCTGCTAATATCACAGGCACGCACACCCATTTTTTTACTACATATGAAACATCGTAAGTCCATCATAATCTTATTTTTATTTTATATATAAAAATGATGGGGTTTCATTTATTTATTTTTCAATAATAAGAAATCACTATATTTTATTTCTTTTGCTATTAATTCAATTACTTTGTTATCTCTAAAAACCAAAAGTTTATGGTTCTCTGAACAAACTATGTTATTACCACTTACTCTAATTTTAATGTATTTGGATATATCTTTTTCTACTATATTAATAACTTTTTTATATTCACCAGTATGTGTTAGAACTTCATCATCATAAGATATATCTGAAATCTTTTTGTTACCATTCTTAGTAAGAATTAAAGTATTTTCTTGTAAACAATCAGCATCAGTATAAATTAATATTTTACCATACCTTAAAGTCCCTGGTACTACCTTCTGCCCTAACTTCAAACCCAAAGCTCCCATCAAGTTCACAACTTCATTATTACCAACTAACTTCTGGTTAGTAATCTCCATAGCATTTATGAACTTACCCCTCAATGAGAAAGCTCCTTGTGATTGTGGATCTCTGTATTTTCTAAATGCTGAAGAAGCTGAATCTCCCTCGAATAAAGCTAATGAACACTTCCATCTATCTTTACCCTTAGCGTCGATTAGTTTCTCAACTTTAATCTTTGAAAGGTTTTTATTTAATTCTCTTGCTAATTTATTCTCATCAGCAGATTTCTTTTGTTGAATCCAATCAAGAACTGAATTGACAATCTCTGATTTTAATATGGATTTGATTAACTTTTCAGATACTTCAAATGTAAATCCAAAGTCTTTTACTTCTGTAATAAGTTTCTCTTTTGTCTGTGATGAGAAACTTGGATTAACTACAGTCGAATTCAAGAATAAGCAAATATGATTTTTTAATTCGGATGGTTTTATATCTACCTTATGTTTCTTTTGGAAGAACTCTCTTAATTGTGAAATTATTTGATTTAAAATATAATCTACATGACTACCACCATCATAAGTATCAGTTGAATTAACAAAAGAAATTTGTTGAAATCCATCCTGTGAATGCGCAATTCCTAAACTCCAAGTTTTTTCCTTATCCGACTCAAAGAAAAACTCTTGTTTGTAGAATTTTATATAATCCACAAATGATTCTATTTTAATTAGTTCATTATTAAAATATACCTTTATATTTGGGTTACAACCGGCCACATCAACTACTCGTTTTTGAATTAGGGAAAAATGTGATTCGTCCAACCCCTCCAATCCAAATCTACCATAATCGGGTAGATAAGATATTTCCGTATGATTGGTTTTACTTCTTTTAACTTTAGGAGTACCTCTTTCTCTCATATTATTGGTGAAAATTTGAGTGAAATGGTTTTTGCCATCACAGGTGGATATTTTAAATTCTTTGGAGAATACATTAGTCAAAACAGACCCAACACCATTCAAACCAGCGGTGACCCTATTCTCATTATCCGAGAAGTTGGATCCAGCCTTCAATGATGAGAAGATCATCTCAGGAACCCACTCATTATATTCCTTGTGAATTACGACATCAATCCCACCATCATCCCAAACCGATATTCTATCATCTTTTAGTGTAACTTTAATTGTATTTAGTTTTGAACCTTTTCTCTTAGACTCATCCACTGAATTGACTAATATTTCATCAAAAAGTTTTAGAAAAGCCGGATTAAAGGTCAACTCTCTCTGTGTGAATTTATCACCATCTAATAACCACTTTTTAGACGTGTGTGGTTTTATAGAACCCACATACATACCACTCCTAGATAGTATGTGGTCTATATCGTCAAGCTTTCTATATTTTTTTTCTATGGACATATTTCAGTAAAATTTCAGTTTATATATATCCCCTAATAACTTTTGTTTAGAAACTACATATATTGAAAATGATGACGACCTCGAAAACCATATCAGAATTCCTCTCACAAGAGTATAAGGACTTCTCCTTATACACTATTGAAAATAGGGCAATCCCTTCTGTAATTGATGGTTTTAAACCAACACATAGAAAGATTATATTTATTTCAAATGGTATTTGGAAGACTGGTTCTGAGAAACAATTAAAGGTTTTCCAATTGGCGGGTAAGGTTGCATCAGATGCTTTCTATCACCACGGAAACATGAGCCTTGAATCATCCATAGTAACGATGGCGCAGAGTTTTAAGAACAATCTACCACTTCTTGAAGAGATAGGTCAGTTTGGGTCATTAAGGTCACCAGAACCAGCAGCAGCTCGTTATATTGGAACAAAACTCAATAAGAACTTTAGACTTCTTTATAAAGATTTCGAACTCTTAACATATAAAGAAGAAGAAGGTGAATCAATCGAACCTTATTTCTTTTTACCAATTGTTCCAACTGTTTTGATTAATGGGTCATCGGGCATTGCTGTTGGGTTCTCTTCAAATATTTTAAATAGAAATCCTTTAGATATTATTAATGCTTGTGATTCTATCCTAAAAGGTAAGAATTTAGTTGATATAAAACCATTTAATCCTTTTTTTAATGGTGATTATGTTAGAGATACTGAGAACCATAAGAAGTGGTTTATCAGGGGTAAGTTAAAAATTGCAAATACTACAAGTGTTAAGATTACTGAACTACCACCATCTATGACTTTTGAGAAGTATGAGAATATATTAGATGCTTTGGTTGATAGTAAGGCTATTGTATCATATGAGGATAATTGTAAAGATTCTATTGATTATACAATTAAGTTTACAAGGGAAAGTCTTTCTTTATTAAATGAAGATAAATTAATAAAACTTCTCAAGCTTGAAGAAACTGAAACTGAAATATTTACGACACTCGATGAAACTGGTAAGTTAAAAATATTTGAAAGAGACAGTGATATCATCAATTACTTTGTTAATTTCAGGTTAGATTACTATCATAAAAGAAAAGAATTTTTGATTGGTAAGTTAAAATCTGAATTAAAACTTCTTTCCAATAGGGGTAGGTTTATAAAAGCCATACTTGATGGTAAGATTGAGGTTAAGAACACACCAAAAGATGAAATTATTAAATCTATTGAAACTATGGGGTTAGAGAAGATGGATGATGGTTATGATTATCTCTTGAGAATGCCAATCTGGTCTTTGACAAAAGAAGTTTTTGATAAATTAAAACAAGATTATACCACCAAGAAATCAGAATTGGAAGAACTCGAAAAGGTCGACCCAAAAGATATGTATCTTGAAGATCTTTCTGATTTGAAAAAGAAATTAAAATAGTAAATATTCGAAATTAATTCGTATATTTGCAGTATGAATTTATCCAAAAGATTACTGCTTTTAAAACATATGAATAGTTTCATATTTGAGCAATTTGATTTAGGACAATCCACAGAAGAAGTCTTGGATATGTTACGATATAAAAGTCAAAAATACATTGAAAGTGAATCTAAACCAGAAACATCTAATGTTAGAAAAAAATACCTTATCAATTATATTTTACTTTTAAATAAAAGAGTAATTGACTTTCAATACTTTAGAAAAAAGAAAGATTTTACAGACTTAAAAGATATTGAAGTTTTCAAGATGATAAATTTCAGGGATCAAATTATTCACAAAAAAATTTTTAAAGATTAATAATTTTTCATACTTTTGTAACTATGAGTAAAACTAAAACAAAATCTAAAAAGGGACAATTCAAAACCAAAACCAAATTCATAGAATTCATTGGTGGTAAAGGCGTTATAAATTTCTTATCTAATGAAGCTTACATTATGGGAAATCAGTTGTCTGGTCTTGAAATGGATGGTATCAAATTCAAATTGACCATCTGTGATGATATGTCTGTTGATTTAGAAGAAATCGATACTAACCACACCACAAAGTCCCAACGAGGTAGATTGGTTGAAATTATTGAAGATAAAACTATTTCACAATATAGGGGAAGAACCGTTGTACAAGAATTAGATTTTGAATCTACTACTATGGTTAAGGATAAGTATGTGCCTCTTTATTTAGCTGTTGAAATTGAAAAACCAATTGAAAAACTAGCAACCATTCTTGATGAAGAAATTAAAATGTCGGAAGAAGCTTTTGATAATTTGAATGACTTATTGAACTCTTGGTTTGAAGATGAAGAGTTTGATAAGGAAATTGAAGAAATGATTAATGAGGAAGTTCAAGTGGATACTTTCATGCAACATCATGATATTAACAATAATAATCTGGCGAATGATCAAATCGAAGATTCTTTTCAAAAGATGAAAAAAGAAAAGTTAAACGAGTTAAAGAAGAATAAAAATAAAAAGGAAGAAGAGTTGGTTAAACTAAATTTCCAATCTTCTACCATAGATAATAACATTGAACAACTGAAAGATGATTTGAAACTGATTGAAGATCGTATTGATGGTTTACAACCAATTCAAAGTCCAACTGGTTATTATTTCAATGTATCTGAAAGACAAAATGAAACTGTTGTGTTGGAACCAGAGATTGAAAAAATAATTAAAGATAAGGTTTCAAAAGTAAAATCTATTAACATAGAAGCTTTTATGAAACTATTCACAGATGGAGAATTTCATATCGTCCTTGGAGAAAAAGTAGATGATACTTTTAGTATTCTAAGTGACTATAAAACTCTAACAGAAGATGTTTTGACAAGATTGAATGGTTTAGATTTACAAATCGATGAAAACAAATTTATTTATCGTGGTGAACTGACCTGGTCACAAGTTGTAAATAAAATGATTAAATTGGGTTTTGAAGAGGATCCTGATTTTAATAAGCTTTGTGGTAGTAATTCATATAAATCTAATACAGAAATTAGAGAAGAAGTGAAAAATAATCAAACTACTTTTTAAGGATTGATATATAATATATATCCTATAAAAATTAAATTAAGATAATGGTTACGACCTTAGAATTGAAACAAAGAATCAATAAATTAGATTTTGAATTAAAAGAAATATTCGAAAATGTTTATATCCATGAAAAATCCATCGGTAATCAATTTTTCTTTAAAATTGACTGCAATGGTGAATTTTTCAATTTAAATGAATCTCAATCTTTTCAAAGAGTTGAAGTTAAGTTAGTAATTCATAAATCTGATTTATTGAAAGATGTTGTTAATTGGTCTTATTCATCAGATCCTTCAAATGAAAGGGCTCATTGGGTAGAAAAGGTATCTAATTTTGATACTTTATCTCAGGATATTGAAGATGTAGTTCTTAATTGTAGAATGGATGAATCTTATTTTAGTAATCTTGCTTTTGTACTTGAAAATTTAAATGAAGATTCTCCTAAACAGTATGTTGATAATGATGGTGAGACACTTAAATCTAAAATACAAAGTTTAGGTGTTATGGTTGATGAAGTAGATCAAGATGAAAAGATTCAGTTAGAGAATAATTCTTTTATGACTACTAAACCAGAGAAGAAATATTCCTTCTATAATCACCAGGAACTTACTATGGCTGATAAGTTTATCTTAGAGCAAGAGATAAATAAGATTGATGGTGTAAATTATGTAATCTTCAAGGAGGGGGTTATCGAAATTAATTTCACTCCAATTCAATAATTTTTTTGGTATTCCATTTTTTTGTCTTATCTTTGTAAAAAGAAACAGAAAATATGAATATCAAAAATATACACGAAAAATTGATGGAGTCGATTCAACAGATGTTGATTGACACTAAAGTAAATCTCCCTTATTACGGAAATTTCAATCTATTCGTTAATTTTAACGAAAGGAAAGATATTGATACTTGTGCTGTCAATATGACTGCTAAAGGTATGAATTTCTTTTATAATTCTGATTTCCTCAATCGACTTTCTCAAAAAGAAGTCAACTTCATCACTCTCCACGAAGATTTCCACCTCCTTTGGAATCACCCCAAACGTACTATCACTGGTCAATATGACCATAAACTGTCTAATATCGCCCAAGATATGATTATCAATCATATCATTTGGGAAGATATTCCACACCGTTATGTTGAAATCCCAAAAGATGCAGAGGGTAAGAATATGGCACTTTTCATACCAAAAGAATATACAGGTAAACTTATCTTCGAAGAAGTCTATGAGTGGCTTCGTGATGAAAAAGAAAAGCGTGATAAACAAAAGAAAGAAAATCAATGTCAATCTTGTAATGGTACAGGCCAAAAACAAGATGGCCAAGATAACCAAGATGGTGATGGTAAAAGCCAAGATGGTGACAACCCATGTGATGATTGTGATGGTAGTGGACAGAAAGATGGTGATCAAGGTAGTGGTGGATCTTATGGTCCTTATGGTAAAGACCCAAGGAATCAAGGTGGGACACTAGACACTTGGTCACTCGACCAGATTTTAGATAATCTTGATAAAAATCAAGGGCAGTATCTTGACCAACACTTGGGTGATGAAGTACCAGAAGAAATGCGTGAGGCTATGGTAAAGGATGCTATGGAAAGGTTATCAGCTCGTGGACTGTCAGGTGGGAACATTGAACAGACACTCGATAAACTGAGAAAGCAAAGGAAAGATTATCTCAAGTATATCAAAAGAACATTATCTAATGTTATGTTTGGTACTACTAAAACCAAGACAATCACTCGTCCAAATCGTCGTGGTATCCTCGGTGTGAAAGGAAATAAGAAGATCAAAAATAAGATTAACTGTATCCTTGATACTTCAGGATCCATGGGTGGTACATTTGAAAGAGTACTTTCTTACATCTATCGTAATGATATTGAAGTGAATCTTATCGAAGCTGATACAGAAGTTAAATGGGTTGAGAATATCAAATCCAAAAAGAAACTTGAGAGTATTAAAATTGCCGGTTTGGGTGGTACTTGTCTTCAACCTGCCATAAATTACGTTTCAGATAACTTTAATCAATTCAACACACTTGTTATAACAGATGGGTATTGTGATACACTTGATATCTCAAAATTGACTGGTAATGTTTTGATTATATCAATAGGTGTCGATGTACCAATCGGTAAGTCAAATGGTAAATTGAAACAAATTAAAGTAGACCTAGAGGATTAAAACTCTTAAAGTCAACTATCTTACGGTGGTTGACTTTTTCCATTTTAAAAGAGGTTTTATCCCCATCCAAGAAATTAAATTTGTCTCTTGTTAAATTAAATCCAAGATCAAATTGATTGAATATTTTCATTAAATCATTTATTGATTCTTCATGAAAATAAAATTCATAGTTTGGATCAAACTTTGATCCATGTCCATTATAATGACCTACTTCAACTGTATTTGGGGATTTTATTTTGAATGAAAACATCATTGCATCACCGTAGGTTATATCGACTAAACACTCAAATTTTTCTCCTACTTTCTTTATATGAAAATCGATTCCTAAATAATCTGGTTCTGAGTCACTTAAGACATCACCACTATGTATTGGTGTTGAATGATGATATGTTACTTGAATTTTTGGTGGTACCATTTGATGTTCCGAGTAACTTAAGTCATAATTACCATTGGAAGTACTCAAATGAATTTTTTTAGGAAAAAGATTTTTTATATCTCGTGCGAATAGTTCCAAAGACATCATTTTTCTATTCTTTCTACATTTTTCAAATCAACATAATAAATATTATTATCTACCATTACTGTAATTTCTCCAGTGTTCTTATCAATGTCAACTATTTCCAATTCCTGGTCGGGATCATTTTTTGGAAAGTCTTTAACTACTGAAGCATAAATTCTTTTTCCTTCTCTCCTACATCTTTCAACATCCTCAATGGAAAACTTTCCTTCGGTAAAGTCTTCAAATAATCTTAAAAATTTTAAATACATTTATTATTTTAATTTGGTAATATATATATTTGCAAAACAAATCAACAATGGCACATTATCTTCAAATTCTAAAAGATACTTTAGGAAATAATTATCTGGGTATAGTATTCCCCATAGAGGAAGTTCAACCTTTCTTGGATCAACTCAAAGATTACTTAGGTGAATCTTATGATGAATACATCAATCTACAACAAACAAGAGACCATGGTAGGCATCACCTTACCTTATTATCTGTACCAGAATTCAATTCTAGTTCTAAAGAAATGGGTTATGATAAATTTTTAAATCACATAGACCACTTAATGAAAGTAAATTTCGATGATATCAAATTGTTGGGTGTTGGGAGTGCTGAGAAATCTGGTAACCGTGCTTTTTATATTGTGGTGGAATCAAATCTTTTAAATGAATCGAGGACTGCTTTGAATTTAGATGAAAAAGATTTGCACATTACTATAGGTTTTAAATCAAAGGATGTACATGGAGTTAGAAAGAATAGTGTTATGTCAACACAGAATTCTTTTTTAAAGAAGTTAAAATTTGAATATACTAAAGAGGGTGAGACTTTTGATTTTATAAAAGGATTGCAGAATTTTGATTTTGATTTTTTTAAACTTATCGAACCAATTCAAATAAATGAAACAACTGCGATTTTCCGTTGTGGAGATAATGATTACCTACAAGTATCAATTGTAGATGATCGTTTAACTATTACTGGAAAATGGCAAGGAACAAATAAATTACCAATTTTATCAACAACACTTGTAGAAAAAAAATTCAAACAATTAGATTAATATGTTAAGTAAATATTACAGTTTAGACGAATGTTACCAAAAAGACAAAGTTTTTGATCATCTTGAAAATCTTCAAAATGAAGAACTTATAGTATTCGAGATAATAGATAGCGATATCATTAAAATCAAAGACATTGGATTGAGTGAGAAACAAATCAAAGAGTTAATTTCGTTCTTCGATGATATGGATGTAATTGATTACCCAGATTATGAGGATGATGATGATGACGATAATGATGATTTCGACGATTATACACCAAATGATAGCTATTTTATCTGATGATTACAATAACCGATAACGCCAGAGAGAAAACCATTACACTTCTTACCGAAGAAGGTAAAGATATTTCAACCCATTTCATAAGAGTTGGTGTTAAGGGTGGTGGTTGCTCTGGATTATCTTATGAGTTAGATTTCGACAGTGAAATGAAACCTGGTGACCAGGTGTTTGACAATGATGGGTTAAAGATTGTTTGTGACAAAAAGAGTTTATTATACATCATAGGCACTTAGTTAGATTTCAGTGATGGATTAAATGGAAAGGGGTTTGAATTTAAGAATCCTAATGCTCAGCGTGTTTGTGCTTGTGGTGAAAGTTTTTCAATTTAATTCAACTTTTTTCTTGACTTTGTAAATTTTTGCCGTATCTTTGTATTGTAATCAAGAACAACACAAAAATTATGGCAACAAAAAATCTCTTCTCCAAAGCTAAGGCTACCGCTCCTAAATCATCTGCTAAGAAAGATGAAAAAGTACGTATCAATTTGAATGACCCAGATTTCTTTGACAAGATATCGATGCTTGAGACACTTCAAGATCGGATGAAATCAGATAAAGCACAGGCAGATATGCTGGCTGATGAAATCAAAGACCTCTCTAAAGAAGAGTGGGTACGTGTCTATGAGAAATCTGGTAAGAATCCTGGTTCTATCTTCGTAGAATCAATTCAAGATGGTAAGACCGCTCAAGTGATGTTTGTTCCTAGTGATAAATACATCACACTAAATGCTGATAGAGCAGAAGTTCTTATCGAAAAATTCGGTCAAGACATTGTTGAAGAAAAAACCACCTTTGCATTCGATAATGATATGATCGAGAAGTATGGTGAAGTCCTTTCTACTATGATTATGAATTGTGACGATATCTCTGATGATGATAAAGAGAAAATCATCAAAGCATCCACTTCTTATAGTGTGGCCAAAGGGACCATTGATAAAATGAAATTCTATGGTCCTATAAATGAGGTTATGGATGAAGTCAAACCCGTAATCGCTCTCAAAAATGTAGAAGTTGTTAATGGTTAGAAAAAAAGTTAAAAAAATCCTTGACAAATCTAAATAAAAGTATTACCTTTGTAAAACAAAAT
>Ga0114976_10002848_pt1 | contig 10827 bp, 18 predicted proteins | sample S_130805_EF_Meta_FD_87319 | JGI IMG/M metagenome (GOLD analysis project Ga0114976, IMG submission 87319) | Freshwater microbial communities from Lake Simoncouche, Canada to study carbon cycling - S_130805_EF_MetaG | ecosystem: Environmental > Aquatic > Freshwater > Lake | place: Lake...
ATTAAAAGCAAAGCTGACAAGAGCATCATTTTGACCTTGGGTAAGCACCAGAGGAAAAAGTCGGGCGACCCCAACCTCAAATCGCTGGAGATCAGTACTAAGGAGTCCATCTACTTCGTCTTTTGAAAAAGTACGGTTGTCATGCGGCTCCAGCGGGTAAGCGTCTCTTTGATCCAAAGGTAAACGACCTTGAATTGCATATAAAACCCTTCCAACGCCAACAGTCCAGAGCCGCGCTGGACAACGGTACGGCTTGTATCGCACGCCTTCGTGGTGTTTTATCATCTCCTTGCAGCGGTCGGAGACTTTCAATCCTTGCCACCTTTAAACGCTCTGCCGCCGAAATGGAAGCTGATGATGCTGGCAAAGATGATCTGGGTGTCGGCGTCCCACAGCTTTAGGATTAGCACATCAAAATCCACGCCGTGCTGCCATGCGTACACAAAACCGCCAACTTCAACAAACGCAAACAACAGGAAGAACCCATAGGTCAGTATCGGGCGCACACCAGAGCGCAGGTTGACCATCCACTGTGATGCACCCTGTCCTATGGCTATGTCGTGCGCGTACAGTGCTGCACGTTCTGATGCCTCGGCTTCAATGGCCTGACCCTCAACCTTTATCTCTTCAACTCGTTGCTGGGCCTCAAAGCCTGCTTTGCGTAGCTCAAGCTCACGCTCCGTCTGGAGCCTTGCCATCGTGAGTTCGTGGGTCTTGTCGGCACGGTCTTGGAAAAAACCAAGCAGCTTGGGCAGGCCACCAGCGAGGAAGGAGATCAGGGTTGAGAGTAGGGTTAGCATTTCTTTTCTTCCTCATGTGATAGTTTGACGCCAGCCAACAGGCCAATAAAGCCCCCAACAATGGTTTGAAACGCAGGCCCGACCAACTCAAAAATCTTGTTGTTGTCCACCTTTTCGTCAAACAGTCCAAACAACATGACACCGGACATTGACAGGACAACGATACACAAGGTCATGCTAACCATGAGCGTAACGAAGAAGGTGAGCTTGGCTTTCATTTGTCTTTCCTGTTGAAAATCTCAAACAGACTCTTGACCTTTTCTTCCAGCACAGCTATTTTTATGTCCATCTTCGCCAGCACAATGATGAGCGTAATCAGCGCCAGCAGCATGGGCCAACCCTTTGCCAATGCTTCGAAGAACTCCATGATTACCTGTGTAGAGTGAGGCTGGCATAGACGATGGCAGACATGGAAAAGATAAGCACCCCAGCGGTCTTGATAAGAATGCCCTCAAGCCGCTTGAGCCGTGCGTTGATTTGCGCGTACCGTTCGGCGCAGACCTGTTCATGGGCAGAGAATTGTGCTTCAAGGCTCATCTTTGGCTTTCGGTACTTGCGCTTCGGCTTGCTCTTTGATCTTGACGATCAAGGGCCAGCATCCGCTGCTTGATGGCAACTGCCCCAAAGTTTGCAGGACAAAGTTGATTTCGTTTACGTCGAGTTCTAGGTTCATAATAGTTTTTTGCAAGTGTGGTTAAATTTTAAAAGTCGTCCCAGCCAGCCAATGTGTTCTCCACACTTTTGGCAGCAGTAACTGGGGTATTTCACGCTTGGCTCCACGGAGTTCCTTGGGCGGTTATGGGGTTCTTTTGCAACTCAATCTGCTGGGCCAGTGCTGCCTCGGTAGCGTCCTTGTCCACGCCTGATGCGTAGCACCATGCCAGCACCTCGTCCATCGTCACATTGGCGTAGGGGATAGTGGGTGTGCCTGCCTGCCATGAGCAGGTTGACCAGATAGAGGCGGTGTAGCCCTCGTCTACTGCTGTGGCAGTCCAGTGGGCGGTGGTGATGAAACCGTTGGCGGTTTGGTAGTCGGTTTGAGTAATTGTCCAAGTGGTTGTCATGATTTGCTTTCAAGTTGAGCGACACGGGCGCGGAGGGATTGGATTTCCTTGACCAGCATGGGTACAAGTTTGGAGTAGTCCACTGCCATCATTGCTTCTGGGTCAGCGGGTTGATGCACAGCTTCAGGAGCAACAGTTACAAGTTCTTGGGCAATAAAACCAGCACGTTGATGGCTATGGTCTATTTTCCAGTCATAACTGCGAACCTTGATAGAATCAATGACGCTACCAAATTCAGGCGCATCAACAATGTTTTCCTTTAACCGCTGGTCGGAAGTGCTGTTGTAAGCAACCGCAGAAGTTGCGCCGACCCGAGTGATTGAACCGATTGTTGTTCCACCAACTTGGAAATAAATATATCCCGTACCAGAAACCGATGCTGTGTCATTGAGTAAAATTGCGTTAAAACCATTTCCATCAAAAGCAACACAAACTTTTCCAGACCCGAATTGACTCGTAGTCCCCACCAGCAAGTTACCGCTGGAGTCGATACGGGCGCGTTCTGATCCGTTGGTATATAAACGCATGGCCCCGTTGACATCATTGGTTATAAAAAGGTCAGTGCCATCGGTGTAAAACTCAGCCTTGAGTGCATTTCCAACTTTCAAAGCGGCAACGGCGCTTGATGAGCCGTTTATTTCTACTACACCTCTACCACTTGAAGTAAGAGCAGATGTTGTAGTCCCCACCAGCAAGTTACCGCTGGAGTCTATACGGGCGCGTTCTGTGCCGCCTGTGTAAAAGATTGTCTGTGTTCTGGTTAAATCTAAAACTGTGGTTGTTGTAGACAAACCGCCACCATCAGATGCTTTGAATCGGAATCCACTACTAGTGCCGGTAGAAGAAACCGATGTTTGGATAGGATTGTGTTCGTTAGCGTTGCCAGAATAAACGCCAACAAAAGCGTTGGCAAAAGCGCCATCAACGCCGCCGTTCTGAGCCGATACCGAACCGTATGAAGTAATTTTTGCTGATTGAAGTACGCTTGTTCCACCCACCAGCAAGTTACCGCTGGAGTCGAGGCGCATACGTTCTGTGCCGCCTGTCCCCATTGTCAAAGCACCAACATCATTCTTAACTTCAAAAAATGCCTTGCCAGTTCCGCTATTTAAAAAATAAATGCCTGTGTAGCCAGTTGCATTTTGATTATCTAGACGAATATTTGGGTAAGCAATACCGCTTCCACTAGATGAATTTCTAACAATTTCAACTGAACCCAAGGGCGAACTCGTCCCGATACCCAAGTTACCGTTGGAGTCGATGGTGGCTTTTAAACTGTCAAATACATAAAACTGCAATGGGTTATTTCCCGATGAATAGATAAATCTAGCATACGCCGTTCCCGTTGTACTGCCCGTAGAATTATCTACACCAACATATAAAGAACCCCCGCTATTGTTTAGCTGTAAATCGACACCATTAGTTGTTCCAGTGCCCCTTAGCAAATTACCAACAGTTGATGTTGTTGAGTAAACTTGTAATTTTGCTCCCGGCGTAGTCGTCCCAATACCCAAGTTACCGCTGGAGTCGAGGCGCATACGTTCTGCGTAAGCAGAGCCGTTATATCCTTGAAACACAAACGCGCCAGCGCCAGCAGCTTCTTGAACCTGCCCAAAAAACATTTCGGAAGCGCCGCCTTGACTGAATTCAATACCGTTTGCCGCGCCAGAAGCGCCACCGCCAAAAATAAAAATTCGTGCGCCAGTTCCGTTGTAGGCGGTTGCGGAGTAGGCGGTAGTGGCGGTTGATGTAAAGCCTACAGTGTTTGCCGTTGCTCCAGATCGCACGTCCAGTTTATAAATGTTCGTTGCAGTCCCAATACCCAAGTTACCGCTGGAGTCCAGCGTCAAGCTGGTCGCTGGCGCACTGCCTGAGAAGCTATATCCTGTGCCGCTTGTGCCGCCGCTTAATGTGCCCGTCGCACTCAGCGTCCCGGTGACTGCTAGTCCGGTGGAGTTCCACAAACCATTAGCGCCCCAAGTTACTTGAAGTTTTTGTGTCGTAACACCAGTGCCATTGCCCGTTTGAATATCAAAAGCGTAAGAGGTATCGTTTGAAGTTTCTTTGGTATAAGCACGAATTGCAGTAGAGCTTGCAAAAGTATCTGTTGACGCTGAAATTGCAGGTATAACCCCACCAGCCGCCGCAAGAGAAAAGACTCTGCCACCAGTTGCATAACCGCCGTAAGTGCTTGAGCCAGCATTTCCAAAGTTTGCATTACCCGTAGCACTCAGCGTAGTAAACGCACCCGTGGTTGCAGTCGTAGCCCCGACAGTGCCGTTAATGTTGATGCTGGCAGTGCCTGTCAGGTTGGTGACTGTGCCGCTGGCGGGTGTGCCAAGTGCCGGGGTGACTAGGGTTGGTGAGGTGTTTAGTACAACAGAACCCGTTCCTGTGGAGGTCGTTACCCCTGTACCGCCGTTGGCTACGGGGAGAACACCCGTGGTTGAGGTCACGGATGCCGTTACAAAATCAACGCCGTTCCAGACTACAAAAGCTGCTGTGCCAGCAACGATGGTCACACCGGTGGTGGGGCCAGCCCCGACAATCTTGATGCTCTGGGAACTGCTGGTTTTGTTGATGACGATGTAGGATTTACTCTGCGCGGGGGCAGTGATGGTGCGCGTAGCTGTACCGCCTGCTGTCCACAGGATAATCGCCTGTCGCGCTTGATTGGCGGCAAGGGTTGTGGTGGTAAGGGTAACGTCTGAGTCAGAACTCAGAGTGGTTGTCCCGGCAACGGCTGTATCCAGCAGCGCGGTTATAGACACATTGACTGTATCGCCCCATGTGCCAGATAGCTCTCCGGTGACCGGGAGTGCCAAACCAAGAAGTGATGTTGCTGCTGTTGCCATTAAATTCTCCTACGTTTCAATATTTTGCCAAGTGGGTGTTTGTGGATTCGCTATCACACCCCATGCGGGGGTCTGTGCATCTGCTATCACTCCCCATGCGGGTGTCTGTGAATTAGCTATCAGCCCCCATGCAGGCGTTTGTGCATCTGCTATTACACCCCATACAGGGGTCTGCGAATCGTCAATCAAACTCCAAAAAGCAAGTCCAAAACCTTCTACTGCTCCTGCTGCTGCTACCCCCGTCAGTGCTACCGATCTTCCAGAAGCGACTGACCCAACTGCCCCGGATGCCGATACACCTGTCAGGGCTACTGATCTTCCAGAAGTAACTGTTCCCGCCGCACCCGCAGATGCTACACCTGTCAGGGCTACCGAGAAGCTGGGAGCTACCGTCCCGACAAACCCACTGGCAAATGTCCCCGTCTCTACTAAAATATATGACGGTACTACCGTCCCTATCGCGCCTGCTGCCGCTACACCAGATAGGGCTACCGAAGTACCTGCTGCAACTGTCCCAACGGCCCCTGTTGCTGCGTTCCCGGTCAGAGGCATCGTTATGCCTATACCGACCGTGCCAACCGCTCCTACCGCCGCTACGCCCGTTATGGCCTTTGCGGTGCTTGCTACAACTGTCCCCGCTGCCCCAGATGCCGCTACACCAGATAGGGCACTACTGACACTCGCTACAACTGATCCAACGGCTCCCGTTGCCGCATTGCCCGTGATAGCTAGTTGACCGCCACCCCAGACACTGCTACTCCATGTGCCGTCACCCCAGCCAAGAGACATGACATCAGGTTGTTGACAACCGCAGAAGCGCAGTGGTCGTTGAACTTGTTGGCATGGTCAGCGTAAAAACACCCGCCGTGATCGTCTGGCTGCTAAAGGTGTGGACACTGACCGCTGTGTTGCCCTGTGTGGAGTTGTAGACCAGCACCGCATCAAAAGCAGCGAAGGTCACAGGTGTCGCGCTTGCCCCATACACAATACTTGCCGAAGGTGTCCAGTACGCCACACCCGCAGTACTAGAGCTATTTGTAGCTACAGGCACATTGGCATTGGTAATAACTTCCCCACCAGCAGTGTAGTTGGTCGATGTAACTTCATTGCTTGCGCTGTACGCCGTGGTTGAGGCGTTTACAGTAGCGCCTACCAAATACAGAGCGGCTTTAAACGTGTCTTTTGTAGGTGCGGTTAAGCTAGTCCTGCTGGTCAGCGTGATGGTTCCGAATTGGTGACCGCCATTGAGCAACTGGCCCATGAAGGAGGTGCACATTGATTGCGTGTTCGCCATAATTTATCCTAGTGAAGCTGCTTCAAGACCTGCAAACATGGACTTTTTCAGAGCCACATGTGCAGAACGGTGTACCAATTCGCCACCCAACCAGTATTCAACCCATGTCGTGGTTTCATTGTCGTTCTCTATGGTTCCTTCCCGCTTGTCCAGCAGGGCTTCGTCCATCAGACCTTTGGTGGTTGTGATCATGGTAGTCTTATCAATGAGGTGGTGGATGAGTTGGCTGGCATCACAACTGTAAACGATGAGGTGGTGGTTTTGTCAGCGCCAAAGTCCAATACTGCCACTGATTTGTTGCTCTTGGATGAATTGTAAATTAACGCACCCCGTGCTGTAAACGCACCTGTTGTCCAGACCACATTGCTGAAGTTTATAAAAGCCGTAGTGCCTGTAACACTGACCGAGATGCCTGTCATTACCTGACCTGTCGCGGTGTAGCCTGTGCCTGTAATCTCCCCGGTCGCTGTGTAAACGGTGGTAGCCGCCCCTATATCGGCATTGGCTGTGTACAGCGCCATATAGAAGGTGTCTGTGGAGAAATCATGCACCGCCTCAAGCAGTTGCTGCTTGAAGGATGTGGTCAGGGTTTGGGAAATGCTCATGTGACGGGAACCCTAGCTTGCCCACTACGGTAGGCATCCTGTCTTTCAAGCCCATCACCCAGACGTTTCAGTTGGCCCATTGCTTCTTTGTACTTGCCATCATACAGGCCAATCATGTCTGCCTCACCCTTCATGTAGGTGTAGGCTTCGACCAATGTCCCATACAAAAGGGCAGGGTCATAGTTGTCCCCCAGCCATGTGGTCGAAGCCGTGACGATGGACTCAGGGTAGTAATAGTAGTGAAGCTCCATGCTGTAGGCAGCGTTGGGAGTGGGGCCAATGAGGAACGTGAGTTCCGTTGTGATCACACTGGAAGCTACAGCGGGGCCAAACAGGGCGTAGAACTTGGGTGACCCTGTGGTTGTTGGTTTGGGGTACGCTTCCCGGATGAAGTTCACATCTTTGTTCAGCAGGTAGGTGTACGCGCCCGTGGTTGGGTCTATTGCTGCCAAAGAGTAAGAAGACAGGAAGTCATCAGGGCAGGCCAGATATTTGTTACTTGCGGTGGTGATGCCAGTTACATTCTTACGCAGTGCTGGAATCTGTACGGTGTTGTATATACGTTTCTCTGCCTGTGTGATAAACAAATTCATGTCCACAGTAGGAAAGGTGTTCTCCGTGTAGGAGGAAACCGCAGAAACCAACGCAGCGTAGTTCATGCCATCGGGCCTCTAGACATTAGACCTTTAGTGGCCGCACCAGTTCCACGCATCTTGATACCAGATGTCTTCACACCGGGTTGCTCTTGGTTGGTGATGCGTCCAATCGAAGCACGGGCATTGTTCAACATGCTCATGTCCTTGCCCTTGCCGGGGTTGGCCTCGACCGTGACGGCTTTGCCTGACATGGTGTGGGGTTTGGCGTAGGCCGCTGCTTGTTTGTTGTTAATCATCTTAACCTCCACGACCAGATTTCTGGTTCATCACTTTAGCCATGCCACGACCGTACTTCATCATGTCCATGTCTGTCTTGCCACCTTTGGCAAACTTGGTCATGGTTTTGCCGGGATGTAGCCTCTTCTCGTGCTTGTGCACGGCTCCAGCTATCATCTTCTTGTCCTGTTTCAAATCTGCCTTGTCCATATCAACTCCTAATTTACTGTAACTGAACCAAGTTCCAATTCTGCCACCAAATAGTTGGGTGTCAGTCCGTCATCGTTTGCCCTAGACCCGCCTACCGGGTTCCAGTTCCACTGAAATATCCTGCTGCCCTCGCCCGGATTTCCGTCTGCCAGCAAGCCAGAAACCACATAACTCAAATCTCTGCGCGGCTCCCGAACTGCCTGTGGGTCATCTACCGGGTACATCCCCAACTGCAACTGAGGCTGATCCGGTGTCCAGCAGGTTGGGCACACCAGCAAGTTGTAAGTTTTGGTCTTGACAACTTCCTTCTTCAGTTGCTTCAGCTTGTAGCGAAACCCACAACGGTCACACTCCGCTATCGCATTCTTACCTGATGCAAACCTATTGCCCATGATTACATAAACATCTGTCTTGGCACGAAGCGCACCGCTGCTTTCTCACGGTCTTCATCTTGGGCAAACTGCCACGCCTCATCATATTGTGCCTTCAATACCTGTAAACGCTCCATGCCGTTGGGCAACTTGAGCGCCAAGTAGTAGGCCAACCCTGCTGCCACACAGGGTATAAACCGAAACGGCACATCCATCGTGTCAGAGCCATCCCCAGCGTTTTGGTTCCTACGAAGCCGCCAGTACACGAAGGTATAGGTCTGGGAGCCATCAGGTGTGGGCCACACGGTCACTGCCGGGGGGTTTGATACATACACCGCTGTGGTGCTTGTGTGCGTTGCTGCGGTGGTGTTAGCCTGCCCTCTGGAGCAGTCTGTCAGGACGTTACCCACGATGTAGCCGTAGTAGATGATCTCGTTGTCTACCTTGATGTAGCCAGCAGCAGCTAGTCCTATGACTGAACTGAGGGTAATGGTGGTGGCTGTCGCGGTCACTGACCCGTTGAGAGTCAACGTTGTGGTGGATGTCTGCCCTGAGTTGCGCTGCACCATAACCTGAATGGGTCTGGCTTGGGTTAGCTTGTTGGGCAGCGTAGCGTAGGTGCTGATGCTGATGCGGGTGATGGTCAAGTCTGCTTGGTTGGAGGTCGAGTTGGCATCGGTGCGGATGACATGTTCAAGCAAGTCCACGGTATCCACCGGAAGTGCATAAGTATTCAAGCCTTGAGTCAGGGTGAACGATCCCTGCTCAATCGTCCACATGTTGATGCCACGGTTGGCCCAATCCGCAAACATGATGTTCAGGGAGCGCCGTGCAGTACGCATGTCATACCCGGAGCGAAGCTCAGAACCCGCACGTTCAAATGCGTCTTCTATAACTTCACTCAAGTCCATGTCAAAGTTAGCAACGCCCGAAGTAGTCATTATCTAAATCCTGCTGTTTTCTTGGCAATCGTTTTAGGCTGTGCTACAAACTGTTTTCCACTGGCTTTACCTGCTCTTTTGGCTTTGGTTGTCGCTGCATACTCAGCAGGGCTGAGAGCTTTAATTGCGGCTTTTGGCAGGTATCTTTCCCCAGTGTCAGAAGATTTTTTACCACTTTTGGTTGTCCAATCTTGTTTGCCCCAATCACTTAGGGATTTCTGTGGCGCTTTAATCACGATACCCGCCACCTGCGGCCTTGTATCGTTTAGCCATAACCTGCGCTTTTCTCGCGCTCCATTCCCCAGCGCCCGTGCCTACAATTGCCGCAGCCTTGACGCTGTTGAAAATTCGTTTACGCAGATCAGGCTTGGTGTAATTGCCAGCTTCATTCACCTTTGACTTCACCTCCCCGCCCTCGGCGTACTGCGTGAAATTCGTGTCATCACGGCGCTTCTTGCGTTTGCCTGTGGGCATCTTGCTGGGGTCAATGGCCCCCATGCCACGGGAGGCTCTCATTTAGCACATCTTTCCACGGGTCTTACCCCGTTGAGCTATACCATCACCACGGCGGGATGCTGAGACTGAACCGCCAGATGCGTAACCTTTGGCGTAACCACCTTTACGAAACTCAACACCAACTTCGTCGTCGTTCATTTTGCGCGTTCTCTTGGCAGACGCAGTTTTGCTGGGGCTTGTGAAATTCGTAGGTGTTGCACCTCGCCGAAGCTCACCTGCAAGTTTTGCTTTTTCAGCCGCACTAGTCATCGTGGGTTCAATCCGCCGCACTTCTGCCGCCGGTTTTCCACTCATAAGCCCTTTAGCTGCTGCTATTGCGCGAGGAGTCGCTAAGCCTTCTACCGCTGCTTGGCCCAATTGAACGCCTTTAAATCCCGCCATAGAGTTCAGGGTGTTCTTGACGTTGCGCCCAAGTTCCGATCCACTGGCAGATTCTCCCTTAACCGGCGTACGATCACCATCAAGAGGGATCTGAGCAATAGCCACAGACCGCTCTTTAACCGACATAGCGGGGAGCCCCCGCTCTACCGGCGTATCCGCTTTTGACGCGGCAGGAGTGCCACCGCGCCGCGTCAGCCCCTGTTGTTTATTCATATAGTCGCGCAAAGACATACCAGACTTAGCCAGTTCTTCTTTGGTGACTGTTTTAGGTTTAAAAGCGGCCGCTAAAGGTGTTTTAGCAATCCGATCATCCGTAACCACCTTCTCATCATCAGCAACTTCGTCTACGGGCACGCGATCTACATCTTTTTTTGCAATGAAATCGCCTAGACGATCTGCATTGGCTTCAGAGTCTTCAGAAGTGGCAAAACCACCTTTTTCAAATTTACGCATCTTCATGCTGTGCTCCTAGCAGGCCATGCCGCCGCTTTTCATTTTGATCTGCTTGGCTTTGGTTTTGCCTTTGGAAGCAACACCGTCAGCAGCACGGACGAAGCCGCCGGTTGCCATCTTGGTCATACCGCCACGCTTCATGCCCATCATTTGTTTCTTGTCAGATGCCATGTCGGCTTTAGAGCCTTCTTGCATACCTTTTTTCTTAGCAATCATTGCCATGAAACCGGGATTCATTTTCGTAGCCATATCACCACCTTTTGAGAAAGATTTGCCTTTGTCGGCGTTAGAGAAATCCTTGCCCACGGACTGTGGGATACCTACCTTCTTGGCAAAGCCCGGATTGTGGGCTATTGCCTCCATGAAATTGTGCTGCTTTTTGCTGGAGCTTGGCATTTAGCACATCCGACCTTTGGTCTTGCCACGTTGAGCTATGCCATCTGCGCGGCGAGAAGCTGATACTGA
>Ga0114976_10002853_pt1 | contig 10816 bp, 5 predicted proteins | sample S_130805_EF_Meta_FD_87319 | JGI IMG/M metagenome (GOLD analysis project Ga0114976, IMG submission 87319) | Freshwater microbial communities from Lake Simoncouche, Canada to study carbon cycling - S_130805_EF_MetaG | ecosystem: Environmental > Aquatic > Freshwater > Lake | place: Lake...
AAAATTTATATTATATATATTATAAGTATGATTACAATACCTAATACTAAAGCTGATTATATTATTTTAGCAGGTTCAAATAAGGGATTAACAATTTATATGAATGTAACGCCTATAGTTAATATAGTACCTTCCGGTAATAATAATAATGACACTGAGCTTGTTGATTTTTTTACAACTAAATATTCCAATAAACATAAAAATAGAATAATATTAAGTCAGAGATTAGGGCTCAATGCTGAAAACGTGGGTGTTTTTAATACGTGTTTAATCACGCAGAATAATATTAAAAATAATATTAAGTTTATTCACGATGATATAAGTACAAACACAAGTACAAACAAACATCGTAAAATTTTATTTATAGCAAATCAGGATATTTTTGATAATACAAAGAACTATTTACTTGATAATATTAATAGTAGTGGAATTGATAATATTTTTCATTTGAATTATTACTTTAATTTAACAAGTAAACAGGACTATTTTAATATAAAACTAACGGATTTCGTATATGGAAATAATACTCATAATACTCATATATTTGTTCCTACATATAAGTTTAAGATTATAGATTTTTCAAGCACTCCTATATACTCAAATACAACTACTAATAGATCGTTAATAAATTATAATGCTTATGATTTTGGAACTCTCTTTACCGGTATTAGTAACGACACAATAAACACTACAGATATAAGTATTAGCAAATTATATCTTAATACAGCATATGATATATATAATAATATATATTCATATAATAAACTAACATTAGATTTCAAGAATATAAATACTTATAAATTCAATTTATATGATAGTACAGGTATTTCTCCAATATATATCAATAGTTATCCCGTTACTGATAACGAACCTTATGTATTAAATACATTTATGATAAAAACTAATAATTTTAAAATGTTGAATAAAAGCAGGGCAAACAGTACTATTATTTTTCAAAAAAATAACATTTTTCTTAATAATGTTAAAGCTATAGATGTATATTCCAATTTTTATCAAAAAAATCCAAATTATAGTAAATTAATTGGTCCCAGTATTAATACAATATTCTTATCATTAGGTAAACAAATTACAGGAATTACGCAAAGAGATTTGTACCGTCATACACATATTTTTTCTAAAAGTTATACTTATTTTGACATTTCAAAAATAGTTTTTAAGAAAGATATTAATTCTTCAATAATAACATCTGCTAATACAACATATAATACATTAATTCCATCGCTTTCTAATTTATATTTATTAGATTTTGCATTTTTTTATAAAAATGCAAATAATGTAATTTATAATCCTATAAATTATAATAACGCAATAAACTACAATAATATTTTATTCAATAATTTTGAATATAGAAATAGCAAAGTATTCGAATTTAATTCATCAAAACTTATAGATTTTTCATATATTAGTACTAATGATGCTATTAAGTATTATACTAACAATAATTATATTAACAATTTGAATAATTTATTAAGAATTAATAATAAAGACATTCCTACAACTATAAGTTATGAACTTCTTAATAGTGCTATACGGTTTAAATCTAAAAATATAAGCTATCAAGAGGATCTTTATAACTTTGAGAATTACAATGAAATAAATACTAATTTACTCACAAATATTATTCAATATGATATGCGGTATAACTATGGAACAACATTTTATTTAAGTTTAAATTTAGACATATTATTAGATAATAATTCGCTTGATTTATGTAGTAATTCATATCCATTCAGTTATTCAGACAATGTATTGTATTATAGTAAATTAAATTTTTATAGCTTAGAAGTTATAAATCTAATAACAACCACAACTGGGAGTGATTTTGAAAATGTAGATTGTATTTTTATATATCATGATCCAGCAACCGAGACTGATCCACGTTTTTTATATCCTAATAATAATATTGAAATTGTAAGAAATAGTGCTATTGATACTTTAGAAAAAGCAATAATATTATTACCCGGATTGAATAATTCAAGAGTAAATAATACATTTATTCCTTCGCGAAATGGCAGTAATTTATCAAGAAAAATGATACAAGGTTTAATTGGTTTGAATAATGTTCCAAAACTATTATCAATCGTTCCATACAATACAAATAGTATTATCGGGCGAGGATTTATTAATCAATATCAGATTGACCAAGACACTTGTAACGATTATGAAGCACAAGTAAATATTAAAAAAAATGCTATTAAGTATTATACTGCTAAAGATAATCGAGCAAATCCAGCAAATTCAGCAAATTCAGCAAATACATCTATAAATACTAATTTTGCTAATATTGTAAGAAGTAGCGCTCTAAATAGAATATCGCAACAATGTATCGATAATTTACGCGACGGCACAGCAACAATACCAAGAGCTAATATTAATACTCCAATTGTTACACCATTCAAAATGCATTTTAGAAGATAGATTAACTTATCTTATATCTTAATTAAAAAAATTGAAATTAATTCTATAGTTAAAAAATATAGAATTAATATACTATTTATATTATATTTACTATTATGGATAAGCATAATAGTAATAAGCATCTATCTTTCAGATTATATGATTATAATGTTTATGATGGGCATAATAAATACGAAGTTGAAAATAATAAATTAATGAATGTTCATGTTAATCCTTATAAAGATAATAAAAAGTTTATTATTCAAGCGTTTGGTATTGATGAGACCCATAAAACAGCCTCAATTATTATTGAGAACTTTTATCCATTTTTCTACATTTTAGTAAATGAAGAATGGAACGACCAGCGAGCAAATTTGTTTTTAGCCCATTTGAAGAAGCAAAAAGTAGGTAATTATTATGAAGATAGTATTGTAAGCTTAAAGCTCGTAAAAAGACAAAAACTATACGGATTTGATAATAAAAAGTTGCATACTTTTATAAAAATATCATTTATGAATACAGCTATATATAATAAAGTGAAAAAATTATTCTATACTGATACAACAAGTAAAGATAGTGGATTTGAAAGGTCATTAAATGACGATGGTTATATTTATACTGATGACTATGGAACAACAAATTGCTATTTATATGAAGCAGATATTCCTCCATTATTAAAATTCTTCCATACTAAAGAAATTGTTCCAAGTGGATGGATTAAGATGCCATCAAATAAAGTTAAAAAAATAGCAAATAAAACGACACATTGTGCTTATGAATATTGCGTAAATCACGAAGACATTGTTTCGTATAAAGAAAAAGAGACACCAGTAAAGTACAATATTTGCAGTTTTGATATTGAAGCGAGCAGTAGTCATGGTGATTTTCCTCTTCCAATAAAAAACTATAAAAAATTGGCTACAAACATACTTGAGAATTATTATTCTTGTAGTGATGATTTTAGAGCTAATTATGATATTAGTATGTTAAAACAAGAAATATTATGTGCTTTTGAATTGACTAAAGATAAGCTGGGCTATATTGCTAAGGTCTTTTCAAAGGAAAAGAATTTAGAAGCAATAAATTTCGAAAATTTAATTGAAAATTTAGCAAATTATATTCCCGCAAACTTTAAGAAAAAAAACGGAGAAGAAATTATTATAGAAACAAGCGAGTCAGAAGATGACGAGGACAATGACGACGACGCTTCTCTTGATGATGATGATAAAAATAACGATCCCACAGATATTGAAACTACAACTAATTATAAGCGCAAAAAGAGAGTAAAAGTTTATAATAAAAAAAACGTAACATTGATTGAATTAATGAAAGATAGTTCGTGTGAATATAACACAAAATTATACGAGTTAACGGAAGCATTCAAAAACACCGGCTTTCCAGAACTTGAAGGTGATTGCGTTACATTTATTGGGTTGAGTTTTATTAACTATACTGAGAAACAGCCTTATGAACGTGTGCTAATTGTAAAAGGAGGTTGTAAAATTCCTGAAAAATATTTATCTTGGGTTAAAGATAATAATGTTATTGTTTTAGAGCGACAAACAGAGCAAGAGGTATTATTAACATTTACAAAAATATTAATAAAATATAATCCTCATATTATTACGGGTTATAACATTACCGGATTTGATTTTGAATTTATGTATAAGCGTTCTCTTGAATTGAATTGCGCAAAAGAGTTCCTCAAGTTATCACGTAACAAGGATGAGATTTGTGTTTCAAAAGATTGGCGCACTGGATTACAAGACATTGAGACCAATAAAATCGTCTTAGCAAGCGGTGAATATAATCTCAAATTTATAAAAATGCCTGGTCGCATTATTATTGATATGTATGTCATTTTTAGAAAAGAATTTACATTAAGTTCTAATAAATTAGATTTCACATCGAGCTATTTTATAAGTGATAATGTAATAAAAACGTATGTAAATAACGAAGCTAACACTACTAAAATTATGACGAAAAATTTGACAGGTATTTCAGTAGGTAGTTATATTAAGTTTGACGAGCAAGGATTTAGTACTAATTTATACAAAAAAGGCAAAAAATTTGAGATTATTGAGCTAAATAAAACAGAGCAATGGTTTGTGATCAATAGTGCTGAAGAATTAGATTTAGCAAATTATAAATATAAATGGGGTTTAGCGAAGGACGACGTAACACCTCACGAAATATTTGCTCTTGCTGATGGTTCCGACTATGATAGGTGGACTGTTGGAAAATATTGTTTAGCAGATTGTGACAATGTTATATGGTTATTATTGAAGGTTGACGTGATTACAGATAAAGTGGAGATGTCTAATTTGTGTAATGTTCCGCTAAGCTTCCTATTATTGCGCGGACAAGGTATTAAATTGCAAAGTTATGTTTCTAAAAAATGTGGTGAAAAAAATACTCTTATGCCTGTTGTCAAAAAACATAATAACGGCGGAGGGTATGAAGGGGCGTATGTTTTCAAGCCTAAAACAGGTATTTACTTAGATGAGCCTGTAGCGTGTGTTGATTATAGTTCGCTATATCCATCATCTATTATTTCCGAAAATTTATCGCACGATAGCAAAGTATGGACAAAAGAATATGACTTAGAGCACAATTTGATTCGTGAGCTTGGTGAAAAAGATGAAGCCGGAAATTTTATTTACGACAATTTATATGAGTCGGGATATACTTATGTTGATGTAAAATATGATACATATAAATATGTAAGATTAACAGCTAAAGCAGCAGCTAAAAAAGTTGTAATTGGTTACAAGGTTTGCAGATTTGCGCAATTTAGCGAAGGAAAAGCAATTATGCCAGCAATCTTAGAAGATTTGCTTTATGCACGAAAAGCAACGCGTAAACTCATAACCTTAGAAAATGATGAGTTTATGAAAAATATTTTGGATAAGCGCCAGTTAAGTATTAAAGTGACTGCTAATTCATTATATGGACAAATGGGCGCTATTACGAGCGCTTTTTATGAGCCAGATGTTGCCGCATCTACAACAGCAGTAGGGCGCAAATTATTATTTTATGGTCGTTCAATTATTGAAGAATGTTATGACAATATTAATGTGAAGGTTAAGGATGGAACAACCGTAAAAGTTAAAGCTGAGTGCGTTTATGGTGACACTGATTCCGTATTCTTTAAATTTAATTTGCGCAATTCTGAAACAAATGAAAAGATTATAAATAAAGAAGCGCTTGTTTATACTATTGAGCTTGCAAAGCAGGCGGGCGAATTAGCGAGTAAATTTCTAAAAGCGCCTCACGACTTAGAATATGAGAAAACCTTTTATCCGTGGATTTTGTTATCTAAAAAGCGTTATGTTGGTATTTTATATGAGGACAATCCAGATAAAGGTAAAATGAAATATATGGGTATTGTATTAAAACGGCGAGACAATGCGCCCATTGTTAAGGATATTTATGGGGGTATTGTTAATATTATTATGAGTGAAAAGAGTATTACAAAATCAGTAAAATTTTTAAATGAATGTCTTGAGAAATTAATAGGTTGCGAATATTCTATTGAAAAATTATTAGTAACTAAATCGTTGCGAGGTTATTATAAAAATCCTAAACAAATTGCTCACAAAGTATTAGCAGAGCGTATTGGATTGCGCGACAGTGGGAATAAACCTTGTAGTGGGGATAGAATGTATTATGCGTATATAGTGAACAGCAATAAAAAGGCTTTGCAAGGTGAAAAAATAGAGACACCTGATTTCATTAAGCTTAATGGATTACAACTGGACTATAGCCATTATATTAGTAATCAAATAATGAAACCGTTATTGCAGTTATATTCTTTAGATTTAGAAAATATGAGTGAATTTAAGAAAAAGCGAGGAATAACATTACAATCGTGGCATAATGAATTAGCAAAATTACGCGAAAAATGGAGTGATCCGGAAAAATATGAGAAAAAACTTGAAGAATTAAAATGTAAAGAAATTAAAAGCTTGCTATTTGATAAATATTTAAAAGATTGTAAATAGGTCTTTATATTGTTTTGCTATATTGTTTTGTTATATTGTTTTGTTTTGTTTTGTTTTATTTTTTATTGTTTTATTTTTATTTAATATATTAATATAGTGATATATTAATATATATTTTTTTATATAACTATGGTTAATAATATAACACATAAAAATTTAACAAGTTATTCACATAAATTTAATATTAAAAAAACAAATAAGGTGCTTAGAAATGTAAACACCAAGTCTGATTTTAAGAAATTAATATTGAAAAGTGATTATATACAAAATAAAAAGCAAGTGTTCAATAAAGTTATTGATATAAATGCTGATATAACAAATCAAAGAAATAGTGGTAGATGTTGGTTGTTTGCGTTTTTAAATATTATTCGTTTTAAGATGATTAAAGAGTATAAATTGCAGCCGAGTTTTGAGCTTTCGCAAAATTTCTTATTTTTCTACGATAAATTGGAAAAGGCAAACTATTATTTAAACTATATTTTAGAAACTTATAGCACTAATTTAGAAACATTTAAATCTGAAGCGGAATTAGGAAAATTAATACATATGTTAGATAAAGTAACAGACGATGGTGGTCAGTGGAATATGTTTGTAAATTTGATTGAAAAATATGGTATAATACCTAAATCAAATATGAGCGACCACTATCATAGCGCTAATTCTAAAGAATTAGAACACTTTTATGACGATTATTTACGAAAATGTGCGTATAGAATTAGAACTATGACAAAAGGCGATTTATTGAAAAAGAAAGAACAAATATTACAAGAAATGCTATTTGATTGTTATAAAATTTTGGTTTTATTTTTAGGAGAACCACCAAGTAAAATAACTTGGGAATATTATGAAACTTCTGGTAGTGATAAATCATTAACAGCAAAAAAAATCGCAAATATAACTCCGCTTGATTTTTATAAGAAGCACGTTCCCTATAAAGCACGTGATAAACTTTGTTTAATAAACTATCCATGCAAGCAAGCTCCGTTTTATAAATTATATAATGTTGAAATGACATTTAATATATTAGGAGCAAGCGAGCAAAATTTCATTAATGTTCCAAGCAATATAATGATTGATGCCGTTAAAAAATCAATTGCTAATCAAGAAGCAGTATGGGTAGGGGTTGATTTTAGAAAATATATCTCGAACGATCACGGGTTTTTAGATAAAGAGGGGTTTGATTATGAAGATGTTTTTGGATTTAACAATTATATGGAAAAATGTGATGCTCTAAATTATAGGCAATCTGGACCAAATCATGCTGTAATCATAAAAGGCTATAATTTTGATAATTCAAAAACAAATGGATTTTTAGTTGAAAATTCTTGGGGAGACGAAAAGGGGTTTAAAGGAAATTATTATATGTCAAAGAGCTGGTTTGAAGACTATACGTATCAAGTTGTCGTAGATAAAAAATACATAGACCATAAAATTTTAAGTGTATTAAAACAGAAACCAACGCTATTACCTTATTGGAGTGCGTTTGGTGCTTTATTAAAAGGTGGTGGCTAATTTTTATAATTTATTTTTTATATAATTTAATTTTTATATATGATTTATTTTTTATTTATTATTTATTATTTTTTTATAAAATAATAAATAAAACTTATATAAAACTTATATAAAACTTATTTGATTAATAAGCTAATAATATATTAGGTTATTATGGATACATTAACTAATGCCATTAATATTCTTAATGTTAGTAATGCAAATGAAGAATGTATGATATGTAAAGATGAATTACAATGTAGTCAATGTTATACTTTGCCTGAATGTAATCATACTTATCATACTAATTGTTTAATTACTTGGTTTAGAAATGGTGATTCGCGTTGTCCTTATTGTGGAAATAAAGGCGTTAATAATAAAAACAATGAAACTTTACGCAATGTAAGAGGCAAATATTTTACTACAATATATGAAAGACAAATGTTAGCAGATATAAAAAAATATGTTTATTTGAAAAAAAACGATAATAATAAGAGGTGCCTTGAAACACGTAAGCAATTTGAAAAAATTAAAGCAATGGAAGAAAATTATAAGAATGAAACTAACAAGTTGAGAGAATTACAACAATCTCTCAAAGAAACGCCTGCAATTTATAGTGAAGCTAAAAAAAATATTTTGTGTTATAGAAGTAAAAAATGGAAAATAAGTAGACAAATCAGAATAGAGCATATGAAAATTATTAATACAAGTTATATTATTCCTTTAATAATTCCATTAAGTGTTACAATATAAGATAACAAAACATTAGCAAAACATTAGCAAAACATTAGCGTAAAAATAATCCAATATTATAGCTCGAAGTATTATTCATATTTTCAATGTCTTCATTTTCATCTGTATTATCATTTTCATTATTTGATTCTCTATTTGTTAATAAAGTTTCAATATGTAAAGCTAAAAAAAATTTGAATTCAGAGCTATATAAAAAATATGTTTTATCATTTTCAGGATTTAAATAACTAATAATATTTGAATTAGTTAGTATATTATGTCTACAATTTGGGCATGTTTGATGTTCTATTAGCCATTTCTTAATTGCGCTACTACTGAATATATGTCCACATTCTTTAATCATTGTTACTTCATCGCAATTTGAGAACTTTTCATGGGTTATAGCACAAGTATCATTTGTAGGATTTTCAATATTTCCATAATACAAATCTATTGTGTTCGATCTAATTAGTGCTTGCATATTAATATTGGATAGCTTTTTGAAATCATCCAAATCATAATTTAATAAATACGCATCGGCATTAGTATTAGCATAATTAGCATTAGCATAATTAGCATTAGCATAATTAGCATTAGCATAATTAGCATTAGCATAATTAGCATTATAATTAGCATAGCTATTATTCATATACATAAGATTATTTAAATACGTTATGCTATTGTTTAAATAATTAACACTATTGTTTAAATAATGTATATAATTGTTTGAGAATATTAGTAAATTATCCATATTCATAGTATTACTATTACTATTACTATTCATAGTATAATATAAATAATATAAATAATATAAATAATATATATTTAAATATATATTATAAATATATTGTCTATAAATATATTGGGACCCAAAGCATATGAATAGTGAAATAAATTATAAATATTTAGCATCTAATAATCTAATAAGCAAATATAATGATAAGGGATTGACAGGATTATGTAATTTAGGAAATACATGCTATATAAACTCGTGTATGCAGATTTTATCACATTGTTATGAGTTAAATGAAGTTATTGATTTGTTTGAACAAAATATTTCAATTACTAACGGAGTTGTTTTGAGAGAATGGAAAAGCTTAAAAGATTTAATATGGAGTAAGAACTGTATAATTAGTCCAAATAGGTTTGTAAATGCTATTCAACAGGTAGCTTTATTAAAAAAGTGTGATTTGTTTACAGGTTATGCGCAAAACGATTTGCCAGAGTTTTTAATTTTCATTTTTGATTGTTTTCACGAAGCATTAGAGCGAAAGGTTGATATAACAGTGAACGGAAAGATAGAAAATGACCTTGATGAGTTAGCAAAAACTTGTTATGAAATGATAAAAAATACATATACTAACAGTTATTCAGAAATCATTGATTTATTTTTTGGAATACATGTTTCATTAATAATATCAAAAACTGATTCAAATACTAATTCAAATAAAATTTTGAGCATTAAGCCTGAACCGTTTAGTATAATTAATTTACCATTACCGTTACCATTATCATTACCATCAGATAATAATAATAATACTAATAATAATACTAATAAAACCGCTAATAAATGTTCTATATACGATTGTTTTGATTTATATACTAATTATGAATTTTTAGAAGGTTCAAATGCTTGGTTCAACGAAAAAACGAACTTAAAGCAGGATGTAGTAAAAACTATAAAGTTTTGGAGTTTGCCTAATATATTAATTGTTGATTTTAAGAAATTTAATAATTTTAATAGAAAATTAAATATTATAATACATACTCCTTTAATTGGGTTGGATCTTAGTAAATATGTTGTGGGTTATAATAGAGAGACTTATATTTATGAGTTATTTGGGATTTGTAATCATAATGGTGAAAGTCAAGGAGGGCATTATACTGCATATATAAAAAACGCTAATCAAAAATGGTACAACTTTAATGATACCAATATTAATGAAATTGATGAATCGCAACTAATCACAGCAAATGGATACTGTTATTTTTATAGAAAATTATTATAAAATTATTATAGATTTTTATGTAATGTTTAAAGTTAGCAATTCTCAATACTATTATTTAAATTATTATTATATTATTATAATAATAATATAATATAATATGGCATTAGTTAATAATATAACGCAAGATTTTTACAATAATTTAAACAATTTAGGCTCCAATCC
>Ga0114976_10002854_pt1 | contig 10814 bp, 10 predicted proteins | sample S_130805_EF_Meta_FD_87319 | JGI IMG/M metagenome (GOLD analysis project Ga0114976, IMG submission 87319) | Freshwater microbial communities from Lake Simoncouche, Canada to study carbon cycling - S_130805_EF_MetaG | ecosystem: Environmental > Aquatic > Freshwater > Lake | place: Lake...
GTTTTTTCAAATCATTATCTTTAGCATGATTAATGCGTGGGGTTAAAACCCACAATGAAAATGCAAATAAAATACTGCATCCATAAGCACCAAAAGTAATCATTTGATCTTTACTAATCAGTGCAGCAATTAGGCAAAGCAAACCTAAAATTAAATAGTACTTAGGGAAAAATTTTCTGACGTAGGCGCTAGACCACTCTTTTGGCAAAACGGAGAAAACCGTTGGTGCCACTGCAATCGTAAAAAAAATCATAATGCCAACGACTGCTGAGAGAATATATTGACTCATTTATTTAACTCTTGATATAAAAGCATCATCATACGGAATTTATAAAGCCATTGTGTGGATAAGGTTTATTTTAAGAATTTACCTACCCAATTATCAGCATGCACCTCTTTTCTTAAGCCAGTCTCTTGGACTAGACTCAAAGCTCCTTTATCAACTTGACTCAAGGAGCATATGAAAGATCATCAAGGTATTTACAAAAACCTAAAATATTGGCTTACAAAAAAAATACATATTGAGCAACCACAAAATAAAGATATAACTTATGAGGAACAACTTATCTATCTTGATTCCATTTTTGAATGTCAATCACAAGAATTTGCTGGTGCTGTCTGCAATGATCTTCTTCAAAATAATCCATCTTTGTATTTAAGACAATTTAAAAATGCGCTTGATAGTATTGCCTACTGGCATTGCCATGGGCGAGCAATCCAAACGTTTTTACCACTACCAACGTCGATGTTATTAAACAAAGAATTTGTTCTTGAGTATGAACAATATTTGATGGCATCTCAACTTCCTGTTGGGTTAATTAGGGTACCTTTGTTAGATTACAGAAATTTAGAATTACCATTATTTGAAAATCAATTATTACAACTTCAACGTTTAGGACTGATCTTAGAACTAAAAAACTTCTCTGGTAGTGACGCAGAATTAGTTTGGCTAAATTCAAATTTATTTAAAGGTGTGCATATCTCTATTGGCTTTGTCAGAGCAGCAATGATGACAACTCTTTCCAAAGAAAGATTCAATGATCTAATGATCACTTGTAAGAGACAAAATTACCATACTTATGTCGAGGGTATTTCTTTAGTTCATGATTTCAACTTTGCAAATGAAAATGAAGTTCAATTTTGTTATGGTCCACTCATGATGCCTCCTGTATCGAAACACCAACTTTTAAAAATAACTATTAGCCAACTCAATCATTCATTTCAATCTCCCCCCAAAAAGAATATTCACTATGGGAAATAACAATGCTTACAAAAGTATTACTGGTAGATGATCATCCAACAATGTTGCTCGCCCTACGAACGCTTTTTAGCCATCAAGTACCCTTTGACATACTTGGATTTGCACATGATGGTGAGTCTTGCTTAACTCTCACGAAAAACTTAGAGCCTCAAATGATCGTTTTAGATCTGGACTTACCTAATACAGATGGTTTTGATCTGATAGGAAAATTAAAAAAGATGAGCCCATTAATCAAGATCTTAATATTGTCTAGTCATGAGGAAAAGGTTTATGGAAATCGTGTTCGATCTCTCGGGGCGCAAGGTTTCGTTAACAAGTCTGCTTCTGGGAAAATTATTATTACAGCCGCTATCGCAGTTTCTCAAGGTTATACCTTTTACACAGCTAACACGAACTGTATTATTCAAGATAGCGATCATGATAGGTTGGAACGTATCTCTGATAGAGAGTTTCAGGTACTCAAACTTTTAGGTAAAGGATTTAGTAATTCTGAAATTTCTGAACAGTTACATATTAGTAATAAAACAGTTGCAACTTACAAAAGCCGTCTTTACGTAAAACTCGCCGTAAATAATATCGCTGACTTAATCAGCTTTTGTAAACAAAATAAAGTGTGTGATTGAGGAATCATATCTTTGATCAATCTAATTCGACTTAATTCATTTCTTCTCGCACTCGCTATTTTTTTTGTAGGAGTTCATGTCTATACAAGTCCTGATAATGATTTTTATTTTGAGATATCCGCTAAATGGACCTCATTATTCTTTGTTGTATCTTGTGCACTTTCACTGATGATCATTTTTGTAAGCTTTCAATTTTTAAAAAAATATCGCTTATTGCCAAGTAATAAAAATCAATTGATTTCTGATCTTGAAATGCATCATTATGCAAATAAGATAAGCTCCGAAAAATCAGATTTTATTGCAACGATTAGCCATGAGATCCGAAATCCTCTCCAAGCAATTATTGGTACTCACGAATTATTAATTAAGGATGAAAGTATTAGCTATGAAAGTAAATCTCTTATTAAAGGGGCTTACAACACATCTAAATCCTTATTGAACATGCTAAATCAAGTATTAGATTTAAGCAAAATTGAGTCTGGGAAAATTGAGCTAACTCAAGAACCCACCTGTTTAATAGAATTATTAAATGATTTAATACAATCCTTTCAAGGCCTTTGTGATAAGAGCTCCAATGTCCTCAAAATTCATCTAGACCCTCTAATTGCTCCTAGCCTATTGATCAACAGCACGAGTCTCAAACAGGTGCTTGGTAATTTAATCTCAAATGCAATTAAATTTACTGATCATGGAACTATTTTCCTTTCAGTCAACGTCATGAACGACACCCATGCTGAACAACTTATCCAGTTCCAAGTCATAGATACTGGTTGCGGCATCCCAGAAGATGATATTGGTCGCATTGTTCATCCTTATGAAAGATCTCAAATGAATCATTTTCATGAAATTCCTGGAACAGGTCTCGGGCTTTCTATTTCATCATCCCTACTTCGTTCAATGCAAAGCCATCTTCATTTAGAGAGTAAGCCCCATTTAGGAACTTCTGCTTCATTTAGATTAAGACTGAATAGATCTTCTTTATCGCCAATATCCAAATGTCATGACTCAAAGAAATTTCTCGCACATGAATACAAAGATTATTTTTTAGGTAAATCCGCTCTCATCGTCGATGATTACCCAGCATGTAGAGACGTTATTAGCCAACAATTACATTATTTGGGGTTTCACTGTATACAAGCTGATCAAGCAAATGATGGTCTTTTAGTATTAGATAAACACCATATTGATCTAGTCATTACTGATGAGTTCATGCCGTATATCAATGGGCGTCAATTTGCTTCAATGATTAATAAACAATATCCAACAATAAAAATAATGGTTCTAACTGGTGATTCACAATTTATAACTAAATTAAGTAGTGAAGAAATCACATTAATTAGTTCTTTCATGATTAAGCCCGTTGAACTCAGGGAGCTATTTGAGGCACTTAAAATCATTATGACTCCCAATCATTTGCATTGGGAGTTCAACCATCTTCTCGAATTTACTAATCAAAATATAGTAGCCGCTTATGCACTTTTGGAATCAGTTCTTCAAACCCAAAAAGAACTTACTCAAGAAATTAAAACCCACTTAAATCAAGTAAACCTAAATCAATTAAAGCCTCTATGCCATAAAATTTTAGGTGGCGCAAAATTAATTAATGCACAGTACTTGATGCTTCATTGTCAAAAAATTGAACGCTCAGAAGAAGCCATTCAACAAAAACAAGTGCGCCCTGTTTATCAAGAATTAATTCGGCTTAATCATCAAATACAGAGGTTTCTGGAGAAAAATCATTCGAATATGATTTAATGTTACATAATAAATTGACACACAGGGAGACAAAATGTCCAAAAAAATAATGCTGATTACTGGAGGAAGTAGAGGAATCGGCGCAGAAATTGCAAAGCTTGCAGCCAATGATAATTACTATGTAGTTGTTAATTACACGCATAGTAAAGATACTGCAAATGCGCTCGTTGCTACTATCCATAACCATGGTGGCTCTGCCGTTGCAATTCAGGCAGATTGCTCTAAAGAGTCTGAAATTGAACGCCTTTTTAAAGAAATTGATCAAATTGGAACGATTGATTGTTTGATTGCTAACGCTGGAATTATTGGTGGTCAAAACCCAATCTCTCAAACAACAGAAAAACAATTAAAAGAGTTATTTGACATTAATGTGATTGGCTTAATTATTTGCGTTCGTGAGGCAGTGAAAAGAATGTCGACTGAACTTGGTGGGCAGGGAGGCAAAATTGTTCTCATGTCCTCAGTGGCTGCAAGAACTGGTGGTATTGCCCAAGAAATCCATTATGCTTCCTCAAAAGCGGCAGTCGATGGTTTTTGTTTAGGACTAGCCAAAGAAGTTGGTAACGCTGGCATTCGCGTCAATGCCGTTCGACCCGGATTAATCGGTACCTCCATCCATGATGTTCATGGAGGCATGGAAGTTATTCAAAAATGGGCGGCAGGTGTACCCATGGGTAGAGTTGGTTTACCTGAAGAAGTTGCACAAACGGTTCTCTGGTTATGTTCAGATGCTTCTAGCTATGTTCACGGCGCCCTGATTGATGTTTCTGGAGGTCGCTAGTAGCTTCCAGGATAAAGGATGCTTTGATTAACTTGTCGAACATCCTTTAGACCACAAAATGCCATGGTCAAGTCTAATTCTTTAGCAATAATTTCAAGGGCCTTCGATACACCAGCCTGACCCATCGCACCTAAGCCATAAATATAAGAGCGGCCAATTAAGGTTCCAGTAGCACCTAACGCAAGCGCTTTAATCACATCCTGCCCAGATCTTATACCACTGTCTAACCAAATTTCTACTTGCGAACCCACAGCATCTACAATCGCAGGTAAAGCCTCAATGGTTGAAGGTGCTCCGTCTAACTGTCGACCGCCATGATTAGAGACAATAATTGCATCCGCACCAACTGCAACAGCCAACTTTGCATCTTCGGGGTCCAAAATACCTTTCAGAATTAATTTGCCACCCCATTGTTTTTTAATTTGAGCCACTTCATTCCAATCAAGACTTGGATCAAATTGACTGGCTGTCCAAGCGCCAAGTGAACTCATATCATCTACGCCGTCCACATGACCAACAATATTGCCAAACTGTCTATTCTTAGTTTGAAGCATGCCTAGGCACCAACTGGGCTTGGTTAATAGATTAATCATATTGCCAATGGTCGGTTTCGGTGGTGCCGATAAACCATTTTTTAAATCTTTATGTCTTTGACCTAAAATTTGTAAATCTAAAGTAACGACTAAAGCTGAACAATTAGCTGCTTTCGCTCTTTCAATCAAGCTACTCACAAATTTTTTGTCACGCATGACATATAGTTGGAACCAAAAAGGATGCTTAGTATGTTTGGCAACCTCTTCCATGGAGCAAATACTCATCGTGGATAAGCAAAATGGCACACCAAACTCTTTCGCTGCTTTGGCAGCTAAGATTTCTCCATCTGCATGCTGCATACCTGTCATACCAACTGGTGCCAAAGCAACAGGCATTGAAACTGGGAGGCCTAACATGGTTGAAGCAATGCTTCGATCATCAATATTAATGGCAACCCGCTGTCTAAATTTTATTTTTGAGAATTCAGTTTCGTTTGAGCGATAAGTACCCTCGGTCCACGACCCAGAATCTGCGTAATCATAAAACATTCTAGGAGCACGTTTTTCGTGCAAGACTCTTAAATCTTCAATATTAGTAATAATTGACACAATAACTCCTTATTGACGGCTCCTCATATCGAAGCTAACTCATAGGAATTTTAATCTATTGCTAGATTCACCTGATCTTTGAATGCTTTTCCCGGAATAAAACGAATCGCAATAGATGCGCCTATTTCAATGGGGTCGCCTGTTTTAGGATTTCTTCCAACTCTAGCTGATCTTGTTTTAACTGCAAACGTCCCAAACCCCGATAGTTGAACTGACTCTTGGCTTATCAACTGGTTTTCTATGATTTCTAGCAGAACCTTTAAAACTTCTTCACCTTTAGTTTGTGAAATATCCGCACCTAATGCAATTGCCTCCGCAAGGTCATTTTTATTCATCGTTTAACCCTTTATTTATTATTAATTTCATGCTATCAAACTTTTAGAGGAGTTTCAAAGAACTTTTTAAGTTTTTTCGAAATTTAATACCGAATTACTTCAAAAAAGTACCTTAAACTAGTACTTACCATATCAAGACTTTTAAGCCAATGAATTTATTAAGATTTACTTCGACGTATACGATGAGCTTGGTGGTGATTTTTTGTTATTTTTTATCACCCACTTTTTTACTCGCAGATGAGCTTTTACCTATCGGTGTAAAAAAAGCACTGCAACGTTCAAAGATTCCTGAATCCGCTCTAGGGTTTAATATTATCTCGATTGGAAAACTTCATCCGCAACCCAATCAACACAGTTGGAATGCCCAGTCCCCGATGAACCCTGCTTCGACCATGAAGCTGTTAACAACCGTAGCGGCCCTAGAGATTCTTGGCCCTCAGTATCGTTGGAAAACTAATTTTTATACCAATGGCTTGATCGAACAAGGGGTTTTAAATGGTAATCTCATTGTTCAAGGATTTGGGGACCCCAAATTGGTGCCTGAACAATTATTAGTCATCTCTCAAAATCTCAAGCAACTTGGTTTACAAGAGATACAGGGTAATCTCGTTTTAGATCGCTCTGTTTATGCAAGCTCCATTCGACAATCAGCGCCCCTAGATGGAGAATCCTCAAGAACCTATAACGTTGTACCTGATCCATTGTTATATGCATTTCAAACTCTATCTTTTAGAATTTTTAATAACAATGGTCAATTTGATATTACATATACTCCTCGTTTAGCGGGTCTAAAAATTATTAATCAAATAGAAGAAATAAAAGGTGCCTGTGGCGACTGGACAAAAACTCTAAAAATAGAAATTCGTAAAACAACTGATGAAGAATGGAACGCGGTTTTTGTCGGTAAATTATCCATTAACTGTCCTGATATTGCATGGAATTCAGTTTCAATCGATTCGAATAATTTCTTGAAGCAAGGTATCTTGGCGTCGTTTGAAGACTCAGGAATTGTTTGGAAAACTAAGCCTCAAATTATAGAATCTGAAGTGCCAAACAACGCCAAACTCTTACTATCGCATCCAGGGACATATCTTACAGACGCAGTAAAAGATATCAATAAATACTCCAATAACGTAATGGCAAGACAAGTTCTTCTGACAATTGGTCTAGAAAGAGGAAATCGACCAACATCCACAACGGATAGTATTCGAATTGTTAAAGATTGGCTAAGAATATCTAAATTAAACTTTCCAGAGCTAGTGATTGAAAATGGATCTGGCTTATCAAATATCGAAAGAATTTCTCCTCAAAGTATGACAAGTCTTCTCAATTACGCGGTTAGTACAAAAAATAATGAGATTTTCATTAACTCTCTACCGATTGCTGGGGTCGACGGCACAATGAAAAACCGTCTGCTTGATCGTCTTAAAAAACTTTGGTCTACGAATTCTCCTGAAACCATGTTCACACCAGACATTAGCCTTCCCAATGGTCTCCAAAAAACAGGCGCTTATATGAAAACTGGTACTTTACAAACTGTTCGAGCAGTCAGTGGTTATGTGGTCAGTAAGACGGGTAAAGTTTACGCAGTTTCATCCATGGTCAACCATCAAAACGCAAGCACTGGAGGTACTGCTATCAATGACGCTTTACTTCACTGGATATTAGATGATTGCCGCTCAGATTAATGAGTGCCTGAACCATACACAGCTCTAGTTAGTCGATCTTGAATCCCGGACCACTCAATACCACTTGGTAATACATCTACAATCATTTTTTGATATCCCTTTTGATCAAGGTCTCTTAATAATTGATACATCTTTTTTGCAACTGCATGAGGATCTAGCGGAATATGAATCCAATCGATAGAGCTTATAGCCAATTTATTTTTTAATGTATCAACATCTAAAAATGTAACTATGGCGACTTTTTGATTGCCAATATCCTCAACTCGTAATTGACTAACGTCCATTGATACCAATTGAGTATGTGGCGCATAGTGCCCTAATATTCCACCTGAATGACGTATGGCATTATCTTTTTGACCTAACTTTTTAAGGCCTAAAGTTGTACAAATATCGCTCTCTAAAATCATCCCTGGCCTCAATATAATCGGCCCTATTTGATCTAATCGCGATAAGTCCAAAATAGTTGATTCAATACCTACTTCACAATCTCCCCCGTCCAAAATCATTAATTCATGATCAGTTTCACTATCCTGAAATTCATCTAATACATGCTGTGCAGTCGTTGGAGAAATACGCCCAAATCGATTCGCAGATGGCGCAACGAGTCCGCCATTGAATGCTCGCAAAATCTCAATTGTCCAGGGATGTTTCGGGGCGCGTATTGCAATTGTCTCTTGCCCTCCAGTAATCATATTGGATACTTGCTTCGCTTTTTTTAAAACAAGGGTTAGGGGTCCTGGCCAATACTGTTTGGCTAGAAGGATGGCCTCTGGAGGAACATCATGCGCCCATTCTGATAACTTGGTCTCCCAAAAACTCTCTACAGATTGCTCTGATATAGGTGGCGCTATATGCACAATTAGGGGATGCGTTTCTGGTCGGTTTTTTAGTTGAAATATTTTTTTGATGGCCTTCTCATCCGTCGCATTGGCTGCAAGTCCATACACTGTCTCCGTTGGTATAGCTACCAAAAGCCCCTGCAGAATCCGCTCAACAATCTTGTTAGTAGAAATTTCGTTAGCCGAAAAAATACGAGCACTCACTGATTATTGTCTCGAGGATAAAATACCCAAAATATCCATTGCCTGTTTCGCGTCAACTAAGGCTTGATCGACGGAATCGCCAATGAAGTTTATATGCCCCATCTTACGCCCAATTTTTGGTTCTGATTTGCCATACAAATGTAGTTTTGCAAAAGGCATTGCTAATATTTTTTCCCAATCGGGAGATCTGATTTCGTTGGTGTTTTTATCAAACCAAATATCCCCTAATATATTGAGCATGACTACTGGAGACATTAAGCGTGAATTTCCTAATGGGAGCTTTGCTAAACTTCTGACTTGCTGTTCAAACTGATTCGTTAAACACGAGTCTAAGGTGTGATGTCCGGAATTATGTGGTCTTGGGGCAATCTCATTCACCACGAGTGATCCATCCTTTAATACAAAAAATTCAATACAAAGGACTCCAACATACTCCAATTGGCGAATGATAGTGTGTGCCGCTAAATGAATTTTTTCTTGTAGCTCTCTAGTTAGATTTGGAGCGGGAACCATACTGAGATGCAAAATACCGTTCTCATGAATATTTTGTGCAATGGGTAACAAATGAGTCTCATCGTTATCTCCTCTGGCAATGATTGCAGATAGTTCAAATGCTAAGTCCAGTTTTTTCTCTAGTACGCACGAAACTTTCCCCAAAGTATTCCATGCTTGTTTTAACTCATTTAGATTGTGAACGCGTTGTTGCCCTTTGCCGTCATATCCAAGTTGCGCTGTTTTAAGTATTCCAGGAAAAAGTGATTCTTGAATGGTTTTAAGTTGATCATCATTTGCTATTACCGCGTAATCTACAGGCCCAATTCCCATCAAAGATTGACAAGTTTTCAAAAACTCTTTTTCCTTAATGCGATGTTGGGCAATCGATACAGCAAAACTTTTCGGCGCAACAAAAACACCTTGCTTAATTAAATAATCAATCGTATTTGCTGGTACATTTTCAAATTCAGTACTTATTGCATCACAAAGTTGAGCCATATGATGAAGGGCATCTTCATCGTCATATTGTGCAAGTAAATGTTCTTGAGCAATCTGCCCAGCGGGACTATTTGGATCAGGATCCAATACACAAACCTGATAACCCAAATCTTGCGCGGCTTGAACAAAGTATCTACCAAGTTGCCCACCACCTAAAATACCTAAATAGGCAGGGGGATATAAAGGCCAAACGATATTACTCATCAATATTTAAGGTAAGGTCATTTGCTTGGCTTTATTCGTTTGCGATTCACGAAAAGCCAGTAATTTGTGATGCAAAGTTTCAGAATAAAGCGCTAGATTGGCGATCACATGTAAAGCAGCATTGGCAGCGCCAGCTTCCCCAATCGCAAATGTAGCTACAGGTATTCCTTTAGGCATTTGCACTATCGATAACAAGGAGTCCTCACCCTTTAAATATTTTGATGGCACAGGCACTCCATATACAGGAACGATTGTTTTAGCTGCTAACATTCCAGGCAAGTGAGCGGCGCCACCGGCTCCTGCAATAATCGCTTTTAATCCTCGACTATGGGCATTTTCTGCATAGGTGTACATTTCATCTGGCATACGATGCGCTGATAAAACCTGTCTTTCATGAGGTATTTCAAACTCAGCCAGAATCTGAGCCGCATAAGACATCACATCCCAATCAGAGTTTGATCCCATCACAACACCAACAATAGGTGATGCTATTTGACTCTTTACTAGTTCACTCATATGCTCTCCTAATATAGATATATTATGATTGGGTAAGTATGGTAAGTGCCTCTTGATACTTTGCGGCGGTTTGTTCAATCACGCTGCCTGGCAAATGTGGTGCAGGTGCTTTTTTATTCCAAGGTTGACCGTTAATCCTCACAGATTCCAACCAATCACGCACAAATTGTTTATCAAATGATGGGGGATTTTGCCCAACAACATAAGAGCTCGCTGGCCAAAAACGTGAAGAATCTGCAGTGAGTATTTCATCCATCAAAACCATTTGACCGTGTTCATTCAAGCCAAATTCAAATTTAGTATCGGCAATTAAGATCCCCTTACTCGCCGCAAACTTAGAAGCCTCTTTGTATAACTGAATACTGATATCTTTCATTTGCTGCGCAAGTGCTGGGCCAATCCGACGAATCACTTCATCAAAATCAATATTCTCGTCATGGTCACCTACATCTGCTTTAGCTGCAGGGGTAAAA
>Ga0114976_10002855_pt1 | contig 10812 bp, 14 predicted proteins | sample S_130805_EF_Meta_FD_87319 | JGI IMG/M metagenome (GOLD analysis project Ga0114976, IMG submission 87319) | Freshwater microbial communities from Lake Simoncouche, Canada to study carbon cycling - S_130805_EF_MetaG | ecosystem: Environmental > Aquatic > Freshwater > Lake | place: Lake...
ATCCTGCCTGGAGCCTTCGACAAGATCCTGACCCGCCAGAGAGGCAAGCAGGACGTTGTGGCACTATTCAACCACGACAGCAACATTGTGCTGGGCCGCACGTCGAGCGGGACGCTGGAACTGTCCAGTGACGAGAAGGGGCTGCGGTACGTTGTGACGCCGCCCGTGAGCCGAGCCGATGTCATGGAGCTCATTTCTCGCCGTGACGTGCGCGGCTCGTCTTTCGCGTTTACCGTGGACAAGGGCGGCGAAGGCTTCCGCCAGGGCGAGGACGGAAACGCCGTCAGACAGATCCGAGAGGTGTCTGGCCTTTACGATGTCGGGCCTGTTCTAGTTCCTGCCTATCCCAGCACATCCGCTGCCGTGGCCATGCGGTCATATCAAGCGTGGATGCAGTCGCAGCAGACCGTAGAGATTCCTGCTGAGATCGCCAAGCGTTCGCTGGTGCGTGACGCAGCTGCTGCGTGGACACTGAGGCTGCGAAATGTCTGACGTTCGGTGCCAGTGTGGTGAGCGTCTGCGTTGCCGATCCAGCCGGCCTGTTGGCAATGAGCGGCAGCAGTATCTGCGCTGCCCGAGGTGTGGCGCTCGCGGCGTTGCGTTTGTGAAAACAACACATTCCGAGGTGCGGTTCTGCAAGGGGCCACGCCCCTGATGCGACGGTGAACTCCACGGCAATTCCGCCGCAGGAGATTTACCGCACATGGACAATCTGAAGAAGCTCCAAGACGAAGCCGTCACCCTGGCCAACCGTATCGACGCCGTCCGTGCTGTCGAGTCGGAAGATGCCGACAAGATCGCCGAGCGTGACCTTGAGCTCGAGCAGCTGAACAAGCGGGCTGGCGATCTCGCCAAGAAGATCGACTTTGAGAAGTCGGTGGCCGAGTCGGCGAAGAACCTCCGTTCGGTTGTCGAACGTTGTGCTCCGGCTCCCGAGGTGACCGAGGAGCGGGCCGTCGAAGTGCAGGCCGTGTCGCACAACGGTCGGCTCCGTGCGTTTGAGAAGCACGAGGACGCCTACAAGGTGGGCATGTGGCTGCGGGCGAAGAGCGGCGATTCCAACGCCAAGCGGTGGTGTGCTGACCACGGCGTCGAGGCTCGTGCTCTCGGCGGTGCCAGCGGCAGCGGTTCCTATTTCGTGCCGGATATTCTGTCCAGCACTGTGCTGCGTCTGGTTGACCAGTATTCCGCCTTTGCTGCGAATGCGACGAGCCTGCAGATGCCGTCCGACGTTGTGCTCTTCCCGAAGCGGACGGGCGGGACGACCGGGTATTGGATCTCGGAAAATTCGGCAATAACTGCCAGCGACCCGAGTGCCTCGCAGGTGACCGTCACGGCGAAGAAGATCGGCGCTGCCGTGGTGCTGTCGAGCGAGCTCCTGCAGGACTCCATCGTTTCGATCTCCGACTGGATCGCGGCCGAGCTGGCCCTGACCCTGTCGAACGCCATCGAGACGGCAGCGTGGGCTGGCAATCCCAGCAACGCTCCTGCGGTGGCCGGTCTCGTCACCACCTACACGGGCGGCCTGCTCGCTGCCTCGTCTGCGACCTATGCGGCCTCGCTGGTGACCGCTGCGGGCGACACGCCCGACGAGGTGACCAAGGCGAACCTGCTGGCGATGATGGCGAAGCTGCCCCAGCACAGCCGGCAGGGTGCCAAGTGGTACTGCTCGCCGTACTTCTTCGCCACCTGCATGCAGGCTCTGGATCTCAACCAGGGCGGCTCGGTCGGTCTCTCGCAGGGCATGGGCCTGACGTTCCTCGGCTCGCCGGTCGTGCTGACCGATCAGCTGCCCGGCTCGGCTGACTCGACCGGCGTGGTGATGGCCCTCTACGGCAACCTCGCCAACTCCTCGATCTACGGCAGCCGCCGCGATCTGGAGATCCAGTCGAGCGACCAGGTGAACTTCCTCTCGGATCAGACCGTGATCCGTGCCACGGCCCGTGTTGGCATCAGCCACCACACGCTCGGCAGCGACACGGTCGCCGGCCCGATGATCGCCCTGGTCGGTGCGTGAGCCTGACGGCTTGACGTGTCTGCAATCTTGAGCGGGCGGCTTCCACGCAGGAGCCGCCCGCTCTCTTTTTGTGGGGTATCAATGCTCGTCAAGATCGGAGACACAGAGGCCGAGATCCGCGTGGAGGCGATTCTGTCCGCTCCGCGATTCGGTGCGTTTTCAAACTTCTTCTCATGGGCGCAGGCTCTCATGCCGCTCGGCATCAGGCCGACGATCCAGCAGGGAGCGTTCTGGAGCCAGGGGCTGACTCGCTGCATGGAGCAGTTCATCGACAAGGCCGAGTATCTGCTCTGCCTCGACATGGACTCGTTCTTTACACAGGAGGACGTTGAGCACCTATTCGCCATGGCTCTGACGTTCCAGTGCGACGCACTCACTGGACTGCAGGTAAAGCGTGAGGACGGGCGGCCCATGCTAACGCTGCTTGGCACGCTGGACGATCCGCCTGAGTCTGGAACAACGTCGCTGCCTTCTTCGTGGTTTGCCGAGCCCGTGCAGGAGGTGGACACGGCCCACTTCGGGCTCACAGTCATCAGCACAGCGGCGCTGAAGCGTGCCAAGAAGCCGTGGTTTCTTGAGACGCCAGGGCCGGATGGCTCGTACGGCGAAGGCCGGCGAGACAGCGACATTCACTTCTGGGCCAACTGGCGAGCGTCCGGCAACCGTGTCTACGTGACGCCTCGCGTCTGCGTGGGCCACGGGGAATACATGGTCAGCTGGCCCGGCAGGGATCTCGGCAAGCCTGTCTACCAATACACCACAGACTTCACGTCAAGCCACAAACGCCCGGAAACTGCATGGAGCACGCCCAAATGAAGAAGATGAAGATGCTGCGACCGTACTCGAGCTACCGCACTGGCCAGGTCGTCGATGTGCCAGGAGGGCTGGCTGCGGACTGGATCGCTCGAAAGATCGCCATTGAGGACAAGCAGACGCCGCTGATTGAGACGGCGGCTGTTGAGCGGACTGTTGAGACGGCAGACGCCACGCCACGACGGAGACGAAAGCCGTGAAATACCGCAGCCTCACCCGTGCCACGCAGCCCGTTGTAGAGCCTGTGAGCGTCTCTGACGCCAAGGTGCACCTGCGGGTGGATGGCGACGAGGACAACCTGTACATCGCCTCCCTGATCGCTGCAGCGAGGGACTGGGTCGAGTCCTACCTTGATCGGACGCTCGTGAAGACGCAGTGGACGATGAAGCTGGACCGCTTCCCGATCGGCGACATTGAACTGCCTCGGCCTCCGATGCTGCCGCTTGCTGTGTCCCTGACGTTCACCAGCGAGTCAGGGGCGGTGTCGGTGCTGGCGTCCAATCTGTACCGGGTGGACAGTGCCTCCACGCCAGGCGTCGTCAGACCGCTCCGCGAGGCCGACTGGCCAGCCTACATGGACGACCCGAATGCCATCACGATCACCTTCTGGGCTGGGTACGGCGAGGACGGCAGGAGCGTTCCGGCTCCGATCAAGCACGCGATGCTGTTGCTCGTCGGGTTCTGGTACGAGAATCGATCCGCCGTGCTGGTCGGCAGCATCAGCAAGCCGCTGGAGTTCGCTGTCGAATCCATGCTCTCCTCGCAGACGTGGGGAAGCTACCAATGATCGACGCCGGGAAACTCCGCGAGCGAGTCACCGTGCAGGTGGCCAGTGGCACGACCAACACGCTTGGCGAGACCGTGCTGGCGTGGTCTAACTCGTCTGCCATCTGGGCCAGCGTCGAAGGCGTGTCGGCCCGCGAGGCGTTGCTGGCTGGCCAGCAGGACACGACCGTGACGCACAAGGTGCGGATGCGTTATCTGCCCGGCCTGACGCAGCAGATGCGGTTCTCGTGGCGGTCTCGCACGCTTGAGATCATCAGCCTGCTCGAGCACGGCCACCGCAGCGAGCACGAGGCAATCTGCGAAGAGAGGCAGTAGATGCCAAAGAAAGCAGGAGCCATAGAGCTGTCGATCGAGTTTCCAGAGCTCACGCAGTTACGTGAACAATTCAAGTCGCTGCCGACAAACATTGCTGCCAAGCACTTTGGGGCGTCGCTGCGAAAGGCAATGGCTCCTGGCGTTGTAGCCCTTAAAAGAAACACGCCTAAAGGGCCAACTGGCAATCTTCGCAAGAGCATCAAGCTGAAGATTAAGCCGTACCCAAAGAACGGCAACGCTGTCGGCCTAGTTGGCTACGAAATCGGCAAGGGCAGCAAAGGTTTCCACCAGGGCTTCCTTGAGTTCGGCACCAAAGAGCGGCGGACGAAGAAGCGTTTTGCGTCCAGCTGGAAGCGAAGCAGCTTGAACAATGCCAGTTACTCGCGAGGTGGGTTCCAGATTCTCAACCCGAAACGTGGCCGAAACGCGGGGAAGTTGGTGACGAATCCAAAGCCGCCAAAGGCGTTCTTCAAGTCGGCCAAGGCCGGGCAGCAAGTTGATCTCGGGAAGATGCCTGTCGGTGGTCGTACGGGCGTTGCACCAGTGAAAACGTCCTTCACTCAGGCACGTGCAGAGATGGTGAGCATCCTGCAGGGCGAGCTTGCAACGCGACTTGAGAAGGCGCTGGCCGATGCCAAGTTCCAAGCCGAGAGGGCAATGAAGAAATGAAGTCACCAGAGTTCGTCCTGCGTGCTGCCCTCGTGGCCTCTGGCCCTGTGTCGGCCTTGGTCGGCAGCCGCATCTTCCCAATACTTGCACCGCAGACGGCGGCCCTGCCGTTCATTGTCTGGCGTCGCAGCGGCATCAGCCGCGAACACACGCTGGCAGGGCCGATGGGAGTGCCTACCGTGAGCGTTGAGATGCAGCTGCTGGCAAACACGTATGAGCAGGCCCGAGACCTGGCAGACAAAGTGCGTGTGGTTCTGGATGGGTACGGCGGGACTCTGAACAATACAGAGGTGAAGCACGTGTCGCTTGAGCAGGAGTCGGACGACTTCGTTCAGCTGGCCGGTGGCGATCTTCCTCCCGTTTACCAAGTCACGCAGACCTACAACATTCTCTGGCAGGAGACCTAACGCATGGCCGTCACGCCGCATGATTCTGGATCGGGCACCGTCTTCACCTTTGGCGGTGTTGCATACACCGTCACGAACATCGTCTACAACCTGGCCGATCCTGCCACGGATGACACGATTGATGTTTCGCACTTGGGGCTCACGGCTGGCAATGCGATCCTGACTCAGAGCCGTCCGTTGCAAGGTTCTGCCACCGACACGGGCCGCGAGGTTGTGATTGAGTACCTCGGCACCAGCGTCATTGCTGACGCATCGTCTGCCGCCCTAGTCATCACCACCAGCGGCAGTGCATTCCTGTCAAAGAATGCAACCGTGGCATCGTCTAGCGTCACGTTCACAACCAATGACGTTGTGAAGGGTACGGCGACGTTTAAGGTCGCACGATAGCCTGACGGGAGAACCGTCATGGCTACCTACTGTTCTGGACTGACTGTCGCGTGGAACTCGGTTCCACTTGGCGAGGTTGTTGATCTCAAGGTGATCAACGGCGGCTCCCTGCCGCTTGGGCGCGACAGCACCTATGCAGTTGACGCAGGCACTATAGAGATAGCGTGCCTATCGACTGCAGCGATTAGCTCTGGCCAGCGCGGCCTCAAAGCGTCGTTGGCGATCACAGGTGGTGGGATGGACTTCACGACGAAGGCCGTCTGCCAGACGCTGCAGCTGGTGGGCAAGGTGAACGACATTGCCCGCTACACAGGCACATTCAAGATCATGAGGGAATAGCAATGGCTTTGACAGCTGAACAGATTCTGGCAGCAGACGACCTTGGACTGCTCAAGGTGAACGTGAAGGAATGGGGCGGCGAAGTTTACATCCGCGTGATGACTGTGGGCGAGCTTGACGCCTACCAGCGTGAATGGGTCGGAAAGAAAGAGACTGGCGTGGACAACTTCCGCGCCAAGTTCCTAGCTCGATGTCTGTGCGATCAGGCCGGGCAGCGTCTGTTCTCTGACGAGCAGATCGAGCAGCTGGCTGCAAAGTCGGCAAAGGTTGTTGGCCGGCTCTTTGATACGGCTGCCAAGCACAACGCGATCACTGAGAAAGATGTTGAGGAACTCGCAAAAAACTAAACGTCCGCCCGACGAGGCGATTTCTGTTTCGTCTGGCGGGACACTTGAAGATGACAGTGGGCGAGTTAGAGCGGCGGATGTCGGCTGTCGAGTTTGCGGAATGGCTGGCGTATACGAGGTATTTTGAGGCTATTCCTGATTCGTGGAGAGAGACTGGGCTGCTGGCCAGCGCCGTGCTGGCACCTTATTCGGCGAAAGGTAGGACGCCGAAGGCTGAAGACTTTGTGCCGATTGAAAAACCACCGCAGCACCAGGATCAGATGTTGGATCAGCTGCGGCAACTCAAGCAAGACCTTGGCGAGTGATGTATGGCTACAGTAATCGGCGTTGGCATGCAGATGACGGCGAATGCCGCCGGCATGACAGCCGGTCTGTCTGAAGCAGACAAGGCGTTGCAGTTACTTCAAAAGATTGTTGAGCAGAACCAGCAAAGCCTCAAGCGTTTCTCAACGGAATCGGACAAGACGGCAGAAAGCCTCACCAAGCTCAATAAGGGCGTGAGCACGCTAAGTGCGATTGAGATCGGCAGGGTGCTAGTCGATGGATTCACGGCCTTAGCTGGTGCGTTCACTAGCGCAGCCAGCGAGGTGCTGACGCTGGCCGGGAATGTCAGTTCGTCGCTGGACTCGCTGAACGATCTAAGTGCCCGCACCGGCATTGGCGTTGAGTCGCTGCAGGGCTATGCACTCGCCGCTCAGATGGCTGGCGTTGACACTGAGGCGTTCGGCTCTGCCGTGCAGAAGCTGGCCGTGAACATCGGCAAGGCAGCACCAGGCGACGCACTCGACAAGTCACTTAAACAGATCAACCTGAGCGTGGCCGAGTTGCGTGCACTGGCACCAGATCAGCAGTTCGCAGCCATCGGCGAGGCAATTTCTCAGCTGCCTACCGCTGCCGATCGTGCAGCTGCTGCCGTGGAGATCTTTGGCAAGCAGGGGGCGGCACTGGCTCCGCTCTTCCGCGAAGGTGCTGCCAGCATTGAGGAGCTTCGGGCAAAGGCCGAGCGGCTTGGCATCATCGTGAGCGAAACGCAGATCAACAACGTCGCTGACATGAACGACGCCTTTGATCTTGTGAGCGCTACGATCAACGGCATCATCGGCCAGGTGGTTGGCAATCTGGCACCGGCTGTCACCGATGTGACCAATCAATTCTTGAAGTTTGTCGAGGAGTGGAGCGGCGCTCAAGGCGAAGGCGGCACTGGGATTGCCAATGCAATCACGGACGTGCTGCTGCAGGGTGCCGAGTATTTTGCTGGCGTGTTTGACCAGTTTGCTGGCAACTTCGGCGGATTCGTCAGTGCGTTTTCTGATGCTTCAGATGCACTAGGTATCGTGTCAAATATCCTGCTGGGAGTGGCCGAGAGTTTCCGCACGATCTTCAACTTTATCCAGATTGGTATCGACAATCTGCTGATCGGATTCGGCAAGCTGCTTGAAGGCATAGGCAGCTGGGTGAGCGACGACCTCGAGCAGTTCGGTGCTGGCCTTGCCGCTGCGTCCGAGGAGTCTGCGAGGAAGAATCGAGCCGAGATGGAGGCTGCCGCCACCAACGCGGCGCAGGCTTTCAACAACGTCTTTGATGGCGGGCAGGGTAACGCTGCTGCCAATGGTGCAGGTGCTGCGCAGCAGTACGTTGAAGGGTTCAGAAGCAGCATTGAGGAAGCACGCAAGCCTGAGATACAAGTAGCCACGAACATTGATGACGTACGCGAGCGGCTGAACGCCTATCTTGATGAAGCCGGCGTTGGTGCGTCTGAGTTCCTACAGCAGTCCGTGCAGACTCTTGAGGTATTCCAGCAGCAGGTTGACGAGGGCGGCCTTGTCACCGCACAGATTGAGGTGATGAACGGCTTTGCCAAAGAACTCAACAAGAAGCTGGAACAAGAAAAGAAGCTGCGCGACGATGCAAAGCAGGCAGCGCAGCAACAGGCTGCTGCAGATCTATCTCGCATTGATTCGCTGCTGAAGACTTCCGATGCCGCTGGAAAGCTTGAGCAGGATCTTGCCTCTGTCGAGCGTGAGCGGCAAAGGATTGAGAAGGCTGGCGGCGAGAACGCGCAAGCCAGGCTTGAGCAGCTGGACGCCCTCAAGGAAAAACTCTTAGACCAGCAAACAGCTATGGAGCAGGGCTTCGGCCAAAGCTTCCAGCAGGCGTTTGAGGGTGCTGACAAGGCGATTGACACGGCAATCCAGAAGGCCGAAGAGTTTGGCCAAGCCGGCTACGACGCGGCCCAGCAACTTGCTGACGGCATCGCCGAGGCACAGCGGCAGGCTGAGGCCGGAATTATCAACAAGGAAGCCTATGACTCGGAAGTAGCTCGCCAGCAGGATTTGTTTGCGCAACGCATTGAGGGTGAGAAGGCTGTTGTGGCCGAGCGAAAGAAAGCCGAGCAGGAGGCAACGCAGCTGCGATTGCAACAGGAGCAACTTGTCAACGACCTGATTACGCAGCAGCAGTACAACGGCGACGGCGAGCGGATCAAGGCAGCACAGAACCTTGTGGCGATCAACGCCGAGATCACGCGAGCCGAGGAAGCGGCGGCTGCTGCTCGAGCTGCTGGCGATCAAGAGGCACTTGCTGCCGCCACTACCCGCATCCAGCAGCTAGACCAGGTGCAGGCAAAGGAAGAAGACATTGCCAGCGGCGCGGCTGGGCAGCGAGAGCTCTACCAGAAACAGTTCATCAAGCAGCAGGAAGAGGCCGCAAAGGAACAGGACAAGTACCAGCAGGCAGCAGCACAAGAGCAGGCAAGGCTTTCCGAGCTTCGCAGGCAGGCAGAAGAAGCGGAATACAACAGGCAGGTTGCCCGCATAACGGAACTCAACACGCTTGGCTCTCGCACGGTGCAGACGGCAGACGTTCGCACGCAGGAAGGCGCTGCCCTGGTGCTTGGGCTTGCAGCCAATGCGCAAGACCCTGCCCTGATTGAGTCGCGTCTACAGACAAAGGCGCTGAACGCTATCGCGATCAGCACAGCAAAGACAGCCGCCAACTACCTTGGGCAAACGGTTGCCATTGTCGGTAGCGCACAACTAGGGTGATCCATGCCTGGAACAATCGTTAGCGCCATTGAGCTTGCCCGCACCTTTGAGAATGAGGTGAAGGTTGGTGGCGTTGCCAAACGCCGCTGGGCTTGCAACCTGTCAGACAACACGCTTACTGGTGGCGGGCCACCTGGAATAAATGACATTCTTTCTCCAACGTGCGGCTCAACGTGGGGCGCTGCCCATCCAGTGCACACGGCGCTAGGTCTGCAAAAGATAACCGTGAATGAGCGGTTTGAGGATGACCCGTACAAGCTTGAAGTGATTGCAGAGTACGGGCTTGTTGTGCCTTCTGACGTAAATTCACCAACATCACGGCCTGCCGTTTGGTCTTTTGAGTCGCAGCCAGGGCAGGTGCCTGCACTCTACTACTACGATGGCACGACGCAGAAGCCGCTGACAAACAGCGCCTACGATTACTTTCCGGGCCTAATGACAGACGAAAGCCTGGTCAGAATCAAGGTGCAGAAGAACTTCCAGAACGTGCCAAACGACTGGCTTGCCGCACAGAACTACGTCAACAACGCTGCCTTCCTTGGTTGCCCTACTCATACGGTAAAGGTGGCTGGCGTTGAAGTGTCGTTTGTCGCAGAAGACTACAACAACGCGCTCAAGCAGTTCTACTCGGCAACGGCATCGCTTGTGTACCGCCAGTCATCGCACAATCTTCTTCTGCCAGACGTTGGCTACAACTTTCTGAGCGGTGGCGAGAAGCGGCGCGCGATGGTGTTTGACTTCCAAAACTCAGAATGGGTTGCAACGTCAAACCCTGTCGGCCTAGACGGCAGCGGAGCGCAGACGCTTGGCGCTCCGGCTATCCTCAATCGAAGGGTATGCCCTGAAACTAATTTCTCTAGTCTTTTTGGCACTCCGCCAAACGGCACTGCATGAGCAAGCCACAAGAGCCAACGCAGTTTACGCGAGAGAGCGCCGAGCGTATTGGGCGTGTCGTGCGCGCTGCGGAATTGGCGGGGCCTCAGGCTAAGCCGCTGACGTTTGACCGCGTGGAGGTTTTGAAGAACTCCAAGGTTTTTCGCGTCTGCACGTTTACTGGAGCGTGGGCAGTTGGCTCTGCGAAGACTGTAACCTTCCGCAACGTGACCAGCACTCCTAATACAGTGAGCGCTGTAAACTTGTTTTTTCCAATTGGCACTGCGCAAACTGAAACGCTCAATTGCGCTGTCGCAAAGGATGGTCAGCAGTGGTATCTGGTTGATATTCCATTTGAAACGGCTACGGCCAATTTCATTGGCTCAACGCAGTCTGTCACATACGTCACAGGCACAAGCGTTGGCACGACTATAGCCGGAGTTGAAACTAGGAACTACATCACAGACGTTGCTATATCAGCATCGCTAAACACATCTAACTGCACAATTTCAGTTGGCAAGACGCTGACAACTGCTGCCGCAACGTTTGTGACCGGAACAGCCGCCGCCGTGTTTGCAAGCGGTACAGCTACAACTTCTGTTATTGCTGGAACGTACACGGCAACCTATTTAAAGGCATGGAGATAGCATGCCGTGCTGCTGCCAAGACCAAAGCTGTCAAAATCCTACGGTTGCCGTAATGGTAACTGTCTCTGGATTTCGTGACTGCTTTGAAACAGGTGCAAGAATTACTGCTACTCCACAGTCTATGACTTGCATGCCGGGTGGAGGAATTATTTTTGGTGTTGGCAATGG
>Ga0114976_10002858_pt1 | contig 10802 bp, 12 predicted proteins | sample S_130805_EF_Meta_FD_87319 | JGI IMG/M metagenome (GOLD analysis project Ga0114976, IMG submission 87319) | Freshwater microbial communities from Lake Simoncouche, Canada to study carbon cycling - S_130805_EF_MetaG | ecosystem: Environmental > Aquatic > Freshwater > Lake | place: Lake...
CAAAGCGTTTCAAGCTGTCTTGCACGCTGTCGAGTACGCGGGCGTAATCAGACTTTAGCTCGTAGCTGGGGTCCATCAGCACGCAGGCGCGACGTGAGCCGCTGCTAGATAAGGGTGGCGGAAGCAAAGCCTTGAGCGCCTCAAAACCATCTTCGCTTTTGATTTGGATAGCGCGACCCGCTTCAAGTTGCGCCACATTGCCGACCAAGGCTTTGTGGTCGGTGGGGTGCAATTCGTACAGCTTTAAACGGTCGCGGCTGTCATGGCGCAACAGTTGGTGGATGATGAAGGGCGAGCCTGGGTAGACACGGGTTGTGTCTGTGCTGTTGAAGCTGTTGACCATCTCCAAATAGTCCAAAACGATGGGTGAGGTGAGTGCCTGCTTCGCTTGGATGACTTTCAGTAAGCCCTCAGCGGCCTCTCCACTTTTTTCAGCATAGTCGCCGTCTAAGCGGTAAAGCCCAGCGCCTGCATGGGTGTCTACATACTGAATAGACGCCTCTTTTTGCATCAAATAGCGCAAAACGGCGATCAGGGTGGTGTGTTTGAGCACATCGGCATGGTTGCCGGCGTGAAAGGCGTGGCGGTAACTGAACATGCGGGCAATATACCCCCTTACATGTTCCGAGCATGAAAAAATTGCGCTAAGTACTTGAAATTGCTTATAATGGCAGGCTCTGCAGCGCAATCAGGTTTCCGCGGCAGGGGTTGCCACAAATCTAGTTTGTGGCAGTGAAGCCGCCTAAGAGGTTCTCATCAGAAGAACGCCGACCGTGGAAAAGAAACCAACAAACCCACCTTCATTAGGAAACTCAATGTCTACTTTCAGCGCAAAACCCGCTGACGTGGTGCATGAGTGGTTTGTGATTGACGCCACCGATAAGGTGCTCGGACGAGTAGCCAGCGAAGTTGCTCTCCGTTTACGCGGCAAACACAAGGCCATTTATACGCCTCACGTCGATACCGGTGACTTCATTGTCATCATCAACGCCTCCAAAATCAAAGTCACTGGCGCTAAGCCGTTAGACAAGATTTACTACAGCCACTCGGGCTACCCAGGCGGTATTTCTTCTACCAATTTCCGTGACATGCAAGCCAAGCATCCTGGCCGCGCGCTTGAAAAAGCCGTCAAAGGTATGTTGCCTAAGGGCCCACTTGGCTACGCCATGATCAAAAAACTCAAAGTCTATGGTGGTGCAGAGCACCCCCATACCGCCCAGCAACCTAAGGTGTTGGATATCCCTGCCTTGGCACCTAGGAGCGCAAAATGATCGGTGAATGGAACAACGGCACTGGCCGTCGCAAATCAAGCGTTGCCCGCGTCTTTATGAAAAAAGGCACTGGCCAAATCAAGATCAATGGCAAAGACATCGCCGAGTACTTCGGCCGTCAAACCTCGATCATGATTTCTAAGCAACCTCTGATGCTGACCAACAACGGCGAAGCTTTTGACATCCAAGTCAATGTGCACGGCGGTGGTGAATCTGGCCAAGCAGGTGCAGTGCGCCACGGTATCACCCGCGCTTTGATCGACTATGACGCAACTCTGAAGCCCGTCTTGTCGGCCGCAGGTTTCGTGACCCGCGATGCACGTGAAGTGGAACGTAAGAAGGTCGGCTTGCATTCAGCTCGTCGCCGCAAGCAGTTCAGCAAGCGTTAATCGTTTTCTGTTTTGCCCAAAAGCCGCAATGGTTCGCCTTTGCGGCTTTTTTGTTTTTGCGTTGCTGCGCGAGCTGGCTGGGTATGGGGGTAGGCGAGTGGGCTCCTCGCTTCGCTCTTGATGTCGCCCACTCGCCTACCCCCATACCCAGCCAGCTCGCTTTGGGTGTGCGTCGTTTTCAATGACCACTTTAGGAGTCGAGTTACTGCTGGGCAATTCCCGACTAAAGCGCTATACTTTTTAATATTGCTTTTGGAGAACTTTATGAGTGCTGTTGCTGAAAACATCCAGACTGAGATGCCTGAACCTATCGTGTTTACCGATAGTGCTGCGGCCAAGGTGGCGGATTTGATAGCCGAAGAAGGCAACCCAGATTTGAAATTACGCGTTTTTGTGCAAGGTGGCGGTTGCTCAGGTTTTTCTTACGGCTTTACGTTTGACGAAATCGTGAACGAAGACGACACCACTATGTCTAAAGCGGGCGTGTCTTTGTTGATCGATTCGATGAGCTACCAGTATTTGCTTGGCGCTGAGATCGATTACAAAGAAGATTTGCAGGGTGCTCAGTTTGTGATCAAGAACCCCAATGCCACGACTACCTGTGGCTGTGGCTCTTCTTTCTCGGTCTAAGCAAAGTCTGCTTTAAGCCGGAAAAATTCACTTACGCTGGATAAATTCCACCCAGTATGCGGGCGCCTTTGGCGCCCGTTACTTTTGGTGCGTTGCCTGTAAGACCAAGTACGGTTTGACGGGCTAGCCATGCAAATGCGGTGGCTTCGACTTGAAGAGGTGGCATCCCTCTGTCTGTTGAAGAGAGCACCTTGCAATTGGGAAGTGCGGCTTGCAGTCGCTCCATTAAAAACCCATTGAGTGCTCCACCACCACAGACGATTAATTCTTTGGCGCCGTTAGCGTGACGCAACACATCATTGGCGCAGGCTAGGGCCGTTAACTCGGTCAGGGTGGATTGAATATCAACAGCGAAGAGGTCCTTAAAGTTCGCTAGGTGCAATCCCAACCACTGTGCATGGAACAAATCGCGACCGGTGCTTTTCGGTGGTGCCTGCTGTAAAAAAGGTTCGGCCATCATGGCCTGAAGCAAAGGGACATGTACTTTCCCACTTCTCGCCCACTGGCCGTTATCGTCAAAGGCAAGCCCACGGTGTTGCATGCACCAATAGTCCATCAAAGCATTACCAGGGCCGCAGTCAAAACCAATGACTTCCCCGTTGGCGTAAAGCACACTCAGGTTAGTAATGCCACCGATATTGAGTACGCATACGGTCTCATTGGGTTGCGCGAATACACCTTGGTGGAATACCGGTACCAAGGGCGCACCTTGGCCGCCCGCAGCAATGTCGCGGCTTCGAAAATCCGCCACAACCGCGATGCCTGTTAGTTCAGCTAACAACGACGGGTTATTCAGTTGCGTGGTGTATCCGATGCCATCGTGCACGCCGGGTTGATGCCGCACAGTTTGTCCGTGGGCGCCAATAGCGCGGATCTGCGAGGCTTTTAATTGGGTGTTGTCTAGCAGTGCCTGCACAGCTTGGGCGTAGACCGCTGTTAATGCATTGGCCGCGAGAGCGGCGCGGTGTATTTCATTGTTTGCTGGAGCATTTAGAGCGAACAAAGTTTGCTTGAGGTCTTGTGTGAATGGCAAGGCCACATGCGCCAAAACTTTTAAGTTCAAGCGCGGATGTTGTTCTTTTGGAAAATCCACCAACACCGCATCGACACCGTCGAGCGAGGTGCCCGACATCAAGCCGATATAGAGCTCGGACATTTACTCAGCGCGGCTGGCTTGTAGGGAAGCTGCCGCCGCCAAATCCAATTTGGCCAGAGAAGCTTGGCGCTTGAACTGCTCGCGCGCTGCAGCAGATATTTCAGTGGACTCGCTTTTGCGCGCCATGGTGAGAGGGTCTTGGTGGCGTCCATTGACGCGGAATTCAAAGTGCAGATGCGGTCCGGTGGCCCAGCCCGTTGCGCCTACTAATCCAAGGGTTTGGTTTTGTGAGACTGTTTGGCCGCGCTTGACCATGATGCGGCTCAAATGTGCGTAGACCGTGGTGTGGCCATTGGCGTGTTTGACCATCACCACATTGCCAAATCCGCCTTGTTCGCCTGCCACATCGACCACGCCACGTCCAACGCTACGCACAGGAGTGCCGATAGGAGCTGCGTAGTCGACGCCCAAATGGGCACGCCACGTTTGCAAAATAGGATGGAAGCGCATTTTGAAGCCGCTGGTCACACGAGAAAACGCAAGTGGAGATGCCAAATAAGCGCGACGCAAACTCACGCCGTCGGCGTTGTAGTAACCGCCTTCTTTGGGGCTGTCTTTGGCATCAGGATCTTTGAACCAGAACGCTTGGTGTGTTTTGCCGTTGTTCACAAACTCGGCAGACACCACGCGTCCTGCGCGCAAAGTTTCGCCGTCTGCTTCGAGCGACTCGTAGACGACTGAGAAGCGATCGCCCTTGCGCAAAGCGCGGTGAAAGTCGATGTCGCCGGCAAATATGTCAGCCAGTTGCACAGCCACGCTGTCAGGAATATTCGCGTCGTCGGTAGCGGCAAACAAAGAACTTTGGATGGTGCCACTGCCCAAGCGCTGGTTAACTTGCAGTGGCGCCGTTTCTAATTGTTCGGTGAAGGTGTCGCCGACGCGAGCCACGACCCAGCGTGTGAATTGGTCTGAGCCGTCATTGGCCCAGCGCACGGTCATGCGATTGAGTTGGTGGCCGGCATTGGTTTCAACACTGACTAAACGCGAGGCACGGCCAAGTAAGTGTTGACGAGCTACTGCGGAAGTGCGCAAAAAGCTTGCCGCTTGCGCATCACTCACGCCTAGGCGGTTGAGCAGGCTGTCTGCTGTGTCATTGGTACGGCTGAGATCTGAGCGGAACAAGAGCAAGGCTTTATCAGCCGAGTTGCTTGTCTGTGTGAGGGCAGTCACAGTCTCCAATACGGAGCGAACTGGCGTGTTGTCGAGGGTTGCATCAAACCCAGCAATGGCCAAAGCACCACCACCCGCCAACGACAAAACAATGGCTACAGCAGCCATGGCGCGTTTGGGGTGCGTTTTGTAAAACGACAGTGGATGCAAAAGTTTTCTCCGTTGGTGGGCATGGAGACTAAAATTCAGCCTAAATGCCAGCCCACCAGTATAGCCGTTTGGGCAATATTCCTATATGAATCAAATACCTGCAACAAACTCCTCCAGCATTGCATCCATGAGCGATGCAGTGCAACACGCTTTGGCCGTCACTTTGCGCGGCTGTGAGGAGCTCATTCCCCAAGACGCATGGGTGAAAAAACTCGCCAAATCCGAGGCAACGGGTCAGCCTTTGCGCATCAAATTGGGGCTAGACCCCACAGCGCCGGACATCCATATCGGTCATACCGTCGTACTCAACAAAATGCGCCAGTTGCAAGATTTGGGGCACCAAGTCATTTTCTTGATCGGCGACTTCACCAGTTTGATTGGCGACCCCTCTGGCCGCAACAGCACGCGCCCGCCGCTCACGCCCGAGCAAATCAAAGAAAACGCTGAAACTTATTACAAGCAAGCCTCTTTGGTGCTCGACCCTGAAAAAACCGAGATCCGATACAACAGCGAATGGAGCTTGCCCTTGGGTGCGATGGGCATGATCCAACTCTCCGCCAAGTACACCGTGGCGCGCATGATGGAGCGCAACGACTTCCATGACCGTTTTAAAGCGGGAACACCCATCAGCGTGCATGAATTCTTGTACCCGCTAATGCAAGGCTATGACTCAGTTGCATTGAAGTCTGATTTGGAGCTCGGCGGCACCGACCAAAAATTCAACCTGCTGATGGGTCGCCATTTACAAGCCGAATACGGCCAAGAACCCCAATGCATTTTGACCATGCCTTTGCTCGAAGGTTTAGACGGCGTGGACAAAATGTCCAAGTCCAAAAACAACTACATCGGCATCAACGAGGCGCCCAACACCATGTTCGCCAAAGTCTTGTCGATTTCGGATGTGTTGATGTGGCGCTGGTATACCTTGCTATCTTTCCAGTCATTGGAGGCAATTGCTGCGCTCAAGCGTGAAGTAGAAAACGGCCGCAACCCCAAAGATGCCAAAGTGGCGTTGGCCAAAGAAATCACCGCGCGTTTTAACGGTGCGGCTGCGGCTGACGCTGCTGAGCAAGACTTCATTAACCGTAGCCAAGGCGGAGTGCCAGATGTGATCGACGAAGTGGAGGTCAGCGGCGCACCCCTTGGCATCGCAGCCTTGCTTAAAAACGCAGGCCTTGCACCGTCAACCAGCGAAGCTAATCGCCTGATCGAAGGCAACGGCGTGCGTGTTGACTCCAACGTTGTCACCGATAAGGGCCTCAAGTTGCCCGCGGGAACGTATGTGTTGCAAGTTGGCAAGCGCAAATTCGCGCGCGTCACTCTGAGTTAACGCAATGCGAGCATGATCAGCGCATGAACAGACTATCTCAATCCAAGTGGTTAACCCCGAAAGCGCTCTTGAGCGTCTCGGTGGTGGTGGCCTGTATCACCATCGCCCTTAAAACTTTGGCTTGGTGGCTGACCGATTCAGTCGGCTTGCTGTCTGATGCGATGGAGTCGGTTGTCAACTTGGCAAGCGCTATTTTTGGTTTGATGATGGTCACCGTAGCAGCCATGCCGGCTGACGAAGAGCATCCTTTCGGCCACCACAAAGCGGAATATTTTTCCTCTGGCTTTGAAGGTATCTTGATCGTTATCGCCGCTTTGGGAATCGTATGGGCGGCTGCGCACCGATTGTTTGATCCGCAACCTATTGAACAAATTGGCTTAGGCCTTGTTTTGTCTGTGGTGAGCTCGGCTTTGAATGGCTTGCTAGCATGGGTTATGTTCTCTGCCGCGCGGGTGCATCGCTCTGCCGCACTCGATGCCGACGCGCGTCATTTGGTCACAGACGTATGGACCTCTGCGGGTGTCGTGATTGGCATTGGTTTAGTCTCTATCACTGGATGGTTGTGGTTAGACGCAGTAGTCGCCATCGGCGTGGCCCTTAATATTTTGCGCGAAGGCTGGCGCTTGATTTGGAGCGCGTCGCAAGGTTTGATGGATGAGGCTGTAGAGCCCGAAGTGCTGGCGCAAATTCAAGAGGTGCTGCACGATTTTTCACACAGCCGTGAAGCGCCAGATCCCAGTGTGCATATCGTGCGCTTTGACCATGTTGCCACCCGTAAAGCGGGACAACGCCGCTTCGTCGATTTGCATATGCATATGCCAGCCGAATGGTCGCTAGGTCGCGCTGCAGCTTTGCGTACCAATGTGGAACAAGCCTTGATGGCTGCAGTGCCCGGTCTGCGTGCGTCGATCCAGCTCTTACCTGGCGACGTAGAAGCCCACTTCGACGACCCCGTGCGCCGATAATCGGTGCATGACCGCACCTACCTTAGGCTTTGATGCCTTGCCTCTTCGCGCGGCAACCCACTCCAATTTGACGCAACTGGGTTACACCCAGATGACCCCCATCCAAGCTGCCAGTTTGCACATCACGCTGGCGGGGCGCGACGTGATCGCGCAAGCCAGCACAGGCAGCGGAAAAACTGCTGCCTTTGCGTTGCCCTTGGTCGAAAAACTCGACCCTGCCATGCAAGATGCACAAGCCTTGGTGCTATGCCCCACACGCGAATTGGCAGAACAGGTCACCCAAGAAATTCGCCGCTTAGCGCGCGCAGTGGGCAATGTGAAGGTTGTCACCTTGTGTGGCGGCGTTGCCTTGCGCGGACAAACCCAAAGCTTGGAGCATGGCGCGCATGTGGTGGTGGGTACGCCCGGACGTATCTTGGACCACTTAGAACGTGGATCCTTGCAATTGCAAGCCGTCACAACCTTGGTGTTAGACGAAGCGGATCGCATGCTCGATATGGGTTTCTTTGACGATATCGCGAAGTTGGTGCGCCAGTGTCCGAAAGACAGGCAGACCTTGTTGTTTTCTGCCACCTACCCAGATGGCATTTCCAAACTCGCTTCGCAATTTATGCGCGAGCCGCAAACCGTTAAAGTTCAAGCGCAGCATGACGCAGGCAAGATTCGCCAAATTTTTTACCAAATTAATGAGAGCGAACGCTTGCATGCGGTCTCGCTCATCTTGAATCACTTCCGTCCCGTCTCTACGCTGGCTTTTTGTAATACCAAGCAGCAATGCAAAGACTTGATAAGTGTTTTACAAGCCCAAGGCTTTAGTGCGCTCGCGCTGTATGGGGAGTTAGAACAACGTGAACGCGATCAGGTGTTGGTGCAATTTGCCAACCGCTCTTGCTCCGTCTTGGTTGCTACAGATGTTGCGGCACGCGGATTGGATGTGCACAACTTAGAAGCCGTTATCAATGTCGATGTCACGCCAGACAGCGAAATCCATATCCACCGCATTGGCCGCACAGGACGTGGTGACGCAGAAGGCTTGGCGCTCACCTTGGCCAGCATGGACGAGATGGGCAATGTGGGCAAGATCGAGCAACTGCAAGGCCATGAATCGGTGTGGGCGCCCCTGGCCAGTTTGACACCTGCGGCCGGTGGTAAGTTACAACCGCCCATGGCCACATTACAAATCGCAGGCGGCCGCAAAGAAAAAATTCGCGCTGGCGATGTTCTTGGGGCTTTGACGGGTGACGCAGGCTTTGCCAAAGAGCAAGTTGGCAAAATCAGCGTGAATGAGTTTTCGACTTATGTGGCGGTGGAGCGCGGGATTGCGCATGAGGCACTCAGGCGTTTGAATACGGGACGGGTGAAGGGTAAGAATGTGAAGGTGCGGTTGTTGGAAGAGGCGTTGGGGCGCTAGATATATGGGTTTTTAAATCCCAGTTCCGCCAATATGTCGACTTCATAAGCCTCCATCTCGCGCGCATCTCTCAAACTAGTTTCATGGTCCCAGCCTTGTGCATGCAACGTACCGTGGACCAACAAATGCGCATAGTGCGCTTGCAGCGTTTTACCTTGCTGCTTTGCTTCTGCTGCCACAACAGGCGCGCATAAAACAATGTCGGCAATGACCACCGGGGCTTGCGCATAGTCAAATGTCAATACATTGGTGGCGTAGTCTTTGCGACGGTAACTGTGGTTGAGCGCATGCCCTTCCGCTGCACTGACGATTCGCACTGTAATTTCCGCATCGTCCGACAAAGCATGGCGAATGCAACGCGCTACAAAATGCCTTGGCAACGCTGTGCGATGTCTAGTGGCGTGGAGGATATCTCCAAACTGCAAGGAGAGCTGAAGTTTTTGTAAGGCCATAGTCTTTTATTTTTTAAGACTTGCTGGCAGTTGTGCGCTGGGCGTCATACGCATCCACAATCCGCGCTACCAAGGGATGACGCACCACATCGGCGCTTGTAAATCGGCATATGGAAATGCCTTTGACGCGTTTCAAAACGCGCTCTGCATCGATCAAACCACTGAGCGTGCCTTTGGGCAAATCAATTTGGCTCACGTCCCCTGTCACCACTGCTTTGGATCCAAAACCAATGCGCGTGAGAAACATCTTCATTTGCTCAGGCGTGGTGTTCTGGGCTTCGTCAAGAATCACAAATGCATTGTTCAGTGTGCGGCCCCGCATAAATGCCAAAGGCGCAATTTCAATCGCTTGACGCTCAAACGCTTTTTGTACGCGATCGAACCCCATCAGGTCGTAGAGTGCGTCATACAAAGGTCGCAAATAGGGATCTATTTTTTGTCCTAAATCGCCTGGCAAGAAGCCGAGTTTTTCACCGGCCTCGACGGCGGGCCGCGTGAGGATGATGCGTTGCACCGCACTGCGCTCTAAAGCGTCCACTGCACACGCCACTGCCAAATAAGTTTTGCCAGTACCAGCGGGGCCAATACCGAAGGTAATGTCATGGACTGGAATATTGGCTAAATACGTTTCTTGGTTGGGCGTTCGCGCGCGCAAATCGCTGCGACGAGTTTGTAGCAGCACGCCCCCATCGGCGTCCATTGAGGCGTTACCCGCGAGCATCAGTTGGACCATCTCTGGGGCAATCGCACGGGCTGCGCGCTCATACAGCGCTTGCAAGACTTCCATGGCGCGGGTGGCCTTAGCTTTGTGCCCGTCAATCTTGAACTGTTCGTGTCTGTGCGCGATCTTGACGTCTAGCGCCAATTCAATCGTGCGCAAATGCTCGTCTGTAGGGCCGCAGAGATGCGACAAACGCGTGTTGTTGGGAGGTGAGAAGGTGTGGCGAAGAATCAAGTCGATAATCTCAAAAAAGGTTCCCCAATGATAGGCAAGTTAACCGGCATCCTCTTAGAAAAGAATCCACCTCAAATTTTGGTGGACTGCAACGGCGTGGGTTACGAGGTCGATGTGCCGATGACCACTTTCTACAACTTGCCGACCACTGGCGAGCGCGTTTCTCTGTTGACCCACTTTGTAGTGCGTGAAGATGCGCAAATCTTGTATGGTTTTCAAACTGCCGCAGAGCGCAGCACGTTTCGCTTGCTCATCAAAATTTCTGGTGTTGGACCTCGTACCGCATTGGGGGTTTTAAGTGGCATGGGCGTAGATGAATTGGCACGTGCTGTGTCTGAACAAGAGCCTGCGCGATTAACCAAGGTGCCTGGCATTGGTAAAAAAACTGCCGAACGCTTGCTGTTAGAACTCAAAGGCAAGTTGGGCGCTGATCTGGGCCCGAGCACTGCTGGCGCATCGAGCCACCAAACCGATATTTTGCAAGCATTGTTGGCGCTGGGTTACAACGACAAAGAAGCGGCCAGTGCACTCAAAGCCCTGCCTGCTGATGTTGGTGTGAGTGAAGGCATCAAGCTGGCATTAAAGTCTTTGGCTAAATAAATCTGTAACCTGCATGAGCATTCAAACCGATAACTTTGGCGACGACTTTGTGCCCGCACCTCGCGTGGTGTCTGCTGCGCCCACTTCCCCTAACGAAGAGGCTATTGAACGCGCTCTACGCCCCAAACTCTTACAAGAATATGTGGGCCAAACCAAGGTACGTGAGCAGTTAGAGATTTTCATTGGCGCCGCCAAAAAACGCGGCGAAGCCATGGACCATGTGTTGTTGTTTGGCCCACCCGGTTTGGGTAAAACCACCCTGAGCCACATCATTGCGCAAGAGTTAGGCGTCAACTTACGATCGACCAGTGGCCCCGTCTTAG
>Ga0114976_10002859_pt1 | contig 10802 bp, 7 predicted proteins | sample S_130805_EF_Meta_FD_87319 | JGI IMG/M metagenome (GOLD analysis project Ga0114976, IMG submission 87319) | Freshwater microbial communities from Lake Simoncouche, Canada to study carbon cycling - S_130805_EF_MetaG | ecosystem: Environmental > Aquatic > Freshwater > Lake | place: Lake...
CGAATCGCTCCCGGATCGATGCGATGAAGGCCGGATCGCTGTGAAGTCTCGCCACCTCATATTCATCCTTGTAGGCCATCAGCTTGAAGAGGTTTCGGGCAACCGCCTCGGTAAGTTCGCCACCACCCGCTGCGCCCATCCGATCACTTTCCACGCGGCGCACCCGCTCGATCCAATCCGCATACCGGCGAGCCCACCGCGCGTCCTGGTAGGCCGTGAGAAAGGCCACTCGCCGCTCGATCAGCGCATCCAGGCCACTGACCTCATCGGACTGCGCCCGTCCTCTACGCAGCTCGATCACGTTCGAGTCCTTGCGCAACCCGGCCGCCTTGCGCACTGCTTCACCATCATGGGCAATGCATCGCCCCCAGTTAAACGCATCCTGATTCGCACTCACTGCCACCGCATTGAGTTCGATCGCCCGCTCAATCGACTGTCGCGTCAACGGCACCCAGCCCTTTTGCCATGCATACCCCAGCAGCATCGGATTGGCGTAGATCGCATCTCCCAGCAGCGCCACCGCAAGCGTATTGGCCTCGAAGAAATCAATATCGATTTCACCGGCCGCATCGAGCACATTGCGCTTGAGTCCCTCGGCGGGCAGCGTCCAATCCGGATCGCGCAAAAAATCAGAGGTCGGCAGAACATCGCCATTGATCACCGCCCGGGTCACACGTGGGCGCATCTTCGAGAGCGCTTCGTTACCCGCCGACACCACCAGATCGCAGCCGATGAGCAAGTCTGCCTCGCCCGTGGCGATGCGCGTGGAATGCAGATCCTCAGGCGTCGGCGCAATCTGCACATGCGAGAACACCGCGCCGCCCTTTTGCGCCAGACCAGCCATGTCCAGCACCGAAATCCCGAGCCCCTCCAGATGGGCCGCCATGCCGATCAACTGCCCGATCGTCACCACCCCGGTGCCACCGATGCCGGTCACCATGACGCCATAGGTGCGGTTGCCCGATTCAGTGATGCGCACCCGATTGGGCTCAGGCAGATCCATGGGAGCCGCAACAACAGCCGCAGCACCGTGCCCTTGCGGGGCCAAGGGCGCGCCCTTGCGCAGTTGTCCGCCCTCGACCGTCACGAAACTCGGACAAAACCCCTTCAAACACGAGTAGTCCTTGTTGCAACTCGACTGATTGATACGCCGCTTGCGACCGAACTCCGTCTGCACCGGTTCGATCGACACGCACGAGGACTGCACGCTGCAATCGCCGCAGCCTTCACACACCGCCTCATTGATCAGCACCCGTTTGGCCGGATCAGGAAAACCTGGCTTGCCGTCGATGATCTTCTTGCGCCGCCTGCGCTTTTCGCTGGCGCAGGTCTGGTCATAGATCAGGATGCTGCAGCCCGACACCTCGCGCATCTGGCGCTGCAACCAGTCCAGATGATCCCGATGATGAACCTCCACATCGGCCATCTGTGGCAAGGATCGAAGCCCCTCGTACTTTTGTGGCTCATCGGTCGCAATCGCAATTTTGCTGACACCTTCGGCCGCCATCTGGGCCACGATCATCGGCACCGAGATCGTGCCGTCTACCGGCTGGCCACCGGTCATCGCCACTGCGTCGTTGAACAGAATCTTGTAGGTGATGTTGACCTTCGCCGCCACCGAGGCGCGCACCGCGAGATAGCCCGAATGGAAGTAGGTCCCGTCGCCCAGATTCGCAAAGACATGGGTCTCATCGGTGAAGGGCGACTGCCCGATCCACGGCACACCTTCGCCCCCCATCTGCGTGAAGGTCTCGGTGCGCCGCTCCGGCATGAAGGTCGCCATGTAGTGGCAGCCGATCCCGGCCACAGCCCGCGAACCCTCTGGCACATGGGTGGAGGTGTTGTGCGGGCACCCCGAGCAGTAGGTCGGTGTGCGCGCAACCGTCAGGTGCGGCTCGGCCAGTGCACGCTCCTTGGCATCGATGATCGCCATGCGCGACTCGATCCGCTCCCGAATATCAGCAGGCAGCGCTCCGCCCAATCGCGATGCAAACTGTCCGGGGTTCAGCAGGCGTGCACTGATCGCCCGAGCGATGATGGCCGGCGAGAGTTCGGCCGTCGCCGGCAGCAACCACTGCCCGCGCGGCGACGACCACTCCCCGCCACGTCCATCCTTCTCGTCGAACTTGCCATAGATGCGCGGGCGAACATCATCACGCCAGTTGTACAGTTCCTCCTTGAGCGCGTACTCGAGCACCTGACGTTTTTCTTCGACCACCAGAATCTCATCGAGCCCAGTCGCAAACTCGCGAACCGTGCTGGCTTCGAGTGGCCAGACCACACCACACTTGAAAACACGGATGCCGAGCCGCTCGCAGGCCTGCGAATCCAGCCCAAGGTCATCGAGCGCCTGCATCGTATCGAGGTAGGCTTTGCCGCCTGTGATGATGCCGAACCACGCGTGCTTCGAGTCGAGCACCGTGCGGTTGAGCCGATTGGCCCGCACATAGGCCAGAGCGGCATACCACTTGAAATTGAAGAGTCGCGCTTCCTGCTCGAGCGGGGAATCCGGCCACCGGATATTGAGCCCATGCGGGTCGGCATGCGGGTACTCGAAATCCTCCGGGATGATGATCTTCACCCGATCCGGATCGATCTCCACAGAAGCCGAGGCCTCGACCACCTCGGTGACCGTCTTCATCGCGACCCAAAGCCCGGACCATCGCGACATCGCCCAGCCATGCAGGCCCAGATCGAGATACTCCTGCACCGTGGCCGGGTAAAACACCGGCAGCCCACAGGCCTTGAAGATGTGGTCAGACTGGTGCGGCAGTGTCGAGCTCTTGGCGCCATGATCATCGCCTGCCAGTGCCAGCACCCCGCCGTGTCGAGAGGTGCCTGCAGCATTGGCATGCTTGAAGACATCGCCGCAGCGGTCCACGCCCGGTCCCTTGCCGTACCACATCGAAAACACGCCCCGGACCCTGGACTGATGGTTCAGGTCAAGCTGCTGCGTGCCCCAGATGGAGGTCGCGGCAAGGTCCTCGTTCAGGCCCGGCTGAAAAACGATCTGGTGCTTCTTGAGGTGTTCGCGGGCTTTCCACAGGGACTGATCCAGCGAACCCAGGGGCGAGCCGCGATAACCCGAAATAAATCCTGCGGTTTCCAGACCGGCGCGCCGGTCGCGTTCCCGCTGCAGCATCGGCAATCGGACCAGCGCCTGCGTCCCCGACATGAAGGCGCGGCCCTGCTCCACCACATACTTGTCATCGAGCGTCACATCCTTCAGCGCCCGCAACAGGTGCGCATGAAGTACCGGATCGAGCGGAGCGTTCATCGTGACCAACCTCCAGCAATCTGGGAATGGGAGTCCGTCAAGCTGCCCATTTGCCGCACTGAGCAGCAACCGGGTCGCCGCGGAGGCGAGAATCCATGCTGCCGATTATGTGGCAGGCTCGCCCGCTTTGCGCGTGGGCAGAAGAACGGTCGCAATCGACATCAGCACGAATGCCAGGGCTGCGTAATCAGCCCAGCCAGGCACTTCGCCGAGCATCCACATGGCCGAGAACACACCCACCACCGGGATCAGCATCACCGACAGTCCACTGGCCACCGGCGGCAGGATCGAGGCCAGGCGAAACCACAGCATCTGCGAGACGCCAAAAACCAGCACGACGTTGTAGAGTACCGCACACCACTCGGCGGTATCCGGCCATCGCACCCATTGATCGCGCTCAAACACGATCGAAATCGCCGCGCACACCACCAGCGAGAGCAGCACCATCCAGAAGCTGAGCACCGACAGAGGCAGCTTCAGTGTGCGTCGTCTCATCCATTGGGTGCCGATCGCCCACAGCAGGGCCGCCACAAGCATCAGAATCGTTCCCAGCGGGCGCCCGGTGAGGGTCGAGAACTCATCGAACAGCAACAAAGCGATCGCCACACAGGCCGCTGCAATCCCCACCGTCATGCGCGCATCCATCCTGTCCCGATAGATCAAGCTCCCGATCACCGCCACCCAGACCGGCATCGTGTAGGCCAGGATCGCGGCCCGCCCCGACGACAGCAGCTTAACCGCGTAAATGCACAAGAGCCCCCAGATCATCATGTTGGCCATCGTCAACAGCAGCATCTCGCGCCAGTCGCGCCGATCAACACGCAGTTGATGCCCCTGCGCGCGGGCAATCAGTGCGAGCACAATCGCGCCGCCCGCCAGGCACAGCGTACGAAAAGTGATCGGCGGAAAATCGCGCACACCCAGCTTCATAACCGGCCAGTTCAAGCCCCACAACAGGGTGAGCACCGACAGATCGAAGAGGTCTTTGCGCGTCAGGGCTATGCGCATCAGGAGGAAATCTACTCAGGAAGAATCGCTGACCGGGGCCGGCTTCGGCGCGGTTACACTCGGGCGCACTGCAGACCCAGCGTCAGAAAGCACCCAACCCAGATGCCATCGACCCGCCCATCGTTTCCATTGTCGCTCACTGATGCCTGGACGCGTTCCGATTCGCTGCTGTGCGTCGGCCTCGACCCCGACCCGGCACGTTTTCCGGCGCATCTGGCAAGCCGCCCCGATGCCTGCTTCGAGTTCTGCAAGGCCATCGTCGATGCCACGGCTGATCGAGTCTGCGCCTTCAAGCCGCAAATCGCCTACTTCGCCGCACAGCGTGCGGAGGACCAGCTCGAAGCCCTGATCGCGCACATCCATGCGCAGCATCCCAGCGTACCAGTGATACTCGACGTCAAGCGCGGCGACATCGGACCCACCGCCACTCAGTATGCCCGCGAGGCCTTCGAGCGCTACCAGGCCGACGCGGTGACCGTGAACCCCTACATGGGCTTTGATTCGATCGAGCCCTGGCTGGAATACGAAGGCCGCGGCGTGTTCCTGCTGTGCCGCACCTCCAATCCCGGGGGGGCCGATCTTCAGTTGCTCGAAGTCGGCACCGAGCGGCTCTACGAGCGGGTCGCACGACTGGCTGCAGGCCCCTGGAATCGCTCCGGGCAACTCGGCCTGGTGGTTGGTGCAACCGCTCCCGCCGAACTGGCGCGCGTGCGTGAGCTGGCGTCAACCCTGCCTCTGCTCGTTCCGGGCATCGGAGCCCAGGGCGGTGATGTCGAGGCGACCGTGCGAGCAGGTCGCACTGCAAACGGAACCGGCATGGTGATCAATTCCTCCCGGGCGATCCTGTTTGCCAGTTCGGGCGAAGATTTCGCCCAGGCCGCCCGACACGCTGCCACCGAAGCCCGCGATCAGATCAACACATTCCGCATGGGAGCCAACCCCGGCTAAACTCGCTGCTTCGATCCTGCGGTCCATGCACATCGATGAGGGTTCTTCTCGCGGAAGATGACACCATCCTGGCAGACGGGCTGTGCCGCTCGTTGCGCCAGGCGGGCTACGCAGTCGACTGGGTCAGCAGCGGCAACCAGGCCGATGCAGCCCTGATCGCGCAGCCCTATGACCTGCTGATCCTGGACCTCGGATTGCCACACCTGCCTGGCCTGGACGTACTCAAGCAATTGCGGGCCAGAAGTAACACCATGCCGGTGCTGATCCTGACAGCTGCCGACTCGATCGAGCAGCGCGTCAAAGGCCTGGACTTGGGCGCAGACGACTTCATGGCCAAGCCCTTCGCACTGAGTGAACTCGAAGCCCGCGTGCGGGCGCTGGTGCGGCGATCATTAGGCACTGCGAGCAACACCCTGCGTCATGGCGACCTGGTCTACGACCAGGCCGGCCGGGTCGCCCAGCTCAACGGCCAGACACTTGAACTCTCGGCGCGTGAAACCGGTTTGCTGGAAGTGCTCCTGCAGCGCGCCGGTCGGCTGGTGAGCAAGGAGCAGATCGTCGATCACCTGTGCGAATGGGGCGACGAAGTCAGCGGCAACGCCATCGAGGTCTACATGCACCGGCTGCGCAAAAAGCTCGAAGGCGGCGGCATTCACATCGCAACCGTTCGCGGGCTGGGCTATTGCCTGGAAAAGCCGCCCGAAGGCGTGGGCAAGCCCTGAACGCCCCACTGCCCGGCAGTCGCCTGTCGACGAGCCTTCAAGACCTGCTCGACACCCGCGACCGTCACCACGAAGACTGGCTCGAGTCCGCCCCGAGAGCCGCATACGACCTGCCCGTATCGGCCTCAAGCGAGGTCGGCTCGACCCGATGGGCCCGGGCTCGCACGCGCACCAGGCAGACACCCACCGAGCAGCGATCCCTGTTTGGCGAGATCCTGGACTGGATGTTCGCGCCGATGCTGCTGCTGTGGCCGCTGTCGGTCGTCATCACCTTCCTGCTGGCCCGATCGCTGGCCGACGTGCCGTTCGATCGCGCGCTGATCGAGCGCACCGAGGCGCTGGCACGACAGGCCACGGTGGCCTCCGATACTGGCGCACTGTCCTTGCCCGGTTCGGTCTCGGATTTCGTTGCGGCCGGCGAAGACAACACCCAGGTCTACCTTCAGGTGATCGCGCCACGCGGCCGTCTGATGGTCGGCCAGCCCGATCTGCCGCCGCCACGCCTGTATGACTATCCGGAGCCCGGTCGCGTGAAATTGCGCACCGCGACCTACCGAGGCAATGATGTGCGCATCGGTTACCTCTACCTCGATGATGGTCAGGCCGACGATGGCGCCCCGATGCTGGTGCAGGTGGCAGAGACTCTGGACCGGCGAACCCGGCTGGCCAACGAGATCATCAAGGGCGTGATCTTTCCGCAGTTCATGATCCTGCCAGTGGCGGTCACTCTAGTCTGGTTCGGGCTGTCGCGCGGCCTCAAGCCCCTCAAGGCCCTGCAAGGCCGCATTCGCAGCCGCGCACCCAATGACCTGTCGCCCATCGACCCGCGCGGCGCCCCGGAGGAAATCGCGCCACTGGTCGATGCCTTCAATGATCAGATCGAGCGGCTCGGACGCAACATCGACAGCCAGAAGCGATTCGTGGCTTCAGCCGCCCACCAGATGAAGACGCCGCTCGCCGGTCTTCGCACACAAGCCGAACTGGCCATGCGAGAAAAAGACCCGGAACAACTCAGGCAGCGCCTCGAGCAGATCGCCATCGGATCGCAGCGCGCGTCCCATCTGGTCAGCCAGTTGCTTGCGCTGGCCCGCACCGAAAATCAGGGCATGACCGTCTCGCGGGAGCCGATCGACCTGCACGCCCTTGCACGCGATGTGGTGGGCGAGTGGGTTCCCATGGCCGTGAATCGTCAGATCGATCTCGGCTTTGAAGGCTCAACACGACCGATCGGCATCCAGGGTCATGCGCTCTTGCTGAGCGAAATGCTCAACAACCTGATCGACAACGCCCTGCGCTATACGCCCGCCGGCGGCGCCGTCACCGTGCGCATCGAAACCGATGCCGGGCAGGCTGTGCTGACAGTCGAGGACACTGGTCCTGGTATTCCGGAGCCAGACCGCGAGCTGGTCTTCGAGCGCTTTCATCGCGTGCTGGGCACCAACGTTGATGGCAGCGGCCTGGGCCTTGCCATCGTGAAGGAGATCGTCGATCAGCACGGTGCGACGATCTCGGTCACCGATGGCCTGACTTCGTCCGATCAAACCCGGCTTGATCCATCACGGCGAGGTGCGCGATTTGCCGTACGGTTTGACGCGTCATCCAGTGCGACGCCGCGGGCTTGACGCGAGCCGCAGCATAGACGTTTACTTTGACGAACCCCTCTGCGTCGGGCTATCATCGCGCCCCTCGTGGCGAATTAGCTCAGCCGGTTAGAGCGACGGAATCATAATCCGCAGGTCCCCAGTTCGAATCTGGGATTCGCTACCACTTCATTCATTCGACTGCCCGCCTGTCTACTTGGCGATCGGAGACCACTCATGTCCGACACCCATCAACACGCGCCGGCCGAACACTCGTCTGACTGGAAGCACGACGGTGTCCGGGTCATTCCGGGCGATCAACTCGACGGCAATGTCCCCTCCACGCCGGGCATGGACCGCAAGGCGGCCATCAACTTTGCTCGCGTCGGCGCCCAGAAGCTATGGGCAGGCACGGTTCACATCCATCCCGACGCCAAAACCGGCGCCCACCACCACGGCCCGCTTGAAAGCGTGATCTATGTGGTCAAGGGCCGCGCGCGGATGCGCTGGGGCAACCAGCTCGAGTTCGTTGCAGAAGCAGGCCCCGGTGACTTCATCTACGTGCCGCCTTATGTGCCGCACCAGGAAATCAACGCCAGCGCCGACGAAGTGCGCGAATGCGTGCTGTGCCGCAGCGACGGTCAGGCCGTGGCGGTGAACATCGACCTCGAACCGGTCGAAAAACCCGAGACCGTGCTCTGGATCGACCCCACCCATCCGCAGGGCGGGGTCTGAACCGCATCAACCTGCAATATTGCGCGGCACGTCCCTGAAAGGTCGATCGGTGTCGAGGCTGGGCTCTCTGGGCATGCCCAGCACCCGCTCCGCGATGATGTTGCGCTGAATCTCGTCGGTGCCGCCGGCAATCGAGGTGGCCGGCACCGAGACCAGAATCTCCGCGATCGTTCCGTCCATCGCACCATCCGCACCGGTCAACAATGCGTCCGCGCCGCTGATCAGGGTATGCACCCGGGCCGCACTGCGCGCCACATGGCTGGCTGCCAGCTTGCCCAGTGAGCCTTCCGGCCCTTGTGGCCGCCCCTGTTCCTGGGCACTGCGCGCCCGGCGCGCCGTCCACTCGGCCGACTTGGCCAGCATCATCAGCCGGGCGATTTCCTGACGCACCACCGGATCATCGAGCTTGCCGGTTTCGCGCGCTCGCGGAATGACCAGCTCGACTCGGCCGGCGCGATTGGGATACCACTTGTAGGGCGCCAGCGCGACCTCAATCTCGGCCCGCTCCTCGTCGTAGATGGGCCCCGCTCGGTCCGAACCCAGCGCCCAGCTGCGCAGTCCGTCTGCACCGCGTCGCTCATGCATCAGCGTGGTGGTTGCCACCGCCCAACCGCGTCCCTCGCCGGCCACCAGCCGATCAAGCGGCACGGTCGCATCGGTGATGAAGACCTGGTTGAAGGTCGCATGCCCGTTCATCTGCTTCAGGGGCTGCACCGTGACGCCCGGCTGATGCATGTCGATGATGAAAAACGACAGTCCGGCATGCTTGGGTTTGTCCCAATCGGTGCGGGCCAGTAGCAGCCCGAAATCGGCCTTCTGCGCGCCCGAGGTCCACAGCTTCTGGCCATTGATCAGCCAGTGATCGCCCTGCCGATCGGCGCGCGTGACCGCACCCGCCGCATCGGAACCGCTGCCCGGTTCGCTGAAAAGCTGGCACCAGGCCTCCTCGCCGGTCAGGCTGGGCCGAAGAAAACGTTTTTTCTGCTCGTCGGTACCGTGCTCAAGGATGGTGGCTGCAGCCAGCACCCGGATGCCCACCTTGGCCACGCCCACTGCGCCGACCCGCTTGAACTCCTCCTCGACCACAGGCAACAGCCCCACCGGCAGGTCGCGGCCATGCCACTGCCTGGGCCAGTGCGGCGCTCCCCAGCCAGAGTCGACCAGGATGTTTCGCCACTCAAGCAAGGGACGATCCGGATTCCAGTTGGCGTGCAACCAGGCGCCCAGTTCGGCGCGCACGGAGGCTTCTGTCATGTCGCTCATCTCGATCTCCTTACGCCGCCCACTGGCGCATCATGCGTTCACGATGCCAGTGCGCATCACCAAACAGCACCTCGGAACTTTTTGCCCGCTTGAACCAGAGGTGAGTGTCGTTGTCCCAGGTAAAGCCAATGCCGCCATGAATCTGGACCGCATGAATCGCGGTCTGCAGATAGGTCTCGCTGGCACATGCCTTGGCGAGCGATGCGGTTGCAGCGATGTCGGCATCGCCTTCGTCGAGTGCACCGGCGGCAAAGTAAGCCGCCGATTTCGCCAGCTCCACTTCCAGCAGCATGTCGGCCTGCTTGTGCTTCATTGACTGAAACGCGGCAATCGGTCGGCCAAACTGCATGCGCATCTTCGAGTAGGCCAGCGCGTCTTCGCGCAGGCGGTCTGCCCCACCCACCATCTCATTGGACAGACACACCGCGGCCTCAATCATCGTTCGGACATAGGGCTGCACGGCCTGCCCCTCCTCGCCCAGCAGGCTGGCCTCGACGCTGCTGAAGTCCAGGCGCGCCATCTTGCGGGTCGGATCCATCGTGGCCAGCGGGGTACGCACAAGGCCGGCCGCATCGCCGCGAACGGTGAAGAGCGACAAACCTGCCTCACCGCTCGAGCCCGGCGCACGCGCGAGCACCACGATCAGGTCGGCGGTGTGGCCATCGAGCACGAAGTGCTTGTGACCATCGAGGCGCCAGCCCTGTGCAGCCCGGGTGGCTATCAGCGTCGTGTCGGCTGCATCCCAGGAACCGCTCTGCTCTGCGCTGGCCAGGGTTGCCACGGTCTGACCCTGTGCAATCGAAGGCAGCAGCGCCTGCTGCTGCAGTTCAGTTCCGGCGTTGAGGATGGCGCCGGCTGCGAGCACGGTCGTGGAGAAATACGGCGCGCACAACAGCGAGCGGCCCATTTCCTCGAGCACGATGCAGTGCTCGGAAAAACCAAAGCCGTGGCCACCCATCGACTCTGGAATACGCACCGCACACAGGCCCAGCTCGCTGTTGAGCGCGCCCCAGATGTCACGGTCCCAACCGGCCTCGGTCTGCATCAGTCTGCGCACGACCGGCGTTGGCGAGCGATCCGACAGAAAGCGGCGCACAGCGCTGCGGAATTCCTCCTGCTCGGGCGAAAAGCTGAATTTCACGGTGTCTCCTTCAGTCGGCTGCACAGCCCCCGGACTCGATCCAGCCCGGCAGCAGCTTGATCATAGGTTCAGAACGTGTCCCGGGCCCCGGCTGACGCCATGAACTCGGAATCTGCAGGCCACTGCGC
>Ga0114976_10002860_pt1 | contig 10801 bp, 13 predicted proteins | sample S_130805_EF_Meta_FD_87319 | JGI IMG/M metagenome (GOLD analysis project Ga0114976, IMG submission 87319) | Freshwater microbial communities from Lake Simoncouche, Canada to study carbon cycling - S_130805_EF_MetaG | ecosystem: Environmental > Aquatic > Freshwater > Lake | place: Lake...
CAGCCTGATCTTCTCGCCGGGCAACAGCGCCTTCGGCACTGGCGTCAACGGCCAGGTCGCGCTCGGCACCAACGGCAACATCGAGGACGGCGCCTGGCACCGCGCCAAGATCGACTGGACCTATACCTCGGCCACCAGCCAGACGCTCACCCTGACCTTCGACGGCGTGCAGGCCGACAGCAAGACCGGCAACCTCATCAGCAGCGCCTTCGGCGGATACCAGTTCGCCTACTTCGCCTACACCGGTGCGACCGGCGGATTGCCCGAGGACATCCGCGTCCGGCCGATCATCACAAACGTCACCTATGAAAGCAAGAGTCTGGTCGGGACCGCGGCGGCGGAGACGCTGCTGGGTGGCAGCGGCAACGACACGCTGACCGGCGGCGCGGGTGCCGATACGCTGACCGGCAACGGCGGGGCCGACAGGTTCGTCTTCACAGCCGCCAGTGACGGTCCCGACCTGATCACCGACTTCCTGATCGCGCAGGGCGACAGGATCGACCTGCGTGGCGTGTTTGCGGGAGCGGTCACCGATCTGGCCGCGGCCAAAGCGGGCGGATACCTGGCGCTGACCGACACCCCCACTGGCGTGACGGTAGCTGTCGACGCCAATGGCGGCGGCGATGGCTACGTCACGCTGGCGACGCTTGCGAACACGACGGTGGCCGGTCTCGGCACCGACGCCTTCCTGTTCTGATCGGGCCCGGGCTCAGAGCAGGAACAGCGCGATGAGCCCGACCGTCCCAAGCGCGATCCGGTACCAGCCGAAGGGCGTGAAGCCGATGCGGCCGATGACGGCGATGACGGCCCGCACCGTGACGAACGCCACGACGAAAGCAGCGACGAAGCCGATGCCGATCTGGCCGAGGCTCTCCGCCGCGATCTCGTTCCGTACCTTGAAGAGCGAGTAGGCCGAGGCCGCCAGCATGGTCGGGATGGCCAGCACGAAGCTGAACTCGGCCGCCGTCTTGCGGTCGACGCCGAGCAGCAGCGCCGTGATGATGGTCGCCCCCGAGCGCGAGGTGCCCGGGATCATCGCCAGCGCCTGGCCGAAGCCGACGATCAGCGCCGCGAGCGGCCCGATCTCCGGCACCGAGTGGATGCTGGGTTGCGGCCGCAGCCGCTCGATCAGAATGATCGCGATCCCGCCGACGATCAGCGCGATGCAGACCACGGTCGGGTTGAACAGCGCCTCGGTGATGGTCTTGTGCAGGGTCAGGCCGATCGCCATCGCCGGCAGGAAGGCCAGCGCCAAGTTGGCCACGTAGTAGCGCTCCCGTCCAGGCTGCCACATCCGGGTGGCGAGTTGCCAGAGGGTGCCGCGGTAGATCCAGATTACCGCGAGGATGGCGCCGAACTGGATCGAGATCTCGAAGACCTTGCCCGGTGGCCCTTTGAAGCCGATCAGGGCCCCCAGCAGGATCAGGTGCCCGGTCGAGGAGATGGGCAGGAATTCGGTCAGCCCTTCCAGCACCCCCAGGGCGAGGGCGGAGAGCGCGGCGGTGAGGTCCATGTGGCGCGACGGTCCTGCGAGGTCGTGAGGCCCCCTTACCCCGGATCACGCCGCAGCGGGAGGCGGCCGGCGCCCGCCGTGCCGACGCGGGCCTGCTCAAAGCTGCACCGCCGCGGGGAAGGCGACATCGCCGAAGCTGCTCTCGGCGCGGCGCAAAAACACCGCCAACGCGGGCCTCCCCCTTGGAACGGGGGAGGGACGGTCCCGCTGTCCGGCGCGCCTACAGGATGTACCGGCTGAGGTCGGTGCTGGCCGCGAGCGGGGCCACCTTGTCCCGCACGTAGCCGGCATCGACCGGCACGTGCTCGCCACGCTTGTCGGTCGCGCTGAAGGAGATCTCCTCGAGCAGCCGCTCGAGCACCGTCGCCAGGCGCCGCGCGCCGATGTTCTCGACCCGCGCATTGATATCGGCGGCGAGGTCGGCGATCGCATCCACCGCATCGCCGGCGAACTCGAGCGTCACGCCCTCGGTGCCGAGCAGCGCGACATACTGCTTCAACAAGGAATGCTCCGGCTCGGTCAGGATGCGGCGGAAGTCGTCGCGGGTCAGGGCCTGCAGCTCGACGCGGATCGGCAGGCGGCCCTGCAACTCGGGCAGCAGGTCGCTGGGCTTGCTCAGATGGAAGGCGCCGGAGGCGATGAAGAGGATGTGGTCAGTTTTCACCGGGCCGTGCTTCGTCGTGACCGTCGTGCCCTCGATCAGCGGCAGCAGGTCGCGCTGCACGCCCTCACGGCTGACGTCGCCACCTTTCACGCCATTGTCCGAGCCACGGGCGATCTTGTCGATTTCGTCGATGAAGACGATGCCGTTGTTCTCGGCATTCGCCAGCGCCTCGCGGGTCAGCTGCTCCTGGTCGAGCAGCTTGTCGGCCTCGTCCTTCAGCAGCATCTCGCGCGCCTCGGCGACGGTGGCCTTGCGGGGCTTCGTCCGGCCGCCGAACATTTTTCCGAGTATCTCCTGCATGTTTTGCATCTGCAGGCCCTGCGCCCCCGGCATATCCATCATGCCAATGGGCATGCCGGCGCCGGTATCAGCGACTTGAATCTCGATCTCGCGCGTTTCCAGCTGGCCCTCGCGCAGCATGCGACGGAACTTCATCCGGGTCTCGCCCGAGGCGCCTTCACCGACCAGCGCGGTGACCAGGCGTTCCTCGGCGGCGAGCTCGGCCTTGGCCTGGACGGCCTTGCGCGATTGCTCGCGGGCCTGGGTGATGCTCACCTCGATCAGGTCGCGGACGATACTCTCGACGTCGCGGCCGACATATCCGACTTCGGTGAACTTGGTGGCCTCGACCTTCAAGAAGGGCGCATTGGCGAGCTTCGCCAGGCGGCGGGCGATCTCGGTCTTGCCGCAGCCGGTCGGGCCGATCATCAGGATGTTCTTCGGCACCACCTCCTCGCGCATGGCGTCGGGGAGCTGCTGGCGCCGCCAGCGGTTGCGCAGCGCGATCGCGACGGCTCGCTTGGCGTCGTTCTGGCCGACGATGAAGCGGTCGAGCTCGGAGACGATCTCGCGCGGGGAGAGGTTGACGGCTTCGGGCATAATCAGGCGGCTTCCAGGGTCTCGAGCACGATGTTGCCGTTGGTGTAGACGCAGATGTCGCCCGCGATCTTCATGGCGCGCCGGCAGATCTCCTCGGCGCTCAGGTCGTCCACCGTGATCAGCGCGCGGGCCGCGGAGAGCGCGTAATTGCCGCCCGAACCGATGCCGATGATCGCGTCCTCTGGTTCCAGCACGTCGCCCTGGCCGGTCAGCAGCAGGCTGCGCTTGGAATCGGCGACGGCCAGCAGCGCTTCCAGGCGCCGCAGATAGCGGTCGCTGCGCCAGTCCTTGGCGAGCTCGACGCAGGCGCGCTCGAGCTGGTCGGGGAAGCGCTCGAGCTTGCTCTCGAGGCGTTCCAGCAGGGTGAAGGCATCGGCCGTGGCGCCGGCGAAGCCCGCCAGCACCCGGCCATTGGCGATGCGCCGGACCTTGCGGGCGTTACCCTTCACGACTGTCTGGCCGAGCGAGACCTGGCCGTCGCCCGCCATGGCGACCATGCCGCCCCTGCGGACCGAAAGGATGGTGGTGCCGTGCCAGCCGGCGAAGTCTTCGGTGGTCATGCATGAGCATGTGGCGTGTCGCGGCGGGCGGCACAACGGGATGGGCCGTTCGGGCTATCGGCCCGCATCGGAAAGCCTACCGGTCTGTATACAGCTCGCGCGCCGGCGCGGTATGTCGGTGCTGCAATACGTCGCGGGTGCCCCCTTGAACTCTGGATCGAGCCGCTCTCCCGTGATCTGCGCCGGGCTCTACGGCAGCGGCTCGACCTGGGCCTACAACGTGGTGCGGGCGCTGCTGCAGCAGGCCGGGCCCGGCCCGGTCGCCGGCTTCTATGCCGACGAGATCGCCGCCCAGCACGAGGCGGCGCTGCAGGACAGCGCCGCGGCGGCGATTAAGTGCCACCGGCCCGGCCCGGGCATACTGGCGCTGACGCGGCTCGCCGGGCTGCCGGTGATCCTGACGCTGCGCGATCCGCGGGATTGCGTCGCCTCGATGATGCAGCGCTTCGGCGTCGGCTTCGGCGCCGCCCATCGCCAGGTGGTGGCCAGCGCGGCCGCCGCGCTCAGGCTGCGGGCGCTGCCGCGGGTCCTGGTGCTGCACTATGAAGCCGGCGCGATCGGCGCGCCCCGGACGATCCGCGCCATCGCCGAGCATCTCGGCATAACGGTGGATGCGGCGACGATCGACGGGCTCGCGCGGGCGCTCTCGGCCGAGACGGTGCGCGCGCATGTGGCCGCGCTCGAGGCCGCGGGCCGATTCGCCGGGGGCCCACCGGCGACGACCGCCGAGCCGGAGACCGCGTGGCACCCGGGCCATGTCGGCGATGGCCGAATCGGCAAGCACGACGCGCTGCTGTCGCCCGAGCAGGCGGCCGCGGTGCTGCACGGGACCGCGGACTACGGCGCGGCGTTCGGCTATGGCGGCGAGGACGCCGGCTTGCCGAGCCCGGCCAGCCTCCGCTTCGCGCCGGACGAGCCGGGCCCCGCCTTCCTTGGCGATGGCGCGGCGCCGGTGGAGCAGATCGGCGCCTTCGGTTGGGGCACCTGGCTGGTTGGCGAATGGGCCGAGCTGGTCTTGCCGCTGCGCCCGATTGCCGGCCGCAACCTGCACCTGACGGTGGCGGCCCTGCCCGGCCCGGGCTTCTGGCAACCCGGCCCGGCGCGAGCGCTGATCCGGGTGAACGGCGCGCCGGCGCTCACGGTCGAGTCGCCGGTGCCGCAGGGCACGCTCCTACAGCTCGGCTACCGGGCCATGCTGCCGGAGGGGAAGCTGCCCGGGCTGACCATCGCCTTCGAGTTCGCCGGGCTGCGCAGCCCGGCGGAGCTCGGCGTCAATGCCGATACCCGGCTGCTCGGGCTGGCGCTGTTGCGGGTCGGCGTCGCCCTGGATTGACCGCACCATTGCCGCGAAGCCGGCCGGCGCGTAGAGGGGCCGGGCCATGACCGCCCGTACCGCGTCCATCGCCCGCACCACCTCCGAGACCGACATCCAGGCCAGCCTGGTGCTCGACGGCACCGGCCAGGTCCAGGTCGCGACCGGCATTGGCTTCCTCGACCACATGCTGACCGCGCTCGGCCGGCACGCGCTGTTCGATCTGGCGGTCGCCGCCAAGGGCGACCTGCATATCGACTTCCACCACACCACCGAGGATGTCGGCATCGTGCTGGGCCAGTGCCTCCGCCAGGCGCTCGGCGAGAAGCGCGGCATCCGGCGCTACGGCCGGGCGCTGATCCCGATGGACGAGGCCCTGGCCGAGGCAGCTGTGGATATCTCCGGCCGGCCCTTCCTCGCCTGGTCGGTGCCCTTCGCCCGGCCGAAGATCGGCGAGATGGACACCGAGCTGTTCGAGGAGTTCTTCCGCGCCTTCGCCTTCAACGCCGGGATCACCCTGCACGTGACCTTGAAGGCCGGGACCAATGCGCACCATGTAGCTGAGGCCTGCTTCAAGGCGCTGGCCCGGTCGCTCCGCATGGCGGTCGAGATCGATCCGCGCGCCGCCGAGGCGGTGCCCTCCACCAAGGGGGTCCTGGAGGCCTGATGCGCGTCTGGACCGTCCATACCCCACCCGAGGCTGCCGCCACGGGGCGGGGCGCCGCGCTGTTGCCCGAGCGCTTCTCCTCGGGCGCCTTCCTGTTCGGCCCACTCTGGCTGCTGTTCCACCGGTTGTGGTGGGAGGCGGCGGGGCTGGTCGGCGCCGAGCTGATCCTCGGCTTCCTGCTGCCGCCCTGGGCCTTGCCGCCGGCGGCGCTGGCGATCGCTCTCCTGCTCGGGCTGCACGGTCAGGATCTGCGGCGGGCGGCGCTGGCGCGGCGCGGCTGGCGGCTCGCCGAGGTGGTCGCGGCACCGGACGAGGAGCGTGCCCTGGCCCGTCTGCTGGACGCCCGGCCCGAGCTCGCCGGGCCGCTGGTGCGCGCGGCATGAGCGCCATGCGCATCGCGGTAGTCGATCCCGGTTCGGGCAACCTCGCCTCGGTGCTGCGCGCCACGACCAAGGCCGGCGAGATGGCGGGCATCGCGGTCGCGCCGGCGGTGACCCGCTCGGCGACCGAGGTCGCCGCCGCTGACCGCATCATCCTGCCCGGCCAGGGGGCGTTTGCCGCCTGCATGCGCGGGCTGGACGCACTGCCCGGCATGGTCGAGACGCTGCACGCCCGGGTCGCCGGCGGCGTGCCGCTGCTCGGCATCTGCGTCGGCATGCAGGTGATGGTCGAGCGCGGGCTCGAGCATGGCGTGACCCCCGGCCTCGGCTGGATCGCCGGCGAGATGGGGCCAATGGACCCGCGCGGGCCGGACGGCGCCCCGCTGCCGCTGCCGCAGATGGGCTGGAACACGCTCGACTTCGCGCCCGGCCATCCGCTGCTCGCTGGCATCCGCCCGGGCGAGCATGCCTATTTCGTTCATTCCTATGCGCTAAGCGGAGGCCGGCCCGACCAGGTCCTGGCCACCACCGACTATGGCGGCACGGTCGCCGCCATCGTCGGGCACGGCAACGTCGCCGGCACACAGTTCCATGTCGAGAAGAGCGCGACGGTGGGGCTGCGGATCCTGGCCAATTTCCTTCGGTGGACTCCATGAGCGCATCCAGGCCTTCCGGCGCCGCGCATCTCGTCCCCGGCGAGGGGACGCCACAGTTGCTCGTCGAGCACGTCGCCCAGCTCGACGACCATGACATGGCCGAGCTCTGCGAGGCGACCGATGCCGCCATCATCGAGGGCGGCGGCTTCGGCTGGCTGGAGCCGCAGGGCCGCGTCGCGCTGGAACGTCACTTCCGCGGGGTGCTGCTGGTGCCCGAGCGCGAACTGTTCATCGCGCGCCTGGACGGCATGGTGGTCGGCAGCTGCCAGCTGGTCCGCCCGCCCCGCAACAACGAGGCGCAGGCCTTCGGCGCGACGCTCACCCACGCCTATATCGCGCCCTACGCCCGCGGCTTCGGCCTGGCGCGGATGATGGTGGCGCGGGTCGAGGAGCGGGCCGCCTCGCTCGGCCACCGCGTGCTGAACCTCGACGTGCGCGAGACTCAGTCGACCGCCATCCAGCTCTTCGAGGCGCTGGGCTATGAGCGCTGGGGCACCCACCCGGCCTATGCGCGGGTGGATGGCCGGACGGTCGCGGGCCACCATTACTACAAGCTGCTCGAGCCCGGCCGCGGCCGCAGCACCGATCGCCTGATGGGGCGCTGAGATGGCGCTGACCCTCTACCCCGCCATTGACCTGAAGGCGGGCCAGGTGGTGCGGCTGAAGCGCGGCGACATGGCCGAGGCGACGATCTATGCCGAGGACCCGGCGGCGCAGGCGCGGAGCTTCGCCGCGGCGCACTTCGGCTGGGTGCATGTCGTCGACTTGGACGGCGCCTTCGCCGGCAAGCCCGCCAATGCGGCGGCGGTCGAGGCGATCCTGGCCGCCGTGCCGGGGATGCCGGTGCAGCTTGGCGGCGGCATCCGCACCATGGCGACGGTCGAGGCCTGGCTGGCCGCTGGCGTGACGCGGGTGATCATCGGCTCGGCGGCGCTGAAGGACCCGGATTTCACGCGGGCGGCCTGCAAGGTCTTCCCCGGCCGGGTTGCGCTCGGGATCGATGCGCGCGGCGGGATGGTGGCGACCGAGGGCTGGGCCGAGGTCTCGACCATGCCGGCGGTCGACCTCGCGCGGCGCTTCGAAGATGCCGGCGCGGCGGCGATCATCTTCACCGATATCGAGCGGGACGGGATGCTGGGGGGCGTCAATGTCGACGCCACGCTCGGGCTGGCGAGGGCGGTGCGGGTGCCGGTCATCGCCTCGGGCGGCGTCGCCTCGATCGCGGATGTGGAGGCGCTGGCGAAGGTCGCCGGCCAGGGGATCGAGGGGGTGATCATCGGGCGGGCGCTCTATGATGGCCGGATCGACCCGAAGGCGGCGCTGGCGTTGAGCCGGGGCTGATCAGGCGGGGAGGTGATCCCGCCCGCGCGGGTACTGCACCACCACCAGTTCCGCCCCCTCCGGCCCGGCCTCCGCTCCGAGCGCCGACTCATCCGGGCCCACGAAGACCACCGACAGCCGCGGTAGGTCGCGCAACGCACCGTCCAGCATGATCCAGAACTGCCCCTCGCCGCCGGCCGGATCGGGCCCCATGACCCGCTCGCCCGGCGCCAGCTTGTGCCGCCAGGCGCCCATGCCATCAGCGGCCAACGGCACCTCGCCCTCGCCCACCGCCTCGCGGAACTTGCGCTTCACGCCCTTCAGCACCTCGCGCGCCCCCGGCAGGTACTGCGCCCCGCGGTCGTAGCCATTGCGCAGCGTGAAGTACCACAGCCCCTCCGGCCCCGCCGCCAACGGACCGTAGGCGCTGTAGGCATTGCTGTAGTGCACCGCGCCCGGCGCCACCGCATGACTGCCGAGCGTGCCGCCGCCGCCCACCACCACCTGCCACTGGTTGGCCTCGTGGAAATGCGCGGCCACCACCGAGCCCGCCGGCTGCTCGACCAGGAAGGCCATGGGGTAGAGCGCCTCCGGCCCGGGCGGCGGTGCGCCGTCCGTGTTGTAGCGGTTGGCACCGACATAGGTTGTCAGATGCGCCGCGACGCCGTTCGAGACGATCGGCCGCCGGCTCGTCGCTGCGGCCTCGGAGGATGCCAGGATTGCCATGCCTGCATCCAACCGGATCGGGCCGTGCCGCGCAATGCAGTTGTCCCTTGACCCGCCGCGCATTCGGTTGCAATCGCGGCCTCCCCCGTTCGTGTCAGGTGGTCCCCGTGCTGGCTCTGCGCGTCATCCCGTGCCTCGACGTGAAGGATGGCCGCGTCGTGAAGGGCGTGAACTTCGTCGCCCTGCGCGATGCCGGCGATCCGGTCGAGCAGGCGCGCGCCTATGACCGGGAGGGCGCGGACGAGATCACCTTCCTCGACATCGGCGCGACCCATGAGAACCGCGACACCATGTATGACGTGGTCTCGCGCACCGCGGCCGAGGTCTTCATCCCGCTGACCGTCGGCGGCGGCGTGCGATCGGTCGAGGATGTCCGCCGGCTGCTGCTCGCCGGCGCCGACAAGGTCAGCATCAACAGCGCCGCCGTCGCCGAGCCCGCGCTCGTCACCCGCGCCGCCGAAGCCTTCGGCAGCCAGGCGATCGTGGTCGCGGTGGATGCCCGCCAGTCCGCCCCGGGGCATTGGGAGGTCTTCACCCATGGCGGCCGCCGCGGCACCGGCATCGACGCCGTCGGCTGGGTGGCGCGCATGGCCGAGGCCGGCGCCGGCGAGATCCTGCTGACGAGCATGGACCGCGACGGCACCAAGGCCGGTTTCGACCTCGACCTGCTGCGCGCGGTGCGCAAGGCGGTCCCGGTGCCGATCATCGCCTCGGGCGGCGTCGGCACGGTCACGCACTTCGTCGAGGGCGCCGAGGCCGGCGCCACCGGATTGCTTGCGGCGAGCGTGTTCCACTACGGCGAGTTCAGCATCGGTGCCGCCAAGGCCGCGCTCTCAGCGGCCGGCTTGCCGGTGCGCCCGCTCGCGGAGGCGGCCTAAATGGCGAAGGCGACGAGCAAGAAGAAACCGGCGAAGAAGAACGGTGCGGCCGCGGTCCCGTTGCCGGCGAACCTGTCCGATGTCCCGCTGCCGGCCGCCAAGCCGCGCAAATCCATCCGCAAGGCCGAGGCGCGGCATCTGACGCCGCTCGCGGTGCCGGACGCGAGCGACGCCGCGGTGCTCGACCGGCTCTGGCAGACCGTGGAGCAGCGCCGGCTCGCGGGCGATGTGGCGCATTCCCACTCCGCCCGGCTGATGGCGCGCGGCACCGCCAAGGTCGCGCAGAAGCTCGGCGAGGAAGCGGTCGAGTGCGTCATCGAGGCGACCCAGGGCCACACCCATGAGACCATCCTGGAATCCGCCGACCTGCTCTATCACCTGATCGTCGTCTGGGTGGATGCCGGCATCCACCCGAGCCAGGTCTGGGCCGAGCTGCAGCGCCGCGAGGGCATCAGCGGAATCGTCGAGAAGGCGTCGCGGCCCAAGGGGATCGTCCGCGCCGCCCAGACCACCAAGCTGCCCTGAGAGCGGAGGGGACCCATCATGGCCGTGACCGGCTTGCCGCCCTATGACGACAGCAACATCTTCGCCCGCATCCTGCGCGGCGAGATCCCGGCGAAGAAGGTCGCCGAGGACGAGTACGCGGTCGCCTTCCACGACATCGCGCCGCAGACGCCGGTTCATGTCCTGGTCATCCCGAAGGGAAGCTGGGTGAGCGCCGCTGATTTTCACGCCGAGGCAACGCCTGAGCAGATCGCCGGCTTCTGGCGGCTGGTGACGTCGGTGGCGAAGTCGCTCGGGCTCGAGGAGGGCGGCTATCGCGTGCTGTCGAACATGGGCGTCGATGGCGGGCAGGAAGTGCCGCATTTCCACGTTCATATCTTCGGCGGCCGGCGGCTCGGCCGGATGGTGCCGGCTGCGGCGTGAATTCGCGGTCAGGTGCTTGCGGCAGCCGGCGCAGGCGGCGAGAGTCGCGCCATGCTCTCCACCCCTGAGGAGGAAGCGCGCAGCGCGCTTTCGGCCGCTGGCCAGCTGCCCGACGCCGAGCTCGACCTCGCCGCGGTCGCGCTGCAATTCGCTCGCGTCGACGCGCCGGAGGCCGACTGGCGCGCCGCCCAGGCGGCGCTAAGCGAGCTGGCGCAGGCAGCCGTCGCTGCTGCGGCCGCAGACCCGGAGGCGGATGCAGGCGATGCGGAGCGGCGGCGTGCGGTGCTCGCCGCGGTCATCCACGGCGCGCATCGGTATG
>Ga0114976_10002864_pt1 | contig 10795 bp, 15 predicted proteins | sample S_130805_EF_Meta_FD_87319 | JGI IMG/M metagenome (GOLD analysis project Ga0114976, IMG submission 87319) | Freshwater microbial communities from Lake Simoncouche, Canada to study carbon cycling - S_130805_EF_MetaG | ecosystem: Environmental > Aquatic > Freshwater > Lake | place: Lake...
ATTAAAGTGCCGTCACCTGTAGTGTCGTTTCCGTCTTTGCCAACGTGAATCTCATTTGCGTAAATGGTGTAATTTCCTACCGCCCTATTTGTACCACCATTAGCAACAGGCAAAGCGGTTCCAGAATAAGACAATGCCAAAGACCCCGATGATGTAACGGGGCTTCCAGTTACAGTAAATAAAGCAGGTGCAGACAAACCCACAGAGGTTACCGTTCCTGCTCCCACAGAACCACCGCCCGCATAGGCCAAAGAGTTCCAAGCAGTTATACCATCACCAATTTTAAATTTAAATGTATCAGTTTCTGCCCCAGCTTCGCCTACAGTTAACGTAGGATTAGCCGCAGTCCATTGGGCCGCAGTGCCGTGTCGTAGTTGAATTCTTACAGCCATTATGGAGTCCCGCCATTAAAAAATCCCGAAGGGGTTAATTCCGCATTATCCGTTACACTATCATAAGCCTGAGAGGGTAATCCGCCATCAATAACAGTTGTTTCAGACAAAATCTCTGTTGTTTGTAGCTGTCCCAAGATTCCGTCTACTTGGTTGAAATATAAACGCAAAACATTGGTGAGCGTATCTATGTATCTTTGCTCGTACTGAGTCGGAGCATTTGGTAGACGTGGAGCAACAACCCTGTTTAGGGGGTTCTCTGAAGTGATCATGTACGTCATGAGTTACCTCTGCGGCCGTCAGACTTGATGTCAATTCTAGGAGCGCCCAACTGCCATGTCGTTCCCAATTGATTAGACTCGATCTTAAATACCAACTGTCTTCCTCGGACCCTTATAAATACTTGCCCTGTAAATTGCTCTACTGGAACGGTGGCTATTCTTTGGACCGTCGCATTACTACTACCGCCTTCGGACTGAGGATTGTTATATCCTGAGCCAGAGTTGGCTAAAGGTATAAGCGTCATGGTCACTTGAGGAGTCGGGCTACTTGCAGATCCACGGAAGGTCAAGTCAGGTAGCATTCTGTAAATAAATCCAAAGTTATGTCCGTCATCAATGTCAAACTCTGAGGACTGTATATTCGCAGCCAAAGCTACGGGAGTGCCGTTGATATTATCGTCTACCCCAACTTCATGGCTGACTGTAGTATTTGCATAAGTCGTGGCTATAGGACTATCCAAAATACCAGAATCCAACCAAGCGGTCCTAGCCATCGTACCGTAGTACCATACATCTTCTAAATAGTTATAGACCACATATTTATCTATGGTCGTAGAATTTGCGGAACAATAGAACCACCAGACCTCGTTAAATCCTTCGTTGGTTCCAGAGAATACTTGTTGGGATTGGCCCAAGTTAATATCAGAATAAATGTATTGTCTTAAATCACAACGTAAGGTATTAACGCGTCCATCATATTTATAAAACTTGTCTACGCCCATCCAGTAAGTCACTCCAGAAGCTAAAGATACAGCGTTCTCAGATAGGATGGATATGTTATCTCCCAAGATCTGACTGCCCCAAACCACTGGAGGGCCAAGATACTGGAGGGAATAAAGAGATGAATCCGTCCATACCAAAATCTCTTGGCGGGCTTGGAGGGCCGTGATAATTTGAGAGCCGTGAGATAGTCTTAAACTGCCCGCTTGGTTCGTAGCTGCGGGTGTCCAGCTTGTGGTAGATTCTTGATCCGACCACCTAATTAACATGGGGTCTTGAGCAAAACTTCCGTAGTCATTTACGCCAAACGCAATTACAAACCTGCTAGCGTCTGACACCATAATGTAATTCTGAACCGATGGGGTATCACCTCCGGTTAAAAGCGAAGCCCTAGTCCCAACCCCTAATGAGTTTTGCCAGTAGTACATCGCCCCACCGCGAGGGCCAAAGATTAAGTTCTCGCCAAAGTTAGACTGGCTCCACTGCCTCATAGAAGAAGAAGCTGCTAGACCATTCCCCCACGTACCATATCCCCATAGACCAGCACCCCAGCCCGTTAGGGGAACTTGGAATTCTGGTCCCACGTTAATCTGGTAAGCTGCGGAAACCGTTCCGCCATGACCCGTATCGGACGTATTTGCAGTAGCCGTGGCTACAAACGTATAAGTGTTTGCATCAACTACCGTGATCTGATATTCTTGATTTAAAACGGATGTGGTAATATTTCCACCTAGACCCGTAGCCCCGGAGAATGTTACATAGTTACCAGTAACACAGCCGTGCGCCGTGGCGGACACGGTAATAACGTTGGAAAGATTGGTCGCCGTGAAAGGGTTGGTTAGGGTAACCGTAACCCGGATTGGGGTGATGTCGTAATAAACGCCACCTTTAAAAATGTAGTACTTAAGATTAGTACCAACGGCTACCAGCTTGGTTCCGTCTAAGGTAGCCCACGCCCATAGGGCTCTACATTTGCCAAGGAATGTGTTTAAAGAAGCGGGAATCCATCCGCCAATTTTCTCGGGAGTGCCCGCCCTAAATCTTACTTTGTCGCATTCATACCACCCGCCTACTGTCTGAGTAGGTGAATTTACTGGGCCAATCGTCTCGGAAGCGTACCTTGTATTCTCCCTTGACACTCCCGGACGGAATAGAATCTTTTTAAGCATGAATCATTTTCTCATTTGTTTCTCACGAAAGCAACGGGAAATGACTACTTTGCTTGTAGATAGACCCCGATGTTGGCTAAAGCGTACCCAAGAAACATAATACTTGGTCCCGTCCCGCCCTTAAAGTATTGATCTACAGCAATCACGGTGTAAATAAGACCCGTGATGATAATAAGAGTTTGACTCATACAGAGTATACCTCTTTTTGCTTGACTATTTTACCAGTTGCATTGGTAAGTCTAGCACGAATTTCTTGTATTGGAAGTAAGCGTCTACCAACTTCACCGTAGGTTTTGCTACGTAGTATGATTGTAATGGATTTTCTGTTCCTGTAGCCAAAGTCGTGCGCCCACTTGTCCAATCCCGCAAGATGGTTAAACGACTCCACAAATACGGATGGGTGCTCTTTCATTACCATGCCATGATGGACGTGGCCGATGTCTATATAGTGGTGTTCCGTTTCCCCAAAGTCTCTCCTGAAGTCTGAGGTCATTACATTGACCAGATCTTTAGGTTTGCACTTGTCGGAGTGGTGAGTCATCACTAACGTATTTCCCATGCGATAGGCAATAAATACGCTCTCGTTATTAAGAATGTTGACTCGCCCGGTATCGCCATAAGCCACGCGCAAAAGCTCCGCCATCCAAATATCGTTAGTCCGGGAGTGGTTTCCTTGATTTACGATCACGTCTACAAACTTGGCTTTTTCTAAACACTTCTCTACGATAAACCTCATTACCCTGCTGTAGGTTTTGATCATCTTAGGGAAGCGTGTATCACAATCTAGCGCATGACCGCTGGCTTCGGTTGTACCCGTGTAGTTTTCGTAGTGGGTAAAATCCCCCAGATCGTTGATAACCATCCTCTCGCACGGAGGCAGTTCTTCAATCAAGATGGAGATAGCTCCACACAATTCCTGTTCCGCGATCTTAAGATCAAAGTTCTCCCCCACCTCTGCGGCGTGAGCCAGCATTCCTAGGTGTGCGTCACCAATCTGTAGCCAAGGGATTACATCGTCATTAAACTTCTTCGGTCCGTGAGATACGGGCAAACTTGGCACGTCTTCAATGAACGCCGCTACGGCCTCCTTCACGGCTTCTAGGTAGGCCTCTTGTTTGATATCCGCCTTTACCCAAGTGGCAGTAGGTTTGCCCTCTTCGTTGTAGTAAGTGCTGATCCCTTTGGCTATGTGGGTAGATGGGACCGGATGAGTCCAGTCATGCTCAGGAGAAAACCCCTGTATCTCGGCTTTCTTTTTAACCGCTTGAAGGACGCGGGAAACGGTGCCACTGCAAACATTTAGGTGCCTAGCTGCTGCGTTGATACCTCCATGTTCTTCTATGGCTTGGATATAGTCTAGTTGGCGGACGGTACAAAATTGGTAGTAGTCAGAGTAGTTCATCGCTTAAATTTGTAGATACGCACTGGGCTCCTAGACCCGGCGTCATGCTTGCACACAAGTTTCACTGCTGCTGCGGGTTTCTTAAACCCCATCGCCTCGTAGGTGCAAATGGCCGCTTTGGCCCCCGTACCTATCGCTTCGATTCCGCTTTTAATTGGCTGGCTTACACAAGAAGCGCCAAAATAAAAAAGCCCTGCGCTATTCATTACGAGGGCATGAGAATTAGTAAACTTTGGATGCTTGTCCTTCATTCCTTTTTTGTACCAAAGAAGGAACCCAATCGCCTCATCCACGTCCCCAGAAAATCCCAACAGATTTCCGTGATGTCTGAAAACTTTACGACCCATCCACACACGGTCGCCGTCGCTGATACTTGAGTCAGCAACCATCAAACCCAAGTTAAAGTCAGCCAGTATAGTGGTCATGCTAAGTTTGTGCTTTTGCTTTCTACTTCGGCCACCCTAGCGGTCCAACCTTTTCCAAATGTTTTAAACGTAGGCAGAGACTCAAGGAAGTCTTGGCGTGCTTTACAAAACTTGTCTACCAAATCTTTAGAGGAGAACTTCTTGCAAGCCTCCAATGTCTTTGGTCCTATGCTTCCGTCTTGAGCCAAACCAAGAATACCTTGTAGCATTTTGGCTGCTCGGCCTACACCAGAATTTACTGCACAGTCAAACACACATAAATCCAAGCCAGAAGGCAAACTATCGCCATTAATTGCATCCCAATATTTGCGCTTATAAAGAGGAGCCACTTGAGCCGGAGTCAGTGCCCTCATTTCCTTTTCGGAAGATTCACGTCCAACGTAAGACTCCCACACCGCACGAGTCACACCTAAGTTCGTCATGCCACCCGGGTCAAGTTTGTTGTTCACATAACCGCCCTCATGCTTTAAAAGTTCGGACAAAGCTAGATCAAAATTATTTTTCATCTTTGCTAGATGCTCCAAAGAAATATGCAAGGACTAACATTAGAGCGCCGTCTAATGTGCCAAGTAAACGAATGACCAATTCACGCATCTCTTGCGGAACGGTATTGTGCAAGATAAACCACTGGACCAGACCCCACACTCCGACGACAATAAGCGCCAAAACAGGTGTAACAATTTTGCTAATTAAAGGGGCGTCTGCACTGATTGCAATACTAGATTCCCTGCTACGGGCGGAAGCGCGGTCTTGAATTGTGAGCTTGGCGTACTCTAATTCAAGTTCTTTGATTTTGACTAAAGCCTCTGGATCGCTTTGTATAGCGGCAGGGATCTGCTCCGGAGAGACGCCAAGTTTATTGGCAATAGCAGAGATTGCAAGGCCGCCGAGTGGACCGGCAACAGCACTTGCAAGAGCGGGCGCAGCGCCCTTTATCAGGTTAAACAGCTCGTTCATCTCGCCTCCGATCCCGCTATTATACGGGACATTGTGTCAATTGTATATAATTCCCGCGTTAAGGTCTAAGACTTCTTGTTATACAGTTCAAACAAGACTTTTACTTTTTCCTCAAGAACTGCCACGCGATTGTCGAGCTTAGCAAGCACAATCACAAGACTGATAAACGCCAGTAAAAGGGGCCAAATCTTGGCTAAGATGTCTAAAGTGTCCATCATTTTTCCCGCTTTGGCCCATCGGTAATTACTTATCTGATAGGGGTTGAGTAGTTAAAGTGCGCAGATACGCCATCACCATCGACACGATCAGTAGCAGAAATCCCGTGTTAGATGCGCCGATCAAAGCGGTCAGCGCACCTTGGGATTGCTCCAACACCCCGCATACAGCAAGGATGATGGAGAACCATATAGTTTTAGATTTTAACGCAGCCATCTATGCTTCCTCTAAAATTTTAGCAGTTATGCAAGCAGTTGAAGTGTCTCTGTCAATCTCTAAATTGCCATAACACACAATGTTGTAGTCCACTCCGTTGGCATCTTTTTCGCTTTTGACGGGTACTGTGATGTCTAAATTCTTAAACAAATATTCTTTTCCGTTCTCAAAAACGCGCCAGACGTGATCCATAGACCCACGACCAGCTTGTCCACGAGACTTGTTGAACCTGATCTGGTACATGTTCATACAATTTCAGCCGCCGGAGGTGTTGCACAGGCTTGCTGATGAATTACTGTCAAGCTGAAATGCACAAACTTAATTGGCAAGCCAGCCGCATGGCGTGTAAATGAATGGGAGAGCCATGAGTTGGCAAAGATCATCATTCCCGGCTTGGGTGTAAAGTTAATCATTTTGCTGGCTGGAGTTGCCATGTTCATGTCTTGTTCGGGTAAGTCAATCTGAACCTTGGCTGCACGGGGATCGTGGAATACTACGCGAGAGCAATCCTCTGGAGTCTCAAGGAAGTAAAAACCTACAATCTGCGAGCCAAACCCATGAACGTGCGCGTCCATTGCGGAGTGCTTGTGATGCTCTTGTGTCCACATTTCCGTAAACTGCACCGCCTTGTCCTGCATGGCGTAACCTTGTTCATTCAAAATGTTCCAAGCAGTAGCGCCAACAAACTCTGTAAATTTTTCCATGCGTGGATCAGCGTAGTAGTTGCCACTCATGTAGACGGGGTAGATTTCGTTTAGGTCACGCTCTTTGCGCTGAGCTTCCAAGCCTTCTTCTGAAACCAAATTAACAACTTCCAAAAAGTCGGGGCGCTCAATTAAATAAATTGGGCACGGGAAATAATGAGCAATCTGAAGCTGTGTATTGAGAACAACTTCTGCTACTGATTCAGCAGCTTTGCACACTTCCTTGGTTGCTGTTTTGGCCACGACTTTTCCCTTGGTTAAAGCGTCAGTTTACAACTTTAACCCACTGCCAAGCAAGAAAGTCAAACTTATATTCGCCTTCTGGGCGAGCGGGAGCTTCTTTCCAGTTGGCATCTGCGCCAGACCAGAACACCAGCTTGCCTTCTACAGGAGCAGGGCGCGGAATGGGAGCAACCATTGTACAAGTAGTCTCATCCAAAGTCCATGCAGACCAATTCTCAGCTTGCTCACGGGCATTAAATGCGTCTTGGGTAGCTTGTTGTTTTGCTGTTTTTTCTTCAGCGGTCATATCACGCAAAGACCACACATCAGTCCAAACGCCATTTACTTTGGCATAAATGGGTTCATCAGATTCCAAGACCTGATAGGTTTTTGGTTCTGGGCGTTCAACACGTGTAAAAGGTTCCCAGTTTGCCGGGATAGATCCAAACGCTTGCATGAGGTTGTCCTCAAAAGCGGGATGATTTTTTGTTGCGCCGTTTTCGGTTTCAATGTATAAATTCATATTTATTCCCGATTAAAGATTTCCAGTGTTTGTAGATGGGAATGAACGAGTGTTACCGGGCCAGATAATACGAACTGCTCCAACAGCGCCCGTACTGCCGGAAGAATAAGAACCTCCACCGCCGCCGCCGTAAGCGCCGCCAGCTCCTGTGGTTGCACTAGTGCCGCCGGAGCCTCCAGCGCCAGACCCAACTCCATTACAACCTTGACCAAGTATGCCGACGCCGCCGCCGCCTCTAAAGGAGCAACCATTTTGTCCGCCAGCGCCGCCGCCGCCAGAGCCATCGGTTCGGTTGGTGACGTTTATAGATTGACCCCTGCCGCCATTGCCAGAGTAACCAGCAGCGCCGCCGCCGCCAGAGGAACCCGGCGAAGAACAAGTCCCATCTCCTCCACTGCCGCCGTTACCGCCACCATCACCGGTAAATACGCCACCGGCACCACCCGCGGGGCGAGTTCCTTGGACACCGCCAGCACCACGAACAGTTCCTGTGCTAACAAAATAAGAAACCCCTCCAGAAGTTCCGTTTTGATTTTGTCCGGGAGCGCCGGGACCAGCAATGCCAACAATAACGGTATAAGAACAACCGGGGTTAACTGCATAATTATTTTTATACCCCAACCCCCCTCCGCCGCCCGCACCACCGCCGCCGTTATTGCAACCAATGGTACAGCCTCCAGCTCCTCCTCCACCACCACCAACCGCAACGACAGAAACAGAAGTCACGCCAGTTGGAGCAACCCACGAATAAGTACCGGCAGTTGTATAAGCCTGTTGTCCGGGGGGCCCTCCAAACGATCTTTGATTTTGAAAAACAGCTTGTAGTGCGCCACTCATGTCAACCCCGAGCCAGAAATAATCCAAGATGTTGATGTAATTTTAAGAGCTGTAGCAGAGCCATATTGAGCCAAAGAACGTGTGCCCGTGGTTCCTGCGCTAGACAAATACATCGTGTCAGTATTGATTGCAATGCTGACCACTTGTGATGTCATGTTTACAAATGTAATTGCTGTTCCAATAGGATACGCTACGCTACTATTTGCAGGAATGGTAAATGTGCGAGCATTTGCGTCTGTTGATGGATGGAAAATATGCTTTCCAGCATCTGCAAGAACCAATGTATATGCGGCTGATTGGCTGTTTTGAGGGATGTTCAAATAGCCAACAGAATTTGTTCCATCAACCGTGCAAGAAGATAGCGTACCGCTGGAAGGTGTGCCAAGGACTGGAGTGGTCAGCGTTGGCGAGGTCAGCGTCTTATTTGTCAACGTCTGCGTATTGGTCGCAGTAGTGACGTTGTTAGGGGCGATGATACTTGATAAATTTGCCATGTTTTACTCCGGTTGTGTGGGCCATTCAATGTCAAATGGGAAGCCAGCTTGCTTAGGAACATCACGCAGTGCTTGACGATATGTTGCCCAGCCAGCTTTTTGTGTATTGCTCATGGGGGTGTCGTCTAGCTGTGTCCAGTCGCAATCACGCAGCTTCTCTGTACGCTGTGTACGTACATTCTTAGCTTGCTCAGCGTCTTTGGCTGCTTTAGCTTCATCGTCCATGTCAGCTACGGAATACTTGGTAAACCATTTGCCGTCGATTTGTTGAACGCCATCAGCAAAACCTACTTGATAGCGGGTGGGCTGAGCTTGTGGGCCTTCTAGAACCACATCGTAGCCAAACTCGTTATAAGTCTGCTCTGTGATTTGAATAGGAAAACCTGTGCTGGGGAAGGCGGCACGGAACTCGCCATCCGTTACTACGGCTCCAGTTTGTTTATTACGTAAATTCATATTTACTCCTGTTTAAAATTTAAGCTATGGCTAAGAATATGTAGGAACCACCGTTTACGTTAATGTCGGCTAAGATGGCTGAGTTCAGCGCAAAACCTGTGGATACTGTAGTCACAGAACCAAGCGTAGCTGTTTCAGCGGCAGAGTTGTTCAAACGCAAGTAAGGGTCTGTCAATGTAGTCATTCCGCGAGCTGTGTCGTAAACGTACCAATCACCAGTTGAGTCTGTACGCTTGATAAGCACAAACCTAGCGCCACCAGCAAACCCGCAGTCAATGGTTTGAGTTGTGCCGTTACCTGTGTAGCTTCCTACTTTGGAAACGCCGAGGCAGGAGGCAAATAAGTAAGCTACGTAAGTCTGTGACGTATCATTTACACCCCAACCCGTATCATTGACGCTAAAGACACTTGCGGTTGGCGAAGTGTTATACCAAACTGGATTTCCAGAGTCGGCGGAGTTAGTTAGATTTAAATACATCTGGCTTGATGCGCCGTTAAAAGAATTATATACAGACCAAGCGCCAACTGTACTTCTTGGCTTTACAATCATCAACTCAGGCACTGCCGCTAAGTTGTGTGTTATTTGTCTACCAGCAACTCCATTCCCCGTATAGCAAACCTCATCAAAGAAGCTGGGGGCGCGTCCAAAGCTCCAAAAAATATCGCTAACAGTACCAAACCCCGATGGCATTGCAAACCCAGTGTTGTTCCAGTTTCTTGCAATACCACCAGTATTCGTTTCAGCAGCAGTTATGGATGTGCGTAGTTGTGGCCCTCCCACAACTGTTGTTGTGGTTCCAACACCCCTTAATCTATCAACAACATAACTAGGGGCAGAACCTGCTCTGTATTTAAATATTTGCATATCGACTGGGAATCCCGCAGTAATCTGGGTTCCGTCTGAAACACTAGAAACAACTGGAGCAAACACCTTAGTCCCATCAGTAGGCACTTTCATCGGGCCACGGCGTATGGCTATGTAGATGTAGGTTGCCGCATTAGTGTTTGTTAAAGATGCAACAGGATTAAACCCAGTTGCGCTTGGGCCTCCAGTTGAATCTAAATTTTCAGCCGCACTAGTGTTGGCTAACAATAAAGCGGTAATTGACGACGAATTTGTTGCCGTTGGCATTCCACGCATCATATCAATCATGTGCCAGCCGCCATTAGTGCTTGAATCTGTTCTTTTAACTAAAACCCATTGTGGCTCGTACCCAAGCGATACTAACTTTGAACCGTCTGTTGTTCCATCACCCGTGTAAGACCCACAGCTAATCACATTGTCCGAACCCGTCAGGCCAAAGCCTCCTGCGTTATGGGCAAATAGGTAGGCGACATATGTGCCACCATTCGCGTTTGATTGTGAACCAACAGTAAAAGTTGTACTTGTAGGAGCTGTATCGCTCCAAAATGTTGAATTATCTGTAACTGCGTTGGTTGAGTTCAAATACATATAGCATTGAGCCGCTGTAAAACCTGATGCGGCTGAACTACGATGATAAACACTCCAATTTGCTCCTATATCAGTTCTTTTAACAATAATGCATCCGGGGTCTGAGCCAAGATTGTGTGAGATGTTTCTAGGGTTAGTTCCATTCCCAGTATAAGTCACAACATCAAAGAACTTTGGCTGCTTGGCAAATGTCCATGAGGCGTAAGTGTATCCGCTTTGGTTGCATAGGTTAGCAAAGGTTGGCGCAATTCCATCAACAGTAGAAAATCCATTTGTAAGAAAAGTAACTCCATTTGGCGTTCCATTGGCGGATGCATTGGTTGCTGAC
>Ga0114976_10002865_pt1 | contig 10794 bp, 4 predicted proteins | sample S_130805_EF_Meta_FD_87319 | JGI IMG/M metagenome (GOLD analysis project Ga0114976, IMG submission 87319) | Freshwater microbial communities from Lake Simoncouche, Canada to study carbon cycling - S_130805_EF_MetaG | ecosystem: Environmental > Aquatic > Freshwater > Lake | place: Lake...
GAAATCTTGCTGCTCCAGGATCTAACACTCAGGTTATATTTAACGACTCAGGTGTAGCTAATGCAGTATCAGGATTCACATTCAATAAATCTTCAAATTTAGTCACAGTGGGTGGTAACGTCAGTGCTGTGGGATTTATAGGAGACGGCGCTGGATTAGCTAATGTCATGGCCGACCGCGGAAGTGATCCTAACAATTGGAATACACTGACGCAAATGGGCGTTTATGCGGTAAATAGAGGTAGTTGGGCTGGAACCACAGGAACTCCTTTGGACAGTCAAGTATATGTGGGTGTGTTAGAAGTCATGAATTCAGGTAACACAGCACTGTCGCAGGTTTTTTATCCGGGAACTGTGGGCGCTGATGTAAAAGTGCAATGGACTCGGAATTATTGGGCTAGTACGTGGACTGCGTGGGTATTGATGACCAATGATGGACAGGTTATAACTGGTGGAGATTTTTAACCAATAGGTTGAGGAAAAAAGATGTCAAATACAATTTTAATTAAACGATCAGGCACAGCGTCTGCACAGCCTTCAGCAGGCAATCTTGCTCTGGGCGAGTTGGCCATTAACTACACAGACGGTAATCTGTTCTACAAAAACAACAGCGGCACAGTTGTGGTTATTGCCAGTAACCAGTTCCTCAGCGTAGCTGGAAATGTCACAGCCAACAATGGCATGTTTACTACCATTGTAAACACAGCCAGTTTCACTGGTGGTATAGTAAGTGTCACAGGTAATGTTACCGGTGGTAACATATCCACCGCTGGTAACGTGAATGGTGCTAATGTAGTAGCTACCACACTCAGCGCCACCGGTAATGTCACTGCCAACAATGGCATGTTTACTACCATTGTAAACACAGCCAGTTTCACTGGTGGTATAGTAAGTGTCACAGGCAACATCACTGGCAATTATATCTTGGGTAATGGTAGCCAACTCACAGGCATTGATGCTACTAGTATACAAAACGGAACCAGTAATGTTCGAGTAATAAGTTCAGGTGGAAATGTTGCTATAGGTATAGGCGGAACCAGCAATGTTGCTGTGTTTGCTACCACTGGTGAATATGTGACAGGATTAGTAAGTGTCACTGGTAATGTGATAGCCAACAATGGAATATTCACTAACGTAGTGAATGTTGCCAGCTTTACTGGTGGATTGGTAAGTGTCACCGGCAATGTAACAGCCGGAAATCTAAATACAACCGGACTGGTCAGCACTTCAGGAAACGTTCAAGCAAGCAATGTCAATGCCACTCTGGTGGCAGCTACCACAGTTAGTGCCACTGGCAATGTTAATGGTGCCAACATCAATACCAACAGCATCGTTGGCACAACACTCACGGTCTCGGCTACCACATTAAACTTGTCATCCACTGGAAACATAAATCTAAACCCCAGTGGTAACATTATATTATCAAACTCATACATCAACGGTCTTGCTACTCCTGTGCAAGATGCAGATGCAGCAACCAAGCTATATGTTGATAACATTGCTACAACTGGTATTACTTTCCACGAACAGGTTTATGCTGCTACTAACACCACATTGGCAACAGCTACTGGTGGAACCATAACTTACAATCAACCTAATGGAGCAGGCAATGGTGTAGGTGCCACACTTACCACAACAGGCGCATTCTTCCTCATTGATACTGCTAATGTCCAAACGGTTGGCAGACGTATCCTGGTTCAGACTCAAGGCAATGGGGTGCAAAACGGTGTGTATACCTATGCCAACACCACCGCTATTGTGCGAGCCACCGACGCTGACCAATACGGTGCTAACTCTGCAGAAGAGCTTAGTATCAACGACTACTTCTTTGTATCTAACGGTAATGTCAATGCCGGCGCTGCTTTTGTTGTAAGTGCTCCGTCGGGAACTATTACCTTTGGCACAAGCAATATCCAATTTGCACAATTCAGCAGCAGCCAAACTTATACAGCAAATACCTCTGCTGGTATATCATTGGCCGGAACAGTAATCAACGCCAAGGTTGACAATACCACCACAGCGTTTGACGGTTCAGGCAACATTGTTGTCAAAACAAGTGCGAACCTGACCACACCCAATATTGGCGCTGCCACAGGCACATCATTAAGTGTCACAGGTAATATCACTGCTAACAATGGCATGTTTACCACGATTGTAAACACAGCCAGCTTTACTGGTGGATTGGTTTCAGTAACAGGTAACGTCACTGCCAACAATGGCATATTCACCACTATAGTAAACACAGCCAGCTTCACTGGTGGATTGGTTTCAGTAACAGGAAATGTCACAGGTGGCAATCTAACCACAGCCGGCACAGGTAATATATCTACCTTGATTGTGCCTACATTTGCCAACATAACTGCTACCACAATATCTACCAGTAGTATAACAGGCGCTGTGAGAGTGGCAGGAGGATTGGGTGTGGCAGGAAATATCTATGGTGGTGCATTATATGACAATGGCACAGCGGTGTTGACTATAAATTCAACCGTTGACGGCGGAACCTATTAAGTAGAATAAATGACCAATACAGTCCTAATCAAGCGTTCGGGAGTCGCCAATTCGGTTCCTGCAGCCGGAAATTTATCTCTGGGCGAATTGGCTCTAAATTATGCCGATGGAAATTTATTCTATAAAAATTCCAGTGGTTCAGTAACAGTAATAGCCAGCAATAAGTTTGCATCGGTAACTGGTAACGTAAACGCTAACAATGTAATCGCTACCACGATAGTGAATGCAGCCAGCTATACAGGAAATATTGTATCAATCACAGGTAACATTACCGCAGCCGGTGCTGTGTTTGGATCTGGCAACGTCAGCACAACTGGTAACATAGCAGCCAATTACTTTATCGGTAACGGATCCGCACTCACCGGAGTTGCAGCAACAACTGCTACATCTTTAGTCAACGGAACATCAAATGTAGTAGTATATGCAAGCGGTAATGTTGCTGTGGGCATATCAGGAACATCAAACGTAGCGGTCTTCACCACAGCAGGAATGACTGCTAACAGTGTGGCTACTAGCAGTAATGGTCAAGGCACTAATTTCAAAGTAGGCGACGATGCTTGGTTTGGTGATATCAATGTAACCGACACAGTGAGTGTGCGTGGACAAACAAATGCAGCAAACGGATTTATTATATTTGGCGATGCAGATCAAACATCAAAGTTAGGTCGTGCAGGATCCGGACCATTGACCTATGTGGGCGATTTTAGTGCCTCGGGTAATGTAATTGCTAACAATGGCATGTTCACTAATGTGGTTAACGTGGCTAGTCACACAGGAAGTGTAGTTTCAGTAACCGGTAATGTCACTGCCAACAATGGCATGTTCACTAATGTGGTTAACGTGGCCAGTCACACAGGAACATTGGTTTCAGTAACCGGTAATGTCACTGCTAACAATGGCATGTTCACCAACATTGTGAATGTGGCTAGCTACACAGGAACTTTGGTAAGTGTAACTGGCAATGTAAACGGTGGCAACTTGATATCGGCTGCACTAGTTCAAGGTGCTACTGTATCAAGCTCAGGCAATGTGGTCACAGTTGGTGTGGCTGCTAGTGGTAATATATCGGCCACAGCCAATGTCCAGGGTGGTAACGGTGTATTCACTACCATTGTTAGTGCAGCCAGCCATACAGGAACATTGGTTTCAGTAACTGGTAACGTAACAGCCAACAATGGCATGTTTACCACGATAGTAAACACTGCCAGTTTTACTGGTGCTGTGGTATCAGTGACCGGTAACATTACTGGCGGCAATCTATCTACTTCAGGATCTGGTGGTAATATCACCGGTGCTAATGTTGTTGCAAGCACCACACTTAGTGCCACAGGCAATGTGGTTGCCAACAATGTAATCGCAACTACTATTGTTAGTGCAGCTAGTCACACAGGAACATTAGTAAGCGTCACAGGCAACATCATTGGCGGTAATCTTGTGATTTCGGGCAGCATTAGTGATTCAGGTCAGTTAGATATCGCTACCACTGCTGGTAATGCTAATATTGTTCTTACTCCAAACGGAACAGGAAATGTTACAACCGGTGCCAATCTGAGTGTTACAGGTAATATCACTGGTGGTAATTTAAACACCACAGGAACATTAAGCACATCTGGCAATATTGCGGCCAACAATGTGATCGCTACCACAATAAGCAATGCTGCCAGCTTTACTGGTGGATTGGTGTCAGTCACAGGCAATGTGAATGGTGGCAACTTGATATCAGCGGCCCTGGTTCAAGGTGCCACTGTATCCAGTTCGGGTAATGTGGTTGCCAATAATGTGGTTGCTACCACTATTGTAAATGCAGCAAGTCACACAGGAACATTGGTAAGTGTAACTGGTAACGTCACAGCCAACAATGGCATGTTTACTACGATTGTAAACACAGCCAGCTTCACTGGCGGACTTGTATCAGTTACAGGTAACGTCACTGCTGGTAATGTCAACACCAATAGAGTAGTAGGCACTGCTCTTGCACTTTCCAGCACCGGTAATTTGAATCTAAACCCGGCTGGCGGAAATGTAGTGTTGAGTGCTAACACATATATCAACAATCTTGCTTATCCTGCACAAAACGCAGACGCAGCGACCAAGGAGTATGTTGACAACTTTGCTTCAACTGCGATCAGCTATCACCAACCGGTTTATGCTGCTACAAACACCACACTAGAAGTGGCCACTAGCGGTGTCGTAACCTATACCCAACCCAACGGCGCAGGCAACGGCATAGGCGCCACACTAACAACCACCGGCACATTCAATCTCATTGATACTGCCAACATCCAAGTTGTTGGTCGACGAGTATTAGTTCAAACACAAGGCAATGGTGTGCAAAATGGTGTGTATACCTATGCCAACACCACTGCTATAGTTCGCTCTACAGACACCGACGAATACGGAGCAGACAGCACTGCGGCACTCAGTATCAACGACTACTTCTTTGTATCCAGTGGCAATGTCAATGCCGGTGCTGCATTTATCGTAAGTGCGCCCACTGGAACAATCACATTCGGCACCAGCAACATACAGTTTTCTCAATTCAGCAGCAGCCAGGTTTATAGTGCCAACACCGCTGCTGGTTTAACTCTAGTAGGCACAGTATTCAGCACCAAGGTCGACAGCACCACCACTGCGTTTGATGCAGGTGGTAATATCATCGTCAAGGCCAGTGCCAATCTAACCACACCCAACATTGGTGCTGCCACAGGAACCAGTCTGAGTTTAACTGGCAACATCTCAGCGACCGGCGGCACATTTGGATCAGGCAATATCTCTACAACTGGTAATATCCAAGGTGGCAACTTTGTGGGTGCTGTGGCAGCAACCACAGTGAGTGCGTCGGGTAATGTCACAGCCAACAATGGCATGTTTACCAACATTGTGAATGTGGCCAGTCATACAGGAACCATAGTATCAGTCACAGGTAATGTGAACGGCGGCAACTTGATATCAGCTGCCTTGGTGCAAGGTGCAACTGTATCCAGCTCGGGCAATGTGGTCACTGTAGGTGTGGCCGCTAGTGGTAATATATCAGCAACTGCTAACATCCAAGGCGGTAACATATCCACTGCTGGCAATGTGAATGGTGCAAATATTGTAGCAACCACACTCAGTGCCACAGCCAACGTGGTCGCTAATAATGTTCTTGCCACGACCATAGTCAATAGTGCTAGTTTTACCGGAACCACTGTATCAGTAAGTGGCAACATCACAGGCGGTAATCTAAACACAACTGGAACACTAAGCACATCTGGCAATATAGCGGCCAACAATGTGATCGCCACCACCATTGTGAGCGCAGCCAGCCACACAGGAACCATTGTCAGTGTTACAGGTAATGTCACAGCAGCCGGCGGTGTATTTGGATCAGGTAACATATCAACCACTGGTAATGTGCAGGGTGGAAATATACTTGCCACCACAATATCAAACGCAGCCAGCTTCACAGGTGGCCTGGTATCGGTGAGTGGCAACATCACCGGTGGTAATGTGAGCACCGGTGGCAATCTAACCTTCAGTTCAACTGGACAACGCATACTTGGTGACTTTAGTAATTCTACTATCGCAAGTCGTGTTGCATTTCAAACTAGCACAGCAAACACTAATACAGTGCTTGAAGTTATACCCAGTGGCATTGGAACATCTGCAACTATAAATTTAGAATCTGATTCTGCTTTAACAAATTCAAGTCTGCTTACTCTAGGACTAAATGGCGGAACTGATGCTCGAATTAGTTCAGGTAATCGTGGAACCGGCACATACTTGCCCATGACCTTTTACACAGGAGGCAGCGAACGAGCAAGGATCGACACCTCGGGTATTGTCAGTGTCACAGGTTCAGTGAGTGTGGCCGGCAACGTCACTGCCAACAATGGCATGTTCACCAACATTGTGAATGTGGCTAGCTACACAGGAACTTTGGTAAGTGTAACTGGCAATGTAAACGGTGGCAACTTGATATCGGCTGCATTGGTGCAAGGTGCTACTGTAAGCAGTTCAGGCAATGTGGTCACAGTTGGTGTGGCTGCTAGTGGTAACATCAGCGCAACTGCCAATGTTCAGGGTGGCAATGGTGTATTCACTACTATTGTTAGTGCAGCTAGTCACACAGGAACATTGGTTTCAGTAACCGGCAACATCACCGGCGGTAATCTTATTGTTTCGGGCAGCATTAGTGATTCAGGTCAGTTGGATATTTCTACCACTTCTGGCAATGCCAATATTGTGCTCACACCAAATGGCAGTGGCAATGTCAACACCCCTGCTAATGTAAGCGTTACAGGCAACATCACTGGTGGTAATTTAAACACCACAGGAACATTAAGCACATCTGGCAATATTGCGGCCAACAATGTGATCGCTACCACAATAGTTAATGCAGCAAGTCACACAGGAACTTTGGTATCAGTAACTGGTAACATCAGTACCGGCGATAACAGTTTTATAATAGCTGGTAGAATAAAACTAACATCAAATGCCACCGGCGGTTATGTTAATCAAACTGATAATAGCCCATTGTATCTTGGCGCTAATAATTTTTATCCTTTGACTATATCTCAGGGAGTATCTGCGGCTGCAAGTAATATTGGTATTAGTAGTAATTTGAGTGTAACTGCTAATGTAAACGGGGGCAATCTAATATCAGCAGCCCTGGTGCAAGGTGCTACTGTGTCAAGTTCAGGTAATGTGGTCACAGTAGGCGTGGCTGCTAGTGGTAATATATCGGCCACTGCCAATGTTCAGGGTGGCAACGGGGTATTCACTACCATTGTGAGTGCAGCCAGCCACACAGGAACTATTGTAAGTGTTACAGGTAACGTGAATGGTGGCAACTTGATATCAGCTGCATTGGTGCAAGGTGCTACTGTATCAAGCTCAGGCAATGTGGTCACAGTTGGTGTGGCTGCTAGTGGTAACATCAGCGCAACTGCCAATGTGCAGGGTGGCAATGGCGTATTCACTACCATAGTAAGTGCAGCCAGCCACACAGGAACTATAGTAAGTGTCACTGGCAACATCACAGCAGCAGGTGCTGTATTTGGAGCAGGTAACGTCAGCACCACAGGTAACATTGCTGCTGGATTCTTCATTGGTAACGGATCAGCACTTACTGGGATCACCGCCGGCGCACCCACATCCATTGTCAATGGCACAACCAACTTCACTTTAGCTGCTAGTGGTAATGCCAATCTTACCATAGCTGGCACCAGTAACGTGGTGCAATGGGCAACAACTGGTCAATATGTAACTGGACTAGTATCGGTGAGTGGCAACGTGAACGGTGGTAACTTGATATCAGCTGCCCTAGTTCAAGGTGCAACTGTATCAAGTTCGGGTAACGTGGTCACAGTGGGCGTGGCAGCAAGTGGTAACATATCAGCCACTGGCAACGTGCAGGGCGGAAACGGTGTGTTCACCACTATTGTGAGTGCGGCCAGCCACACAGGAACCATAGTGTCAGTCACTGGTAATATTACGGCAGCAGGTGGAACATTTGGTTCGGGTAACATATCTACCACTGGAAATATCCAGGGTGGCAATATACTTGCCACCACAATATCAAACGCAGCCAGTTTCACGGGAACTATAGTATCAGTCACTGGTAACATCACCGGTGGTAACTTGATAACAGCAGCACTAGTGCAGGGTGCAACCGTAAGCAGTTCAGGTAACGTGGTCACAGTGGGTGTGGCAGCAAGTGGTAACATTAGTGCCACTGCCAATGTGCAGGGCGGCAACGGTGTGTTTACCACCATTGTAAGTGCAGCCAGTCATACAGGCACCATAGTATCCATCACAGGCAATATCACAGCAGCAGGTGGAACATTTGGTTCAGGTAACATAAGCACCACTGGAAATATCCAGGGTGGCAATATACTTGCCACCACAATATCAAACGCAGCCAGTTTCACGGGAACTATAGTATCAGTCACTGGTAACATCACCGGCGGTAATATCGCAGCCACGAGCCATACGGGTTCAGTGGTATCAATCACCGGCAACGTAACAGCAGCAGGTGCTACATTTGGATCAGGCAATGTATCTACCACAGGTAACATTGCTGCTGGATTCTTTGTTGGCAATGGATCCGCACTCACTGGTATTGCAGCATCAACACCCACATCAGTGGTTAATGGCACAACCAACTTTACCCTAGCAGCCAGTGGCAATGCTAATATTACTGTAGCCGGCACAGCCAATGTGGCAGTGTTCAGCACCACCGGGGTGGTTATTGCTGGTAACGTCACTGCTAATATTGCAAATGCCAACGTAATACAAGGATTGATTTTAAATTCAACCACTATAAATTTCAGTTACACCATGCCCGCAGGATACAACGGGTCATTGATTGGGCCCATAACCATAAACTCCAGCCCGGGTATCACGGTGCCTGATGGACAGAGATTGTTAATCCAATAAGATTAACTAGATGTGATTTCTAGACTTGTTATCTTCTTCTGGATGGCATCTAGATTCACTGTGTTCCACAAACCAGGATGCAAAGGCCTGGGCAATCGACCACTTTGTATCCAAGCATAACCCACATGTTCGTGATTGAGCTCGGGGATAAATTCGTGATCCACCCTACACCAGAAGGTGTGATATTCAAATCCACCATCTGGTGATGTGAATTTTTCTATAGGAATCAGCTGTTGGTAATCGGGCATGCTGCCCAACTCTTCGGAACATTCACGTTCTACCGCGGTGATCAAAGTCTCGTCGACTTCTACTTTGCCACCAGCAAGTCCCCAAGTGTCGGGGTATTTTGAATCATTGCGTAGCAGATAAAGATAGCATCGAGATCTAGCGCAGTAAAACCAAACTCCTACTGCTTTTACAATACCAGGTTCCATGTGCCTCCAGTATACAATCCATCGATACTTTTGACCCACTTGTCACCATTCCAATAGTATTGAAGTCCGGTGTTGATGTTGAATACGTATTGTGCATCTGTAGTATCTCTGCTGTTAAAGACCACAACCCACCGGAGACCATTGTATTCAATGATATCGTTTACATTGGCAATCAAAGGTTGTCCACCGGTTCCTTGCCATGCCGGTGGGTTGCTGGCATTAGCAGCATCACCTGTGCTTTGGGTCAACAGATATCGTTGTCCTGTAGCACTAGCCGGAAGTCCATTTCCGGGCCCAGTTAACAATGGATCAATCACCGCATCCACAGGGTCCAAGGTGTTTTGTGGAGCAGTGTCTGGATTGATGTTGTAGATCAACAATCGGTCATCTGCGGGATTCACAGCAATAGTGCCAATGATAGGACTATCGGGCGCCCAAGGATTGTCTAGCGAGATGTAACTTATACCAGGACGTAATACACCATATGCACCAATCACTGTGGGCCAGGTGATCTGTGGATTTTCTACGATAGGAAAAGTAAACGGATCCAAACTTAACCTATTGGGATTCACAGGTTGCGGAGGCTGTAATACCTGTAACTGCCCATCTAACAGCAGCACTTGGTAACTCCAAGGAGTGACTTTGACCCTGGTGCCCAACAGCAGATCATTGTTAGAGATAGCATTTACAGCATCACCTTGTGCATCAAATATACTGGCAATCACACGCTCTACCACACCCAGCTTCTTGACCTTGGCCGGTGATGAGATCCAGATAGGCATGCTGAATGTCATGGTCATGATGTCTATGGGATTGTCTGTGCCTTGCGGAACACTTCTGCTGGTCCATCTCACATTGTCAAGATTGCATACACTGAGGCTGGTCCAATCAATGTAGTTGTCTGTGGCTTGTATTTCTAATGAAGGATTAAACAGCGTAGCAATCTGTTCAAACAACTGCATCTTTTGATTGGTGTTTGATGTCCAGATATCCAGGTCAATAGTGAGTTTGTAAGGCACAGGCATGAGTCTTTCTATCTGGAAAGCATTGCCTTGTGTGGTTTCATAACTTTCTGTGGCTGGATCCCACGTGCGTTGACGAACCATCATCTTGTTCACATGGTATGGCTCTTGCATGCGATCTCGATCGTAAGTGAGCCCGGTGATGTGAAAGGTCATCATGGGCGTGGCATTCAAACTATTGGCTGAGTTTTGATTCAATATAGTCTGTGCTTGACGGCTGGCATCACCATAGCGTATGGGCACACGGATTAGATCAGTGGTGCCTTGTTCGTCTCGCCCGTATTCAACTTCGAACAAGCTAAACATGCGTGTGAATTGCAGCAGATATCGACGGATTTGTTCGTCGTAAAAAAATAATTGCATAGTTAGCTGCTCTTCTGGTAAGGTTGTGTAGGCGGATATGGATTA
>Ga0114976_10002866_pt1 | contig 10789 bp, 3 predicted proteins | sample S_130805_EF_Meta_FD_87319 | JGI IMG/M metagenome (GOLD analysis project Ga0114976, IMG submission 87319) | Freshwater microbial communities from Lake Simoncouche, Canada to study carbon cycling - S_130805_EF_MetaG | ecosystem: Environmental > Aquatic > Freshwater > Lake | place: Lake...
CGACGCGGTGCGCGCCGGGATTGTCGCCAGCTTCCCCGGCTGGGCGGCACGGCTGGGCGAGGACCATACCCTGCCGCTGGCCGCCCTCGGCGCCATCTCCGACACCGCCCTGACGCGCGAGGGCGAGATCCGGCTGCGCGAGGACGGGCTGCCCAATACCTTCGTGCCGGGGCGCAACCTGGTCTTCCTCACCTTCGCCGCGGCGCTCGCCTATCGCCGGGGGCTGCGGCACCTGGTGGCGGGCATGTGCGAGACCGACTACTCCGGCTACCCGGATTGCCGGGACGATACGATCAAGGCGCTGCAGGTCGCGCTCAACCTCGGCATGGACCGGCGCTTCGTGCTGCACACCCCGCTGATGTGGCGCGACAAGGCGGCGACCTGGCGGCTGGCCGAACGGCTGGGCGGCGCCGGGCTGGTCGAGCTGATCCGGGTCGAGAGCCACAGCTGCTACCTCGGTGACCGGTCGGCGCTGCACGACTGGGGCCATGGCTGCGGCAGCTGCCCCGCCTGCGCGCTGCGGCGGGCGGGCTGGGAGCGGTATCAGGCGGAGGGGATCGCGGCTGGTGCTGCCAGAGAGGATTGAACTCTCGACCTCTCCCTTACCAAGGGAGTGCTCTACCACTGAGCTACGGCAGCGTCGCCAGCGCGGCGCTGTCTAACGCCCAGCCCCGGCCCGCGCAACCCTCAGCCGCCGCGTTCCGGCCGCACCGCCGTCGTCAGCCGCGAGACGCAGCTCAGCCGGCCGTCGCCGCGGCGGATCTCGATCGACCAGACCTGCAGGCTGCGGCCAAGCTGCAGCGGCCGGCAGACCGCCGCCACGCGGTCGCCCTTGGCCACCGGCGCCAGGTGGTTCGCATTCACCTCGACGCCGACCACGCTGTGGCCCTCCGGGCTCGCCATCATCCCGGCGTAGGAGCCGATGGTCTCGGCCAGTACCACGCTCGCCCCGCCATGCAGGATGCCGAAGGGCTGCACATGCCGGGCGTCGACCGGCATCTCGGCGCGGAGGAAATCCGCACCGATCTCGGTCACCCGGATGCCGAGCAGCGCCGGCATGGTCTCGGGATGCAGCCCCTCGAACGATTCGACCGTGAGATGCCGTTTCCAAATCGACAACCTTCATCCTCCACGCTACCGGCAACACCTGCGGAGGGTTGCAGAGTTGCCCGGCCCAACCAACCACCCCCAGGCGATGGCGCTTTCTCGCGGCACCGGGAAGGCCGCTCTCCGATCCGCTGTTGACCTGGTTGCACCGCCAAGGCTAGGCATAAGAGCACGGGCTGGGGAGTGCCGGGCGGTCAGGGATCAACTTGGGCGCCCGAGGAAACCGTCGCACGACAGTACATCGCGGTTTGGCATTCTGCCGGGGGGCGGCCTTCAATTGCACGTCGTTCTGGACGTCTCTCGCATTCTCGAATGCGTCCTTCGCGCCTCCCCCTCCGGCATCGACCGGGTGGAAATGGCCTATGCAAGGCGCTGGCTGTCCCGCCCCGTAGCCGACTGCACCTTCACCGCGCAGAGCATCTGGGGCTGGTTCGCCGCCCTGCCGCGGGCCGAGGTGGCCGGGCTGATCGCGGCCCTCGACTTGGCCTGGACCCGCGGTTCGGGCATGCGCGACGCCCGCCGGATCGCCGGCGGGCTGCAACTCTATCTGGCCGCCGGCCGCGGTCGCGCGCTGTTGCACCGACGCATCCGCGAGGCCCGGCCGAGCGTCTTCCTGCTGGTCTCGCATCGCGCGCTCGACCGCGCCGGGTGCATCAGCGCGCTCCGTGACAGCGGCGCGCTGTTCGTGCCTCTGATCCACGACCTCATCCCGCTCACCCACCCGGAATACCAGCGTCCGAAGCAGGCCGCCCGCCATGCCGCGCGCGTCGCCACCACCGCCGCCCTTTCGGCCGCCGTGATCGTGAACTCGGCGGCGACCGAGCGGGCCCTCGTCGCCCAGGTCAGCCGGCATGGCGCCCGGCTGCCGCCGATCACCGTCGCGCCGCTCGGCATCCATGCTCCGCCCCGCACCGCGGAGGCCGCCCCGGCCGAGCCCTACTTCGTGATCCTCGGCACGGTCGAGCCGCGCAAGAACCACCAACTCCTGCTGCACCTCTGGCGCGACATGGTGCTGCGCGGCGAGACCCAGGTGCCGCGCCTGCTCGTCATCGGCCGCCGCGGCTGGGAGAACGAGAACATTCTCGACCTGCTCGACCGCTGCGAGGCGCTGCGCGGCACGGTGACCGAACTCGGCCCGCTGCCGGATGACCGTGCCGCGACGCTGCTCGCCGGCGCCCGCGCCCTGCTCTTCCCCTCCTTTGCCGAGGGGTATGGCCTGCCGGTCGCCGAGGCGCTCGCCGCCGGCGTGCCGGTGATCTGCTCCGACCTGCCGGCGCTGCGCGAGGTCGGCGGCGGCGTGCCCGACTACCTCGACCCGCTCGACGGCATGGCCTGGCGGCGAGCGATCCTCGATTTCGCCCGGCCCGACAGCAAGCGGCGCACCGCGCAACTCGCCCGCCTCGTGCGCTGGCAGGCACCGCGCTGGGACGAGCATTTCGCCCTGGTCGATGCCCTGCTCGAGCAGGTGACCGCGCCGGCCGGGCTGCCCGGTCCCCTGCCGGAGGTCCGGCAGCCGGCCCGCGCGCCGCTGCCGGCCGCGGCGCTGGAGGCGGAGGCGAGCGCGGCATGAGCCGTCGCTCCCGGAAGGCCGCCGGACGCCCCGGCCAGGGCGCGGCGGCCGAGCCGCTAGCGATCATCGGCGCCGCCTGCCGCCTGCCCGGCGCGCCCGACCTTGCTTCCTATTGGCGCCTGCTGGCGGCCGGCGGCAATGCGGTCGGCACCGTGCCGGCCGAGCGCTTCACCCAGGCCCCCTTCCTGCACCCGCGCGCCGCCGAGCCGGGCAAGACCTATAGCTTTGCCGCCGGCACGCTCGGCGACGTCGCCGGCTTCGAGCCTGCGGCCTTCGGCATCTCGCCACGCGAGGCGGTCGAGATGGATCCGCAGCAGCGCCTCCTGCTCGAACTCGCCACCGAGACGCTCGAGGATGCCGGCGTGCTGCCGGCAAGCCTCGCCGGCAGCCGCACCGGCGTCTTCATCGGCGCCTCGCTGACCGACTACGTGGACCTCCGCCAGGGCGACGTCTCCTCCGGCGACCGCTACTTCATGACCGGCGGCGCGCTCTCGATCATCGCCAACCGGATCACCAACGTCTTCGACCTGCGCGGCCCGGCGCAGACCATCGACACCGCCTGCTCCTCCTCGCTGGTGGCCCTGCACTGGGCGGCCGAGGCGCTGCGCGCCGGCAGCATCCCCGCCGCCCTGGTCGGCGGCGTGAACATGCTGCTCTCGCCCTTCCCCTTCCTCGGCTTCGCCCGCGCCGGCATGCTCTCCCCCACGGGCCGCTGCCACGCCTTCGACGCCCGCGCCGACGGCTATGTCCGGGCCGAGGGCGGCGCCGTCATCCTGATCAAGCGGCTCGATGACGCGGTCGCGGCGGGCGACCCGATCCGCGCCGTCATCCTCGGCACCGGCAGCAATGCCGCCGGCCGCACCGTCGGCCTCTCGCTACCGAGCCAACCCGCCCAGCAATCGCTGATCGAGCAGGTCATGGCCGAAGCCGGGATCGCCCCCGGCCGGGTCGGCTATTTCGAGGCGCATGGCACCGGCACCGCCATCGGCGACCCGCTGGAGGCCGCGGCGATCGGCGGCGCCATCGGTCGCCACCGGGCCGACCGGCCGCTGCCGATCGGCTCGGCCAAGGCCAATATCGGCCATACCGAGCCGGCCTCCGGCCTCGCCGGGCTGCTCAAGGCCATGCTGGTGCTGGAGCACCAGGCGGTGCCACCCAACCCGCTCTTCGAGACGCCCAACCCCAATATCGACTTCACCGGCCTCGGCCTGCGCGTGCCGACCGCGCTCGAGCCGCTGCCCGAGGCCCGGCAGGCGGTCGCCGGGGTCAACAGCTTCGGCTTCGGCGGCACCAATGCCTGCACGCTGATCACGGCCCCGCCGCCGCGCAAGGCCGGCCGCGCCGCCGGCACGCCGGGCCCGCTGCCGCCACTGCTGCTCTCGGCGCGCAGCGCCGAGGGGCTCAGGGCGCTCGCCGAGACCTGGGCGCCGCGGCTCGCCACCACCGCCGGCCCGGCCCTGCCCGCGCTGCTGCGCGGCGCCGCCCGCCACCGCACCGCCCTGCCCTTCCGCCTCGCCCTCCGCGGCGCCGATGGCAAGGTGCTCGCCGCCGCCCTGCCAGAGGCCGCCGCCGCCGCCACCACCGTCGCCCCGGCGGGCGAGGGCGTCGCCTTCGTCTTCGCCGGCAATGGCGCGCCCTGGCCGGGCATGGCGCAGGACCTCGCTCAGGCCAACCCGGCCTTCGGCGCCGCGCTGGCCGAGGCCGATGCCGCGCTTGCCCCGCTGCTTGGCTGGTCGCCGGCGGACCGGCTCGCGGAAGGCGTCACCGCCGAGGCGCTTGCCGCGACCGAGATCGCCCAGCCGCTGCTGCTTGCCGTGCAGCACGCCATCACCGGCGCGCTCGCGGCCGAGGGCATCCGCCCAGCGCTCTGCCTCGGCCATTCGGTCGGCGAGATCGCCGCGGCACTCGCCGCCGGCCTGCTGCCGTTGGGCGAGGCCGCGCGGCTGATCGTCGCCCGCAGCCGGCAGCAGGCGCTGACCCGCGGCGCCGGCCGCATGGCCGCGCTCGGCTGTTCCGTCGCGGACGCCGAGCCGGCGCTGGCGGAAGCGGGGCCGGGGCTCGAGATCGCCGCCATCAATGCGCCCGACGCGCTGACCATCGCCGGGCCGCAGGCGGCGCTCGACCGCCTGGCCGCGATCGCCGAGCAGCGGCGCTGGAGCTTCGTGCCGCTCGACCTCGACTATGCCTTCCACTCGGCGGCGATGGACCGGCTGCGGGACGGGTTGCTCGGCGACCTCGCCGGCCTGGCGCCGGGCGCGCCGCGCGTGCCGATGATCTCGACCGTCACCGGCGAGGCGCTCACCCCGGACGGCGCCGGGCCGGAATACTGGTGGCGGAACCTGCGCGAGCCGGTGCGCTTCGCGGCCGGGCTCGCCACGGCGGCCGCTCAGGGGCCGCGGCTCTTCCTCGAGATCGGCCCGCACCCGCTGCTGCAATCCTACCTGCGCACCGGGCTCCGGGCGGCCGGGTCGGAGGCGGCCAGCCTCGCCTCGCTCAGCCGGCGCGATCCGCCGGGCGATCCCTTCCCGGCGCTCGCCGACCGCGCCTGGATGCTCGGCGCCGATCCGCGCGAGGGCCCGGCCTATGCCGGCCCCGCCCTGCGCGGCGGGCTGCCGGCGACGCCCTTCATCCGCCAGCGCCACTGGTTCGCCACCACCGTCGAGGCGGTGCCGGTCGCCTTCCCGACCCTCGACCACCCACTGCTCGGCGCCCGCCGCGGCCTGGCACCCGAGAGCTGGAGCCGGCACCTCGACACCGCCGCCGAACCCTGGCTCGCCGACCACCAGCTGGCCGGCCAGCCGGTGCTGCCGGCCGCGGCCATGCTGGAGATGGCGCTCGCCGCCGGCGCCGCCCGGCACCCGGAGGCCGCGGCGCTCGAGCTGCGCGAGGCGGTGCTGCTCGCCGTGCTGCCGCTGACGGCCGACCGCGCGCGCGAGTTGCGCACTGAGCTCGATGCCGAGGGCCAGTTCACGCTGCGCAGCCGACCGCGGCTCTCGGACGAGCCCTGGACCCTGCATGCGACGATGCGGGTCGCCCCGGTCGCGGCGCTGCCGCCGGCCCCCGCCGAGCCGGCACCACGCCCCGCCGCGCGGATGGCGGGCGGCGCCCTCCGTCGACTCGCCGCCCGTGCCGGGCTGCATTACGGCCCGGCCTTCGCCAGCGTGGTCGAAGCCGCGGTCGATGCGCCGGCCGGCCGGGCGAGCGTGACGCTCGAACGACCCGAGCCGGCGCCCGAGGATGAAGCCTTCCTGCTGCACCCGGCGCGGCTCGACGGCGCGTTGCAGGGCCTGGTGGCGCTGCTGGCCGAGCATGCGCTCGACCCCGGCACCGGCATCGTCCCGGTCCGGGTCGGCCGGCTGGTGCTGCGCCGCCACGCCGCACCGCTGGCGACCGCCGAGCTGCGGCTGACCGCGCGCGGCGAACGGAGCGCGGCGGCCGACCTGGTACTGCGCGATGCGGCGGGCAGCGTCATCGGGCTGCTGGAAGGTGCGGGGTTCCAGCGCATCCGCCTGCCCGGCGCCGCCGACCCGGCCGATGCCGCCTTCCGGATCGAGCTGATCCCGGCCGAGGCGCTGCCCGGCGGCGAGGCCGAGGCCGGGCCCGATCTCGCTTCCGGCCTGGCCGCGGCGACCAGATCCGATGCCGCGCTCGACCTCGCCGAGGCCGCGCTGCTGCTGGAGGGCGTCTGCGCCACCGCGGCCCATCAGGCGCTGAGCGCGCAGGAGGTTGCCGGCCCCTATGCCCGCGCCCTGCTCGACGAGCTGGCGACCGGCGGCCTCGCCGCGCCCGGCCCGGGCGGGGTGCGGCCGGTGCCGGCGCCCGACCTGCCGGCGCCGCTCGAGATCTGGCGCCAGGTGCTGCTGGAGCAGCCGGCGCTCGCGCAGGAGCTGGCCTGGCTCGCGCTCGCCGCCGAGCGGCTGCCGGAGGCGCTGGCCGGCCGGCTGCCGCCCGAACACGTGCCCGAGGGCCCGCCGCTGCAGGGCGCGGGCCAGGCCCGGCTCGCCCAGGTGCTGTCCGACGCCGTCGCCGCCATCGCGGCCGCTTGGCCGGAGGGCCGGCCGCTGCGGGTGCTCGAGATCGGTGCCGGGCCGGGGCCGCTGACGCCACGGGTCGCGACGGTGCTCGCCGCAAGCGGCCGGCGCGTGGTCTTCCGCGCCGCCGCCCTGCCCGGCCGGCCGCTGCCGCCGCGGCCGCCGGAAGCGCCCGGCCTGGTCTTCGAAGGCCTCGCCTGGGATCCGCTCGGCACCGAGCCACCGCCGATGGTCGCCAACATCGTCATCGGCCTCGGCACCGGCGCCACGCTGCGGGCCGGCGCCGCCCTGCCGAGCGCACTGCTGGCGGCGGCCGCCCCGGGCGGCGCGCTGCTGCTGGCCGAGCCGATGCCCGGCCAGCTCTGGGATTTCTGCTGCGGCCAGGATCCGGCCTGGTGGAATGCGCCGGGCGGCGCCTCGCCACTGCCAGGCGCCGAGGGCTGGGCGGCGGCGCTGGCTTCGGCGGGCTGGGGCGAGGTCGGCACCCGCCCGCTCGCCGCCGCGCCCTGGCCGACGCTGCTGGTCTCGGCCCGTGCGCCCGCGACCGCGGCGGTGCTGCCGGCGCCCAAGCTCCGCCGCGTGCTGCTGCTGGCGGATGCCGGCTTGGCCCAGCTGCGCGCCGCGCTCGCCGCCGCGCTGCAGGCCCGTGGCGCCACCGTGACCCAGGGCGAGCTGCTGTCCGAAGCCGGCAAGCTGGCCCCGCGCACGCTCGACGGCCAGCTCGTGGTGGCGCTCGCCGCCGGCGGGCCGGCGCCCGAGGCCACCGCCGCGACGCTCGCCGCCCTCGCCCAGGTCGCCGCCGCGGCCGAAGGCAGCGCCGCCGGCTTCCGGCTGGTGACCCAGGGCGGCCAGCAGCCGGAGAAGCCGGGCGCGCCGCAGGCGCATGACCCGGCCGCCGCCGCCTGCTTCGCGCTCGGCCGGGTGCTGGCGAACGAGCACCCCTCGCTGAAACCGCGCCGAATCGACCTCGCGCCCGGCCTCCGGCCGGAAACTGCGGCGCGGCGGCTCGCCCTCTCGCTGCTCGCCGAGGCGAGCCCCGAGGCGGAGATCACCCTGACCGCGGAGGCCGCGCTGGTGCCGCGGCTCAGGCCCGGCCTGCCAGCGCCGGCGCTGCCGCCCGGCCCGCTCGGGTTGACCATCCGCCGGCCCGGCCAGCTCGATACCCTGCGCTGGGCGCCGATCACCCTGCCCACGCCCGGGCCGGGCGAGGTGCTGCTGCGGATCGAGGCGGCCGGGCTCAACTTCCGTGACGTGATGTGGGCGCAGGGGCTGCTGCCGGAGGAGGTTCTGCAGGCGGGCTTCGCCGGCCCCGGCCTCGGCATGGAATGCGCCGGCGTCGTGGAGGCGATCGGGCCCGACGTCGCGCTGCGGCCGGGCGACCGGGTGTTCGGCGTGGCGCCGCGGGCGCTGGCGACCCACGCGGTGACGCGGGCCGAGGCGCTCGCGCCGCTGCCCGACGGGCTCGATGCGGTCGCCGCCGCCTCCGTGCCGGTGGCGTTCCTGACCGCCGTGCATGCGCTGGAGGATCTGGCGCGGCTCGAGGCCGGCGAGCGCGTGCTGGTACATGGCGGCGCCGGCGCGGTGGGGCTGGCCGCGCTGCAAGTCGCGCGCGCCCGCGGCGCCCGGGTGGCGGCCACCGCCGGCACGCCGGCCAAGCGCGCCTTCCTGCGCGCCGCCGGCGCCGAGATCGTGCTCGACAGCCGCGATGCCGGCTTCGCCGATGCGCTGATGGCGGAATGGGGCAAGTCGGGCGAGCCGGGCTGCGTCGACGTGGTGCTGAATTCGCTGGCCGGCGAGGCGATGGAGCGCTCGCTCGGCCTGCTGCGGCCCTTCGGTCGCTTCCTCGAACTGGGCAAGCGCGACTTCGTCGAGAACCGCCGGGTCGGGCTGCGGCCGCTCAGGCGCAACGCGACCTATTTCGCGGTCGATGTCGACGAGCTGCCGCGCGCCCGGCCGGCCGCCGCAGCACGGCTGCTGGCGGGCATCGCCAGCCGGCTCGGGACCGGGATCTTCCGCCCGCTGCCGACCGCCGAACACGCCGCGAGCGGCGCCGAGGCGGCCTTCCGCACGCTGCAGGCCTCCGGCCATATCGGCAAGCTGGTGCTGCGCCCGCCGGTGGTGCGGCCCGGCGTGCAGCCGGCGCCGGCGCTGGCGCGCGCCGGCCGCGGCACGGTGGTGGTGGTCGGCGGCGCCCAGGGCTTCGGCCTCGCCACGGCGAAATGGCTGGCCGAGCAGGGCGTGCATCACCTCGCGCTGGTCTCGCGCCGCGGTGCGGCGACGCCCGGTGCCGCGGCGGCGCTGCGCGATCTCGCCGCGCGCGGCGCCAATGCCACGCTGGTCGCCTGCGACGCCACCGATGCCGCGGCGCTCGAGGAAGCGCTGCGCGGCATCCGCGCCGCCATGCCGCCGATCCGCGGCGTCGTGCAGGCGGCTGCCGTTACCGCCGATGGCGCGGCGGCGATGCTCGAGCCGGCGCGCATCGCCCCCGTGCTGGCGGCCAAGCTGCAGGTCGCCGAGCATCTCGATCGGCTGACCGCGACCGACCCGGTGGCGCTCTTCCTGCTGTTCGGCTCGGCGACGGTGCCGGTCGGCAACCCAGGCCAGGCCGCGTATGTCGCGGCGAATGCGGCGCTCGATGCGCTCGCCCGCCGGCGCCGCGCGCAAGGCCGGCCTGCGGCCTGCATCGCCTGGGGGCCGATCGCCGATGCCGGCATGCTGGCCGGCGCCGATACGACGGCCGAGGTACTGCGGCGCCGGCTGGGTGCGACGCCGATGCTGGCCGAGGCGGCGCTCGCCGCGCTGCCGGCGCTGCTCGAAAGCGGGCTCGCCAATGCCGGGCTCGCGCGCGTCGCCTGGGGCGAGGCGCGGGCCGCGCTCGCCGTGCTGTCGGAGCCGGCCTTTGCCGCGGTCCGCGAGGCCGGTGGCGCGGCCGACGATGTCGGGCTGCGCGAGCGGCTGCTCGCCCTGCCGCCGGCCGAGGCGATGGGCCTGCTGCGCGAGACGCTGGCCGCCGAACTGGGCCGTATCCTGCGGCTGCCGGGCGGCGCGGTGCCGGTCGATGCGCCGCTGGCAGGGCTCGGGCTCGACAGCCTGGGCGGGATGGAGCTGCGCGTCGGGCTCGAGCAGCGGCTGGGGATGCCGGTGCCGCTGACCGCGGTGACCGACACCCTCACGGTCGACAGCCTCGCCCGCAAGCTGGCCGACCAGTTGCAGGGCCAGGGTGCCGGCGGCGAGGTGCCGGCCGATGCCGCGGCGCTGATGGCGGCACATGAGGGTGGCGCGGCGACGCCGGAGGCGGTAGAGCGCGCGGCATGACCTCCGGCTTCGGCCTGTCCGCCGCCGCCCGGGCTTCGCTGCTCCAGCGCCTCTCCCGCGGCAAGGCCGAGGACGGTGCCGGGCCGGCCAGCGCGGGACGCGATCTCGGCACCCTGCCCGGCCTCAGGGACATCGAACTGGTGCGCGATGCCGGCCAGGCGCTCGGGCTCGAGAACCCCTATTTCCGGCCGCATGAAGGCGTCGCCGGCGCGCACAGCACGATCGGCGGGCGCGACTACCTGAACTTCTCCTCCTACAACTACCTCGGGCTGAACGGCGACCCGCGGGTGCAGGCGGCGGCCAAGGCGGCGATCGACCGGCATGGCGTCTCGGCCTCGGCCTCGCGCCTCGCCTCGGGCGAACGACCGGTGCATGCCGCGCTCGAGGCGGCGCTCGCCGCGCATTACGGCGCCGAGGCGTGCCTCTGCTTCGTCAGCGGGCACGCGACCAACGTCACGGTCATCGGCCACCTGTTGGGGGCGCGCGACCTCGTGCTGCACGACCAGCTGATCCACAACAGTGTGGCCGAGGGCGCCCGGCTCTCGGGCGCGCGCCGCGTCGCCTTCGCGCACAACGACTGGGCGGCAGCCGAGCGCGAGCTGGTGGCGCAGCGGCCGCGGCACAACCGTGCGCTGATCGTCGTCGAGGGCCACTACTCGATGGATGGCGACCATCCCGACCTCGCCCGCTTCGTCGATCTGGCGCGCCGGCACGACGCGCTGCTGATGGTCGACGAGGCGCATTCGATGGGCGTGCTGGGCGCGAC
>Ga0114976_10002868_pt1 | contig 10784 bp, 6 predicted proteins | sample S_130805_EF_Meta_FD_87319 | JGI IMG/M metagenome (GOLD analysis project Ga0114976, IMG submission 87319) | Freshwater microbial communities from Lake Simoncouche, Canada to study carbon cycling - S_130805_EF_MetaG | ecosystem: Environmental > Aquatic > Freshwater > Lake | place: Lake...
CTCGAAGCTTTGCAAAGACATCGACGAACGCGTTGGTGCCTTCCTCGACCGCCCGCTCTCCGGCGACTGGCCCTACCTCTGGCTCGACGCCACCTACCTCCGCCAGCGCGAGGGTGGCCGCATCGTCTCGGTCGCCGCCATAATCGCCGTCGCCTGCGATGCCGAGGGGCGACGCGAGATCGTCGGCCTGCACATCGGCCCGTCCGAGGCCGAGACCTTCTGGTCGGGCTTCCTGAGGAGCCTGGTCAAGCGCGGCCTGAAGGGCGTGAAGCTCGTCGTTTCCGACGCCCATGAGGGCCTGAAGGCGGCGATCGCCCGCGTGCTCGGCGCCACCTGGCAGCGCTGCCGCGTGCACTGGATGCGCAACGCGCTCGCCCATGTCGGCCGCGCTCAGCAGTCCATGGCCGCCGCTGCGTTGCGCCGGGCCTTCCTGCAGCCGGACCAGGATGGTGCCCGCCAGACCTGGCGCCACGTCGCCGACCAGCTGCGCGAGCGTTGGCCCATGCTCGGCAAGCTGATGGATGACAGCGAGCACGACGTGCTGGCCTACCTCGCATTCCCGGCCCAGCACCGGACCAAGCTGCACTCGACGAACCCACTGGAGCGGCTGAACAAGGAGGTCAAACGCCGCGCCGATGTGGTCGGCATCTTTCCCTCAGAAGCCTCGATCATCCGCCTGATCGGCGCTGTGCTGCTCGAAGCCAACGACGGTTGGACGCACTGCGTCCAACCAGATGCAGCACCGCTACATGGGCGTCGAGGCCATGGGCGAGATGCTCAACCCCGCCACCACCAACGAAACACTGCAACTTCCACCCAAGGCCGCCTGAACCTTGGCCACCGCAAACCTAACAGCAAATTCCACCACGTTGACGGACGTGACCGACATCCGCGTCGCCCAGCAGCCAGGTAGGTCAGCCGATCAGCGCACCGCGCCGCAAGGCAGCCGTCAGCGCACGCTTACTCCACCTCCGCCGCGACCGCATCTCTGCCGGCGATTTCCACACCGCGAGAGCGCGCGCGATGACGACGGGGGCCGAACGTCGGCAGCGCCGGCGCTGCAGTGTGACCACCGCGTCTCGGCCAACACCAATGGCCATCATCGCCGGCCCAGCGGCTGCAAGTTGACGGTGCTGCTTGACGACGCCGAATAGAGAACGCGATGGGGCACGATCTAATCGGTCAGCGGTACGTCCGCCCGCAGGACCCGTTCAGGGCCCGTGCGGGCGGTGGCATTCGTGTGGAAAAGTCTTGCACGCCATCGCACCCTTCGGTACCGTATAATTTGTACGGACCTGAGAATTCACCTCGTCGAAAGTGGGTTCGATCGGCGCTTGGCCGAAGAAATTCGAGAGCGCGTTCGACGAATGATTATTTCGAGATGGTGGAAAAATGAAGCGAGTTTCCGAGTTCCGCACAATGCAGCACAATCGATACTGGTGGTATAGGCGTAAGGAAACTGATTATCTGCCCGCAGTGTACGCGGCGCTGAGCGACGATGAGTGGGCGATCATGAAGGCGTGGTTTGCCGACACTGAAAAGCGGTTCGAGAACCCCGGCGAGATCTCGATCCCCGGCATCACCATGCTGTCGGCCATGATCGACGGCAACGGGCTGCGCGCGGTGGTCCAGTGCGGCCATTACGTAGGCTACTCGACCATGCTGCTTGGCTTTCTTATGCGCCGGATGGGCAAGACCCAAGCGCTCTTCAGCATCGACATCGACGAGGCGGTCACCGCTTACGCGCAGTCCTGGATCGAGAGGGCGGGGCTTTCCGAGGTGGTCCGGCTCTATGTCGGCAACTCCAGCGACCCGGCCTGCGCGGCGACCGCGAGGGAATGGCTAGGACGCCGCCCCCAGCTTGTCTTCATCGATAGCTCGCACCAGTACGGCCACACCGTCCAGGAGCTCAAACTCTGGAATGCCGAACTCACGCCCGGTGGCTTCCTCTGTCTGCACGATACCAGCGAATATGCTCAGCAATTCGATTCTAGCGGCGAGGGCGGCGTGCTTCGGGCCGCCTCGGAGTGGGGCCAGAACGGCAGCATGATCCTGATGAACCGGGCCGTTGGCAAGCCGTCACTCCCTCACCTTGAAGGCGATCCCGAGCAGCTCACTTACGCCGATGGCTGCGGTTTCGGCATCATCCAAAAGCCGTCGGAATAAATTTTTCCGGCTGGCATTGGTGGACTGATGTGGCTGAAGAAGCGGCAGTACTGGCTCACCCGACCTGAGATATCAGGTGACGCGAGTGCAGACCGGCTTTGCGACCCGGATTATGCGGTTGAGTACCTCGGCGGCCATGGCGATTTCGCCTTGTTGGGCCGATAAGGTGCGGGCGCACAGTTTCGGTCTGCTGATCCCCTTGTATATGTATATCGCGGTCTCCGCGAGACAGGATCTGCTCAGTAGGGGCTGGTCAGGCCCGCGTTGTGCGCGCCGTCATTCTCGCTCCTGTTCCGTCGCCCTTTCGCCGCTGCGAGGCAGGGAAGCCACTCACCAGGCTGTCCGGATTTCCCGGGCCAACTCTCACAGCGGTGGCCGCCCGGGGCGCTCCGCTCCGCCGAGGGCTTCGCTACGCGCCCCTGCCTCCGGATCTCTCACACCACCCCCGGGACACAACCCATTAAGCCTCACGGCGCCCTACGAATAGTTCTAGCTGTAGCGGTCGTCTTGTCGTATCGTCGTCTACAATCTTCTGAGAACGACGGCTGCGTTTGCTTCGAGGAAAGACCATGAAAAGCCTGAAATCACTTACGAATCAGCTCTTTCGCTCATCGGACGCAAGGCAGTGCGAAGCGTCAGCCATCAGAAGGTCCGGACTGTTCGACGAGATCTGGTTCCGCGAACAGCAGCGCGAGGCGACCACGGCTCAAACCGATACGATCGAGTGGTATCTTCAGACCTGCCCAGCAGCACCGCCACACCCATTGTTTGATCCAGGGCATTATACCGAACACGTTCCTTCCTGGCAGCAACACGCGATCAGCCCGCTAGGGCACTACGTGCTGCTTGGAGCGGCTGCGGGCGCCAAACCTCACCCGCTGTTCGACCCGAAATGGTATTCTAAGCAGGTTGTCGGGGTGCCCCAGCACGAACTTTTCGCGCATTATTTGCGCGAGGGCTTCGCCTCTGGACTCTCCCCTCACCCTGCTTTCGACCCCAAATACTACTTGCAGCAAGCGCCTGACCTGCGGTCTGGTCGCGTCAATCCGCTGACGCATTTCGTCCAGCTTGGCTGGCGCCAGGGACTCTCACCTAACCGCTGCTTTGATGCGTCCTGGTATGCCACCCGGTACTCCAGGGTCGTCGCCGAAGGCACTAACCCGCTGATGCATTTTCTCGCAACCGGTGCTGCCGAAGGACTTATGCCCCATCCCGGCATTGACCTCGCGCGATACGCGGCCGAGCGCCCCGACGCGCCCGCGGACCGCGCTGCCGGTTACCTCCACCTACTTCAATGCGGTCTCGATTGGATTTCTGACGACTCGCTTGCTGCCGCCCGCCAGAGCGCAGCGTCGGCAGTGTCCGCTTCATTCGACGCCGGCGATGGACAGAATGTCATCGCCTCAATTCTCGACTTAGACTCATTCCGGCCACTCATAGCCGATCGCGACAGGCCGCCGGTTGCCTTGCCTACCGGTGCTCCATCGGCGCTACTAGCCGCCATCGACGAGGCTAAACATGTTAACTTCGACATCTGGGACACGCTGCTTAGGCGAGATTGCCACCCTAACGAAATAAAGCTGCAGTCGGCGAGGCTGCTTAAGCTAAAGGGCCAGCCATTTCTCCGCGATCAGGGCTCAACCCAGGTCGACTTGCTGCGCCTCCGTCTCGAGGCCGAGATGGCTGTGGCGCGAGCGGACTTTGAGTTTCGCTTTCCGGACGCACTAGATGTCTGGCTCTGGAACGCCCTTGTCCCCAATGTGCCCCCGGAGGCTCTGACACGATTGCGCGAGGCTCTCCTCGACCACGAGTTCCATGCCGAGGCCAGGGCGACACGCCCGGATGGCATGGCCCGGGAGGCTTTGGCGACCACCGCTGGTCGATCAAGCTACGCCTCGGATTTCTACATGCCGGATGGTTTCATCGATCGGCTCCTTGCAGTCCACGGACTGCACGAAGGCTTCATCGGTCGGCACGTCTCGTGTGACACCTTCGAGACCAAGCGAGAAGGCGGCCTTTTTGAGCGTGTGCTGACGACTGCGGGCGTTGCGGCGAGCGAGCTCTTGCACGTGGGAGATAACCTCAAAGCCGATGTCGACAGGCCACGCGCTCGCGGCATCAGGACTGTGCGCTACCGAGTGCCCGTGGAGGAACAGCGCCGCAGCTGGTTCGCTGAGGCGTTCAATGCCCTACGGGAAGGCGATGCGACGCTACACCACCGCCGCATCCTCGGACTACTGGAAGATGTGGCACAAGCGGCGCGCGATCCCCATCTATCAACAGGCGTGCGGCTCGGGTTGTTGCCCTTCGGCCTCTGCCTTGCCGCTGCCGAGAATGCCACCGCCGCTGTAGCCGACCGGCTGTGGTTCTTCACCCGTGAGGGTGCGTTTCTGCAGCGTGTCTATGAAGCTATCCGCTCGGCCGACCCTTATGGGACCGAGTTGCCTCGGAGTGAGCTACTCGAGGTCAGTCGGCTAGCGACGTTTGGGCCCTCGCTCCCGGATCTGACTCCGGAGAGCCTGATGCGGCTCTGGACACTTTACAGCCGACAATCCCCAAGTGCGTTCGGCGCGTCAATTGGGCTAGACCGTGACCTGACGCGGCGCGTCGCCCTACGTCATGGCCTATTACCGGACAACGCACTCGATTATCCTTGGAAGCATGCAAAGTTCCTCGCCATGCTTACCGACAACGAATTCTTGGCAGCGGCCGGACAAAGGCTTGATAAGCAACGAAAATTGTTGCAGAGATATCTTCGAGAGCGTGGTTTTGATCGCGCCGCAGCGCCTCAGTATTGCGTCGATATTGGTTGGCGCGGCACCATCCAGGACAACCTCGCGCTGGTCTCGGGAGCCGCCACCATCGGTTGGTACCTTGGGCTATTCGGCTTCCTAAACTCGCAGCCACCGCGAAGCCAAAAGCACGGCTGGCTAGGCGACGACAACCAGACCGACAAGCCGTTCGAGCTTGGCGAAGTCGCAGGCTTCGAAATGCTTTTCAATGCGCCAGGCGGCTCGGTCCAAGAGTACCGCGAAGTCGCGGGACAGGTAGTCGCGCATCGGGCGCGTGTCGCTGGCGAGGAGGCGGTGATCGAGGGGCCAATCGCGCTGCTGCAGAAGGGCATGCTCGAGGCAGTGGCACCGCTAGCGGAGTATGTCCGACTGCACGGGTTAATGGCTTCCGATCTTCAGCCGCTGGCACGTATCATGGCACGCAGCCTGGCCGAGCGCCCGCCGGTCGAGGTGGCCGACGCCTTCGCCGCGCTCGACCACAACGAGACGTTCGGCACGGGCGGCATCGAACGTGTCGGCCGGCGTGGCCAGCTCCGGTCCGAGATCAGCAACCTCGCCCGGGGTAATCTGCTCGCGTCGGCCAGATCAGCGTTAGGCGGAGCCCGCTGGCCAGCGGCGTCAGTTCGCGCAACCGAAACGCGCGACTGGCTTCGTACCTTGTCGCCCGCTGCCCGCGCCGCTTTGCCAGTTGCAGTTAATCTTGCCGAGGGCCCGGCGATCATTCGGCCCGGTGGTGACAAACTCGCGATCTACGCCCCGCCGCCACTCCGCGCTTCAGGCGGTCATCGAACGATCTATAATATTGCCGCCCGCCTGCAGCGTTTGGGTTGGAAGCTGGAGATATTTCTTGAAGGTGTTGGTGAAGGTGCCGAGGCCGCTGAAGAGTATCTGGAAAGTACGCCAGCGGTTATACATACAAATTGGCACTCACACATTCCTAGTGATACGGCCTTAGCCACTATCGCACACTCGGCACGATTCGTCGCAGAACTAACAGAACCACATCATCGTGCCTATCTCGTCCAAGATTTCGAGGCATTGTTCGATCCGATGAGTGACGCCTATCTTTGGAAGGAGGCGAGTTATACATATGGCCTAAGGCACATTACTATCGGAAATTGGCTCACTCATGTGCTGCAGCGCCAGTATGCTGCAGACGCGGTGCCGACCGGCCTAGGAGTTGACACCAAGCGTTACCGACAGCAGCCAGAAGTCCCGCGTGAGTTTGCCGTGTGCTTCTTGTATCAGCCCGAAAAGCTTCGCCGGGCGTCGCAGCACGGTCTGCACACGCTCAGGCTTCTCAAACGCGCAATCCCAGAGATTAAGATCTTCGTTTACGGGAACTCGACCCCGGCCACCCTCGACTTCCCCGTGGTCGATCTTGGACTCGTTCACGATCTCGATCAGCTAGCGCGACTTTACGCAAGATGCCGCGTCGGCCTCTGCGTCAGCGCCTCGAACCCTTCCCGGATACCGTTTGAGATGATGGCGGCCGGTTGTGTGCCAGTCGATCTCTACAGGTACAATAATCTGCTCGATTATCGTACCGGGACAGCCCGTCTTGCTAATCCCGGAGAGTACTCACTAGCAGCAGCAATAATAGCATTACTCAAAGACGACACTGATTGGCGTCGGCGTTCGTTTGCTTGCGCCCAGGATGCTGGCGAGCGGACCTTGGAGTGGGAAATGGAGGCGGCGGCGAACCACATGGTTGATCTGCTACGCGGCACATCGGCTCAACAACCCTGGCGTTTCCAGGAATGGTACGGCGAACAGCCCGTCATTGCTCCCGAGGAAGACCGGCCGGGCGTGCGCGCTTTTCTTAAGGCGCAGTTCGCTCAGATTGCAGACGTCGTCGAGACGACGGCTGTTCCCCGAGTTGCCCTCCGTCACGTTGCATGAGAGAGCCGGACGATATGGCGATCAAGGCTGACGAACGAGCAAGTCCGCCCTCACTCGGGCGGCGCGTCCCTTGGATATGGAGTGCAAACAAGCAGCCGGTCCATCTACAAAAACCCGATCCGATACAAGCCGCAAGGGATGCCGACCGCGCCCGGGACGTGGGCCAATGCGCAAACGCTGCCAAGCTCTACCGCCAGGCTATCGATGCCGGGCATACCGACCCCGCGATCGGCATCCAACTCGGAAACATGCTTAAGGAGTCCGGGGCCCTACTCGAGGCAGAGGCAGCGTATCGGGCAGCGCTTTCAGCTTCGCCAGAGTCAGCCGACGGATGGCTACAACTAGGGCATGTCCTGAAGCTACTCGGGCGCAAGGACGCTGCTGCCGATGCCTATCAGGCATCCCTTAGGCTCGGCATGGTCGGGAACGACGCCGTTCGCGAGCTAGTTGCTCTGGGGGCGGGCTGGCGCGTCACCGAAACCAGCCCGGACGCCAGAACTCTGCTGCACGACACGATCGCGGCGGTCCGTGACCTACGGCATAGCCTCAAGGTCCTGGAAGAGCGGATTCCGCTAATTGAGAGTCTCTCGGCCTTGCCGGCTGCACGGCCCGAATTTTTCCTCTCCAGACACCGCATCGGAATGCCCATTGAGCCGCACCGGGCGCGTATGGATGTGCTACTGGCGGCAGGGGATGTCCTGCCCGCCCGCCGGGTAAAGGCATTGATCGCGCTGGGGACCGCGTTGCGGGTTGCTGGCGCTGAACATGCCCGGGTGTTGCTTCCAGAAGCATCCCGCGGTTGGTCGGATTTGGCAGAACGATACCTGCCGAGCCAGATCCTCAGCGGCACCTCCGCGTCCAGAAATGACGGTCCAGATGACGATTGGGTGCTCGTCATCGATGGCGCCGCTAATCTCGATCCGGCTGCGCTGGCTTGGTTCGGTTCTGTGGCGGCCAGAGCCGAGCCAGAGGTAGAGGGACTGGTTGGAGATGAGGTGACGGGAAGCGCCACTAACGTTCCGCATCTCGTGCTTTTGCCTGGCTGGGACCCAGTAGGCATGGCATCCAGCGGGCATGTGCCCGCTGTCATGGCGGTGCGACGCCATGTCCTGAGGAACGTAAGTGAAACTATTATGCCTGCACTTCTGGCAGCCGCGGTCCAGCGCCGAGTGCTGCACTTGCCACGTCTGCTCAGCGAGCGGGATTTACCACTCTCGCTTCCGGCATCCTCTGGACTCGCTGGAAACGCCCTTGGACCGCTCTCGATCCGACCGCTTTCGATCCGCCTGATTGTTACAACCCGTGAGGGAGGAACATTGCTGGATAGGTGCATGGCAGCAGCTGTGGGACGCGCTGCCGCGCCGGAGCGTCTGCGCTGGACGGTAGTAGATAATCGACCCGCCGGTACTGTGGGGCAAGTGATCCCGTACCTGGACGCTACGACGACTACCATTCTGCGTCGGCCGGAGAGCTTTAACTGGGCGGCATTCAACAATGCCGCCGCAGAGACCGCTCGTGAGGAGGTCTTGGTTTTCATCAACGATGATGTAGAGCTCCTGACTCCACATTGGGATCTGGCTCTCGCATCGGCCTTCGCCGACCCTCGGGTTGGCGCAGCTGGAGCCCGTCTGCTTTACCCGGACGGTCGAGTGCAGCACGCTGGTGTTGTGCTCGGCATGAACAGTCGTGGTGAGCATGAAGGCCGGGGTGCCGATCGTAGCGATCCGGGACCAATGGGGCGTTGGCGGGTACGGCGTCGTGCAGCAGCAGTGACGGGGGCGTTTCTAGCGTGCCGCAGCACCACATTTCGGAAGCTGCGCGGGTTTGACGAGGTAGAGTTGCCAATATGGTACAATGACATCGACTTCTGCTTGAGGCTAGGGGCGGCCGGTACTGAACTGTTGTTCCTTGGAGACGTCGAGGCCTTGCACCATGAATCCTTCAGTTTGAGACAGGCGTTTGAGCCAGCCTGGCGCGACGCTCAGTTCGCGGCGGCACTCGCCACGGTTCGGCGTCGGTGGTGTGTGGCTTTCGAGGAAGATCCGACATACAACCCGCATTTTGCGAGAGTTGGTGTGCCTTTCGAATCCCTCACCGAGCCTAGTGGCGCTGCGATTGACCGTTGGATCGCAAGGCAGGGGCGCCGGTGAACTGAACCGCCGCGGGTTTGCCGGCAACTGTAATCAAGTTGCGGCATCGAGACGGTAGTCTGTGCCGCTGGCGACCATGGCATTGAGGGTGACAAGGAGCTTGCGGGCGGTAGCAGTCAGGGTGGCTTTGACCGACTTGCCGGCCGCCTGCAGGCGTGCGCGGAACTCGCGGAAGATGGCGGAGCGCCGGGACGCCCGAAGGGCTGCGAGGTAGAGCACCGTGCGCACGACGGCTCGGCCACCGGCAATGGCACGTGGTCCGGATTTCTTGCCGCTGTCGCGCGCGACCGGCGCCAATCCAGCGAGGATCGTGTCCCGGCGCGTGGTGTAGCAGCGGTGATCCCCGGCGGGTCCGGGTTGGTCAGGCGGCCACGGCGGGCAGCTTGACGTTGGGAGCGTCGCTGAAGGCGGCGAGGCCTTCAAGGGTCATGTAGCGTCGGCCGACGGCCCACTCGTCGTTCTGCTCGAGCATGAGCGCGCCAACCAGCCTGACGATCGCGGCGGTGTTGGGAAAGATGCCGACGACATCGGTCCGGCGCTTGATCTCGCCATTGAGGCGCTCGAGCGGATTCGTGCTGGCGATCTGGGGCCAGTGCTCGCGCGGGAAGTCGGTGTAGGCGAGGACGTCATCGCGCGCCTCGTCCATCAGCGCGGCCAGCTTGGGCGTTCGCTCGCGCAGCGCATCGGCGACGGTGTTCCATTGGGCGCGGGCGTCGGCGGCGGTCTCCTGGGCGAAGATGGTCTTCAGCATGGCGACGACGGCGGGCCGCTGCTTGACCGGCACATGGGCCAGCGCGTTGCGCAGCCAATGCACGCGGCAGCGTTGCAGGCTGGCGTGGAAGACCTTGGAGGCGGCGGCACGCAATCCCTTGTGGTCGTCGGCGATGACCAGCCGTACGCCGCGCAGGCCGCGGTCGGCGAGTGAGCGCAGGAAGCTCTTCCAGAAGACCTCCGCCTCGGAGGCGCCGGTGGCGACGCCGAGCACCTCGCGCCGACCATCGGTGTTGACGCCGACGGCGAGTATCGTCGCGGTCGAGACAATGCGGCCGCCCTCGCGCGCCTTTACGTAGGTCGCGTCGATCCAAAGGTACGGCCACTCGCCCTCGATCGGGCGGTTGAGGAAGGCCCCCACTCGGCCGTCGATCTCCTCGACCAGGCGGCTGACCTCGCTCTTGGAGACGCCGGAGCCGCCCAGCGCCTTGACCAGGTCATCGACGGCACGCGTCGAGACGCCGTGGACATAGGCCTCCTGGATCACCGCGGTCAGTGCCTTCTCCGCGGTCCGCCGCGGCTCCAGAAAGGAAGGGAAGTAGCTGCCACGGCGCAGCCTGGGGATCTCGAGGTCGATCCGGCCCACACGGGTTTCCCAGGCCCTTGTGCGGTAGCCGTTGCGCTGCACCAGTCGGGCGGGATCGCGCTCGCCGTGCCCGGCGCCGGTGCGGCACTGAACCTCGGCTTCCATCAATCGGTCGGCGGCAAAGCCGAGCAGCTCGCGCACCAGGTCAGCGTCGGCGCGCTTCTCGATCAGCTCCAGCAGCGCCATCCTGTCGTCGGTCATCGTCATCTCCAGGCTTGGGGTTCGGTGTCGCAACCAGAACCTAGCCAGGGATCGACGATGGCCGCCCCAACGGGCTGCCATGCCGTGGATAAGTGGCCTGTGTCAATCGGCCCGCAACCGGGACCCCGGATCGGCGTCGAATAGGGACCCTACCTTGGTGATGTGACGCGCGTCGCGGTCGGTCGCCCTGGAGCCGTAGGCGGAGGGGCGGCCGAC
>Ga0114976_10002872_pt1 | contig 10779 bp, 2 predicted proteins | sample S_130805_EF_Meta_FD_87319 | JGI IMG/M metagenome (GOLD analysis project Ga0114976, IMG submission 87319) | Freshwater microbial communities from Lake Simoncouche, Canada to study carbon cycling - S_130805_EF_MetaG | ecosystem: Environmental > Aquatic > Freshwater > Lake | place: Lake...
CGGCCTGTCTCGTCGGTCTTGCGGCTTGTCTCCTCGGCCTCGGAGCCTGCGACGCGGCCGACGAGCCGCTGCCGGAGCGGGTCTATCATGCGGCCCGCCCCGGGTCGCTGGCGGAGGCACAGCGGCGGCTGGCCGCCGGCGATGCCAAGCTCCGCGGCGTGCTCGACACGCTCGTCCGCGAGGCCGACAAGCTGCTCGCGGTGCGGCCGCCGAGCGTGACCCAGAAGCGACGTCCGGCGCCTGGCGGCGATCCGCACGACTACTGCAGCCTCGCGCCCTACTACTGGCCCGATGCCTCGACGCCGGACGGGCTTCCCTACGTCCGCCGCGACGGGCGGCGGAATCCCGAGGCGGACGACGAGCGGTTCACCGACCGCGACCGCGCGGGCCGGCTCGGCTCCGCCGTGGAGACGCTCGGCCTCGCCTGGCGGTTCACCGGCCGGAAGCGGTATGCCGAGCACGCTGCCGCGTTCGTCCGCACCTGGTTCATCGACGAGGCGTCGCGAATGAACCCCCATCTTCGCTATGCGCAGGCCGTGCGCGGCACCAACGAGGGCCGCGGCGCCGGCATCATCGAGGGTCGCGATCTTGTCGCGGCGATCGACGCGGTGGCGCTGATCGACGATGCGGGCGTGCTCTCGACCGCCGACCGCGCCGCGATCGACGCCTGGGCGGGCGGCTACCTCGACTGGCTGCTGGAGAGCGACCCCGGCCACCGCGAGCGGGCCGCCGCCAACAATCATGGCAGCTTCTTCGACGCCCAGGTGGTGCAGCTGGCCCTCGTGACCGGCCGCCGCGGCCTCGCCGTCGGCGTGCTCGAGGAGGCAGGGCCGCGGCGGATCGCCGTGCAGATCGAGCCCGATGGCAGCCAGCCGCACGAACTGGTGCGGACGAAGTCGCTGGGCTACTCTGCCTTCAACCTCGAGGCGCTCTGCCACCTCGCCACGCTCGCGGAGCACGTGGATGTCGATCTCTGGCGGCACGAGACCCGCGACGGCCGCTCGATCCGCCGGGCCATCGACTTCCTCGTGCCCTACGTGCCGGCGCCCGAGCGCTGGCCGCACCAGCAGATCAGCCGGTTGGCGCCGGACGACTTCGCCACCATCCTCTGGCGGGCGGGCATCGTCTACCGCGACCCGACGTACGCGGCGCTGGTCGACGGATTCTCGAGCGACCGCGACGGCTGGATCCGGCTGACGTTCGTCGAAGACTGACCACGACTCGGGCAGGGAGCGACACGCATGATCTCGATCGATCGCCGCGGCGGATGGCTGCTGGCTCTGGTCCTCGCGACGGCGGGGCCGCTCTGGCCCTGGCCAGGCGCTGCGGCCGAGCCCGACCAGCGGCTGGCGGACGGCTGGGAGCACTACCGCGGCACGCTCGGCAGCGTGTGGGAGGTCTGGCGCGGGGAGAAGGCGAGCGACAACGTCGCCTGGACCAAGGTCACGCTGCCGCACTGCTTCAACGCCCGCGACGCCGTCGATCCCGACGAGCGGTATTACCAGGGCCCCGGCTGGTACCGCACGCGGCTGGAAGCGAAGAACCCGTTCCGGCGCGGCCGCACGCTCCTCCACTTCGACGGGGCCGGCCAGGCGACCGCGGTGTTCGTGAACCGCGCCGAGGTCGGCGGGCACCTCGGCGGCTACGACGAGTGGACGCTCGACATCACCGACGCCGCCGCGGCCGCGCTGGCCGACGAGTCGTGCCAGGGAAAGGTGCCGCTGGCGATCCGCTGCGACAACTCGCGGGACGCCGAGTCGATCCCCTCCGACCTGAGCGACTTCAACCGCTACGGGGGCCTCTACCGCCACGTCCATCTCCTGCACGTCCCGGCGGTGTCGCTGGAGCGGGTGCACGTGCTGCCGGTCCTCGCCGACGGCCGGGGGAGCGTCACGATCCGCGGCCGGCTCCGCAATCCGGAGAAGCTCACCGACCAGCTCGCGCTCGTGATCGAGGTCCGCGATCCGGCCGGCGCGGTGGTCCACCGCCGCGAACTGAAAACTGCCCCGTGGCCAGGCGACAAGGAGCTCGACTCGTTCACGATCCCCGCAGCGGCCACCTGGTCGCCGGCGGCGCCCCGCCTCTATGCCTGCTCCGTGACGCTCGCCTCACCACACGGCGAGCACCGCGTGGACGAGCGGTTCGGCCTGCGGAGCGTGGAGTGGGTGCCCCACGGGCCCTTCAAGCTCAATGGCGAGCGGCTCCTCCTCCGCGGCACGCACTACCACGAGGATCACGCGGGCGTGGCCGCGGCCGTGCCCGACGACGTCGTCCGCCGCACGATGACCCAGATCAAGGACATGGGGGCCAACTTCGTCCGCCTCGGCCACTACCAGCAGGCGCCGCTCGTCCTCGACCTCTGCGACGAGCTCGGCCTGCTCGTCTGGGAGGAGATTCCCTGGTGCCGTGGCGGCCTCGGCGGCGACCGCTACCGGGAGCAGTGCCGCGGCATGCTCCGGGCCATGATCGACCAGCATCGCAACCACCCCGCCGTGATCCTCTGGGGACTCGGCAACGAGAACGACTGGCCGGGCGACTTCCCCGAGTTCGACAAGGAGGCGATCCGGTCGTTCATGGCCGAGCTCAACGGCCTCGCCCACGAGCTCGATCCGGCGCGGAAGACGGCGATCCGCCGCTGCGACTTCTGCAAGGATGTCGTCGATGTCTACGCGCCGAGCATCTGGGCCGGCTGGTACTCCGGCCGCTACCGCGAGTATCGCCAGGCCGCCGAGAAGGCGATCGCCGACACGCCCCACTTCTTCCATGCCGAGTGGGGGGGCGACAGCCACGCCGGCCGCTTCTCCGAGAATCCCGAGCGGATCCTGGAGCAGGTGGCGGAAGGGCAGGGGACGGCGGAGGTGGGCAAGGCCTACAAGTCGTCGGGCGGCAAGGTGCGGATGTCGAAGGACGGCGACTGGTCGGAGAGCTACATGGTGAACCTCTTCGACTGGCACCTCCACGAGCAGGAACGGATGCCGGATCTCACCGGCGCCGCCGCCTGGATCTTCAAGGACTTTTCCACGCCGCTCCGGCCCGAAAACCCGGTGCCGCGGGTCAACCAGAAGGGCGTCGTCACCCGCGACGGCACGCCGAAGGAGAGCTACTACGTCTTTCAGAGCTACTGGGCGGAGAAGCCGATGGTGCACGTGCTCGGCCACGGCTGGCGCGACCGCTGGGGCGAGCCGGGCGAGGCCAAGGAAATCCGCGTCTACTCCAACTGCCCGCGGGTCGAGCTGTTCGTCAACGGCACGTCAGCCGGCACGAAGCAGCGCGACATCGCCGACTATCCGGCGGCCGGCCTGCGCTGGAGCGTGCCGCTCGCCACCGGGAGAAACGTCGTCCGCGCCGTGGCCCGCACGCCTGCGGGCGACCTCACCGACGAGATCGCCCTCGACTACCACACGGCGCCGTGGGGCAAGGCGGTGAAGCTCACGCTCGGAGAGACGTCGCGGGACGACGGGGGCGTGTGGCTGGAGGCCCGCGCCTTCGACAAGGACGGCGGCCCGTGCCTCGACGCGGCCAACGCGGTGCGGTTCGACCTCGCCGGCGAGGGTGAACTCGTGGACAACCTCGGCACCCCCGACGGGGCGCGGGTGGTGCAGCTGGCCAACGGCCGGGCGCGGATCCGCGCCAAACTCACGGGCCGCAAGGCGGTGGCGGCGGTGACCTCGCCGGGCCTGCGGTCGGCCTTCGTGACGCTCGACGCCGAGCCGGCCAACGACAAGGCCGCCGCGGCCAAGGCGTCGCCGGTCGCCTCCTCATGGGCCTCACCTTCCGTGGCGATCGACGTCGCCGGCCTCGACCGCGAGCGGATCCTCGCGGCCGCCGACGCCGCCCTCGCGCTGCCGCCACTCACGATCACGGCCCACCGCGCCCCGCACGCCGAGGGCTCCCCGCACGACTTCCATTCCAACGGCGACTACTGGTGGCCCGATCCTGCGAAGCCCGACGGCCTGCCCTACGTCCGTCGCGACGGCGAGACCAATCCCGACAACTTCGTCGCCCATCGGCAGGCCGTAAACACGCTCCGCGATCGCGTCGCCGCCCTCGCGGCGGCCCGCCTCGTGACCGGCGACGCTCGCTACGCCGCCAAGGCCGACGAGCTCCTGCGGGTGTTCTTCCTCGATCCGGCCACGCGGATGAACCCGAATCTTGCCCACGCCCAGGCGGTGCCCGGCGTCTCGCCGGGACGGCCGGCGGGCATCATCGACGGGCTTCATCTCGCCGAGGTCGCCAGGGCCGTCAAGGTGCTGGACCGCGAGCAGGCCCTGCCCGCGGAGACGGTCGCGGGCCTGAAACGCTGGTTCGCCGACCTCTGCACCTGGATGACGACGAGCGAGAACGGCCGCGCGGAGGCCGCCGCGAAAAACAACCACGCCGTGGCCTATGTCGTGCAGCTCGCGGCCTTCGCCGACCTCACGGACAACGAGGCGATCCTGGCCGAGTGCCGCCGGCAGTTCCGCGAGGTGTTCGTGCCGAACCAGATGGCGGCCGACGGCTCGTTTCCGGCGGAGCTCGGCCGGACCAAGCCCTACGGCTACTCGATCTTCCAGCTCGACCAGATGGCGACGCTCTGCCAGATCCTCTCGGCCCGGGGCGACGACCTCTGGCAGTTCGCGCTCCCGGATGGCCGCGGCATGCGGGCGGCGGTGGCCTGGCTGCATCCCTACCTCGCGGACAAGGCGAGCTGGCCGAAGCCGCCCGACGTCGAGCACTGGGACGGCTGGCCGGTGCGGCAGCCGCACCTCCTGTTCGCCGGGCTCGCCTTCCGGGAGCCCGCCTACCTCGATCTCTGGAAGCGGCTCCCGGCCGATCCGGCCGATGCCGAGGTGCGCCGCAACGTGCCGATCACGCAGCCGCTGCTGTGGCTCCGATGACGCCGCGGACGGGGACCAGCACCTGCAGGAGCGGAGGCGGATGGGCGATGACCTGACGGAGACGGGCAGTCCTGGAATCCGCTGTGGTCGCCGTCGTCGGGCGGGGGCCGCCGCCGCGACTGACCACGCTCCCCTCAAGGAGGCATGTCGGGCACCGACGCCGCGATGGTCGGCGATGGCAGACCCTCGTCACGCTTCGCGATCTTCTTGAGAATCTCCAGATCGCAGTTTTCCGAGATGAATCGGACCGCGTTGTCGCCGAAGGCGAACTGCGCCCCGCCCGCGTGGTAGCTCGCATAGCCTTTGCCCGTGTTGCTCGATGTGAGCGGGTCCGCGGGCGGGATGTTGAACATGTTGATGAAGAACGCCATCCGTCCGTAGATGCGGCCGGCCCCCTTCGGACCCGTGCCGCCGTTGGCTCGGCCATTGCCCGCCCAGACGGCGGCGTAGGTGCCGAGGCCGGCCTTCACGGCCTCGTAGTCCACGGCACCGCAACGCTCCCCGAGAAGGATCGTCTTCGACATTCCGTCCCGGATGTCCTTGATCCGCAGGCCGGTCGACGTGGTAAAGCCGTAGAACGCCCCATCCGCCGGATCGTTCCCGGTGTTGACGCACTGCGACTCGTCAAGATTGCTCCAATCGCAGTCGTTGTACGGAGGATTGCTCCCCGCCGACGCGATGTAGTTCGAGGTGCTCAGCCCCGGATCGCTCCCGGTCTGACAGGCCAGCACCGACTGCCCCGTGCTCACGCCACCGAAGTCGATGAGGATGTTCTGGTCGGACGTGATATCCGACGGGCAGCGGTAGGTGTCGATGCGAGCCATCAAGGCCTGTCCCACGGGCTGCGTGCGCCCCGTCGAGGTCTTCAGCATGTTGCAGGCGACCGTCAGCGACGTCTTGTTCGGGTTGAGGGCATCGAAGGTCTGGGCCTGCTCCATGAAGGGGAGCACGGACACGCCCCAGCCCCAGGCAGGCTGCGTGGTGGCGACGAACACGTGTCCCGCGGGCAGTCGCTTTCTCGCGCTTTCGAACCCCGCCATCGCCAGGCCGACCTGCCGGAGTTTGCTGGAGCACGCCGCGCGTCGGGCTGCCTCTCGGGCCGTCTGCACCGCCGGCAGCAACAGGCCGATCAGCGTCGCGATGATCGCGATCACCACGAGAAGTTCGACGAGGGTGAAGCCCCTGGGATTGCGGCCCTGCGGCATCGCGGCGTGAAGCGCCGCGCTCCCTCGCATAGGACTCGGGCGACGAAGGTTCACGTCGAGCGTCTCCTGGCTTGATTCCCACTCCCCGGCGAAAAAAGTGTAGCGTGACACCGAATGCCGGCCTAGTTCGCGACCTCCCTGCCGCAGCCGCACCAGGCCGCCGGCGCGGGCAGACGAACTTCGGCGGTGATCCACTTGCATGGGCGGGTGGCGGGCCGTTAGGCTTTCGCCGCCATGGTGGGGAATCGTTTTCTCGGGGGAGGTCGTCGAATGCATTCGCATCGGTTTCACGCGTGTTGTGTCGTCGCCGCTGCTCTCGTCACCTCGGCGCTGGCCCAGGGGGTCACGGCGACCGACTTCTACTGGGATCGCAACGGCACCACGATCTATGGCGACGCCGGCGGAAGCTGGCAGAGCACGACGGGATCGACCAACAACCCCAACTTCTCGACGTCGTCGTCTGGAACCCTCACCACCGCGATCTGGACGACCGCCTACGGATCGAGGTCGGTGCGGTTCGGCTTCGGCACGGCCCCTGCCAACACGGGCGCGGCGGGCATCGTGTCGATCGGCAACAGCGTGAATCCCGCAACCGGGAACGTCGCCGTGGGCACGATCCTCTTCCAGGCCAGCGGCACAGGCGGCTACACCTTCCGCGCCCCGACCGGGAATCCTGGCTCCACGCTCACGCTCAACACCGGCGGTGCCGACGTGCCCGCCGGCTACGGGATCATCATCAACGCGGATGTCACCGGCACGACGTCGTTCACGCCGACGAGCGCCTCGTCGGCACTGAAGATGACGCTCGGAACGAGCCAGAAGTGGCAGAACAACAGCACCGTTTTTCCGCTCGTCGTCACCGCCGCGGTGTCCGGCAGCGCGGCCCTGACCACCGAGGGCCCCGGCCTGATCGTGCTCGGCACGGCCAACGCCTTCACCGGCGGAGTCACGGTCTCTTCGGGCACGCTTCAGCTCACGCACGGCTCCGCCCTCTCGACAGGCTCGACGAGCGTGTCTGCGGCGGGCACCCTGGATCTCCGGGCCGCCGTCGAAAAGAACATCGCGGGCAGCGGCGCCGTGACGATCGGCCCCGGCGGTAGCCTCACCTCCGCCACGCTTCCGACCGGCGCTCTGGCCGTGGCCGGCGATGCCGTGTCGAGCGGCAGCTTCAGCACCCTCACCACGACCCCGTTTTCCGTTTCCGGCGTGACGCTCGGCGGCTTCACGACCCTGTCGCTCCCCGTGTCGAGCGGCCTGCTCGCCAGCGGCTCGGTCGGCATCGCCGGCACGAGCAACCAGGTGCTTCTCTCGGGCGTGGCCTCGCCGGGCACCACCTACACGATCCTCCAGGGCAGCAGCCTGGTGAACGCAGGCGACATCACGCTCGGCGGTGCCGCGGTGGGCAACCAAACGCTCACGCTCGGCAGCACGGGCACGATCGGCCGCACGCAGTACACCTTCCAGAGCACGCCTACCGCGCTCCAACTCGCCGTCACCGGCACGCAGCTGACGCTCACGTGGACCGGGGCCGTGGACAATGCCTGGAACGAATCGACCGCCAACTGGACGGCTGGATCGGGCGCGACCAACTTCTACGCGGGCGACAACGCCGTGATCAACTCGGCGGCTGCGATCACCGTGCGGCCGGAGGGCGTGGTGGCCGACGGATTCACGGTCAGTAACGCCGCGGGCGCCGTGACCCTTGCCGGCGGCACGATCACAGCGACGACCTTCAACAAGACGGGAGCCGGCGCGCTCAACGTCGATACGACGATCACGGCCGTCAACGCGACGGTCACCTCGGGCTCCATCGCCGTCGGCGGCGGCGGCACGCTCACGGTCTCCGGAACGCTGGCCAACAACGCCCGCATCGCCTACACGGGCTTCGCCAACCAGTCGATCGGCGCCACGCTCTCGGGCACGGGCAGGCTCGCTGCGCTTGGCAGCGGCAGCGTGGCCCTGACCGCCGTCAGTCCGGCCTTCACCGGCACCCTCGAGACCGCGGCCGGCAGCACGCTGGCGATCGCCAGCAACGGGGCCCTCGGCCCGGCGGGCGTGTTTTCCAGCGCGATCGTCAACGAGGGAGCGCTGGTGTTTTCGAGCGCCGCGGCCCAGACGCTGGCGGGCACGATTTCCGGAGCCGGTTCGGTCACGAAGTCCGGGATCACGACCAACACCCTGATCCTCTCGGGCAACAACACCTACACGGGCGAGACCACCGTCGCGGCAGGCACCGTGAGGGTGGGCAGCGCCACGGCCCTCGGATCGGGCGACGGCGGAACCACGGTTCAGAGCGGCGCCGTGCTCGATCTCAACGGCCAGGCGGTCGCGGCGGAGCCGCTCTCGCTGTTCGGCACCGGCATCTCGTCGGGCGGAGCCCTCGTCAACACCAACACCACGAGTCCGGCGTCGTGGGGCGGCTCCGTGGTCGTCAACTCGGCACAGACGGGCATCGGCGGCGCCGGCAACACGACGATCTCGGGAAACATCGCCGGCAGCGGCGGCTTCTACAAGTACGGGGAAGGGCAGGTGACGCTGTCCGGGGCCAACTCCTTCTCCGGCACGCTCTATATCACGAGCGGAACCGTCCGGGTGATGAACCAGGCGGCCCTGCCCAACGTGGACCTGCAGTGGTTCCAGAGCAACAGTTCCGCCGGCCTCGACCTCGTCGCCCCCGGCGACTACCCGATGGCGAGCATCAACTCGTTCGGCTCCATGCTCCGCGTGGGCACCACGGGCACCGGCAGCGTGTCGCTCACGATCGCCGGCGGGTCGGCGCTGACGGGCAACGCCGACAAGAAGATGCAGGTCAACCAGCGGGCCACGGTCGTGCTCAACGGCGACGTCACCGCCGGCGGCTCGACCGTGAATCGCAGCATCATCTTCTATCCGGGTGGCGACGTGCAGATCAACGGCGTGGTCTCGGGGGGGGGCACGGGAGCGGCTGACAACTTCGGCGTCATCGTCACCTCCAACACGACCGGCCAGAACGGCGGCACGGTGTCGCTCAACAATGCGAACTACTACACCGGGCTCACGAGCGTGAACGCCGGCACCCTCAAGCTCGGCAACGCGCTCGCGCTCGGCGACACTTTCAAGGGTGTGTCGATCGGTGCCGTGGCCGTGACCGACACTTCCACGGGCATCACCACGCAGTGGAGCCAGGGTACGGTCGACGTCAACGGCTACTCGATCAACGACGAGGCGCTGACGATGAACGGCACGGCGGGCCGGGTGTCGCTGATCAACTCCAATGCGTCCAGCCCCGCCACCTGGGGCGGCACGGCGAACAGCGTGACCCTCAGCGGCACCGCGGCGCTGGGAGGCGCGGGCAACCTCACGATGGATCGGCCGGTCTCCGGCTCGGGCCTCCTTGCCAAGACCGGCGGCGGCACGCTCACGCTCACCGCAAGCAACGGCTACGCCGGACGCGTGGCGGTCGAGCAGGGCAGGCTCGTCCTCGGACCGGCGGCGTCGATCGCGGCGGCCACCTCGGTGACCGTGTCGGCGGCCGCCACCCTCGACGTGTCCGCGCTCGGCAGTTACACGGTGCCGTCCACGCAGACCATCGGCGGATCGGGCACGGTCGCGGGAGCGATGATCGTGGCCTCCGGGGCCACGCTCTCGCCGGGGGCGAGCCCCGGCACCCTCACGGTGACCGGCGGCCTCACGTTCGGCTCCGGGGGGAACTACAACTGGCAGATGCTGTCGGCAACCGGCACCGCAGGAGCGACGTCGGCCTGGGATCTCGTCACCGCCAGCGGCACGCTGACCATCGCATCGACCTCCGCGGATCCCTTCAAGATCAATCTCTGGACGCTCTCCGGCATCGCGCCCGACGTGAGCGGCTCGGCGGCCAACTTCAACGCGTCGAGCAACTCCACCTGGAAGATCGCGAGCGCTGCTGGCGGCATCGCGGGCTTCGCCGCCAACAAGTTCCTGATCACCACGTCGGCCACCAACGGCACGGGCGGCTTCGCCAACGCCTTCGGCACCGGGACGTTCTCCATCGCCCAGAGCGGCAACGATCTGAATCTGGTGTTCACCGCGGGCACGCCCCCCGTGATCACGATCAACGTCGCCACCGGCACGCAGACGCAGAGCCAGGCAGGCTACCCGACGCTTTCGGGCTCGGTGCCGGTGGTGAAGACCGGCGCGGGCACGCTGGTGCTGAACGCGGCCAACACGCTGACCGGTTCGACGACGGTGCAGGGGGGCCGGCTCCAACTGGCCGACGGGGCGGCGCTCGCCTCCAGCCGGATCGTGCCGCTCGCCGGAGGCACCGTCACCCTGTCGCCCGCTCTCCAAGCGACGGTCGGCGGCCTCGCGGCGGGCTCCGGCGGTCTCACCGACGTGGGCAGCGGCATGGTGACGGTGGCGGCGGGCCTCTCGGCCACCGACATGGTGGCCGCGATCGTCACGGGCCTCGGCGATGGCAGCTGGAACGGCACGAGCGGCATCACCTCGAGCGTGGCGGCCGCAAGCGGCGGCGATCGCACGGTGGGCTGGCTCGACAACGGCGACGGCTCGGTGACCTTCGCTTTTGCCGCCGCCGGCGACACGAACCTCGACTGGCAGGTGGACATCATCGACGCCGCCAACTTCCTCGCCGGCGGCAAGTTCGACAGCGGCAGCCCGGCCTCGTGGAACGAGGGCGACTTCACCTACGACGGCGTGGTGGACATCCTCGATGCCGC
>Ga0114976_10002873_pt1 | contig 10773 bp, 9 predicted proteins | sample S_130805_EF_Meta_FD_87319 | JGI IMG/M metagenome (GOLD analysis project Ga0114976, IMG submission 87319) | Freshwater microbial communities from Lake Simoncouche, Canada to study carbon cycling - S_130805_EF_MetaG | ecosystem: Environmental > Aquatic > Freshwater > Lake | place: Lake...
CAACGGCACCGTGCCAATGGGCGCGGTAATCGTGCGCCGCGACATTTACGAAACCGTGGTCAACAATGCGCCGGCAGGGATGGTCGAACTGTTCCACGGCTACACCTATTCCGGTCACCCGCTGGCGACGGCTGCAGCTTTGGCAAGTCTCGATACCTTCGAAGAGGAAGGTCTGTATCAGCGCGGACAGGAACTGGCGCCTTATTTCGAACAGGCCGTGCAGTCGCTGCGCGAAATGCCCAACGTCATCGACGTGCGCAATATGGGTATGGTTGCCGGCATCGAGCTGGAGTCGCGTCCAGGCGCACCAACCGCGCGTGCCTTCGAAACCTTCCTCAAGTGCTACGAAAAAGGCGTGCTGATCCGTACCACCGGCGACATCATTGCGATTTCGCCGCCGCTGATCATCAGCAAGGCGCAGATCGATGAACTGGTCGGAACACTGGCTGACGCCTTGCGCGAAGTTGGACGAAACGGATAAAAGTTATTTAAAACAAAAACTTATAATATATTTACAACGTAAAAACGGGCAGCTTGAGCTGCCCGTTTTAATTGCCGCAGGTATTACTTCGTCAGGCAATGACGCAACCAGGCCGCCGTCAGTTTTTCCTGTGTTGAATTCTGCTTCAGCCGCTGATCCAGCGCCGGCCAGTCAACATGGTCCAGCTCCTGATCCTGATTGAAGCAGGAAAACACATAACTCTTCTTGCCCGTCTTGGGATCAACATGGGGCTGCAGACACTGCGCACAGATCTCTTTCATCATGCACTGCATCGGCGAGTTGATTGAACCGACGGCGTGATGGCATTCCTTCAGATGCGGCTTCAGAATTTCGTGTCGTGCCCTGGCCACTGCCGCCATCATCTTGTCCGAGCCGATGGCGATGATGCGGTCAGCGTCGCTGAACGGAATCGTCTGCTCGCCAAGAGCACCCGATGCATAACTGTTCATCGCCTGCACGATGTTGCCGACAAAGGTCCGGTCCGATGGCCGTGAGGGTTTGAACCCCGGCTGCTCATCGCAGCACCAGATCACCACATCACTCGCCGCTTCGATGTTTTCCACATGGTAACGATCAGCCATCGATTTATAGCCGGCAAAATAAAGCACCTTGCTACCGGCTTTGCGCATAGCCTGACCGATCGAAAACAGCACGGCATTGCCCAGACCACCACCCACCAGCACAACGGTTTCGCCGGAGGTAATCTCCGTGGGAGCCCCTGTCGGCCCCATCAGAATCACTGGTTCACCGGTTTTCAGTTCAATACACAGGTTGCTCGACCCACCCATTTCGAGAACGATCGTCGACAGCAGCCCTTTCTCCCGATCAACCCAGGCTCCGGTCAGCGCCAAACCTTCCATCGCCAGCGTAGTGCCCTGGGACTTCTGGGCACGCGCCTCAAAATTCTGCAGCCGGTAAAACTGTCCGGGCTGGAAACGCCGCGCGGCGAGCGGCGCCTTGATGATCACTTCGACGATAGTCGGCGTCAGTCGCTTCACCTCATACACCGTGGCACGCAGTTCGCCCTGCAACCTGGCCAGGAATCCTGCGTCATCCGTTTTGGCAGCAGGCTGGATTTTCTCCAGCACCTTGCTCACCACCGAGTAGCCCTGCTTCGCACTGCCAATCGCCTTGACCACATTGCCGAAAAACGACGGATGCACATCACCGAAATAGCTGATGCATCGACCATCGTCACGTTTCGACAACAGCACATTGATCGCATTCGGTTTGGAAATAGCTTTTTCGGCAGCAACAGGCTGACCGTTTTCGTCGCAGGCACGGAAATAACGGCCGTCGAGAACAAAGTGATCAGCGTCCTCACGGGCCAGCACGGTATTCGGTTGTGTGCCGGCAGCAATCAGTACGGCTTTCGCCGCCATCACCGCCTGCCCGGCATCCCGCCACTCGCCATCGTCACCTTTGGTCTGCACACCAACCTTGAGCCCGCTGGCATGGCCGTATTGATCGGTTTCAATGGCCAACGGCGTCAGGCACTCGGCGAAGGTGATGCCTTCCTCCAATGCCTTGTCGATTTCTTCGTGATTGAGCGTGTAAGACGGGCTGTCGACCATCCGCTTGCGGTAAGCGATGGTGGCGCCGCCCCAGGACTGCAGCAATTGAAGAACACGCGGTTCACGGCCTTCCTGCGCGGCAGTTGCACGTTCGGCACGGATGGCCTGGGCGTGCGCAATAAATTCTTCGGCAATTCCGCTTTCCTCTGGCGTCCAGGTGATGCGCGTTCCGGCTTCACCGAGCTTGGCAACCAGCGTTTCATGGCGCTTGAGGAATTTCTCGACTTGCAGCGGGTAATAGGCCAGCGATTCGGTCGCCGTGTCGATGGCCGTCAGCCCGCCACCGATGACCACCACCGGTAAACGCAGCTGCATATTGGCAATGGAATCGTCCTTGGCCGCGCCGGTCAGTTGCAACGCCATCAGGAAATCCGAGGCCGTACGCACACCGCGCGCCAATCCATTGGGCATGTCGAGCACCGTCGGGCGACCCGCACCAATGGCCAGTGCAATATGGTCAAAGCCCAGTTCAAAGGCGTCCTCGGCGGTCACTGTGCCGCCAAAACGCACGCCTCCAAGGAGCGAAAACTGCTCCCGGCGCTCCAACAGTAACCTTATGATTTTTAGGAAGTTTTTATCCCAGCGCACGGTGATGCCATATTCGGCAACCCCACCGAAGCCGGCCATCGCCCGCGTATCCAGCGATTCGTACAAATCATGAGTATCGCGGATCGGCTCGAACGGCACGCGCTTGCCCGATGCATCAACGCCGGACAACGCCGGAGGCAGCGGCTCGATTTTCAGGCCATCGATGCCGACTACGGTATGGCCGTCGTTCATCAGGAAGTGCGACAGGGAAAAACCTGCGGGCCCCATGCCGGCCACCATGATCCGCTTGCCGGACGGCGCTTTGGGATAGGGATTGCGCAGGTTCAGCGGATTCCAGCGCGTCAGCAGACTGTAGATTTCAAATCCCCACGGCAATTCGAGCACATCTTTCAACGTGCGCGTTTCCGCCTGTGGAATATTCACCGGCTCCTGCTTCTGGTAGATGCAGGATTTCATGCAATCATTGCAAATACGATGACCGGTAGCGGCAGCCATCGGGTTATCCACGGTGATAATCGCCAAGGCGCCAATCGCCAAACCTTCGGTCTTGGCCTTGTGGAATTCCGAAATCTTTTCTTCGAGCGGACAGCCGGCCAGCGTGATGCCGAACGGCGACTTCTTGAACGATTGCGCACCCCGACCACTGGCACCCTTCTCCTTGAGCCCTTTCGAACAGGAGTCCTTGCCCTGCTCGTGACACCAGATGCAGTAATTGGCCTCGTTCAGTGCTCCAGTCAGGTCGGTGCCTTTATCCGTCAGTTTGAAACCGGCCCGCTGCCGCAGGCGGGATACATCAAACCGGTGCTCTGTGTAACCACTGGCTGTGGTGACTTGCGAAGGCACCAGGTTCTGGAAATCCAGCTTGTGCGGCGACTTGAACAGCACGCCGTCGTGATGTTTGGCATGCCCTGCTTCGGTATGCGAAGCCCATGCCGCATATTGCAAAGCGTGTTCCAAAGCATCCGCATTGCCTGCTTCATCCTGCTGCCATTGCAGTACATGCTGCGCAAACACCAGTTCGGTCAAGGGCTCACCGAACAGGGCTTCGAGCTTCTTGCAAACGGCATTGCCATCGATGGCTCCAGCGGCATCCGCTTTGTACTTGTGCATGGCTTTGCGCTGCACGAACAGCCGCTTTACGCTATAAAGCGGTGCCAACCGGTGATGCTGGGCTGACAAGGCCGCAACTTCGCTCGCAATGCCGAACAACTGCCCGATGAAATCATCGAGATGGGGCGCGAGGGCCAGCAACAGTTCCGACTCATCCTTGGCCGCAAGCGGTGCAGTGCTGTTGCGTGCCGCAATCAGCCGGTCATGGACAGCCGCATCGGACTGTTGCAACTCTTTCAGGAATGCCTGATCCACCCGAAGCAAACCGTCTCGGGCGTAAAAGTCGTTGAAAGAAAATCCGAATTTCAGGGGGGCAGCAGTGCTCACGGCATTCCGGGGAAAAGACAAAGGGGAAATTATATCAACTGAGGTATCCATGGCTTGTCGCAAAGGGTTATTTGCTTAGTGCCAGCAGCAATAACAACCACCGCACTGTGCAATAATCAGCGGTCGTTCAGAACAACTTCCGCGATGACGCAAGCTCGAAGCAAACTGATGGCCTGGATCGTGCTGGCAGTACTTGCTGCTGCTCTGACCTACGCCACATTTCGCGGCTATCTGAGCCCGGAATTGCTGCTGGGGTTCGCCAACACATTCTCCTGTTGAACTGCAGCAGCAATACGGCTGCCGGACGGCAGTTCACGCAGATACTCGAACGGATAAAGACCCCGGCTGTGTCCGTCGTCAAAACCGAAGCGCAGTGTGCCCGGACCGTAGGGCTCGATCATATCGAGACGAACTCCGGAGGCGATTTGCTCGGGAGCACCTGCCCTGACCGCCGAAATGCAAAACGCGCAGCGGCAGGCTTCACGCAGTAAACGATGCGGAATGACTGCAGTCACGCCGTCCGACCAGACGATCTCCAGCCAGCGGTCTTCATGGTGATTTCGCAGTTCCAGCGGACGCAGGTCGGCACGCATCACCATCACACCACTTCCTCAACGCCGCGCGGTCCGACTTCGATGCCGAATCCGCTGAGTCCGCCATCCTTGAGCTCGGAACCCATCGCCGCGAGCGACTCTTCGCGAATCAACGCCTTCAACTGCTGCACCAGTTCGATAAACGCCGGCGTGTAGGTCATTTCCGGTGTACGCGGGCGCGGCAGCGGCACGACGATTTCAGCTTTGATCCGCCCCGGTCGGGCGGTCATCACATAAATACGGTCGGACAGGAAAATCGACTCTTCAATGTCGTGCGTCACGAACAACACGGAAATGCGGAACTGCTGCCACATGTTGGTGAGAATCTCCTGCATCACGGTTCGTGTCTGTGCATCAAGCGCGCCGAAGGGCTCATCCATCAGCAGCACCTGTGGGCTGGTCGCCAGCGCACGCACGATACCCACCCGCTGCTTCATGCCGCCCGACAACTGGTCGGGATAGTGATTTTCAAAGGCCAGCAGGCCGGCAAGGCCCAGCAAGGTCCGGGCCTGGGTTTCGCGTTGCGACGCGGGCGTTCCCTTCATCTTCAGCCCGAATTCAACGTTCTTGCGCACAGTCAGCCAAGGGAACAGGGAATACTGCTGAAACACCACGCCTCGATCGGACCCGGGGCCGCGAATCGGCGATCCGTCAAACAATGCGCTGCCGGAAGTCGGCTTGACGAACCCGGCGACAATATTCAACAGCGTGGATTTACCGCATCCTGAAGGCCCGATGATGGACACGAATTCGCCGGGTTTGACATGCATATCGACGCTGCTGACCGCTTCAACAATCTCGCCCCGCGCCGTAAAGGTGACACCGACGCGGTCAATATCAATAGCACCTTTGCGCTGCTCATCCATGTCATTTCCTCCCGGCAGTTGAATGTGCAGACCAGGGCATCAGCAGCGAACCAATGAACTGGATCGCGCCGCTGCAGGCCAGACCCAGCACGCCGATGGTGATCATTCCCAAAGCAATTTCAGCGTAATTCACCAGCGAATACGCCTCCCAGGTGAAATAACCCACGCCAAACTGCCCGGATATCATTTCCGCAGCAATCAGCGAGACCCACGCCACGCCCATGCCCACGGCCAGGCCGGTAAAGATCTGCGGCAGTGCGCCCGGCAGAATCACGTTCCAGAACAATCTTCCCTCGCCCGCGCCCAGGCACCGCGCAGCACGGATCAATACCGGATCAAAACCGGTGACCCCGTGGATGGTATTGAGCAGTATTGGAAAAAACGATCCGAGGAAAGTGATGTAAACAATACTCACTTCATTGGTCGGCCACAGCATGATCGACATCGGGACCCAGGCGATGGCGGGAATTGGCCGCAGCACCTCGAATATCGGCATCAGCAAATCACGTGCCGCACGATATCGGCCAATCACCAGACCCAGCGGTACCGCCAACAGGATGGCAATACCAAAGCCGGACAATATGCGGCGGACGCTGATACCGACGTTGGTCGCAAATTTATCCGACCGGTTAACCTCCAGCAGTTTCTGGAAAACATCCGCCGGTGTCGGAATGTTGGTGAAACGGATATAGAAATCCCAGCGATACAGCGTACCAAAGTGCCAGACCGCGTACAAACACGCCAGTGAGACCAGCCACAACACCGCACTGAACAGCGGCTGGCGCCACTGCACCAGCCGCAACTTTCGCCGCGTCAGGGGGAGACGCGGACGCGCAGCGGTAGCCGTCTTCACTTCGAGCAAAACCGGCTGAGGCACCGCGGTTTGCGGTGTCGGCGCCTCAGCCGGCTGCTTCAGCGCGTGCATGTTCACGCTCCGCTGGCGACAGCCAAAGCTTCGTCGTAGCTGCCGATCTTGCCGCCGATTTTCGCGGCGTGAGCCTCGGCATCCTTCTTCAGCAGGAATGGCACAATCTGCGGCTTTTTCGGATCCTTGCCACCGATGGCGTAAAACGCCTTGTCGGCAAACATCTTGATGCCCAGCGACTGGTCAACAAGGTAGACGGCGCCCAGCTTTTTGCCCTCAGCGCGATACTTCTTCACGCCGGAAAGCGTGCAGGCCGGTGAACTGAAGCTGACGATATCGCCATCGGCAATCCAGATCTGTCCGACTTCTCGCGGTTTGGTGATTGCAACCCCACAGACCGGATCCTTTCCCACAACATCGTAGGTGGTGTAGGACGCCTTCTGCTTGTCGTAGTCGAGGCCCCGCTCTTTGAAGGCCTGCCGTACCCAGATCTCGTTGACCCAGGCCTGCTCGTTGAAATCCTTGATGCGGTTGAGCTTGGCGAGCACACCATGAGCGCTTTTGATGGTTTCCAGCCATTTCGGCTTGATCGTCGGATCAAGCGTGTGGATGCCGCCGGGTCCAAGAAATACATAAACGACTTCTTTTTCGATTTTTGTCCATTCCTGGATTTTTTCGGCTGCCAGTTTCGGATTCTTGCGCACCCAGTCATTGGCCTCCATCAGGGCCTTGATGTAGGCGACAACAATATCCGGATGGTTTTGGCCGAAATCCTTGCGAACGACTACGCCATGGAAGGTCGGGATCTTGGTTTCCGCACCATCAAAAATCTTGCGGGCAAATCCGCGATACGGCAGCAGCTCCATGAACGGCACAAAATTGGCGTGACCGTCGATACGTTTTTCCTGGAGGTTTGTCGTACCCACCTCCGGCGACTGGCTGGCCAGGTTCCAGAAGTTTTCCGGCCAGCCACGGGCCTGCATGGCCTGCAACAGCATGCCGTGTGCGGCGGATCCAAAGGGTACTGAAACGTTTTTCCCTTTCAGGTCGGCCAGTTCGTAATACGGCGAATCCTTGTGCACCACCATACCGTTGCCGCCGCCGTACTGGTTGTAGGCGATGATCGCCACCAGCAGCGTTTCATTACGCGTTTGCTGTCCGGTCGCACCGTTCACCAGCAACGGGTAATCGCCCATCATGCCGATGTGGATCTTGTCGGCCATCATGCCGTTGGTGATGGGGGGGCCGGAAGTGAAGTTCTGCCAGTCAATCTTGAATTTGACATCCTTGTACTGCCCCGTCTTCGGCAGATACTTTTCCATCAAACCGAGTTCCTTGATGACGATGCCGCCGGTCACCGTATTGGTGGTGGTGTTCTGGGTGCCGATACCAATGACGATTTCCTTCTGGGCCAGCGCCGTCGCCGGCAGCATTCCTGCCGTTACGGTGCAACAGACTGCAAATACCAAGCCCGCGATCACTGCCCTGCCCATTGCTGCCTTCACACTGATGCTGTTCATGACAACTCCCCGGAAAAATTTGACGACAGGATGCCAACAAAATGCGGTGCCCTAACTCCTCCGGACTTACAGCTTTTTGATTTTTCTGTGTACAGACCTCGCTTGTCATTCATGATCTATGCTTCCTTCAGTTCAGCGAGTTTTTGCGGAATTTTTGCCCACTCCTCAGCGGTGGGCAGGGGGTCCCGCTTGTCGGTGATCACCGGCCACAACGCTGCGTAACGGGCATTGAGTTCGATGAAATGCTCCTGCCCTTCCGGAACCTCGGAGGCTTCGCAGATGGCCTCAACAGGGCATTCATCAACACATAGGGTGCAGTCAATGCACACCGCCGGATCGATCACCAGGAAATTGGGCCCAATGTGAAAACAATCCACCGGGCAGACATCGACGCAATCCGTGTAACGGCAATTGACGCAGGCTTCAGTGACGATGTAGGCCATGTCAATGTCCTTCAGCGTTTCGCATTCGCAGACTGAATATTCTTCAACGCGAGCTGGGTCAGCTTGCGTACATCAGGATCAGGATCTTTCAACGCAGTTTCGAGCGCCGGGATTGCACGCAGATCACCAATTTCACCAAGGGCGATTGCCGCCTCCTTGCGCAGATTGCTGATTTCGTGGGTCAGCGCCACAAACAGAGCATCCATTGCACCGACCGCCTTCAGGCGCCCGAGACTGCGCGCAGCACGGATACGAACCTGCCAGTACCGATCCTCCATCGCGCTGATCAGATAATCGACAGCACCGTTCAGGCGAAGCTTGCCCAAAGTGCCGGCGGCTTCTTCGCGAACCTGCCATGAGGTGTCGCTCAGGGCATGAGTGAGCGCAGGCAAGACATCAACATCGGTGGCAAAACCGAGCGCGCCAACGGCCACACGGCGAACCTCCGGATCGGGGTCGTTCATGGCCACCCGGGTCAGCGGGCCCAGAGCACCGGCATTTTTCAGGTAACCCAGCACACCGGTCGCTTCACGTCGCACTTGCGGAGACGGGTGATCAATCGCCATCAGCGCCGGCGCAAGGCTTCCCGGTGCCCGAAGCGGACGCAACGCTCGCAGTACGGCGGCCTTGACGAAAGGGTCGCTGTCCTCAACGTGCTGCAACAACAAACCGCTGTTGGACTCGTTTTTCAGCTCCGACAGGGTGTCGGCAGCGGCGCGCCTGGCATCCTCCGAACTGTCATGAAGCAGTTTAAGCAGCGCTTCCACCGCTTCCGGTTCTTCAAAACCCTCAATGCCCTTCGCCGCCTCGGTACGCACCAGCGCATCGGAGTCCGATATCGCCGCCAGCAACCGGGGGAGAATATCGCCCTCGTCGCAATATGGCAGCTCCATAACCGCGATCCGCCGCACCTCGCGATCCGCCCAAACAAGACTTGCGGTAAATTCGCCCGGCGCTGATGCTGCTGAAAGCATGGATGTCATCAATACTCTCCGCTCAGCGCAGCAGATAAGGAATGTCGACCTGAACAGCGCCGGTCGGGCAATCCGTCTCGCAAGGCATGCAATACCAGCATTCGTCATACTTCATGTAAGCCTTGCCTTTCAGCAGATCGATAGCCAGTACGTCGAGCGGACATACATCGACACAGACCGTGCAGCCCTTCTGGGCAATGCATTTGTCCTCGTCAACGGTCACCGGAACACTGGTTCTTTGCGCGGCATAAGTCATCGTGGTTCCTTTCAGGCGTGCGCCGCATCTTTGACGATGCGCAGCCGCTGGTAGGCGGTTTTTTCATCATCATCGAGTGGCAGGATGTAGGGTTCGACCGGACGCTTGATACTTTCCATCTGGCCTTCCGTGGATTTGCGCAGATGGCAGTGCGCAAACCATTCGTCGTCATTGCGTTCCGGGAAGTCCACCCGGTAGTGATACAGGCCCCAGCGGCTCTCGGTGCGGAACAGCGAAGCATGGGCGGCCATATTGGCGCAGTCGTGAATGTGCTGGACTTCCATCGCACGCATCAGTTCGTGCGGATTGGCTGCGCTGAGGCGCTTGATGTCTTCACCGATTTCGGCAAAACGCTCCAGACCGAGTTCCATCTTGCGCGTCACCTTCGGCGGCTGCAGATAGTCATTGACCATGCGCCGTAGCTTGTATTCCAACTGGTTGGGCGGAATGCCGTCGCTGCAGGCGAGCGGCGCCATGATGCGTGCCTGTTCAGCGGCAATCTGGCCCTCATCTACTTCGCCCAAGGCATTTTCAGAGCAGTACTGGGCAGCATTTTCACCGGCAAACCAGCCGTAGGTGAAAGCACCCAGCATGTAGTTATGCGGGACGCTGGCCATGTCGCCGGCCGCATACAGACCTGGCACCGTGGTCTCCGCTTTCTCATTGACCCAGACGCCGGAGGCGCTGTGCCCGCTGCAGAAGCCGATTTCCGAGATGTGCATCTCGATCATCTTCTGCCGGTAATTCGTACCGCGACCATCGTGGAAACGGCCACGGCTGGGCCGCTCGTTGGAATGCAGAATCACCTCGATATTGGCGATGGTTTCCTCGGCGAGATGGTCGAGTTTCAGGAAAACCGGGCCTTTGCCGCTTTCCAGCTCGTTGTAAAACTCCCACATCATCTGCCCGCTCCAGTAATCGCATTCAATGAAACGTTCGCCGTGGGAATTTGCGGTGTAGCCGCCGAACGGTCCTGTAACGTAAGCGCAAGCCGGACCGTTGTAGTCCTTGATCAGCGGGTTGATCTGGAAACATTCAAGATTGGCCAGCTCTGCACCGGCGTGATACGCCATGGCGTAACCGTCGCCGGCATTGGTCGGATTTTCGTAAGTACCGAACAGGTAACCGGAGGTCGGCAGTCCAATCCGCCCGGCAGCACCACAACAGAGAATGACGGTCTTTGCGCGGATCACC
>Ga0114976_10002874_pt1 | contig 10771 bp, 7 predicted proteins | sample S_130805_EF_Meta_FD_87319 | JGI IMG/M metagenome (GOLD analysis project Ga0114976, IMG submission 87319) | Freshwater microbial communities from Lake Simoncouche, Canada to study carbon cycling - S_130805_EF_MetaG | ecosystem: Environmental > Aquatic > Freshwater > Lake | place: Lake...
CGATCGCACCCGGCGATCACTTCGAAGCCGACTACGGGCCGCTGGGCCGATTGTCGGTGTCGTTTGCGGCCCCGACCTGAGCGGTTCTGGCCGATCCGGTCGCACCGGTGAAGCGCTGTACGGTTTCAAGCAGCATACCCAGCAGCAAAGGCTTGGTCAGGAAGCCGTTCATGCCGAGCCGCATGCATTCGTCGCGATCTTCGCTCATGGCATTGGCGGTGACCGCAACGATCGGTGTGTGGGCGTTCGGTCCGGTGCCGCTTCGGATCAGGCGGGTCGCTTCCAGGCCGTCCATGACCGGCATGCGCAGGTCCATGAGGATCAGCGAATAGGGTTGCTTGGCGGCCTGGTCAACCGCCTCTTGGCCGTTCACCGCCAGATCCACTGTGCAGCCGATCCGCTCAAGCATCAGCAGGGCGACTTTCTGGTTGACCAGGTTGTCCTCGACCAGCAGCACCTGCGGCAGACTCCTCGACGCCGGGCTCACCGGCTGCTCGGCCTGCGCTTTGGAGGCGATCGAGTCGGGGATCCTGGTCGGAAAATCGCTCACCGCCTCGGCCTTGACCGGGCCGGGCGACGCCTGCAGCGGCAGTTGAATCCAGAACAGGGTGCCCTGACCCTCCTGGCTTTCGAATCCGATCTGGCCGCCCATGGCTTCGACCAGCCGCCGGCTGATGGCCAGCCCCAAGCCGGTGCCTTCGAAGCGACGGCTGTATGACCGATCGACCTGGCTGAAATCGCCGAAGACCTGATCGTGCTGGTCCTGCGCGATCCCCACGCCGGTGTCCTTGACCTCGAAGCGCGGGCCGCCGGGCGTGTGCAGCACCTTCAGCGTCACACTCCCCTGTTCGGTGAACTTGATGGCATTGCCCAGCAGATTGATCAGCAACTGACGCACCCGTGAACCGTCGCCCACAAAAATGCCCTGCGCTTGCGGCTCGACGCTCACTTCGAGGCGCAGGCCTTTCTGCGTTGCCAGCGCCTCGAAGATCGCTTGCAACGAGGCGACGCAGTCGGCCATCGAGAACGGTTCGTGGGCCAGTTCGAGACGGCCGGCTTCGATCTTCGAGAGATCGAGGATGTCGTTGAGGATGGCCACAACCGACTGGCCGGAGCGAACGATGTTCGCGGCAAATTCCTTTTGCTGCGGCGCAAGTGGCGTGTCGAGCAACAACTGCGACAGGCCGATCACGCCATTGAGCGGGGTCCGGATTTCGTGGGACATCGTCGCAAGGAACCGGGTCTTTTCCTGCGTTGCAAGCTCGGCCTCTTCCTGGGCCTGTTGCAGTCGCTTCATGACACGGTGCGATTCACGCAAGGAGCGGCTCAGCCAGGCGGCCAGCCCGAGCAAAAGCGGTGTGAGCAGCGCACTGCCGACAACCAGACGGGTGCGATAGCCCGAGTTGCCTTCCAGTACCGCCGACTCGGCTCGCCCGGCAACAAAGTGCAAGCCGTACTCGGGCAGCGACTGCCAGGAGTAGATCCTCATCTTGCCGTCGATGGGTGATTCGCGACGAAATACGCCGGATTCCGGCGCGCCCGGTAACAGGTAGGGACTGCCGCTGATCAGCTGTCCCAACTTGGCGTTGCCGGTTGGAAACCTAGCCATGATTTCGCCGCTTTGCCGCACGATCGAGACGAAATCTTCCGGGCGGGTGGCCAGTTGCTTGCCGAAGGATTCAAACAGCTCGGGCCGCACCGAGATCTGGATGACGCCGGCAAAGGCACCATTGCGAACGACGGGCCGGGTCAGGTGGATGGCCCAGACGCCGGAGAGTCGACCCTGCAGCGGCTGGCTGATGTACAGCTGGTCGCGGGCATGAAACTCGCGCTGAAACTTGAACTGCTCGCGATCGTTCAGGTTGGTGGTGCCCGGGCCCAGGGTCGAGAAGATCAGCATGCCGCTGGCATCGATCACCGAAATCTGCGAGGCATAGCCTTCAAGGTCCTTGCGGTGCCGCTCGACCAGGTCCTTGGGCAGGCGCAGCTGCGAATCAAGGTCATTTCTTGATTCGACCAGGACGGCGTCCAGATGCCGGCAGACAGAGCGGGTGTACTCGGCAAAGACCGCAGCCTTGCCTTCCATGCGCAGTTCGGCCTGGCGCAGGGCCGTATTGCGGGTTGATTCGACTTCATGCCAGACCGCCGTCCAAAGCGTGGTCAGTGAGAGCAATACGACGAGCAGCAATAGTTGCTGCTGGAGGTGGGAGCGGTTCATCGAATTGGAGAAGAAGGGTCGAGTCGCGGGGCAGTCGGGTCGCCCCCGCAGGTTATCCATTCGGGTGAAAAGCGGTCGAGACTGTCAGATTGCGTCTGAATTGTAAATAGCCGCCCCGCTGGTCGATGTTAACCTTGAATGATGAATGCGCTCTTGTGGTCGCTCGTCGTCCTGCTCATCGTGGTCGGCATCGCCGGGACGGTGTTGCCGGCCCTTCCCGGGTCGGCCCTGGTCTTTGCGGGAATCCTGCTGGGCGCCTGGATCGATGGTTTTCAGCGGGTGTCGACCGTTGTTCTGGTGGTGTGCGCCGTGCTCATGCTGCTGTCCTGGGCGGTCGATTACTTTGCCGCACTGCTGGGTGCCAAGCGCGCCGGTGCCAGCCGCGAGGCGATCATCGGCGCGGCGATCGGCACGGTGCTGGGCGTGTTCACCGGCCTGATCGGCCTGCTGTTCATGCCGCTGGTGGGCGCGGCCATCGGACAGTACCTCTCAGAGCGCGATGCCGAGCGCGCGGCCAAGGTCGGCATGGCGACCTGGATCGGGCTGCTGATCGGCACAGTCGCCAAGGTGGTGCTCAGTTTCGTGATGGTCGGTGTGTTCGTGGCCGCACTCTGGCTGGGCTGATCGGGCTGCAGCCCTGAGGGACTCGGGGCCGGGCGCTGCGACATTCACGCGATGCTCAAGTTGTGTCGTTGGCGGCCGATAAAGCCTTCATGCGCCCAGCGACCCAGGCAACCCCAGACCGCGTGCTCACGGCGCCTCGCACGGCATTGGTCGTCGATGAGCAGGCGCTGGTTCGCAAAGCCCTGAAAGACCTGCTGCATTCAATCGGTTTCGAAACAGTCCAGACCGCGCAGGATCCGCTGCGGGCGATCCAGATGATGGAGTCGGAGACCTTCGGGCTGGTGCTGTGCGAGGTGCGTTTCCGCTCCCGCATGACCGGCTGCGAGGTGCTGGAATATGCTCGCGCGCGGCGATTGATCGCGCCATCGGCGACCTTCGTGCTGCTGGCCGCGGCGGCGGACCGGTCGCTGGTGGCAACCAGCCGTGAGTGGCAACCCGACGCCTTGCTGCTCAAGCCGGTCGTGCCGGCCTTGATGGCGCCGCGAATCGAGCAGGCCCTGTCGCGGCGCGCCGCCTTTGCCCCGGTACACGAAGCCAGTCAGCGGGGTGATCCGGCACGCGTGCTGGACTGCGTGGATGAGCTGATCCAGCAGTCGAACGGACCGACACTGGAGATGTTGCGCTGGAAAACCCAGTCGCTCCTGGACCTGGGTCGCTTTGAGCTGGTGCGCGAGTCTTGCAATCAGGCGCTGGGGATCAAGCCTTCCTTGCCCTGGGCCGAACTGGCGCTGGCGCGCTGCGACCATGAGGACGGTCGGTCCGAGCAGGCCTGCGAGCAGCTCGGGCGCATGCTTCGGCTGAACCCGTATCTGGGCGGTGCCTATGACCTGCTGGTCGAGATCCATCAGCAGGCAGGACGCGCTGCGCAGGCGCTGGAGGTGGCCCAGGCCGCGGCCAGCTCGCTTGCAACCGCCCGGCGCCTGCGGACGGTGGGCGAGATGGCTTATGCCAAGGGCGATCTGGCGCTGGCCGAGAGCTGCTATGTTGACCTCATCCAGACGACCGGCGGTTCACTGACCCGCAGCGGGCTTGATGTCGGAATGCTCGGGCAGGTGCTGGTCACCCGGGGGCAGGCTGAGAAGGCCATTCAACTGGTCGCCCGATCGAGTGCCCGGATGGCCGATGACCCTGACTCTCAGGCGCTTGCGGCTTCGGTGATCGCACAAGCCCACACGGCGCGCGGTGAAAGCGAGGCTGCTCAGGATTTCGCGCGCAAAGCACTCACTCTGGCGGCAAGCAGCAGCCCGCCCCAGGCGGTGGCGATGCTGGTTGCGCAGGGCGCGTTTGCAGCCGGTCTGAAGGACGAGGCCACTGCCCTGGTGCGCGAGACGATTTCCGATGCGCCGGTTACCGCGGTGGGTGCACTGGCCAGAAAGGTGCTGGCCGATGCCGGCCTGCGGCCCGAGGCATTTGCCCGGGCGGCCCCGGTGGTTTCGCCTGGTGTGCCCGCGCGGCCTGCAAAGACCGAGGCCGAAAGTCGGCCAGCACTCGAGGAGGGCGATCGTGAGCGCACGGTCTCTGCCGATCTCGATGCCGCACTCGACGCCCTGCATCAGGCCCGATTCGACGAAGCGCTCGGTCATGTCGAGCGGGCCCGACGGCGTTTGCCCGCCAATCCGCTGGTGCTGATGACAGCGGTGCAGGTCTACATGATGGCCATGCACGCCCGCGGATTCGACCCCGACACCGCTCGTGAAGTCAGGCGCTGCCTGGGCGAAGTCGACCGCCAGATTCCGGGGTCACAGCGGGTTTTTGCCAGTCGGACGTCTTGAAAAGACGCATTTGACAATAGTAAGCGTTCGCTTCAAGTCCTGCCGCGCCGCGCGAGCCACCAGCCCAGACCGAAACCGAGCCCACCGACACATAGCGCCAGCAGCCCTAGCCATTTCAGCAGATCGGCCGCAACCGCGCCGATCTGAGTCATCCAGGGCCAGCCCAGCGTTCGAACCAGGCGCTGCGCGCCCTCGGCGATTGCAGCCGGTTTCAAGTCGCCGCCCCCCTCGGCGCGGGCCTGTTTGATGGCTTCGTCGACGGCCGCTGCCGCCAGCTCGAGCCGCTTGCGGTTCTCGACCACCGACAATTCACCGCGCCAGTAGACCGCACGGGCCAGCTGTCGCAGGCGAAGGTCGGCCAGACCGAGGCCCTGGCTGGCGATGTCCGACAGGCTGCCCGGCCCATGCGGCAGGCCACCGACTTGGGGTGCCATCGACAGCCAGGCCAGCGCAATTGAGGTGCGCGCCATCGAGGCGTCCGTGATCGGGTGGGCGCTGAGTTGCTCGTCGACCAGCCGGCGGCTGTGCGACAGCGCCTGAGCGTCCAAATGCCGGGCGGCCAGCGCCTCGGCGTCTCGGGCCAGCGCCGAGGCGGCATGGTGCGCAATCGGCTGGCCCACCGCGCCGAAGGCGGCCCGGCCTGCTTGCGATCCGGTGAAGCCAGCCATCTGTCGACCCAGCAGCCACAGATCGACCAGGGCGAGCTGGGCGGCAGGCTGCAGACCGGCCGCGGTGGCCGCATCCAGTGTGCCCAGCTTCCAGCGCAAGGCCGCGGCGGCGATCGCGTCGTCTTTGGTCTGGGCGCGGATTGAGTCGGCTGCCAGCTGGACCTGATCGGCCATGCGCTCGGCCAGCAGGCGGGCCTGGGTTCGGCCCTGGGCTTCAGCAGGCGGCAGGGGGTCCGATGACACCGTGAATCGGAGGTCCTGAAAGCGAACCGAGGGCAGGTGGCGGTAGGCCAGGAAGGCCACGACGCTCAAGGCCACAATCGCTCCAGCCAATGCAGCCAACAGTGAGCGCACGCTGACCAGACCGCCTGGGCTCATGTTCCTGCGATGCGTGCCGATGCGGCCAGTCGCGCCCGGCTGACCTGCGCGATCCGCTCTTCGAGCTGGTTGTGCACGAAGTGCAGGTGCGCGCGCAGGGAGTACAGGTCTGCGCTGAAGGCCAGCGGCGTGCCGGTGGACACCAGCTGGGCGTCGATCTGATGCAGGCGGCGCAACTTGTCCTTGCTGTCGCCGCGCCCGGCCATCACCGCCGCCTCGATCAGGTGGAGCTCGCCATACCAGCGGTAGATGCGCCGACGCATGTGCCAGCGCCAGGCAATCGGGCCGAAGTGGGCGATCGGGCCGACGAATGCCACCAGCGGCAGCGCAAAGAACAACAGGCGTTGCGCCCAGATCGCCTGAGACAGCGGCAGGTACTGGCGCAGGAAGCCGGGGCCGTTCTTGTAGTAGCGCTCGGCTTCGGATGACAGCGGAAAGGGGCCCGGCGCGGTGTTGGGAAACAGGCCGGGCGCAGCCAGGATCGAACCCGACCCATGGACCTGACGCGCCGCTTCGACCATCAGATCGATGACCAGGGGGTGCAGGTCTTCGCGGGCCAGCAGCACTGCGGTGGTGGCGACCAGGGTGACATCCTTGGGCGGCAGGTCGTCGTGCGGGACGATCGACCCGGCCGGCAGGATCAGCTTGTGCAGGTAGGGCGCGCGCCGGGTCATTGCGTCGGCCCGACTCAGGCTGACCAGATGCAGCTTGGGATTGCTGAGCACCTTGGCAACGATCGGCGCCTTGGGCGAGGTCAGGAAGAAGACGGCATCCAGTGCACCGGACTCCAGCGCCTCAATGGCGGGATAACCGCCGATCTCGAAGAACTCGATCTGCCCGCGCCCGCCGTTGTCGGCAGGCTTGTCCAGGCCATAGTCCTTGATCAGTGCCGTGGCCACCACATTGCTGCCAGAGCCCACCGGGCCGATGGCCACCTTCTTGCCGGCCAGTTCGCGAATGTCGGTGATCTCTTTGCCGGCATGGGTGAGCAGCCACATCGGCTCATAAAAGACATGGCCCAGCATCACGATATTTTGCTGTCCGGCTGGCGTGGGCAGCCCGGTCTGAAAGAGCGCCAGATCGACACCGCTGTTCGGATCGGACAGTCGATTCAGATTCTCGACCGCGCCGGTCGACGGCCGCAGCTCGAGTTCGATGCCGTGCTTGGCCAGTTCCACGCGATATTGCTCGGCAAAGGTTTGGTAACCCCCGCCTGCGCTTCCGGTCGAGATCACCACCCGGCTGGGCGGAACCGGCTTGAGCAGAAAGGCAGTCGCGGCCAGAGTCGCCAGGGCCAGAGCCGCCAGGGTCGCGAGCCACCAGGGATTGAAGCCGGCCGGCCGCACCGGTAGATCGGCTTGTTGGGAGGGCTTGGGCGTACGGTCAGCTTGGTCCATCGGTCACTGTGCGCAGGTCGCGGGCGAATTCGAGCCGGCCGAGTCTAGCTCACGTGTGTGATGCTTCAGGTGACGCCAGCAGCGTCCGATACAGATCGGCATAACGCGAGGCCGGCGCCTGCCAGGAGGTGTCCTGGACCATCGCCCTGCGCATGATCTGTTGCCAGGCGGGCGGCTGGTGCCACAGGCTGTGGGCCCGATGCAGCGTTCCGGCCAGTGCGTCGACCGACGCACCCTCGAAGGCAAAGCCTGTGGCCCGATCCTCGTTCAGGGCCGACTCATCGGCATCGACCACCGTATCGGCCAGTCCCCCCACCCGGTGTACCAGCGGCAGGGTGCCGTATCGCAGGCCATAGAGCTGTGTCAGTCCGCAGGGCTCGAATCGCGAGGGCACACCGATCAGATCAGCTCCGGCAATCAGTCGGTGGGCGAAGGCTTCGTCATAACCGATACGCACCGCCACTCGGCCCGGATGCGCCTCGGCGGCTGCACGCCAGGCGTGTTCCAGGTCGGCGTCGCCAGTCCCCAGCAAGGCCAGCTGTCCGCCCAGGGAAAGCCAGCTGCCCAGCGCCCCAAGCAGCAGGTCGAGCCCCTTTTGCGACGTCAGCCGGCTGACCACCGTCAGTAGCGGTGCCTGCGGCTGCGCATCGAGGCCGCATTCGAGCTGCAGCGCCCGCTTGCAAACAGACTTGCCCTCGATGTGCTGGGCATCGTAAGGGGTGGCGATCGCCGGATCGCCCGCCGGGTTCCAGACGCCGGTGTCGATCCCGTTGACGATGCCGGACAGGGCATCCCCCCGATGGCGCAGCACCGGCTCGAGCTGATGACCTTCAGCCGGTGTCAGGATCTCGCGGGCGTAGGTCGGACTGACCGTGGTGATCCGGTCGGCGAACATCAGCCCGCCCTTCAGAAAACGCAGATCGCCGTGGAACTCGATGCCCGACGGACCGGACATCCAGTCGGGCAGCTGCAACCCGGCAAAGCGCTCCACCGGAAATCGTCCCTGATACGCCAGGTTGTGCACCGTCAGCACACTGCGCGAGCGACGCTCGGTGGTGGCGGTGGCCCCATGTGCGGCCAGATAGACCGGCGCCAGGGCGGCATGCCAGTCATGCGCATGCAGCACCTGGGGCGACCAGCTCGGGTCCAGCCCCCCCTCGGCCAGTTGCGCGGCGATCCAACCCAGCAGGGCAAAGCGCAGGTGGTTGTCCGGCCACTCACTGCCACTCGGCTCGAGATAGGGATTGCCGCGGCGCGCAAAGAACCAGGGCGCATCGATCAGATAGACCGGGATCGGGTACCCGGGCAGGCGCCCGCGCAGCAGCGTGACCCGGCCGGCACCAAAGGCCGGCCCGCACTGAGCGATCACCCGCGCCGATTCGATCGCATCGCGCAGGGCCGGGTAGGCCGGTAGCAGCAGCCGCGCCTTCAGTCCGATCTCGCTCTGGGCAACCGGCAGGGCCGCCACCACATCGGCCAGTCCCCCGGTCTTGACCAGCGGAAACCACTCGGCCGCCGCATGCAGCACCCGCAGCGAGCCGCCTGCCTTCATTCGAGTCGGGCGAGCATGTCGCGGGTGATCAGGGTGATGCCGTTTGCGGTGCGGTTGAAGCGGGCCGCATCGAGTTCAGGATCCTCGCCCACGATCAGCCCGTCGGGTACCACGCAGCCGCGATCGACGATCGTCCGGGTCAGTCGCGCACCCCGCCCGACCTGCACTTCCGGCAGCAGCACCGACCAGGATACCTTCGAGTACGAGTGCACGCGGCAGCTCGAAAACAGCAGCGAGCGGTCCAGTGACCCCGAAATGATGCAGCCACCCGAAACCATCGACTCCACCGCGGTGCCTTTTCGCTCCCCGGTGTTGTGGACGAACTTGGCGGGCGGCAGCTGTTCCTGATAGGTCCAGATCGGCCAGTCCCGGTCGTACAGGTTCAGGTCCGGGTCGGTGGCGGTGAGGTCGATGTTGGCCGACCAGTAGGCATCCAGCGTGCCGACATCTCGCCAATAGGGCTGCTTGCCGGGCTCGGTGCCGACACAGCTCAGCCCGAAGGGATGGGCGACCGCATGGCCAGCCTTCACCAGCGCTGGGATGACGTCGCGACCGAAGTCGTGCTGAGTGGTGTCGCCGCTCATGTGCCGCGGCAGCTCGTCGTAGAGCAGCTCGGCATCGAACAGGTAGATGCCCATGCTGGCCAGGCTGGTGTCAGGCCGGCCTGGAATGGTGTCCGGCTCGGCCGGCTTTTCGTTGAATTCGAGGATGCGGTTGCGGTCGTCGACCTTCATCACGCCGAATGCATGGGCCTCGCTGCGCGGCACCTCGATGCAGCCGACCGTGCACGCCGCACCATGCTCGACATGGTCGACCAGCATGCGGGTGTAGTCCATCTTGTAGATATGGTCGCCGGCCAGCACAAGGATGTAGTCGGGCCGGTGAGCACGCAGGATGTCGAGGTTCTGATAGACCGCATCGGCGGTGCCGCGGTACCAGGAGCCCTCGTCGATGCGTTGCTGCGCCGGCAGCAGGTCGACGAACTCGTTCATCTCGGACTTCAGAAAGCCCCAGCCGCGCTGGATGTGACGCAGCAGGCTGTGCGACTTGTATTGCGCCAGCACGCCCATGCGCCGGATGCCGGAGTTCAGGCAATTGGACATGGCGAAGTCGACGATCCGGAACTTGCCGCCGAAGTAGACCGCCGGTTTGGCGCGGGTGTCGGTGAGCTGACCCAGGCGACTGCCGCGGCCCCCGGCCAGGACCAGTGCCACGGCACGACGGGGTAGCTGAAGGCGGGCAAGCGCTTTTTCGGTCATCGATCGACTCCTGGCGGCCGCGCCGCATCTTATTAGTGTACGAAATCCGATGCCCCTGGACTCGTCATGGTAGGTGCGAACGTCTGATTTATTCTTCGTTCGCGTTTGCCTCCAACCGCACAGTCTCGCAATCGAGCATGACAGGCGCGCTGCCACGGGAATCGACATGATTGAACTGCTCAGCCAGCCTCAGGCCTGGATTGCCTTTATCACCCTCACCGCGCTGGAGCTGGTGCTGGGAATCGACAACATCATCTTCATCTCGATCCTGGTCGACAAACTGCCCCCCGCCCAGCGCGAAACCGCCCGGCGCATCGGCCTGTTCCTGGCGATGTTCATGCGAATCGGCCTGCTTTTCTTGTTGTCCTGGATCATCGGACTGACCGCGCCGCTGTTCACGCTGCCCCTGTTCGATCACGCGATTTCCGGGCGGGATCTGATCCTGATCGTGGGCGGCCTCTTCCTGGTCTACAAGAGCACGCATGAGATCCACCAGCTGCTCGAGGGCGAAGCCGGCAGCGAGTCGAAGGCGGTGGCCGCGTCGTTTGCTGCAGTGATCGGGCAGATCATGCTGATCGACCTGGTGTTCTCGCTGGACTCGATCATCACCGCGGTCGGCATGGTCGATCGCATCGAGGTGATGATCGCTGCGGTGATCGTGTCGGTCGCGCTGATGATGCTGTTTGCGCCGGCAATCGGTCGTGTGGTGTCCAATCACCCCACGCTCAAGATGCTGGCGCTGTCGTTCCTGCTGGTGGTCGGCGTGGTGCTGATCGCGGACGGCTTCGAGCACCACGTGCCCAAGGGCTATGTCTACTTCGCGATGGCCTTCTCGGTCGCGGTCGAGGTGCTCAATATCCGCATGCGAGGTCGTCGCACCGACCCGGTCAAGCTGCGCGAGCC
>Ga0114976_10002876_pt1 | contig 10770 bp, 8 predicted proteins | sample S_130805_EF_Meta_FD_87319 | JGI IMG/M metagenome (GOLD analysis project Ga0114976, IMG submission 87319) | Freshwater microbial communities from Lake Simoncouche, Canada to study carbon cycling - S_130805_EF_MetaG | ecosystem: Environmental > Aquatic > Freshwater > Lake | place: Lake...
AACACTTACTAGTAGAATGGTTCCAGGAATGACTTTAACCAAAACTTCTGGTACTGGAGCATTTGGCTCAAACGCTACAATTACAAGTATTGATAGTCTAACGCAATTTACATTTACATCATCAAATGCAAATACCGTAGGTTCATTAGCATTTACTTATGGTGGTGCAAGTAATTTAACAGCAGATGGTGGGGGTATTACACTTAAGGGTACTACAGATAAAGAATTTAAATGGGTTAATTCAACATCATCTTGGACATCATCAGAACATATTGCTCTTGCACCAGGTAAAGATTTAATATTTTTTGGATCAACAAGTGGCACAGTAACACTAGATATGAGTACTGCCATTGCAGGTACAAATACAATTATAGTTCCAGCATTATCTGGAACAATGGCTCTCTCAAGTCTTGCTGGTGGTGGAACAAATGCTTCACTTACTGCATCTAATGGCGGTATTGTTTATTCAACTGCTTCTGCTATGGCAATACTTGCAGGAACTGCAACTGCTGGTAAACATTTACAGTCTGGTGCTTCTGGAGCACCATCATGGACAACATCAACATTTGCGGATACATATGCAGTAAATACTATTCTTTATGCAGGAACTGCAAATACAGTAACTGGTCTTACTACTGCAAACTCTAGTGTATTAGTAACATCCGTATCAGGTGTCCCATCCTGGTCAACAACACTTCCCGCAGTAACTTTAACTTCTCCAATAGCAACAACAAGTGTTACAATTAATAATCCAAATTTAAGCACTGCTGCACAACTTATATTAAAACCAGCAGACGGAAGTTCAGTAACAATTTCCCCTCAAGTTGGAGGTGGAAACTTTTTACTTCCAACTGGTAGTGGAACAATTGCTTTACTAACAAGCACTGTGGCAAATATCAGTGGAACACTTGCTATTGCTCAAGGTGGAACGGGTGCAACTGCAACAACTGGTACTGGCTCAAATGTATTAGATACAAACCCAACAATAGAGGCACCAACTATCAACACAAGTATTACTGTACCTGCTGCTTCTTTCACCGCTTTTGGTGCTGCCACAACGCTAAATTTAGGTGGCACAGCAACATCTACATCTGTTGTTAATCCTTCACCTAATGCTGGTACACATTCGTATTCAAGCGGAGCGAACACTGGCACACAGGTAAAAACAATTAACTTTGCAAATGGTGCAATTGGTGGAACAACAGCAAACAATACGGTGAACATTGCTAACGGTGGTATTACCTCTACTGGAGCAGGTTTCTTGCAAGTAAATATTGGTACAGGTGCAGTATCTGCCACAGCATCACAGGCAATAAACATTGGTAGCACTTCAACAACTGCAAGAGTAGTAATTAATAATCCACAGAATGCTCCAAATCTTCAGTCAGGAACAACTTATTCAATACCTGCAACTACCCCTACGCCAAATGTTGTTTTGACCTCCGCTACACAAGTAACCCTCACCCTGCCAACCGCTATTGCTGGTAAAGAAGTTCGTATTTTATGTCAAGGTGCGGGTGGTGTTATTTCTGCATCATCAAATGTATATCCTAAAACTTCTAGAACATTGGGAAATGCAATATTAACTGGAGCGGGTTCAGCACTGCTAGTATCTGATGGTACAAACTGGCAAATAATCATTTAATAAATTTTAATATTAAATTTTCCTAAATAATGGTATAATTAAATAAAATATGTAAGGGGTATATTAATGTCTTATCAGAAAAGGGTACTTAAAGATAATCCATCTGGATTTTGGTGCTTTGAAAATGGATATATATTAAATGATATATCTAGTGGATATTGGACTGGTGGAAGTACTAGAACATTAAATAATGCTACATCTGTAAGTGGTACATATTCTGATGTTTTACCAATTGTTTCTGGAAGCATTAGTGCATTAAAAGTTCCCGCATCTACAGTTGGAGCAGTAATTCCAAACACTTATGACATTCTTTATAAGACAGCAGAAAAAAATGCTTTTTCTTTAGAGTTTTGGCTGGCATTTGATACAATTCCAACAAATACTGAAGTTTTATCTTTTACTTATGCTTTAACAAAAACAATAACTTTATCTTTTGCAGACAATTATGTATATCTAAAAGTTTCAGTAAGTGATAAAACTAGATATTCAAATGGGACTATTACAAATGCATATGTCTTAAAGATGAGTATAGATTCATATGAATCTCAAAAACATGTAGTTATTAACTACAAGGATAGATCATTTTGGCTTACTGTAAATGGAAAAAGATCAGAATTTTTAACCATTGGCAATTCTGATGTTTTCCCCCAAACAATTACAACGCTTCCAGATATAGTTATTGGAAGCACAGCAAATACAGATTATTTTTTAATAGATTCACTAGTAATTTACAACTATAACTTAACTATTAGACAAATAAAATCTCATATTTATTGGGGGCTATATTCAGTAGATACAAAATCTCATGCCCTTAGAAATAATGGCGGTCAGATAACATTTGACCAAAATGATGGAGTTATAAATAACTATAAAATATTTAATAGTAATAATAGTTGGTCTACTGGACTATTAAATAATTTAGTAATTGAAAATGGAAATTTAACCTTCAAAACAATTAAAGACTTAACACTATATGGTAAAAAAACTACCTACCAGTTTGCCACATTTTCTACTGTAGCGTCTGAAAAGGGATTTACTACATATAATGATACATCTTTATCTTCTAATGAATTTTCAACTTTATTTAATCCAGCAAAACACGCAATTACCGCTAGAGTCTATATAAGCACTTCTCGTGGATCGCAAGTTTCATTTTTAAGTGCATCTGGATTTAGTTTTGGAACACTAATTGTTGCAAAGACATCAGACCATAAAATTAAAGTTTATTCTCCAGAAGGGGGATTTAACTATACATCATCTGCCTATGCATCAAGCCAGTGGGTAGATGTAAAAGTTTACTTTATAAACCAATCAATGTATGTTGTATTAAATACTGGGGCAGCAAATAAAGTAGATACATTAACTCGTGTATTCTTAAATGATTCTTCATCGATATATATTGGAAATTCATATGAAACATCTGCAGGGGTAATTACAAACTACCCAGCATTAGATCCAATTAGGTTGTTTAAGGTTTATGATATTGATAATATTCCATCATCCCTTGTCTCCCCAACTACAACTCCAGTATGTAGTGTTGACCTATCAAATACTTTAAATATTTTGCCATCAAATATTACTGATTTCAATACAGTCCCTGTAGAACAATATGGAGACTGGCAAACTGCTATAAATTTTGGGGATACAGAATCAATTGTTGGAACAAAAATTCACTATGGGTCTTCATCAAAAAATACACTTATATCTACATCTTCAGATTCTGTTACATATACATCATTAAGTGTAAATGGAGAACAAATTCCATCAGATCAATTGTTTACAACTCCAGGACTATTATATGTTAAAATATCCATGCAAACTCAAAATAGTCAATATGCAAAGGCAACTACGACATTTGCTGAGTTTTCAAGATATACAAGTTTAAATAAATATTCAGATGGATTCAGATTTGATATGTCCCCTATAAATAATACTGATAATGCATATGTCATTAAAAGTAATACATTTAATTTATTAGCAAGAGACTTTAATTTTGGAACGCATTTTGAGCCAGCAACTGGGTCACAACTTCCAGGAAGAGCAAACCTACTTTTGCAATCAGATACTAGAACTTTAGAGTTTTTCTTTAGAATGGATACAAAGCCAGGGTCAACAACAAATGCATCTATTATTGATATTATCAAGGTTTTAGGTGGAAGTCCTAGTATATCTTTAATCTATCAGCCATCTTCAGATCAAGTTGTGTTTTCTGGTTGGGATTCAGTATTTATAAATGGAAAACTTGCAACAAGCCCCTATCCAACCACACTTGACGAAATTTATCATTTTGTAGGAATAGTTAGTGGAGCAAGCCCCATACAATCTGGAGATACAATTATTCTTAATGGAAAAAATACTTCAAGTTCTGGTTTTCATGCACATGGAACATATAGTAATATAAATATGTATTCTGATGCAAAAGATTCTGATTTTTCATTAAAAAGATATTTGATGAATATAGGAATTAATTCTATTACTGTTAATGATTCATCATCAATAACTATATCTGAATATTCCCCTCGTCTGTTAAAATCTGGGGTAACATTCTCAGTAAATGGTCAGTAATTGGGTTTTTAGTATATATAATGGTAGAATAGTGGTATGTCAAAGAAAAAAATGAAAACAAGTATTGTAGAAGAGTCAATCTTCGGTGTTTATGTATGGCTGACTCCACAAGGTCAGAGAATTATGGATTCAGATGGGAATACACTATGTATTCAATCTATTAAAAATGATAAGAAAAGAATAGAGAATTTAAAGAGAGTTGCTGAAGAAGTAGGAGTTGAAGGTGGATTTCCTTACTTTATTTCTGGTGCAAGGCAAGTTACAGATGAAGAGTATGAATACCAAAAGCAGAGAATGGAATGGGGTCTAATTCCAGACGAACTAGACCTTGCTGCATTCAAAGAAGAGCATTACCAGTTAGAAGATAAGCGTAAGAGGGGAATTAGTACATATGATGAAGATTTCGACTGATGAAGATGAAGATAATTTAGTTCAAATTAAAACATCTGGAGATTTAGGTCGTTTCTATAAGAGTGAACCAGTAATCTCTAACGATCCATTTACTATTTCTGGGGAAGAGTTATCCACTCTAACTAATATTTCACATAACTTCCGCCGTAAGATGAATAGGGATATTCAAAAGGCAGCAACGATTATGTCTCCAAATGGAGGGAATCAGTTACCACTAGGTCAAGTATCATTTGCCAATACGGGTGCAGATGGAACATCCTCTAAGAAGTTAGAACCAGTTGAAGTTACCGCTTATGCATTATTTAATGTAGTAGTGCCTACATACAATCAGGATTATTTAGCACATCTTTATGAAATTAATTCATCACACTATTCAGCAGTTCACGCTAAGGTGGCTAATGTTGTTGGACTTGGATATGAATTTGTGGAAACTCCACAGGTTATTGCTAAGATGGATGAAATTCCAGATGACAATATTGATCAAATTCAAAGATTCCGCCGTAAGATTGCTAAAATGAAACAGCAACTTATGAAAACAATTGATAATACTAATTATGATGACACACTCCTTGAGGTTTTAAAGAAGGTATACCTAGACCTTGAAGTAACTGGAAATGGATACATTGAAATTGGTAGAACAAATACTGGCACAATTGGGTATGTTGGTCATATTCCATCAACTACCATGCGTGTTCGCAGAAAGCGTGATGGTTTTGTTCAGATTGTAAATTACCGAACAATGTTTTTCCGTAACTTTGGGGATCGGGAAACAATTGATCCTATTACTGGAGATACACAACCTAATGAAGTAATTCATATTAAAAAATATACTCCAACAAATTATTATTATGGTATCCCTGATGTTATCCCAGCAGCAAATGCAATTGCTGGAGATCAATTCGCATCACAGTTTAATATTGACTATTTTGAAAACAAGGCAGTTCCTCGTTATATTATTACTGTTAAGGGTGCAAAATTAAATCCAGATTCAGAGCGTAAACTTCTAGAGTTTTTCCAGACTGGTCTTAAGGGTTCTAATCATAGAACACTTTACATTCCCCTTCCAGCAGATGAAGGTAATGCAAAGGTAGAATTTAAAATGGAGCCTGTTGAAGCGGGAGTTCAAGATTCTTCATTCCATAAGTATCGTGAAGACAACAAGATTGAAATCCTTATGGCTCATAGAGTTCCACTAACTAAAGTATCTATTCTTCCAGGAGTATCACTTGCAAATGCTAGAGATGCTGACAAGACATTCCGTGAACAGGTTACTCGTCCACAGCAGGATGAACTAGAGTCTAAGGTAAATAAGGTTATATCTGAATTTACTGATGTGTTTGTGCTAAAGTTTAATGAATTAACATTAACTGATGAAGATACTCAGTCTAAGATTGATGAAAGATATCTTCGCATGCAGGTTATTACTCCAAATGATGTAAGAATTAGAAAGAGTATGATTCCTCTAGATGGCGGAGATAAAGTTGTAGTACTTAATGCACAGCAGTCGGCAGAGCAAAAAACACAGGCAAATCAAAGCAGAACTAGAGATCAAAATCGTTCATCTAACTCTCCAGATACAAGTGGAGAAGGAAGAAATGCAAAGGGAGATGGTCGCCAGCAAAACTGATATAAAAAAAATATTATAAATATTTTGTATTTATCAGTAAACTTGGTATCATTTAAGTACTATGGAAATTAAAAAGTCTTATTGGACATCAAATGGCAACAGCATTAACCTTGCTGTCCCCTTTGCTAAGGTCGATAAAGAGCGTAGAACCGTATCAGGCTTCGCCACATTAGACAATGTAGATAAGCATGGAGATATTGTAGATACATCTGCAAGCCTTAATGCTTTTACCAGATTCCGTGGAAATATTCGTGAAATGCACCAGCCAATTGCAGTTGGCAAAGTTGTTTCTTTTACTCAAAAAGATTATTATGATGCAAAAACAAAGAAAAACTATAGTGGAGTATTTGTTGATGTATATGTATCAAAAGGTGCACAGGATACATGGGAAAAAGTTTTAGACGGTACTTTATCTGGCTTCTCAATTGGGGGAAGCATTAATAAAACAGACACTGTTTTAGATTCAGAGGAAGTAGACGGTCCAGTTAGAGTTATCAAGGATTACGATTTAACAGAATTATCCCTTGTAGACAATCCAGCAAATCAATTTGCAAATGTTTTTTCCATTCAGAAAGCAGATATTGGCTTTAAAATGACTGGAATGGCAACTACCGTAAAAGCATTAAATGTTTTTTATTGCGATAGCGATCAAATTGCTACAGCAGAAGACCTTGAGTCAAAAGAATGTGATGTTTGCTCATCAGTTATGCAAAATGTTGGATGGATTGAAGATTCAGTAGCAAAGTCTGCTGATTTAGAAAGAGTTGTAAACTCTTATATAGCAAAAGATATTACTGTAGAAGGAGGTAATGAAATGGCAAAAGAAATTGTTAAGTCACTTGACGAGAGTGAATTAGTAGAAGAAACAGTAGAGGCAACTGAAGAAGTTGCTGTAGAGGCAACCGAAGTTGTTGCTGAAGAGGCTGTAGAAGTAATTGAAAAGTCTGTTGACGGTGATGCGCCAGCAGAAGAAATCGTTGAAGAAGTTGTAGAATCAGTAGAAGAAGTAGAGGTTACTGAAGATGCAGAAGTTGAAACGGGATCAGAATTTGAAAAGATGCTTGAGGGCATTAAGTCTTATATCACTGATACAATTGAAAAGGCTACAATTAACATCAATGATAATACACAACCAGAAAAAGTTGTATTAGAGATTAAGTCTCAGATGGATGCATTTGTTGCAAAGCATGAAGATTTAAGTAAGGCAGTTGAAAGACTGGATGAGTACCTTCGTACAATTCAGAACCGTATGGATGCATACGAAGCATCAACTGCAATGAAGAAGTCCAACGATTCAGATAATGAATCAATGGTAATCAAGAAATCAAACGATAGTATCTGGAATGGTCGCTTCCTCGGTGTCCAAGATCTATAAAAAATAAAAAAAGGAAAAGTAGGTGAAATAAAAAAATGAGTAATACACTTATTGAAAAAGTAATTAACGCAGGAACCGCTTCAGGTTCTGGCTTAGGTTACGGTGGTACTTCTGTGACAGGTGCACAGGGTACAACAGCAAATACAGGTACAGGTCTTCTCTATCCAGATCAGGCTAATCGATTTATTGATTACATGTGGGATGCAACAATTCTCGCAAAGGCTGCTCGCACAATTCGTATGCGTAGCAACACAACAGAAATTGATAAGGTTTCTGTCGGACAGAGATTACTTCGTGCAGCAACTGAAGCAAATCCAACGGATTACACTTCTCTTTCTGGTCTTAACCAGGATGCACAGTTCTCAAAGGTTTCTTTGACAACAACAAAGTTGCGTCTTGATTGGGAACTTTCTAGTGAATCACTAGAAGATAACATTGAAGGTGCTGCTCTTGAAGATCACATCGCTCGCTTGATGGCAACACAGGCAGGTAATGACATCGAAGATGTTCTTATCAATGGTAGTGTCGCAGGTGGAGTAACAGGTATCAACATGTTTAACGGTTGGATTACCCAGGCTAAGGCAGGTACTTCAGCAGTCCAGGGTTACAATGGTTCAACCGTTGTATCTAATGGTGGCTATGGAATTTCTTCAAAGACATTCAACAAGGCACTTTCCAAGATGCCTCGTAAGTACAAGCAACGCCGTAATGAGTTAAGATTCTTCGCAGGATCTAACTTGTCACAGGACTACTTGTTCAACCTTACTGGCACAAATGCAACTCCATACGATATCTCTTCAGGTATCATTCGTGGAGATGTGGCTGCAAATAATGGTGGTCCAGGTTCTGTAACACCATTCGCATTCGGTGTTCCAGTAATCAGCGTTCCGTTGATGGATGAAACTCAGTTAGGAACTGGTTACAGTGCTGCTGGGATGAACTCTGCAACACACGGTGATTTGGTTCTTACATTCCCGCAGAACTTCATTGTAGGTATCAAGCGTGATGTAACAGTATTCCGTGAGTTCAAGGCGAAGAAGGATACAGTAGAATACACTCTATTCATTCGTGTTGGATGTGCAATTGAGAACTTAGAAGCCGTTGTGGTTGTTAAGGATATCAAGCAAGGTGGAGCAACTAACGACTAATTAGTCGATTAGTTCAATACTATTCAATTAGGGGAAGGATTTAAATCCTTCCCCTAATTAATTTCTGGTATAATAGATATAACTAGAAAGGAATTAATTATGTCATTCGACACAATGAAAGTATCAGAGTTAAAGCAAGTTGCAGAAAGTTTTGCAGTAGATCATTCTGAATCAAAAAACAAAGCAGAACTGCTTGCCCTATTAACAGAAGAGGGAGTAACATTTGAAATGTATGAAGAATTTGCTCCAACTGAGGATATTAAAGAAGTTGAAGAATCAGTAATTGAAAAGAAAGTCCCAGCCAAGAAAAAGCAAGAAAAAGATACAGTTTTAATCAAGATGGATAGAAATAACACTCTATATGAAACATGTGGAGTTGAATTTACAAAGGATCACCCATTTGCGGTAGTTGATGTAGACAAAGCACAGTTTATTTTTAACCATGAAGAAGGCTTTAGAATGGCTACCCCATATGAAATTCAGGAGTTTTACTCCTAATAGGAGAGAATTAATTTGATAGAATTAAATACTAATTCATCACACACTATTGATTTATATATCAATAAAAATGATGTTCCAGTTGCACCAACTGGCACTCCAACATATATTGTAAAAGATATTGCAACATCTGTAGTTGTAAAGAGTGGTACATCTACTCAAAATACTGATGATATTGGGCACTTCTACTTTCAATTAGGTACAGATATTACAAATACCGATAGAAGGCTTTTAGTGACATGGAGTTATGTTCTTGATTCTGTCACAACAACCTACAGACAAGATGTAATTATATCAACTCCCTATGTAAGTATTGGTGAAATAATTGAAGAATTAGGGCTAGGTGCAGAACCTACAGATCCAAATTACTTCTCTTATGCTAAATTAAGAAGTGCAGAGCGTTTTGCTAGGTTAGCAATTGATAATTACACATCTAGATCATTTGGTCAAAGGCAAGGTTCCCAAGTTGTCTATGGTAATGGTTCAGATACATTAGTGTTTTTTGAGACCATGACAGCCTTTAGCAAGATTTATCAAGATGATGTGTTAATCTATGACGCAGATAATAATTATAATGCTCTAGGGTATACGATTGAATTAACAGAGACTGGTCAAGGTCTTAGAATTACTAACTCTTCTGATAACGGAATGACTGTAATCCCTCCATCAGCAACATGGAGTTCTCCAAAAACAGGGTGGGCAAATGGATCAAGGTATAAGGTCTATGCAACAATGGGATATGCTTATATTCCTATTGAAGTAAAACAGGCAGCATTTTTATTAGTTTCAGATAGTCTCTACAATGACTCTTTATGGAGACAAAAATATGTAAGCAAGTTTGATACAGGTCAAATGTCTGTAGAATTAAGAGATTCAGCATTTACGGGAACGGGTAATCTAGTTGCAGACAATTTGCTAGATATCTTTAAGGTCCTTGCTATTGTGGTGATTTAAATGTACGGTGGTATTGGTCAAGGACTTTTAAATATGCACTGTGATGTTTACATTCAACAGAAAAGCCAAGATTCTAGTAGCGGAACTATTAATCGTGAATGGGTATTTAATCAAACAATAGAATGCCATATTGACATTTTAAATTCATCAGGGGCATCTGTGTCAGATAACAATAAAAATTTTGGAACTATATATAGCGAAGAAGAAAAGATTAAGTTAAAGACAAAGACTCCACTGTCAAAGCGTTTTAGAATTACAAACATTAAGAATCGGGCTGGAGAGACACTCTTTGTTGAGACAGACAAGATTGATAATCCCCCAACTATTTTTGAGATTGAATCATACCACCCAAGACTTGATCCATTTGGAAATATTCTTTTTTATGAGAGTAATTTAAGAAGAGTTGGTGTTCAGCAAAGTGCCTAGTGTAATTATTAATCAGAAAAATTTAAATTCTATTTTAGTTGAAGCAAGACAAAAAGTTGGAGGAATAACATCTTTGGTTAGTCCATATAACAAGGAGAATATTGCTAAAGCAGTATTTGTC
>Ga0114976_10002877_pt1 | contig 10770 bp, 12 predicted proteins | sample S_130805_EF_Meta_FD_87319 | JGI IMG/M metagenome (GOLD analysis project Ga0114976, IMG submission 87319) | Freshwater microbial communities from Lake Simoncouche, Canada to study carbon cycling - S_130805_EF_MetaG | ecosystem: Environmental > Aquatic > Freshwater > Lake | place: Lake...
ACTTCTCACCGACGCTGACTGCCACATTGGGGATGTCATCGTCAGCACCGAAATTGAGGGACTCGACCTCGTCCCGAGCAACATCGACCTGTCGGCCGCAGAGGTCCAACTCGTCAACGAGGTAGGCCGCGAGCAGGCGTTGGCACGCGCCCTCGCCCCGGTGCTGCCCGAGTACGACGTGGTGCTCATCGACTGCCAGCCTTCGCTTGGCCTGTTGACCCTCAACGCCCTTGCGGCCAGCGACTACGTCATCATTCCGATGCAGGCGGAGTACTTCGCATTGCGTGGCGTCGCTCTGCTCACCGACACCATCGACAAGGTTGTCTCGCGAGTTAATCCCAAGGTCACGCTGCTGGGCGTGCTGGCCACGATGTATGACCCGCGCACGCTCCACAGTCGCGAGGTTCTGGCAACCGTGCAGCAGCGTTTCGCTGACAAGGTGTTCCAGACGGTCATCACAAAGACGGTGAAGTTCCCGGACTCCGCAGTGGCAGGGGAGCCGATCACCTCGTTCGCACCTGGCAGCCAGGGTGCTGAGGCGTATCGGCAATTCGCCCGCGAAGTCCTCCAGCGGCTGGGGTGATCCCGTGACCGCCACAACATCCGATGTGGTCGCTCCCGAGGATACTTCTGGTTTCTCGGTGCGGGTCGGCGACTTTGAAGGCCCCTTTGATCTGCTCCTCCAGCTGATTTCGCGCCACAAGCTCGAAGTCACCGAACTGGCGCTCCATCAGGTTACCGACGAATTCATCTCGTACATCCGGTCGCAGGGTTCCACCTGGGATCTCGACGAGGCAAGTGGCTTCCTTGTTGTGGCGGCGACGCTTTTGGATCTCAAAGCCGCCCGCCTGCTCCCCAGTGGCGAGGTGGAGGATGAGGAAGACCTCGCACTTCTCGAAGCGCGCGACCTGCTGTTCGCGCGATTGCTTCAGTACCGTGCTTATAAGGAAGTGTCAGCTCTCTTTGCTGACCGAATGGCGACGGCCGGCCGACGGTACCCGCGCACGGTAGGCCTAGAGCCGCAGTTCGCCGCCCTGCTTCCCGAAGTCCTGATTGGGCTTGGCCTTGATCAGTTTGCGGCACTGGCGGCAAAGGCGCTGGCACCCAAACCCACCAATGAAGTATCGGTGAGTCACCTCCACCTGCAGCGCGTCTCCGTGCGCGAGCAAGCCGGCATCATCGTCGATCGCCTGCGGCGCCACCGGACCATGACCTTCCGCACACTGATCTCCGACTGCGACAACACGCTTTTAGTTGTGGGACGCTTCTTGGCACTGCTGGAGCTGTACCGCGACCAGATGGTCTCCTTCGAGCAGATCACCCCGCTCGGTGACCTCACCATTCGGTGGACGGGTAGTGATGAGGGCGAAGTCGTGGTCGTTGATGAGTTTGATGATGGAATTCCGGCCGAGCCTGTAACGGAGGGCGCATGAGCAAGAAGGTTGACGTGGAGACCGACGTCGAAACCGACGTCCAGGAAGTCGTCCAGGAAGTCGTGCAGGCGGACGTGGAGACCGATGGCGTCAGCGATGTCGATGAGGGCGAAGGCCTCGGCGCGCCCTCGCTCGCTGCGGGCTTGGAAGCGTTGCTGTTGCTCGCCGACGAGCCCATGAGTGCCCTGACCTTGGCCGCGATCACCCGCCAGCCGTTGATGGACGTCGAGCGTGTGCTGGCCGAGTTGGCTGCTGAGTACGACGCGGCCGGTCGTGGGTTCGACTTGCGTGAGGTCGCAGGTGGTTGGCGTTACTACACGCGCATGGAGTGCTCGCCTCTGGTCGAGCGCCATGTGCTCGACGGTCAGCAGGCGCGGCTTACGCAGGCGAGTTTGGAGACGCTCGCGGTCATCGCGTATCGACAGCCGATCGCTCGCGGCCGCGTCAGTGCCGTGCGCGGTGTCAACGTCGATGGTGTTATCCGCACCTTGGTGTCTCGCGGGCTAATAGATGAAGCAGGACACGACGAGTCCGGCGGCATCATGTACCGGACCACGTCGCACTTCCTTGAGCGCATGGGTATCGCCTCACTCGAGGAACTGCCGCCGCTGGCCGAACACCTTCCAGACCTCGCCGACCTCGACGATGTTCTCGACGCTGTAGCGATCGGAGACTGATCGCGCATGAGCGAAGACGAGCAGGGAATTCGCCTTCAAAAGGTGTTGGCTTCTGCAGGAGTCGGCAGCCGTCGATCATGCGAAGAGTTGATCGCCGAGGGTCGGGTTGAGGTCGACGGCAAGGTCGTGCGTGAGCAGGGGGTGCGGGTCAATCCACAGACCGCGGTGATCCGGGTTGATGGCGAGCGAGTGCCCACGGCGCTAGACATCAAGGTGTTCGCATTCAACAAGCCACGCGGTGTGATCTCGACGATGATGGATGACGAAGGTCGTCCCTGTGTGGGTGACTACGTGGTCGACCGTGTCGAGCGACTGTTCCACGTCGGGCGCCTTGACGCCGACACTGAGGGCCTGCTGATTCTCACCAATGACGGCGAGTTGGCTAACCGCCTTGGGCACCCGTCATACGAGGTCGACAAGACCTACGTCGCCACGGTGCGCGGCCAGGTACACATCTCCGAACTCCGGCCGCTCAAGGACGGGATCGAGCTTGAGGATGGCCTGGCCCAGTGCGACTCGGTCAAGGTCATCCAGGCACTGCCCGACAGGTCTCTCATCGAGTTGGTCATCCACGAGGGGCGCAACCGCATCGTGCGCCGCATGCTCGATGCCGTTGACCATCCGGTCACCGATCTCGTGCGCACCAGGGTCGGCCCGATCAGCCTGGGCCAGCAAAGGCCGGGCAAGTTGCGGGCGATCACCGGCCCCGAGCTCGGCTCGCTCTACACCGCAGTGGGGATGTAGGGCCTCGGTAGGCTGACGCCTCGTTGCGCAACAGCGTGGAAGAGAACGCCCGGGAGGACAGATGGCTCTGCGAGGGATCCGCGGCGCCACGTGCCTGTTGGCTGACGATGCCGATGAGATGCGTGACGCGGTCGTCGAGCTTCTCGGCGAGATGATCGAACGCAATGGCATCACCACCGACGCTCTCGTGAGCGTCCTGCTCACCAGCACCCCTGATTTGGTGTCGTCGTTTCCGGCTGTGGGTGCCCGAGTTTTTGGCTTGGCGGATGTGCCGCTCATGTGTGCTCAGGAGATCGCTGTCGCGGGAGCCCTGCAGCGTGTCGTGCGCATTCTCATCCATGCCGAAGTTGAGATTCCACGCGCAGATGTGCACCACGTCTACCTTCGGGGCGCGGAGGTCTTGCGCCCCGACGTCGCATCGTGACGAGTGGCGCGCGGCTGACAGGTTCCGTCCTTGTCATAGGCACGGGCCTGCTCGGGACGTCGCTTGCGCTAGCACTTCGCCGAGCCGGGGTTGAGGTGCTTCTCGAGGACGCAAATCCCGAGCATGTGGCGATCGCAGTCGATCGCGGAGCGGGTGTAGCACTCAGTGATGCGGATGTCCCTGACGTGGTCGTCGTGGCATGCCCACCTCGTCTGGCCGCTCACGTGATGGCCGAAGCGTCTCGTCGTTTCCCCCACGCCACGGTCACCGACGTGACCTCTGTGAAGCAGCCGGTGCTCTCCGATGCTCTGGCTCAGGGTGCCGATCCTCAACGGTTGGTGGGTGGGCATCCGATGGCCGGTCGCGAGGTGTCCGGTCCCGTCGGCGCGCGTGCGGACCTGTTTGACGATCGCCTGTGGATCGTGACCCCCGGTGCAGCGGACACCGACCACGTGATGCAGGTGCATCGTCTCGTCACGACGTGTGGTGGATACGCGGTAGAGATGGATGCCACGGACCATGACTTGGCTGTCGCTCTGGTGTCGCATGCGCCACAGGTGATTTCGAGTGCCCTCGCGGCGCAGTTGCTTGAGGCCGATGAGGCCCATGTACGCATTGCAGGGCAGGGACTTCGTGACATGACGCGCATCGCGGCATCCAACGTGACCATGTGGTCCGACATTCTTGAGGTGAACGGCAGCCCGGTTGCTGATGTGCTCGATCACGTGGCCACGTCCTTGCGGGAGACCGCGGACGCTCTGCGGGAGCGTCAGGGGGCCGACATCTCTGATGCACTCTCGGCGGGTGTGGCCGGTCAGCTGCGCATTCCAGGCAAGCACGGTGCGGCGGCCGAGCGCTACGCGGAGGTTACTGTGCAGTTGGCAGACCGTTCGGGTGAGTTGGCGCGGATGTTCGTGGCGGCAGCGGACGCGGGAATCAACGTCGAGGATGTTCGCATTGAGCATGTGCTGGGCCGTCCCAGCGGGTTAGTGAGCCTCTTTGTTCTGCCCGGCAGCGACGTGGCTCTCAGCGCTGCACTTCTCGCTCGTGACTTCGATGTACGGGACTGAGGGCTCCGTGGCCGACATGATCGTGATTGCCGTGGATGGTCCGGCAGGCTCAGGTAAATCAAGTGTCTGCAAGGGAGTGGCGCGTCGGCTCGGGCTTCGATATCTAGACACTGGCGCGATGTATCGGGCGGTGACGTGGGCCGTGCTGCAAGCCGGAATTGATCTCACGGACTCCGAGGCGATTGCACATGCCGCAGCAAACCTGGTAATTGTCAGTGGCACAGATCCCTCGGCTCCCTCGATCACCGTCGATGACGTCGACGTGTCCGGTCCTATTCGCGAGGACGACGTGACGGCTGCGGTTAGCGCGGTCAGTGCGGTGCCGCAGGTCCGTAGCGGCCTTGTCGCTCGTCAACGCGAAGAAGTGGCCCGAGCGGTGGCCGCTCATCAGGGGATCGTCGTCGAGGGGCGTGACATCACCTCGGTGGTGCTTCCCGATGCGGACCTCAAGGTCTTCATCACCGCCTCGCCCGAGGTTCGGGCCCAGCGCCGCGCCGCGCAAGATGAAGACAGAGGGGCTGGCGAGCGCGATATTGAGGTAACCAAGGCCGAACTCATCTCACGCGATGCCAAAGACTCCACTCGCGCAGTCTCGCCACTGACGATCGCGCCGGATGCGATTATCGTGGAAACCTCTGACCTCGACCTTGAACAGTCGATCGCCGCAGTGTGTGCCCTGGCGGTGCCGTGATGGCGTCCATGCCCTCGTGGCAGGGCGCGGCCCACGTGCGCAATCTGAGTGCCGGGGGGCTGGGCCTGCTCTACCGGGTGCAGGCGAGCGGAGCCCACCACATTGGGTCGACAGGCCCACTCGTAATCGTGTGTTCGAGTGAGGCGGTGATCGCCGGTGCGGTGATCCAGGCCATCGCACCCCGTCCTGTGCACGTCGTCCCCAATGCAGCGATGTCGGCTGCCCTGCCGGCCGCCCTCCTCCAGGCATCGGGAGCCATCGTGCCCGCCTCTACCGCGGCTATTGAGGCTCAGGAGTCTGCACTCGAGGCGCTCACTGATGGGCGAGCTGTCGCGGTGGTGGGATCCCTCGTGGATCCCTCGTGGCTGGTGGCCACGTCAAAGGCGCCCGTTCTATGCGTCACACTGGTGGGTGAACGGGGAAGGGTCCCCACGGATCCACCCCGGCTGCGTTCTCTCATTCGTGCGTACGTGTCTGAGCAGGTCACGATCGCGTCCTCGGGGGACCCGCTTCGCGTCAGCACTCGGGCTGCCGTGACCGAACGACTTCGTCAGCTGATCGCAGATGCCGACGACCAAGCGCTCAGGCGAGCGGGACTATGGGAGGCGTCATGACAGACGGCTGGGTGCCCTTCGGGGACGATGATGAAAGCGCATCGGATGAGGCTGCTTTCGCCGACGACCTCGACGTGGTCGACGATGAAGACGCGATCCTGGAGGCGGCGCTGGCTGCGGCGCGCGCCGAGTTCGGTGATTTCGACCTCGAGCTCGGCGAGCTCGTGCGACCGGGCGGGGCACTTTCGGGTCTTCCCGTGCTGGCCGTCGTGGGTCGCCCCAATGTTGGGAAGTCCACCCTCGTCAACCGCATGATTGGCCGCCGCGAGGCCGTGACTGAGGACATCCCCGGAGTCACCCGCGACCGTGTCACGTATGAAGCTGAGTGGAACGGACGCCGGTTCGTCTTGATCGACACCGGAGGTTGGGACCTCAAGGCGCGCGGCATCGCTGCGGCCATCGCCAAGCAGGCTGAGCGCGCGATCAATGATGCGGATGCGGTGCTCTTCATCGTGGATGCCGCGGTCGGTGCAACGGACACCGACGAAGCTGTCGTTGAAGTGCTTCGTCGTTCGGGTAAGCCCGTGCTGCTGGTGGCAAACAAAGTCGATGATCATGCGACCGAGCTTGAGGCGACGGCTCTCTGGGGACTGGGATTGGGGGAGCCGCATCCGGTGTCGGCTCTGCATGGTCGTGGGGCAGGAGATTTGCTCGATGCTGCCGTGGCCATGCTTCCCGAGACCGGGTCGGGGGTATCCCGCGAAGCTGGACCGCGCCGCGTGGCTTTGCTGGGCAAGCCCAATGTCGGCAAGTCATCTCTGCTCAACGCGTTGGCGGGAAGCGAGCGGGTGATCGTCGACAGCGTTGCCGGCACCACGGTGGATCCCGTCGATGAGTTGATCGAGCTTCGCGGTCGATGGTGGTGGTTCGTCGACACCGCCGGCATTCGTCGTCGGGCCAAAGAGGCAAGCGGCCACGAGTATTACGCAACCCTGCGCACCCAGGCAGCTCTTGATCGCGCCGAGGTGGCGATTGTGCTGGTCGATGCATCTGAGCCGTTGAGTGAGCAGGATGTGCGCATCATCGCGATGGCTGAGGAGGCCGGCCGAGCCATCGTGTTGGCCTTCAACAAGTGGGATCTCACCGATGAGGAGCGCCGCCGGTATCTTGATCGTGAGATCGATCGCGATCTCGTGCAGGTGCCGTGGGCGCCGCGCGTGAACATCTCCGCCAAAACAGGTCGCCATGTCGACAAACTCGCTGTCGCACTGGATGAAGCCCTCGAGGGCTGGGAGACGCGCGTATCCACCGGGCGGCTCAACCAGTTCCTGAAGGAGCTGGCTATGGGGCATCCGCATCCGCTGCGCAGCGGACGCCAACCGCGAATCTTGTTCGGCACACAGGTGCAGACCGGCCCGCCGACCTTCGCGCTCTTCACGACAGGGTTCCTCGAGGCCGGTTACCGGCGGTTCATCGAGCGTCGTCTGCGCGAGGAATTCGGCTTTGTCGGCTCACCGATCCGCGTGATGATGCGGATCAGGGAGAAGCGCTCGCGACGGTAGCGGGATTGACCGGGGCCACCGCCGGTGGCACGTTGCAGGTATTGCCGGCCGGAAGTCCTGCGAATCTGTCGGCAATCCACGGCACCGCATTAGGGCCGCCCACCAGTGAAGCCTTGATGTGGCCGGTTTCGCCCAGCCAGTCCATGGTGAGGGCAGACCCGGCAGCACACCAGGTCTCTTGCACGATGGCCTGGGGCCATGGCAGAACGACCTCGTCTGTCATGCCCTGCGTGATGAAGGCGGGCATGGCCGCCGGCAGCGGGTCGGGCGTCTGCTCGTCCGCGATGGTGCTCCACGCAGGGTTGTCAGCCGGGTTTGACGCGAAGAATCGCTGACCCACTGCCTGACGTGCCGCGCTGGTGAGTGCGGAGTTCTTGACGCACTGGTAGGCAATGTCTTCCCAGTCGGCGCGGCCGGTGTCGGTGAGGACGTCGGTGATGGGCAGCTCGGGGTACACCTTCGTCCATGACTCAACAGCGGCTGGGCCGATGACCCATCCAACGAGGGTGTCCCACTGCGCGGTCATGATGGGCTTGAGTTCGAGTGCCGGAGCCGCCGCGGCCACGCCCAGCAACGTGAGCTCGGGGCCGTACGTCGGCGCAAGCCAGCCCGCCCAGATTGATGCGTGGCCACCCTGCGAGTGTCCGAAGGTGACGTAGCGGTTGCCCGCATCAGCCTGTGGGATGTTGCGCGCCGCTCGCACGGAGTTGACGATGTCGCGCATCTCGGAGTCTGCGTCGAGATAGAGGTTGGGACCCGGGGTTCCGATGCCGACGTAATCGGTAGCCACCACGACCCAGCCGAGTTGCATCATCGTGGGCAGCCACGTGTAGATGTCTGCTGTGGGATCGGTTGATCGTGAAGGCGCGCAGGAGGGCCCAAGGCCCAAAGTGCCGTGTGACCACGCGACCACCGGGCGCCCGCCAGCGGGAGCCGGGGAGGTAGGGATGAAGATCATGCCGCCAGAGACCGCCTTGGTGCCGTCGGGAGTCTCAGAGACGTACAGGATTCGAAGCGCCGTGCCACCTTCGACAGTGATGCCAAGCGGCTCCGTGCGAATGACCGTCCCGAGAGTCTGCGGCAGTGGAGACGGAGGTGTGTAGAAGGGATCCAGCTCGGCCTGCGCCGTATTGGTGTTGTGCTCGCTGATCGCGCGGCTGACGAAGAATGCGGTCAAGATCAGGGCGATGCAAAGCAGGATTGCCAGTGCAACGATTCCGATCCACTTCAGAAACCTCATATGGTCAACCTAGCCCGTTGCGCTTGCCTCGCTGTTAGCGTGCGCCCGTGAGTGAAAACGAGCCGCCGCCCGTACCTGCCGAGTTGTCGCTTGGCATCGGGGGTCACGTCAGGCCAGTCACCCCGGTTCTTCCGATCATCTCGACCATCGTGTGGCTTCTCCTAGTCGTCCCGACCCTGATCGTCGCGGCCTTCAGCGCGATGCTCTTCGACTCCGGTGGTTCCACTCCGGCTGTCCTTGTGTTTGCAGGATTCTGGCTGACCCTCCCGTTGACCTTGATCAGCATCTCCGCCAGCTGGATCCTGTGGGGCCTCACCAGACGGAAGCGATCGACGGGCCTCAAAGTGGCTCGTGGTGTGGCGTATTTGCTGCCGCTAATCGGGCTCGGACTGGCCGGAGTCGGGCTGCTGTGGATCCAAACGGCATGCTCGGGCAACCTGTCGTGCTGAGGCTTCGGGGGATTGGGTAGGCTCCGTTGGCCGGTTCACCGGTGAACGGGCTGTAGCGCAGCTTGGTAGCGCACTTGACTGGGGGTCAAGGGGTCGTGGGTTCGAATCCCGCCAGCCCGACGTCGTGAGGGACGTCCGTGTTGCAGGCGACGGGAACGTCACAATCGCCCCTTCGCCAGGGGTTCCGTAGGTGGACAGGAGTTCAGGGGCCACGGCGAAAGTCCACGCAATGTAGGCGCAGAAAATCGCATCGACTTCATCCTCGATCAAGTTCAACGCGGCTTGTTGCTTGGCGGTGAGGACGACATGTCGAATCTCGCGCCATCGCTCGTTCTGCGAGAGGTGGAGCGTGCCGTCGCAATGGGCTTCCATGAGGTCCATCAGCACACCAAATTGATGGCGACGTGATTCAAGAGTGCGTCCTGACTTTGCCTTGTACTCGAGAATTTTCGTGAGGCCAAAGAGGCCGACCATCGAACTATGGGGAAAGACCTCGATGGCGACCGGGCTTTGCTGTGAGCCGCGATGTGATGGGTCCACCCGCCATCCGTGGGCGCGAGCAAGTCGCATGGCTCGGGGCTCTGGCTGCATGCTCGGTCTGCTCATATTGGTCGGGTGCGTGCCCGCATGAAACCGTCGGAAGTCCGCTGAGAGCAGACGTTCGCAGTCGCGCATGCCGGTGGGATTGCGCACGATGATGGGCGCATCGACGGCAATCACAGCCGGGTGGCATCCGTGGAGAAAGGACGCGATGTCGTTGTCAGTCAGCACCGAAGCGGACTTCTCCAGCCGCCCATCAGAATCGGTGAGAGCTATGCCCGTGCGAGCCTTGGTGCCCCATGCCAGATCGATGCCGGCCACCTGCATGGTCAGAAACCTAATCCCTCGTGAACTAGGCGCCGCCGATGTGAGTCATGTAGTCGCGAGCGCGCAACGTGATCTGGGCCTCACCCACATCGTTGACGGGACCGAACATGTTTCCGTCGATTCCGATGAAGGTCGCGCCGGCGTCAAGCCATACGCGCGCGGCAGCTGGGTCGGTGGTGTCTGCGCCCGCCACTTGGGTGCGTAGGCCCGGCAGAAGACGAAGGAGTGTTTTCAGGTAATCCACGCCTAGAAGTTTTGCCGGAAAGATTTTGACAACCGGAGCGGCCAGTGAGGCAACGACCTCGGACGGGGTCATAGTCCCAGGAATCGGCACCATGCCTCGTTCGCTCGCCGCTGCGATGAGTCCCGGCCACGTGGCGAAAGACAAAGCGAACGAGGCACCCGCGTCAGCGGCCTGATGCACCTGCTCGACGCTGTGCAGAGTGCCCACACCCACCGTGACCCCATCGCGCGCCAACATCATCGCGACGTGGAAGACATCGGGGGTCGTGGTGGTGAGTTCGATCGCGCGGCAGCCGGCATCAACCCACGCGCGAGCGGTGCGCATGGCTGCATCGGGTGTGGGATCGCGCAGGACCGGAACAACCTGTTGGTTGTGGAGAAGGTCCACGACGGGGTTCGGCGCGGTGTTGGGAAGGCCGTCAGAAGTGGAGGAGCTTGATGATGCGGCAGCGGCTGAGGTTCCAGTGGCCTCGGTCGCCTGCGTGGCGCAACCCGCGAGAGCGAGGCCGCCGGCGCCAACAGTCCCGGCAGCCAAGAATGCTCGTCGATCGAATCCAATTCCGGTCACCTGAGGATGCTAAAGCCGTAGGTCATCCCAGTGGGGGTGCTGGCGCCGCTACCGTGGCGCCGTGTCTCTCTCGGTATCCACCGCCCCCGTCGACGTGCCTGAGGCCGTCCTTGCTGACCTGCGGGAGCGGCTCGCGCGGATCAGATGGTTCGAATCATTTCCAGACGCAGGCTGGTCGATGGGCACCGACGTGGACTACCTACGCGGACTCGTTGACTATTGGCGGACCGACTTCGACTGGTATGACA
>Ga0114976_10002878_pt1 | contig 10769 bp, 11 predicted proteins | sample S_130805_EF_Meta_FD_87319 | JGI IMG/M metagenome (GOLD analysis project Ga0114976, IMG submission 87319) | Freshwater microbial communities from Lake Simoncouche, Canada to study carbon cycling - S_130805_EF_MetaG | ecosystem: Environmental > Aquatic > Freshwater > Lake | place: Lake...
ATGTAGGCGCTACAGTTATATACGGCTTGGACAACCCCTTTGTACCAGAAGATACCCTGAGAGAGCTGCTGAGCGGCTTCGGCGACCATGAGCGAGCGGCGCGTGAGCGTGGCGAGTGGTCGCAGTTGGAAGGGCGTGTGTGGCCTCAATGGCGGCGAGATCTGCATGTGACCTCCAGCCGACTCTTGCCGACTGAGTGGCGTCGGTGGCGTGCCATTGACTTCGGTGTGCGTGACCCCTTCTGCTGTCTATGGGTGGCACGTGACCCGGCTGATAATGTGTTACACGTTTATCGCTGTTTGTACCGTACTAATCACACGACGATCGCCAATGGGCACACCATCAATACACTCACAGGCGACGAGAATATCGAGGCGTCTATCGCTGACTCTGCTGGCCTCGACCAGCGACGCACGCTGCTGAGTGAATGCGATATTGCGACGGTCGCAAGCCCCAAAGACATCAGAGAAGGTATCAATGCGGTCGCAAGCCGGTTGCAACCTGATGCTGAGGGCAAGCCCCATATCTTGGTGCATGATTGCTGTGTCGATCTGATACGTGAGATCGAGGGCTACCTGTGGGGCGACAAGGTGAAAGAGCTTCCAATAGACGTCAACAATCACAGTTTAGACGCCCTTCGATACCTATGCTTGTGGCTCCAGAGACAAGATGCCGCATGGGGTCTATGACAAATTGTCGCAGTTATCCATAGACTGCTTGACAGATTGTCCAGGCTTCTATACGCTGCCATCATGGGCTGGTGGCAATCTACATTGCGGGCGTTTGGGCTGGTGTCGGAAGCACCAAAGATGCCCGTTTTGCTGACTGCCCAGGTCAGTACGCCAGTGTATCAGGCATACAATCCAGTCGCATCTATGGCCGCCATCGTGGCTTTTCCTTGGGTGCGTGCCTGCGTTGACGACATCGCCACCGACCTATCGAGCCTGCCTTTGCGCATCGTCAAGGGCGAAGGCAAGAGCGCCCAGGTAGTCGAGATCCCTGAGTTGCGTCGCCTGCTCAATCGGCCTACCAGCGGCCAGCGTCGTGTCGGTTGGGAGCGCCAGATGTGGGTCTATATCCTGCTGAGCGGCATCGGCTATGCTCTCAAGACTGGCGACAAACGCAAGCCGACCAGCCTACCCTTGTTGCACCCAGAAGGCGTGCGCCCTGTCCCTGGGCCTTTCGGCTTTGCTGAAGGGTATGAATTCACGCCCTATGGCGGTGCTCCGACCACCTATGCCTCAGATCTGGTAGTGCATGCGCATCTGACCCAATGGGCCTACGGTGCCCAGGGTCTGATGGGTGAGGGCCTGATCCGGGCCCTGGCTAAAGACCTTGCAGCCGACTTTGCGGCAGCTGAGTTGTCAGCCAGCCAATCGAAACAAGGCCGCCCATCGGCAATATTCAGCCCCTCTGAGGGCACGATGCTCACCAACGAGCAACGCAAGGCGGTTGTCGATGCCTATGCGAAGATCGTGGCCGACAATGCGCCTGCTATGGCCTTGCCTGCTGAGATGAATGTTGAGTTTCCAGCATACACCCTACGCGATATGGAATTCACGACTCAACGCGTAATGACGCGCGACACGATCCTGGCCGCGTTTGGTGTACCTCCTGCTCGTGTGGGCTTGCCGACTGCCAATTACGCGACGTCTCGCGAGCAGATGGCCACCTATTGGCAGAATCTGGTAGGTTTGAGCGAAGTGCTCGACAGCATGCTGACCGAGGTGGCGTCTGGGTGGGGGCCTGACATCCAGATCCAGCACGATTTTAGCAGCGTCGCACCACTACAAGAGAGCCGTGACGCTCGCCTGAATCGTATATCGAGCTGGGTCATGCTGGGTGCTGACCCCGCAGCGGCCGCCTCTTATGAGGGCTTCGACGATGCCCCTCTGACAGCAGGTGCCAGCGAGCCCACCCCCGCGACCACCCAGGCCCTGAGCGACTGGCTAACCAGGGGCCTCGACCCCGCAGCCCCTGCTGTCGAGCCTGCTGAGCCCCCAGATGCGCCTGGGCCGATGAATCCTGAAGACCCCGAAGACCTCGACCCTGTGGAGGCTGCGAGGGCTACCCTGTGGCGTGGCTGGCTGAGCGAGGTACACACCCCCACCGAGGCGGCCCTGGCCATCGCGGTCAAGAAGGGCCTGGCCAAGCAGGCTGAGCAGATCGCCAATCGGTATGGCGATACACACAAATCTGTAAGCCGTGACTTATCGGGCTTACTGTCGTCAACACTTGACGCCATCTTCCCGAAAGAAGTACAAGACCTACTGGCATACTTCGCCAGAGAAGCCTACAAGCGCGGCGTGCAAGTGGCTTACAAGCGGGCGGCCAGTGCAGTGGGATATAGCCTCGATGTTGCACGCGTTGACCCTGTTGCTGAGCAGCTTTTGGGTGTCATGGTGTCCAGGTGCAACGCGACGACACGCGATACGATTGCGGCCATCATTGCTGACGGTATCGAGTCGGGTGCGACGGTCAACGATATTCAAGCATCTATCGCCAACGCAGCCGGATTCTCACCAAGTCGGTCGCTGGCCATCGCACGCACCGAGACGACGCGTAGCACAAACGCAGGTGCCCAGGCTGCTTGGCAGAATGTGCATGCTGACACGGGCATCCATATCCAACGCGAATGGCTATCGTCACGCGACGCCAGCGTGCGTGAGGCCCACCAAAGCCTTGACGGCCAAGTTATCGAGCTTGGTGGCGTGTTTACGGTGCCATCTGGTGAGTATGCTGGCAAGAAGGGTAGCGGCCCAGGTGATTTCGATGCTGCTGGAATGTGCGTAAACTGTCGATGCACGACGATACCAAAGGTGACCCAATGAGTGAAGCTGTCAAACGCAGATTGATGCTGGTGAATCGTGCTGTCGTACCTCCGACCATGGAGCGTGCCACATTCATCGCGTCAACGGCGGCGCCAGATCGTTACAACGACGTGGTGGACCAAGGCACTTGGATGCTGGATAACTACCGCATGAACCCGGTTATTCAGGTTGATCACTGCTACGAAGTTGAGGCCACTGTAGGGCGTGCTGCTTCAGTTGGTGTGGTTGCTGGTGCCCTGACGGTCGAGGTGGTCTGGGGTACAGACCCTAAGTCTCAACTTGTCGCCCAGAAAGTGATGGAAGGCAGTTTGAGCGCCGTCTCTGTCGGCTTTATGCCCGGTCGCATGGCCCAGCGGTCACTGCTTCCCCAGAACGACCCCGCCTATACCGATGGCTACGGCTATGTGTACTACGACTGCGAGCTTTTAGAGGTATCTGTGGTGGCGATACCAGCCAACCCAGAAGCCTTGGCTCAACGATCAATGCCCAGTATCAACCTTGACGAGCTCGCGAGCAAGCTGCTTGAACGCATCTTTGCTGCTGGCTCATTGTCTCGATCCCAACCCCAACCCCCCAAAAACGAAACCCTCGAAGAGTGGTTTAAAGGAAACTGATGGCCTCCAGCGTCACCCCTCAAGAAGTCCAAGACTTCCTCCCCCAGGCCAAGGCGACCTTGGCCACCCTCACCGGCAACGATGAAGCCCAGAAGCGGGCTATCGAAGACTTGACCGTCAAATTTCAGGCACTGCAAGAGCGCGCCCACAACCCCCAAATGACCGCGCCCATCGGTGGCAACTTCCAGCGGTTCATGGGTGGCAAGGGTGAAGTCTGCCTGAAGTCTGGTATGCAGAAGGTCCAGTTTGCGGGCCAAGCGATTGAAGTTGAGCAGGCTGGCCTCTTCAATTCTGCGCCCGTTGACGCTTGGCATCAAGAGCTTTTGGTGCTCCATGCTGCTCGCCACCATGTCCGCACGATCCTGGGTAATGGCCCCAAAGACCCTGCGGCTACGCCCAACATCGACAAGAAGATCCTGCGTCACCTTGCTCAAGCCCCCCGTGAGATTCGCGGTGGTATTGAAAAGGCCATCAGCGATACCAGTTCTGCAGGCGCTGAGTGGATTCCTGACAATTGGTCGCCTGTTCTTTACGAGGAGTACTACGCCCCTCCTGGGATCGATGGCCTCTTCAATACCGTTGACATCCCTGGCCCGATGGTCATGCCCTCAATCACCGATGTGATCCGGCCCTACCTCGCTGGCAAGATAAGCAGCGACGACCCCGCCAAGTACACCCCCAGCACCCCCACCTCTGGGTCGACCAGCATTGAGCCTGTCAAATTCGCAGGCCGTACCATGATCGACGACAGCGCACTTGAGGACAGCATCTTCCCCTTGCTGCCTGAAATCCAACGCCGTCTGGGCCGTGCCCTGCGTGATGGGTATGAAGATGCGATGATCAACGGTGACAGCACCGCCACCCATGAAGATACCATTGCCTCTTGGAATACCCGCAGTCGTTGGGGTGCATCCGGTCTGGGCGGGGCTGCCGACCATCGCCGCGCCTTCAAGGGGCTGCGTCGTATCGCCTTCGACCGCAGCGCGACCACCGACCAAAGTGCAGGTCAAACCATCGCCAAGGTGATGGAAGAGGTCCTGGGTGCTCTTGGTGAGCGTGGGGCGACAGATGCCTTGCTGCTTTGCTCGCCTGAGGTCTTCTTCAAGAAGCTGATGACCGACACCAACATCTTGACCGTCGATAAGGCTGGCCCTGCGGCCACCATTCTCAATGGTCAGATCGCCAGCATTTCTGGCGTGCCGTTGGTTATGACCCGCTGGCTCACAGCCGACCTTGCCACCACTGGCAAATACACCGGCACGGGTGCCAAGTCTGGTATTATCGGCGTATCCCGTAGTGAGTTTAGCCACTACCGTCGCCGTATGGCTATGGTCGAGATTATGAAAGACATCACCATCGGCGGGTACAACTTGGTCGCCACCCATCGCAGCTACTTCGGTACTTTGAGCGGGGCTTCTTCCAAGGTCGTCAGCTTTGGCTTCAACTGGCTCTAACCATCACGCTTTAGGAGGCTCCCCATGGGCCAAGATAGTGCAGTTACACATATCGGTGTCAGTGGCTCAAATACCAATGATACTGGATACGCCATCAATCTGACGGGTAATGCTGTCACGATCACTGGTATCGCCCTGCTTCCCAAGACCTCAGTTTCAACCCATGCAAGTAACTACATCACCACCACGATCAGCGCGGGCGGTGTAACCTTGGCAACGCACACCACCAACTCAAGCGGTGGATCTGCGATGGTCGCTGGTACGCCTCTCAGCTTGACCTTCGCCTCTACGGGCGTTGGAACAGCACTTGAGCTGGCCAGTGCTGGGGTGATCACGGTGGCCGTTGTGAGTTCGGGTACTGGCCCGGCTTACAATTTCACCAGTTACTTCCCGCTTCGTTACAACCGGGTCTAACAAATGTCGCTGATCACCACTACTGAAGCCAAGCAACAGATCCCCGGCCTTTCTGGGTCGGGTGACGATTCGCTTTTGACCGAGCTAATCAGCGTGGCTGGTGGGGTGATCGCCACTTATCTCGGCTATCCGCCGTCAAGTGTGGGCGCGACACCGACCGCAGAATCGACCTCGTATACCCGGTATTATACTGGCGAAGGTGGCCGAGAACTGACGGTCGATGTGCTCCCTGTGACGGCGGTGGCCTCTATCTATGACGATCCAAATCGCGACTACACATCGACGTATCTGGTGCCCAGCAGCGACTACGCCATCTTCGACAGCGAGGTGGGCACAATCCTGCTGACCTCGACCAGTACTCACGGTGGATGGTCTACGTCGAAGAAGGCGATCAAGGCGACCATCACAGCGGGATACACGACCGTACCTGACTGGCTGCAACATGCGGCGCGGCTGATGGTGCGCCACCTTTGGGATCTGCGTCAAAGCCAAGGCAAAATCAGCCAAGGTGCCAACGGAAGCAGCACGACTTACCGAGATGCGACGGATATGCCTGTCGAGGTCTACAAGATCCTTGGCCCCCATCGTCTACCGCGTGCCCTGGTGCCTGTATGAGCCCAGCCGATCTATCGGCACGCCTGGCCAAACTTCAGGCGACGCTGCCCAGGCAGATCGCCCAGGCCCTTGCATCGTCGGCCCTGGTGGCTGAGGCTGAGGGCAAAAAGAATGCGACCACCTTGCTCAAGGTACACTCTGGGCGGCTGCGCAATTCGATACGCACCGAGGTACATGACGACGGCACGGCCCACCAGATGGCCTTGCGGGCGGGCGGTGAGCGTGACGTTGTGTATGCACGCATTCAAGAGCTTGGCGGAACGGTAACGCCCAGGAATGGCAAGTTTTTGGCTATCCCCTTGGCACCAGCACTGACCGGTGCTGGGGTGTCGAGGTACAAGAGCCCTCGTGATGTGCCTGGGCTAAGCTTCAGAGGCAACGCCAATCGGGGCGTGCTGGTCGATAAAGCGGGCGTGCCGTGGTATGCTTTAGTCAAGAGCGTCACTATCAGACCAAAATTCTACCTCAAGGCCGCCCTTGGCACTGCCTCGACTGACCTGTCGAGACGTTTGGGCGCGGTCTTGTCTGATGCCCTGGGTGCTGCATGAGCGTCGCCACCTCGATATTGGCGGCTGTGAAGACAGCCCTTGAGGGTATCTCTGGCCTGTCGGTGGTGCGTGGCCGCCCCAACTCACTGACTGAGGGGCCATCTGGCCCATGCGCCTGGGTCGCAGCGGGTGATCTTACCAGCGACCATGGACCTGAGCTGACCGGGTACAATCAGACCTTGCTCGTAGATGTGGTCGCCGTTGTGACGGCTGCCTCGGATTTTGGCGACCGAGAAGATGCGGTGCTGACTCTGGCTGACCAAGTGGCCGAAGCGATACAGACCTCGACCACCCTGGCCGCTTTGCTATCGGTCGCGCCGATCGTCGGTCAGCGAGTACAGGCTGAGGCTGTGGGCCTGCCCGGATATGCGGTGTTGGTCGCCGTCATTCAGTGTCAGTGGATATCTGACAGTGGGAGTGGCCTATGAGTTGGGGCAGATTCGGGACCACCGTACCCGGCAAGCGGGTATCCATCACCCTCGACAGCACGGCTGGATCGGGTAGTGCCAACTATTCGGTAACCATCCCAGCAAACCTGGGAGATTTTTGGGATACCATCGACGCCAGTGGCAATGAGCTACGGGTCACCGACTCAGACGGCTATACCGTTCTGACCTATGATCTATCGGGATTCAGCAAGACAAACCGCACTTGCACCATCAGAATCGGCAGCCACACCGTAGGCGCTGCTGAGATGGGCCAAGCCTTCCTCTATTACGATATGTCGGGCGCATCGACAGGCGCTGGCTCGCCCTCAACGTCGGCCCCCAGGAGCGGGTATATCGACGTTGGTGGCGTACAGAACGCCATCAAGCTACGCCCCCAACGCCCTGGTGATGCGCGCCCAGCCGATGTGATGGTCAAAGACGCAGGCGCATCCGATTGGGTGTGGATCGACCTGGGAAGCGTGCTCGATAGCATGTTTCTGCCCAGTGATGGCCGTGAGGACTGGGAAGAGATCTCGCGAGTCACATACACAGTCGAGGCCAGTGGATCTACTGTGTCGTCAATGATCAGCGTCACCTCAATGCGGGTGATAAATGGCCGGTATATCCGCATGATTTTGAAGGCCGGTACGACAGCGGTTGACAACGTGTTGATCCTGACCGTCACGACCGCATACCCAATTCAAACGACTGGCAGAATCTTGGTTTTCCGAGTTCTGGTCAAGGTCAAAAACGTAACGGAGACATAATCGATGCCCAGCCCTTACAATAGCCTCAAGACTCAGGCTTCTTTCGGTGTCGAGTCTACACCCGGCACGGGCGTGTCAACGACCGTAGGCACCAGGGTCAAGGCGGTGGATCTGCAAGCCAAGGCCACCCACAACCCTGTCGAGGATTTGTATGGTGATGGCACGTCCGCCGTCGCCTCAGACTCTTTCCTGAGCATGGTCGATGTCTCTGGGAACCTGCGCCTCAATGCCTGCTATCAGGGCGGTGCATTGGGTATGATCCTCTACGCCCTGATGGGCACGGTGGTCGATGCAGGGGCGGGCCCCTATACCCACACCTTCACCGTCTCTGATCCTAAGGCATTGACCGTCGATATTGAGCGCGGCAACAGCGCCAAAGATGAGATAATGCAAGGTTGTAAGCCCAGCAAATTCAGCCTATCGGTGCAACCCGGTCAGGTGGCTGAGGTCAGTGTCGATTTTGTTGGCATGACGGCTACGGCACGGGGCACCAATACCCCCGTGGCACCAGCGACGCCCTACCTTGTGAAGCATAGTCATGTTGGCACGCTGGGTTTCGACAGCGCGACCTACACCCAGGCATCGTTCACACTGACCGTCGATACCAAGGCGGCACGGCTTGACCAGCTTGGCAGCGCCTATAGTGATGAGCCAGTCCGTACTGGTATGACCGAGGTCACACTTGAGGTTGAAATTGTCGGGCGCACCAACGCCCTTCAGGTGGCTGCATTGGCTGGCACCCAGGGCAACGTGACGTGTACCATCACTGACGGTACACGTTCATTGGCTATCACCTTACACAATGCCAAGGTCGTATCGTACAGTGACCCCATCACCACCGTCGGCGTCATTCGCCAGCGGGTGACCTTTCGAGGCCATGGCGACGGCACCAATCACGGGCTGGCCATCGTCTTGACCAACTCAGATGCAACCTATGGTGTCTCGTGAGCTTCCTGAGGACCCTGGCCGCTCAGGCCACTGAAGTCGAGTATCCGCCTGGGTCTGGGTTGAAATATCGCCTCAAGGCCCTGGTGGGCGCTGATTTATTATGCGAGCATATCGCCCTCTTGGCCGCCATCATGCCCCCATCACAAGCCGACCGAGAGGTCAGTGCTGCGATCAATGAGGCGACAGGGGCCGACAAAGAGGCCCTTCAGACCCAGGCCAATCAAGAGCTGATGCTGCGGGCCATGGACCCCGATCTGCAAGCCCGTGCATGGCAGCTGGCATGCGCCTGTGTGGTGGGCTCGGTGGTCGAGGCTTGTGGTGGTGATGGTGTTTGGGAGCCGATCAAGGTGGTGGCTGATGATGCTGCTCGTGACCTGGGCGCGACACCCCCGCGCGTGCATTTGAGCGACCTTGCACCGGGTACTATCAAGTATCTTGCTAACATTATTCGCAATCTGAGCTTCGGCGGGGAGGACGCAAGGCAGCGTGTAGCCCGATTTCTCAGAGAACAGGCCCCTATGCCTGCTTCTGGCGAGGTTGGGTAAAATGTTTGGACGCCTGCCCTCTGAGCTATTGGCGTTGACCCCAGAAGAAATGGGCGTCAACATCGCGTGCATGGAGGCGTGGGACGAGAGTAACAGCGAGACGATCAAGAACAACAAGGCCACCGTACAGCTAATCAGAGAGGTGTAAGGTGGCTAATCAGATAGTCGAGTACATCTTACGCGTCAAAGACGATGCGACAGCGACGCTGAAAGACAGCGCGTCTGAGGCTGATAAGCTCGCTGAGTCTCTGGGCGACGTAGAAGATGCGTCCAAGAAAGTTGGCCCATCGCTGCGTGACCTGGGTGGGGCGGGTGAATCTGCGAGCAGGCGGGTAGGCGATTTTGGTGGCCAGATCCAGAAGGTGGCCGGTGGCCTCGATCTGATCCACCCCGCCCTGGGCGACTTCGCTCGCAATTTTGCCGACATCGCTGATGTGGTGGAGGTCGCAGGTGGTGGAATCGAAGGTGCTGAGGTCGCAGTCACCGGGCTCGTGCCCGCATTGGCGGCGGCTGCGGTTGGGGCAGCGGCCCTGGTGGCCGGATTCTCAGTGCTGGCCAATGCGGCGACCACCCAGGTATCGATCGCATCTGACCAGGCAGCGGCCTATCTATCGGTGGCCAATTCGGCTGAGGCTGCTGAGGCGCGGGTGCGTGCCCTCGCTGATGCCCAGGCGACAAGCAGTAAAGCCCAGACCGATGCGGGCTATTCGTTGGCTCTTCTACGTGGCGACCTGAAGGGCTATGAGGTCGACGCAGCCAAGGCAGCCGATGCGGTTAGAGCTGCGTCAAAAACAGATATCGCTGCTCGACAGGCGAATATCGCTGAGATCCAGCGACAGATCCAGGCCAACGTCGACCTGTCACAGCAAGGCCAAGGTGATGCGGCCAGTCGGCAGCTTGCTCGCCAAGAGGTTGAGCGTCTCACCCAGGCGCGTCAGGCCGAGACGGTGGCTCTACGTGGTCAGCAAGAGCAGGCCAGCCAACTCGCCAACCAGCTATCGACCGAGATAATCACCAGGGGCCAAGCAGAAGAGGCCACTAAAGCGCATGAGGATGCGATCAAGAGGTCTTCTGAGGCGCAGAAGCAGGCGACTGACGCGGCTAAAAGGCTGGCCGACGCCAATGATGCAAACCTTGCCAGCGGTATTGGGCTGGCTTTTGAGGGTGTCGCTCGTGACGCTCGCAGCCTTGCGGGTGCCTTCGACGACCTTGGCGACCCCTTCGCTCAAGCTCAAGCCGACGCGCATGCACTTGCACAAGCTCAGGCCACACTGTCAGGCATTTTAGGCGAAGTGCCCACCCAGGCCAGCCGGGTACAGGGCCAGATCGAGTCTCTCACCGAAGCCTACTTCGGCGGTCAGGTGTCGACCGAGGGGTATGCAGCGGCCCTCGATGTCCTGACCGCAGCTCAGCAGCGGGCCACCGAGGCCGACGCAGCGGGCCAGGCCCAGGCAGCCCAGGCCACCCAACGGGCGGCGGTGGGGCGGGTGACGGGTGCGATAGAGAGCGCATCGTCGCTGTCGGCACTGGTGAAGGTCGATCCGACGGGGATCAGTGAGGCGGTCTACGCTGGCATATCTGGGCTGGCCAGTATCGGAAATGGCG
>Ga0114976_10002880_pt1 | contig 10764 bp, 10 predicted proteins | sample S_130805_EF_Meta_FD_87319 | JGI IMG/M metagenome (GOLD analysis project Ga0114976, IMG submission 87319) | Freshwater microbial communities from Lake Simoncouche, Canada to study carbon cycling - S_130805_EF_MetaG | ecosystem: Environmental > Aquatic > Freshwater > Lake | place: Lake...
ACCGCCGGCACCGCCGCACCCTCATAGACTTCCGGGCGGGTGTAGTGCGGGTGGTCCAGCAGGCCGTCAACAAACGAATCCTGACTGGCGGATTCGGCATCGCCCAAAGCACCGGGCAACTGCCGCACCACACTGTCCATCAACACCATCGCGGCCAGTTCACCGCCGCTCAATACATAGTCGCCAATCGAGATTTCCTCGATGGCCTGGCGCTCGATCAGTCGCTCGTCCACACCTTCGTAGCGTCCTGCCAGCAACACCAGCCCTGGTTCCCGCGCCAACTCTGCCACCAGCGCGTGATCCAGCAATCTTCCCTGCGGCGTCAGATGCACCACACGCGGCGTATCTACACCTGCACTCACCTGCCGCTGCCGCGCTGCTGCCAGCGCCTTGTCCAGCGGATCTGCCATCATCACCATGCCGGGACCACCGCCATAAGGCCGGTCATCCACGGTGCGGTGCACGTTTGTCGTGAAATCCCGCGGATTCCACGCCACAAACTGATACAAACCGCGCTCCCGGGCACGACCGGTAACCCCCAATTCGGTCACCGCATCGAACATCGCCGGAAACAGCGTAACCACATCAAACTGCAACATCAGTAATCCGCTTCCCAGTCGACGGTAATCTTGCCACCGGCGACATCCACCTGGCGGATCACCGTCTCGATGAAAGGCAACAAGCGCTCGCCACCTGCCACCTTATCTTCCACCACCAGCACATCATTGGCACCGGTTTCAAACACCCGGGATACTGCACCCAACTCAACGCCTGCTATGTTGACCACGCTCAGGCCGACCAGATCGGCCCAGTAAAACTCTCCAGACGCAGATTCCGGAAATTCATCTCGCGATATCGCGACACGCATCCCCTGCAACACCGCCGCCTGATCGCGATCAGCAATTCCGGCCAGCTTTGCAACCACCGCGGCGCCGTGCACTTTGGCCGACTCCACGGATCGCGGCTGCCAGGCGCCTTCGCGTCCGACCTGCCACAACGAATAATCGAGCAACCCCCGGCTTTCCTGCGTGAACGGCTGAATCTTGATCCAGCCGTTGACACCGTAGGGCGCAACCACGCGCCCCATGACTACCAGCCGTTCAGCGACCGACTGCTCAGGCAGCTGCTTTTTGGGCACCAGCCTGCTTGACGAGACGGGTCACTGTATCCGACAGTTGCGCACCCTTGTCTTGCCAGAATGCAAGGCGCTCACTGTTGATACGCAGACGCTCGCGGCCTTCCGGCGCTTTGGGATCGTAAAACCCCAGGCGCTCGATAAAGCGGCCGTCGCGAGGAAAACGCGAGTCGGCTACGACGAGATTGAAAAACGGGCGCTTTTTGGCGCCTCCACGAGCTAAACGGACCACCACCATGACGGATTTCCCGGTGACTGAAAAAGTCGAAAGGGGCGGATTTTACGCCACATTCGCCTCCCGAGGCAACGTCTAATAACAATCAGTGCAAATACCCCGAATCACGTGGCGAAAACCCCAATAACCACATAACATATTGTTTTTAATATAATTTTTTATGAATAACCCGCAAAAAAGCCCTACTGAACGTATCGCAGCAGCCTTTTCCACACGATACGGTAGCAACTTTCCGGTATCGCCAGAGCAAACGGGCATCGCCGAACTGGCTCGCATCGCTGAACACCGCTCGTTGCGCCGCTATCGTCCGGACCCGGTCAGCGCCGATCTGCTGCGGTTGCTCTGCGCCTGCGCTCTGTCAGCGCCGACCAAGAGCGACCTGCAACAGGCAGACATCATTCACGTCGCCGATCCCGCGAAACGCCAGCGTGTTGTGGCCCACCTGACCGAAATGCCGTGGATCCTCGACGCGCCGGTATTTCTGGTGTTCTGTGGCAACAACCGGCGGATCCGCCAAATCGGGCAATGGCGCGGCAAGCCCTTTGCCAACGAGCACCTCGACCACTTCATGAATGCGGCCGTCGATGCCGGCATCGTGATGACTAATTTCATCAGCGCCGCCGAAGCTGCAGGCCTCGGCACCTGCCCGATCAGTGCCATCCGTAACGCCATCGATACCGTCAGTTCAGAACTGGAACTCCCCGAGGGTGTATTCCCGATCGCCGGTTTATGCGTGGGTTATCCGGCGGCGGCAGGCCACATCAGTCCGCGCCTGTCTCTCGACGTCACGGTGCATACCGATCATTACGATGAGACGCGGCTGCGCGAAAACGTGGAAAGCTACGACCAGCGGCGCCATGCCAACCACCCTTACGGCAAACAACGTCGCACCAAGCTGTTTGGCGCCGCGGAGTTTTACGGCTGGTCGGAGGACAAGGCCCGGCAATATGCTGAACCGGAGCGCGCGGATTTCGGCGCCTATATCCGGCGCCAGGGCTTCAGCCTGAAATAAGGCTGCAGGAAAAAGACGGAAAACGACGGCCCCGGGAATGTTCAGCGCATTCCCGGAAACATGCCTTTCATCGAGCGCATCATTTTCGCCATGCCGCCCTTGGCGACCATTTTCATCATCTTCTGCGTCTGCTCGAACTGGCTGAGCAGCCGGTTCACCTCCTGAACCGTCACCCCGGCGCCGGCGGCAATGCGCCGCTTCCGTGATGCCTTGATCAGCTCCGGTTTGCTGCGCTCAAGCCGCGTCATCGAGTTGATGATGCCTTCAATGCGACGAATCGCCTTGTCTTCCATCTGCGGTGCGCCCTGGGCGGCGGCCTGTGCAAGTTGCGCAGGAAGCTTGTCCATCAGCGCACTGACGCCGCCCATCTTGCGCATCTGCACGACCTGCTGCTTGAAGTCCTCCAGATCAAAACCCTTGCCGGACTTGACCTTGCGAGCGAGCTTTTCCGCCTCGACACGGTCCACCGATTTGGTCACATCCTCAATCAGCGACAGCACATCGCCCATGCCGAGGATGCGCGATGCCATGCGGTCCGGATGGAAAGCCTCGAGCCCGGTGACTTTTTCGCCGGTGCCCGCAAACTTGATCGGCTTGCCGGTGACATGGCGCACCGACAGCGCGGCGCCACCACGCGAATCGCCGTCGAGCTTGGTCAGGATGACGCCGGTCAGCGGCAGCGCCTCACCGAAGGCCTTGGCCACATTTACCGCATCCTGGCCTTGCATCGCATCGACCACGAACAGCGTTTCGATCGGATGCACCGCAGCGTGCAGCTCGCGGATTTCATGCATCATCGCCTCGTCGATCGCGAGCCGGCCCGCGGTATCGACAATCAGTACGTCGTGGTAGTGAGTGCGCGCATATTCCAGCGCCCGCTTCGCGATATCGACCGGCTTTTCCCCGTCCTCGACCGGATGGAAATCCGCATCGACCTGACCCGCCAGCACCTTCAATTGCTCAATGGCAGCCGGGCGGTAAACGTCGCAACTGGCGAGCAGGACCTTTTTCTTCTGTTCAGTGCGCAACCACCGCGCAAGTTTGCCCGCGGTCGTCGTTTTGCCCGCGCCCTGCAAGCCGGCCATCAAAATCACCGCAGGCGGCTGCACCGCAAGGTTCAGCGATTCGTTGTGCTCGCCCATCAGCGCGATCAGTTCGCGATGCACAACGCCGACCAGCGCCTGGCCGGGAGTGAGGCTGCCAACCACTTCCTCGCCGACGGCCTTTTCGCGGATGCGGTCAACAAAAGCCTTGACCACGGGCAATGCCACGTCGGCTTCCAGCAATGCCATGCGCACTTCGCGCAGCGCATCCTGGGTGTTGGCTTCAGTCAGCCGCGCTTCACCGCGCAGCGTCTTTACAACTTTCGCGAGGCGGCCGGTCAGGTTATCAAACATTGATTATCGGAATGGGGTGGGGAAAACCGGGCTTAAGGTAAACTTGATACATGCAGTCCATTTTACCGTATCTCGCCAGCGCGCTTCTTTATGCCGCTATTGCTGCCTATCTTTGGCGGCTGCACTGGTCGTCCGCGAGTCCGGCAACAACACCTGATCGCGGCACCGCCGAACGCGCAAGCGTACTGGTGGCTCTGACGGTCCACGGCACAGTGCTGTTCGGCGTGATGTTCGCCGGCAACACGCTGCGCATTGGCGTGGGCGACGCCATCTCTGCAATTCTGTGGCTGACCGTGCTGATCTACTGGCTAGGCAGTCTGGTCTACCGTCTCGAAGGCCTGCAAGCGCTGATCATGCCGGTTGCTGCCATAGCCGCTTTACTGCCGGCGCTGCTGCCCTCGGCTAAACCGCTCCCCAATACAGAACTGCTGGCATTCAAACTGCATCTGGTGATGTCAATGGCAGCTTACAGCCTGTTCACAATTGCATCGCTGCACGTTTTGCTGATGGCCATGCTGGAGCGGCGTCTTCACATCGGGGCGCTCCCTGCCGGTCTGCGCCGGCTTCCGCCCTTGTTGACGATGGAAACTCTGCTGTTCCGCATCATCTGGGCCGGCTTCGTCATGTTGACGCTGACACTGGTCAGCGGCGTGTTTTTTTCGGAAGAAGTGTTCGGCAAGGCCGCACGATTCAATCACAAGACGGTTTTCGGATTTGTGTCGTGGATCGTATTCGCAGCGCTGCTGCTCGGCCGGCATTTCCGCGGCTGGCGCGGCCGCGTCGCCGTGCGCTGGACGCTTTCCGGATTTCTGCTGCTCGTGCTCGCCTATCTTGGCAGCAAGTTCGTCCTGGAAGTGTTGCTCGGCCGCGTTTGACCGGACCGGCGTTCGTGCCGGCTTCGTTATCGAGGTGCTCAAATGGAAGTTCTGATACTCGCCTGCCTGATCCTGCTTAACGGCGCGTTTGCCATGTCCGAAGTTGCCCTGCTCACTGCGCGCCAGTCAAAACTGTCTACGCTGGCGCAACGCGGTGACAAACTCGCGGCGGCAGCCATCAAGCTCAGCGCAAATCCAACACGGTTTCTGTCGACCGTGCAGATCGGGATTACCGCAATTAGCCTGCTCAATGGCATCGTCGGCGAAGCCGTCCTCGCCGAGCCTTTTGCTGCGTGGCTACAACTGCAGGGCCTGGAAGCCCAGATGGCTAACATTACGGCAACCCTGGTTGTCGTTGTCGTCATCACCTATGCGACCATCGTTGTCGGCGAAATCGTGCCCAAGCGGCTCGGGCAACACAGCGCCGAGAACATCTCCCGTTTCGTGGCATGGCCAATGCGCGTACTGGCCTGGGTTACAGCACCATTTGTGCACCTGCTGACAAAATCCACCGACACTCTGCTCGGCATGGCTCTAAAGGCGCTGCGCATACAACCGCAGGAGTCCGGGTCCCAACCCCTGTCCATCGACGAAATCCGCACCATCGTACTGGAGTCGTCCAATGTGCTGCCGAAAAAACATGCTTCGGTACTGCTGAACCTGCTGGAAATCGGCGCCATCACCGTGGACGACGTGATGGTTCCGCGCAATCAGATTGAAAGCATCAACCTGGACTTGCCGATCGATGAAATCATCACTCAACTGTCCACGGCACATCACCGCCGCGTCGTCGTTTATCAGGACCAGTTCGACAACGTGGTCGGAACGCTGCGTGTTCGCCATGCGCTGACGCTGATCCAGCGCGATGAATTGACCGCGGAAACCCTGCGCGACATGATCCGCGAGGCGCACTTCGTACCTTCCGCAACACCGTTGCTGGCGCAGATCCAGAATTTCCAGGAACACGCCAACGGCGTCAGCCTGGTGGTTGATGAATACGGCGAAATCATGGGACTGGTCACGCTGGAAGACATCCTTGAAGAAATCATCGGAGAGTTCACCACGCAGTCGCCGCTGATGGCACGTGGTCTACACCGGCAGGCGGACGGCAGCTATGTCATCGAAGGCAGCACCCTGCTGCGCGAACTCAATCGCAAGCTGGGATTCAATTTCCCGCTGGACGGACCGAAAACGCTAAACGGACTGATTCTCGAACACCTGCAGGACATTCCCGAGCCCAACACCAGCGTCCGCATAGCCGGCCATCCGCTGGAAATTGTGCAAACCCAGGACCGGGTCATCAAGAGCGTCCGGGTGTTTGCACCGGCCAAGCCCTGAGCGATTGCGCCGACCTGTGCGGTATCACCTTTACAAAGGGGGCCAGTAAAGGCATCATTCCATCAATAACCGCTCGTAACTTATTGGTTCCTTGAGAGATTTTGGAGGCTCCCCATGGCCACAGCCGCTGCCGCACGTAAACCCGAGATCGTAGAAGTCACGTTCCGCTGGGTCGGGCAGGATCGCGCCGGGAAAACCGTACGCGGCGAAATGCAGGCCAGCGGCGAAGCCCAGGTCAATGCAGTATTGCGCCGGCAGGGCATCAAGGTTGTCGAGGTCAAGAAACAGCGCCTCGGCCGTGGCGGCACGGTTACCGAAAAAGACATCACGCTGTTCACACGCCAGCTGGCAACCATGATGAAATCCGGCGTGCCGCTGCTGCAGTCATTCGACATCGTCGGCAAGGGCCACGCCAATCCGGCGGTAGCGCGGTTGCTGATGACCATCAAGTCGGATGTCGAGACCGGCATGAGCCTGAAACAGGCCTTTGAAAAACATCCGCTGCACTTTGACGCGCTGTTCTGCAACCTAGTCGGCGCTGGTGAAGCTGCCGGTATTCTGGAAAGCCTGCTCGACCGTCTCGCTACATACAAGGAAAAGATCCTTGGCATCAAGGCCAAGATCAAGTCGGCGCTGTTTTACCCGATCGCGATTATCGTGGTTGCGGTGGTGATCACTGCGATCATCATGATTTTCGTAATCCCGGCGTTCAAGGAAGTGTTCAAAAGTTTCGGTGCGGATTTACCGACGCCAACGCTGATTGTGATGGCAATGTCAGACTTTGTCGTTGCCAACTGGTTCATCCTGTTCGGCGGTTTGGGCGCCAGCATTTACTTCTTTTTCTGGACGTGGAAACGTTCGGTAAAAATGCAGATGTTCATGGACCGTCTGGTATTGAAGATTCCGGTATTCGGCGACCTGATCCGCAAGTCCTCGATAGCACGCTGGACACGGACGCTGGCCACGATGTTTGCCGCTGGCGTGCCACTGGTCGAAGCACTGGGCTCGGTTGCCGGGGCGTCGGGCAACTACGTGTATTACGTGGCCACCAAAAAAATCCAGTCCGAGGTCTCCACCGGATCCAGTTTGACTTCGTCAATGCAGGGCACCGAGGTCTTTCCCAACATGGTGATCCAGATGGCGATGATCGGCGAGGAGGCCGGCTCGCTGGATGCAATGCTCGGGAAGGTTGCCGACTTCTTTGAACAGGAAGTTGACGACACCGTCGACGCGCTGGCGAGCCTGATGGAACCGATGATCATGGTGGTTCTGGGCACACTGATCGGCGGCATGGTGATTGCCATGTATCTGCCGATTTTCAAACTCGGATCGGCGGTTTAAAGAATACCGCTCGAAACGCGCCTGCTCCGGCACGGCGCTCCCGGTACTGCGACCCGCCCACGCCTATCGATTGCCGGCTTCGCCCATGATCAACGCCTTGTCCAATCCCGCTGTTTTTGCGTTTTGCGCCGCACTGTTCGGCCTCTGCATAGGCAGCTTCCTGAACGTCGTAATCCACCGTCTGCCCAAGATGATGGAACGCGACTGGCGCGCCGAGTGCGCCGAATTGGGCGGACAGGAAGCCCCTGCGGCAGAGCGCTACAACCTGGTCGCCCCGCGATCGGCTTGCCCCTCATGCGGGCAGCGCATCACCGCATTGCAGAATATTCCAGTCATCAGCTGGCTCGCGCTTCGCGGCAAATGCGCCGGCTGCAGCACGCGCATTTCACCCCGCTACCCTGCAGTCGAACTGCTGACCGGCCTCCTCTCCGGTTTCGTCGCCTGGCATTTCGGCTTTGGAGTCGCTGCAGCCGGCGCACTGATCTTCACCTGGGCAATGATCGCGCTGACGTTCATTGATCTCGACACCTTTTACCTGCCCGACAGCATCACGCTGCCGCTGCTGTGGCTGGGCCTACTGTTCAACATCGACAACACTTACGTCGCCTTGTCGTCGGCCGTCATCGGCGCTGTCGCAGGTTATCTGTCGCTATGGTCGGTGTACTGGGCATTCAAATGGGCCACCGGCAAGGAAGGCATGGGTTATGGCGACTTCAAACTGCTCGCAGCCATAGGCGCCTGGCTGGGCTGGACCATGCTGCCGCTGACCATATTGCTGTCGTCCCTGGTCGGCGCCGTAATCGGCATCGGCATGATTGCCTTTGCCGGCAGGGAACGCAGCATCCCGATCCCCTTTGGCCCTTACTTGGCCATTGCCGGGATGATCGCCATGCTCTACGGCCCCGCCTTGACCCGGGCCTACCTCGGCCCGCTCTGATGCCGTACTGCGTCGGCGTCACCGGCGGTATCGGATCCGGCAAATCAAGCGCCGCCGCCCTTTTTGCCGAACTCGGCGCCGGCGTAATCGACACTGACGACATCGCCCATGACATGACCCGCCCGGGGGGTGCTGCCATGCCCGGAATCGCTGCAGCTTTCGGTGCAAAAGCGGTTGCTGCGGACGGCAGTCTTGACCGTGCAGCAATGCGCGAACTGGTATTTGCCGATTCCGCGCGCCGCAAGGTGCTGGAGGGAATTCTCCACCCATTGATCCGTGCAGAGGCCCGGCGCCGCGTTGCCGACGCAAAGGCACCGTACGTGCTGCTGGTGGTGCCGCTGCTGCTTGAATCGGCCGGATATCCGGATCTGGTCGAGCGGGTACTGGTCATCGACTGCGATGAATCACTGCAGATCAGCCGCACGATGCAACGCAGCGGCCTGACCGAAACAGCGGTGCGCGCGATCATGGCCGCACAACTGTCGCGACCGCACCGTCTCGCCCGCACCGATGACGTGCTGCATAACGATGGCGATCTGGCCGGATTGCACAGCCAGGTCGCCGCACTGCACGACCGTTACAGGAATCTGGCCCGCATGGCCGCCGCCAGACCCCGCAACATGCCCTGACACGGTGCATTAAGCCTTTATTTTTTCTGCTTTTTGCCCGATACTCCGGCAACTGCATTCTTACCCAACTCCATCGAGCGCACAGGGCGTGATTGTCTACGAGCATCCATTAAGCGAGCGCGTGCGGACCCTGCTGCGCCTCGAGGATCTGTTCGACCGCATCGACTACTTTGTCGGCAAAAATGACGGCGAAGAACATCATGTTGCCTTGCTGCTGATTTTCGAGATCCTCGAAGTCGCGAGCCGCGCTGACCTCAAGTCCGACCTGTTGCAGGAACTCGAACGCCAGAAACAGGTGCTCGAAGCGCTGCGCGACAACCCCGATATTTCCGAAGAAGCGCTGGAAAATGTCTTGTGGCAGATCGACCAGTCGTCATCGCGCCTGTTCCAGGCCTCAGGAAAAGTAGGTCAGGAACTGCGCGAAAACGAGTGGCTGATGAGCATCAAGCAGCGTACTGCGATCCCGGGCGGGGTCTGTGAATTTGACCTGCCCTCTTACCACTATTGGCTGCAGCAGGAGCCGGATGCCCGCCGCCACGATCTGCAACAGTGGCTGGCGCCGTTCCTGCCCACACGCGATGCGATCGGCATCGTACTGCGCCTGCTCCGTGAAAGCGGTAAGACCACCGGACAGGTGGCGCAGCAGGGTGTTTACCAACAGATGATGGCGGGACGCCTCGCGCAAATGCTGCGCATTGGACTGACCGATGACTACGCCTGCGTTCCGGAAATCAGTGCCAACAAATACGCGCTGAATATCCGCTTCACCACGCAGGAAGGCATGCAGCGACCGAAGGCGTCAGAATCCGACGTCGAATTTGAACTGACCTTCTGCAATCTCTGAATCATGGCTGGAAGAATTGTCGCCTGCCCGCAGTGCGGTGCGAGCATCGAATGGAATCCCGAAAACCGTTTTCGCCCATTCTGTTCGGAACGCTGCAAGATGATTGATCTCGGTGCATGGGCCACGGAACGTTACCGTGTTCCAGTGGCGGAGAGCGACGAATCCGAAGAACTGCCGACGGCAGATCCCGACTACCGGCCGAATTAGCCGGAAGAAGAATCCGGGATCCAGGCGCCTCGAATCATTGCCAGTCCGTGTGCGCCGCTGACCAGCGACTGCGCACGATCGACTTCCCGCAAACCGCCCAGCGCAAATACCGGAATCCGGTTGCCGGCAACTGCTTCGGCAAAACCCGACCAGCCCAGTAACTGTGCCTCAGGATGCGTCGGCGTCGGTAGTACCGGGCCCAGCACGGCAAAATCCGCACCGAGCGCTTCCGCGCGGCGCAACTCATCCACGCTGTGACAGGAGGCGCCAACCAGCGCCAATGACGGTCTCGATGCCAGTGTATGCAGTTGCCGGGACGTCAGATGCACGCCGTCAGCATCGCAGCGTTGCGCGAGGTCAATATCACCATTGATTAGCACGCGTGCCCCACTGGCCCGGGCACGAACCACAATTTCCCGCGCATAATCCGCAAACACGTCGACAGGCCAGTCCTTGCCACGGACCTGGATCAGCTGCAGACCGCTACGCAGCGCCGCATCAATCGCGGCCAATGCGCGCGGCTGTTCTGACGCTGCAAATCCGGTAATGCCGTAGGTTTCCGGAATGGCCAGCGCGCTGAGGATGGGACCGTTTGCCGGTAGCAGGGGCGACACATCAATCGCATCAATACGCTGCCACGAAAAAGCCTGGGACTCGCGACCGTGCAGTTCACCGCGCCAGCCGCGGACACGGAAAAAATGCAGCTTGACGTCGGCGTGTTCGTAATCGAATTCGCGGATCAACCAAGGGTGCGCCGTGGTGACCTCAATGCCAAGTTCTTCATGCAGTTCGCGGGCCAGGGCCTGCAGTGGCG
>Ga0114976_10002882_pt1 | contig 10764 bp, 9 predicted proteins | sample S_130805_EF_Meta_FD_87319 | JGI IMG/M metagenome (GOLD analysis project Ga0114976, IMG submission 87319) | Freshwater microbial communities from Lake Simoncouche, Canada to study carbon cycling - S_130805_EF_MetaG | ecosystem: Environmental > Aquatic > Freshwater > Lake | place: Lake...
AAAATAAATAAAACATCTATAGCAAATATTGTAAAATTCTTGATGAAAAAATAATTATATATAGTATATTATAATAAAATGGAATCACAAACTGAACCAAAAAAAGTTTATGAGATTTGTTTCGATTGCAAGAAGCCATCCAATAAAGGTTTTTATCGTTGCTGGGATTGCTTACAGGTTAGGAAAATATATTATGTTAAATGCTCGCAATGTAATTTTAAAGATGTTAAAAAACCTTATAAATATTGCTATGATTGCAATATGAATTATAAAGCTAAAAAAAATATTAAATTATAATAAATTTCTAATGTAATATTATATTATATTATAAATGCCAATACCTGTAAATAAAGAATTATATGACCAAGTTAAGAGGATGGCGAATGAGGTTTTTGACTCAAAATCCGGAATCTACCGATCGGTATGGATTGTAAGAAAATATAAAGAATTAGGTGGAAAGTATAAACCAGATAAAAAACCTAAACAAAGCGGCATCCTACGGTGGCTAAAAGAGGCCTGGATCGACCTAAACCAACCTAAAAAAAATGGCGGTTATGAAAGATGCGGCAAGCCTAATACAATAAACCCAAATTTATACCCCCTATGCCGTCCGAGTGTTAGGGTATCACCTAAGACCCCCAAGAGATATCAAGATATAGGCGAAGAGAGAATTAAAGAAGTAAATAATCTAAAGCAACGATACAAATGGCATAAAAATATCAATTTTTAAGCAAATGATAGGTTATATTGTTTATCTAAATATCCAATACTAACAACATCGAAATTGAATGTATTTATATTACTCGCTGTTTGAAGGCTGATCGATTGTATCGGGGCTGATGTATAGCCGGCGGTGGTGTCTCCGGTAGGTGATGCCACTAATTTATTGCATCCAATACTCCATAAATCCGGCCTAACATTACAAGGATTTAATTTGAATTTCTGTTGTCCTATTTCTTGACCTTTACCTAGATTTGCGGTGGTTAGTGTGGTGATAGTATCTAAAGCGTATATTTTATAAAAATATCCGGTTTGATTCATTACTGTTGCTGGATTTGAATAATTTATTCGTGTCCTAAATGTATTAGGTGCGGTCGCCGGTGATGTTGTTATCTGAAAATATAAAGAACCTTCCGCCGTTATATTTGTTAATGTATTAAATCTAATAACACACCAGAAACTCTCCAAATCTTGAAAAGTTAATGCAGATAAATCAACCGGTATATACCATCCAATTTTATTTGTATTTACTGCCGCTTTCGTGAAATTCCAATAATTTCCAGTTGCAGATTGTATGGGGTCAATCGTTGCAGGGTCGCCACCTTTCCACATTAGTTGCTCCGTAGGTGTTAGATTACTCCATACAATATTATATATTGTTGTAGGTGATTGTAGATTACAATTAATGGCACGAAGCATTCCAGCACTAACACCTAAACCTGTAGCACCAGTAGCCCCTGTATCACCTTGAATGCCTTGTATGCCTTGTTCGCCTTGAGGACCAGTAGCCCCTGTATCGCCTTGAATGCCTTGAATGCCTTGAATGCCTTGAATGCCTTGTTCGCCTTGAGGACCAGTAGCTCCGGTATCACCTTGAATACCTTGAATGCCTTGAATGCCTTGAATGCCTTGAATGCCTTGAGGGCCCGTAGGCCCCGTTGCGCCATTAGGTAGAACCACAATATCATTAATATATAATTTTCGTATATTTGTTGCACTGCCAATTCTAACATCATTATCGAAGTCATATTCACTTGCACCTTTCCATTGTGTTTTTGATGCTAATTGATTATCACAAATATAATCACTTGTACTAATATCAACGCTTGTTTTAACATTATTATTTAAACCAACGCGTCCAACCGTCAAATATCTTTGTATATCTTCAGACCCTTGTAAATACAAATCTTTAGTAGTTAACACATAGTCGGTGCTCTCAAGTTTCATATTATTATTAGACGATATAACCTGTGCAGCTCCAACTGTCAAAAAATTTTGATTATCATAAACTTGATAAGTAAAAGCTGAATCCGTATTCGTTCCGAATGGATTGATGCCATCACTTAAAATAATGGCTCCGGCTGATGGTGTTATTAGTGGTTGTGATGTTATGAGAGCATTAGGGTTTGCCGGTGCATTATCAACAAAAGAACTGCTGCCGTCCGTATCAAATGCGAGTACCTGACCGTTTTCAGATGGTGCAACAGATGGGAACTCATAAATTGTATTTAATGAATTATCGACAACTTTGAGATGTGTGGCTCCAACATTTGAATAATAAAAAATAGGGGTTGATCCCGCCTTGTTTGAATTGATTGACATTTTAGGATATTATATATATATATAATATTCAGATAATAAAAATTATATATATATAATATATATAATGTCGTGGATAATTAACGAATTAAAAAGGATACGTGATTATGTTAAAAAACCACTAAAAGAACCACAGGATTTTACCGACTGGCTAGTTTTCGGGGATAGACCTCATATCCCTATAAAAGAAGCAGCGAAAGCGGCAGCAGATGCAGCAAAAGCCGCGACAAAAAGCTATCAAGATGCAGCAAAAGCAGTAGGAAATAGGACTGGTGATATTAGTCCTATAATAGACGATATGAGAGAGAATATAAAAGGCGAAGAACTAGCACCAGCCGCTAAACCATTCATCCCACCAGCCCCTCCGTTGCCACCATCTAATATCCCGCCAGCCCCTCCGTTGCCACCATCTAATATTCCCCCTGCGCCACCATTACCACCACAGCAAGAGTTAATACCAAAACCGCCGCGCAATTCAGTAGCAATGCAGCCACAGGAAGAACCCAAAGAGAATACAGTTGATGCATTAATGCAATCGATACGACAGGGGAAACCACTAAAACCAACAACAAGAAAGCAACCACCAGCAACGAAAAAAACATTTCTCGACGAACTAAAAGAAACCCCCAAACTAACGAAGAAGGAAATTAAAATAATACAAAAAGAAATTAAAAAACAGCCACAAACATTTAATGATTTAATAAAAGCAAATAAAAAGTTCCAAGCATTATCAAAGCAAACAGAAACAAAAAATGAACCTTTTGAGGATGAGGACTGGGGATTCGGTATAAGACGAAAACCAAGGGGACGAAAATATGGTAGAAAATATTAAATAATATTTATATATTACTTAATTAAATTTTAAAGCAATGCTCTCTTTAATTGTGCCTTTGTCATACGACGGCCACCAGACATTCCGAGTCCAAGCTCTTCAATAAAGTCCGCTGCCTGATTAGAACCTTCTTCGGCTCCTTCACGTCCGCGTAGGTATTCTTTAGCGGTTTTGCCGATTTCTTTTGTCAATGGATGCGAAAAATAGGATTTAAGTTGTTTAAGTGCATTAGCGAGTCTGCCTTCCTTTAAAAACTTTTTCGCCTTATCAAGAAAGGATGCGCCGCCGAATACGTTATCGTCGATGACATCGTAATGCACGCGCTCGTTGCGTTTTGTTGCTGTCAATACATCGTCGACAGTTAGCGCGCCGATAGTTGTTGCCACAGTGTTTGACGCGTATGTTTCCTGCACTCCGCTGTAATGAACGACGGTGTACATAGCAAATGGGACTGCGTCCACATTATATGGATTACCTGCTAATGCGATTTTACTGTAAGGATTACCAAAGGTGCATTGAATCTGCATATTTACTTTAGTATTTACAGATGGCGCAAGAGATGCATCAAGAGTGATATCCTTAGAAAGTTTAAGACAGATAACAGCCCCAACGCCTGAATCATAAGTGATAGCACCATCGCCTTCATATGCAATATTACTAACACCAGAACAATTAAATTGAGTCCACGGGGTATTCAATCCATTTTGTCGGCATATACGATACAATGATATATCGCTGCAATTTTGAAATTGATTTACGCCATTAAAATTAACACTTAATGAATTTGATACATATTGTGCGAAAGTATCCGTAGCATAAGAGCCGCCAATAGCACTCAAAAATGCATCAGTAGGACGACAATATATATATATTGCTTCTGGGATTCGTGATACCTGAATAACAGACGATGAAAACTGTGCTGTTCCACCAACAATTGCATTGGTGGCAGAAACCGCCAAGTTGGCAGTATCAGAAACAAAGGCGACAAATTCATCATATGGGAGACTCTGAACGCTTAGAGAGCGGCCAACATCAAGAGGACTGGGGATAACCTGTAGGAGATTCAGCCGGCAGTCGCCAAAAGTGGCACCAATTCTTCCATTAATAGACCGGGCTGCAGCATCAAAAATAACAGAAAAGGCACGCTCAAAAGCCCCAAAATTATAGGTGAGTTGATATTGAGAAATGCGCCGGAGCCCTTCTTTTCGTTGTTCTAGACCAGAAAGGAGAGGGGGGATCAATACTGGTTCCAAAAATCTAACAGTAAGAGAAAGTACGGTTCCATTCCAAACAGCTGCTGTGACTGCCGATGTACCAAGCCTACCCTGATATTTACCGCCGACAAGATTGCTGAGAGGTGAAAAAACGCCATTATCAGCAACATATGGGGTGGTCATATCCAGATCGGGGTTGGCTTCACTATAATTTAGATACTTATCATAAAAGCCATAACGCTGGAGCGCGCTTGCTATTTGCGATGATTGAATGCTTGATGAGGAGTTTCCCTGTTGCAATACAATAGATGTAGCACAAAGGGATAGAGCATTAGGACGGAGAGCGATAGAATTTGCAATATTAGGTTTTGTATTAAATGGGATGGTAAAGGTGCCGGTCACATCAAGGAGCCAAACACGGTCGGTGATTGTGTTTTCGCTATTACAATTAACAGTCCACGATATGGATGAACTACTTTTATTTGTTGATGATATATTATAAAAATTTTGTATAGAAGCCGATTTTTCAATGGCGAATACGCTTTCAACAGACTGATCACAAAGCGGATCAACAACCAAAACCTTACGAAGAGGAACGGGGACAGCAGCAGACATTATTATATTATTATAATAATACCAAACATAAAAAAAAATAATATATTTTAATTTTCTATATATATTTAATAATCCGCTTTAAGATAACTACGGGGAATAAATGCGATTTTAACGTCAAAACGTTGTCCGGCGTATAATACAACAGGATATTGATTATTATTGAAATCACTCCACCACACCTTTATGTCGAGTTGTTTGATATCATCACGGCTATTTTGCAGACCGATTGCGCGACTATTATTAACGGATTGATTAAACTGAATATAATCCCTATTTGTGTCATTAGTTGAGAACATATCAACCTCAAAATCAACCAGCACCTTTTGTCCATTAATACTATTAATCGCCGATGGATTTGTTGTTGTTGCGAAGTCTGTCTCAGGTTGTACGTTTTCTGGCTTTGTTGTCAGTGTGTTAGATGTGAATATCAATCGCTGGAGTGGAGAAAATACACCCAATGTATTATGGTCGCTATAAATTATTATTTGTTTATGAGCAAATGGAGGGGTCTCTGCGGATGTTATTGTCTGCCAGTTCCATAGGTTATTCTGAAAAACTATCTCATAAGCATTAGGGATATTCGCAGGCCTATTATATTGCGTTGTTGCATACGGAAATTGTAAAAGCGGATATAACATATTATTTAAATAAATTTTGAGTCCGACTAATGGATTGCCAGTATTACTAACAATTGAGGGATTACCAGACATTTGAAATTTATTAAATCCTTCGTTCCAGGTAAGCCACGGGAAATCCTGATTTGGGAATGTTATTTTAGAACCGACAACGGCAGTATATAATCCCCCATCCGGCGGCACATCAGGGTCAGCCGGAAACAATGCAACAAATTTTGCACGTAAAAGAGCTAATGCGGCAGAGAGCCCCTTATTAAACATTTGGATAAATTCTTGTTTATCATAGCTGAAATAATAACCATTACTCATAATCTGTCGTGTAATATTGCCGGCTGGATATTGTGGAATAGGTGGTAATTCTGTGTTGCTATCACTCCATAATAAATACTCATAGTCGTCTAAGGATGTCTCGTTGTCATTAACTGATTTATATGAAAGCTGGATCCCATAAGGGGTCAAATTTGGATTAGGTTGATTGAGTTGAATAGGACAAGCCCAGAATGGTATCGACTGAGAAGATACGCAGAAACGTGTGACCGCTACATCATAATCCTTTGCGCGATCAATTAATGAATTATCAAAAACCTGATTAAACTCTACCGGGATGGTTTCATATGTTAGTTGATTAGAATTTGTAAGCGTTGCATTGTAATATGAAATGCTCTGTTCGTTTGTGAATCTTGACATCTTAGATTATATAATATATATATTAGATGTATATTATATTTTTTATATAAAAATAATTATTCATTTGTTAAATAACAGATTAAATGGTCGTTATATTTTTTATCATTAGAAAACATTTTATTAAAGTTATCTGTCGATAAATCATCAAATGCCATCCGTGTTGCACAATACCTGCCGCACGTGCTACTGTTTGTATCTTGCAGGCATTTATCATTGTAATCAACATTATAAGGACATTTATATAATAAATCCGTTAAGTATTTATAATCCATACCGTATTTATATCTTAGTTGCTCTGGTATCTGTCCCATATTTGTTTTGCCGTCTGGTTTGCTTCCGAAACTATCAAAAAAATATATTTTGCCGTCGTGTTTTCCTCTAAATACGCACGTCCAATGGCCTACCGCTGGCTCCCAGTTATATAATATACATACGCGGTCATATGGCGACAATAATTCATCAATACTATTATATTTTTTAACTTCATTATATAATAAAATTTTTAAGTTTCCATTAAATATCTTTCTTAAATCATTTGAACTTAATGCGATATCCTCCGACTTTTCCATACTATATATATATTATTCATTTAATTTATTCTGAAAACATAATAAATTATTAGCCAATACAAGTTGCGGCACATCTCTTATTATAGTTATTGACCGACTATTTATTTTTTTTAGTGCTTTTAATTCATTCTTATCAAATCCGAAATAATTCTGCAATACATATTCATTACTATGAGTGGCGCTATCTTTGAAATACACAAAATGAGTACAAGCGTTTAATATTCTTTTGCTCTGATTATGACTGGCTGCGATATGCAATGTTAATATACAATATGTATCCAATGAACGGCCGACTTCTAATATCTTCCCGATAAGGTCAAAAACTGCTTTTTCTTCCTTTTTATCGCTAATAACATCAACATCGTCAAACACAACCAGGGTCTCTTTAAAGTCATCCGCCTCAAGCTCTGCATCCATTATTTCACTAATGGGGATCCGCTTATGGATTAGGGGGTCAAGTAATTTATCGTGTGTTTTTTGTGAGACAAGATAAATGCGCCTTTTAGGATAAAACTTTTTAAACTGTACGAGGTATTCAGCAACCCAAAACGATTTGCCACTGCCTGCTCTACCGGCTACAAATAGGCGATCGGGGCGGCCATATACTGAACTCGGCGCAACCTGAAAATTGCCACTCCGTAATATTATTTTATCTTTTTCAACATTTGAACCACTGAGTGCCGTGTTGTTTCCATCGTCTAACATATCGTCGAGCTCTTCTTCTGTAATTTGTATTCTTTTATTATTGAAAGCGGCCATAATTTTACGTAATCTGGCTACCTCAATCTCTTTATCGTCTGTATGCACTTTATTATGATACGTTATGATGGCACACTGGTCGCAGCATTTATTGCTTTTTTTGCATTTTTCGCTACATTGCAAACAGCATTTGTGGTCGTTATGATATAAGAATATCTCGGTGCCGTTCTCCGCCTTGTTCTTGCTATTGCATACAACCGCTATCCGCTTCCCCTTTGAAAATGATAATTCTGCCATTAATATATATATAATTAACGATATATATTAATTTTAAAAATAATATTATTATAGAATATATCTTGAAGGTATTTTAAATTTATAATACTTTATTAATTTTTCAGTCTCGGTTGATACTATATCATCCAAATCATCCGACAGTTGTGATAATAATTTTATACTTACTGAATTATCCAATAAATCATCGATATGTTTCTCATTAAAATCAAATTCATAAACGTGCGATATATATGGCTTGAGGTTGTCTAATTGTTTTTTTATTTCTATATTATATTTATTGCCGTATTTTTCAATAATGGTTGAATGTGTTTTTATTATACTTGATGCTCTGTTAAGTATTGCCACATTAGATGATATAATCGGATATAATGTTTCTAATGTTTTATTGTCGTTATCTGTGATTGCTAACGTCCAGCACCTTTTTAGTGCTTTTAATGGTTTTTTAAATACTATATACTCAAGCAGATTATATTTTATACAATAATCGTATTTTGTGGGGTCTGGTGTTATCGGTGCGAATGTTCTACCGTATTTTATGGCACTTTGATTAGAGAATATATTCGATATTTCTGTATAAAATCCAGAATATATAAAGGCCATATCAATTTTAGTGACAAAAAGTGGCATTGATGCCTCTAACGTTATGTGCACTCCATCTGATATTTTATAACCTTTAATAACTTCTGTCGGTGTCCATCTTAACGCGATTAATTTGCGGATTAGTTCTGTTATATCAAAATAATCATTTAATTTTATATTAGGTTTGCATAATCTTATTAAATCATTATATGTCGTGATGTCAATATGGTGTTTGTGTGCGTGTATATCTCTTAATGTTTCTGAGTGGTTAAAATTAATAATCTTTTTGTTTTTGATGTGTCCGAGATGCAAAAAGGCATTTACAAAAACAGGTTTTATTCCACTTTTAATATCTAAAATAATATATTCTGGATGTTTCAATATATTTTTTATTATGTGCTGTAATCCTCGTGCTGTTTCCTTATCATCCTCGCCGAAATTTTCGCAGATGTCTATATCTGATGCGTCTCTGAATGATTTCCTAACAAATGATCCTGCGAATATGATATTCTTTTTATTATATGTAATCGCTTTTATTGCTTTTTTTATCTCATCGTTAAATGAATCCGGGATAATCTTCTTCTTTAGATATTTGGCCATATATTATATAATTACATTATATAATATTTATTATATATTTATTGTTGCATTTGTGCTCGTCGTAATAGGTCATAATATTGCAATTGTGATAATGCACTCTGTTGTTCCATATTCAGTTGGCTGCTTATTTGGTTTTCGAATTGTCGTTCCGCCTGTAGTTTCATTAATTGTTTTTTGCTTAGATTTTGTGCCACTGCGTTTTCGTATAGGTCTTCGAATTCACTTGATACATTTTTGCCATTAATTTTGCCGCATCCTTTCATATTTTTTCCCATTCCCATCATCGCCAGTAAAGGTAAAAATCCGCCTTTCACCTTTTTTCTTCTTCCCTTACCGATAGATTGGACGGCCGTATCTGCTAATTTTTGAATTCCTGTTTTTGCTAAATCTTTACTAATATTTTTTAATCCTGAGACGGCTCCTTTGGCAACTCCTTTTATTAAATCTCCGGTAGTATCTAAAAGAATATCCGTCAAACCATACCCACCTTCTAATATACGCGGATATTCTGCTTGAAGCCCATACGGTAGTATCCCCATCATATCCCGCGGCATAGGTCTATCTAATGGCAACATTTTGCGGCCTCCTCTTTTTTTTCCATATCCTTTTGTTTTACCTGTCATATCCATATTTCCGTGGCCTGCTGTTGTTCGTGGCGCTGTTCCTGTCATATCCATATTACCTAATCCTAACATCCTCGCGATATCTTCGCCGACTCTTGATGCACTGCCTAAAACTGAGTTCCCAATCGTTGCGACTTTTCCGTATGTAGGCACTGCGCCGACTATTCCTGAAATTTTAGGCGTGATTCCTCCGAGTGTTCCTAAAAAATCAGAAAGAAAGGCACCACCAGAGAGATCGGCCATATCTGCCATATTTGCACCAAATCCAAATATTGACTTTAGTGGACTCAATGCATCAGTGAATCCTGCGACCTTCTCGCCATCCTTGCTTTGTTCTTTCATTAATTGACCGGCGGTTTTTCCAAATGATTGTGCCAATCCTGATGCATTCCCCAACACCTGACCGAATGGCCCCATATTATTCATTAACTGTGGCACACCGGGGATACTTCCTAAAGTTAGCATCCAATCTGCAATTCCTGCTCCACCTTTTAATTTTTTATTCATATACTTATAGTTAGATTTTAATTTTCCGTTTCCAAGTTGATACTCCTGTAGTTGCTTCGGTAGCGCCGATCCTTGCGGTAATTCTTTCCTAACTTCATCTATAATGCCACTTAGTAGGATTTTAGCCGTCTCTTCACCTCGTTTTCTTGCTTCTTTTATTTGATTTATAATCGGGTTGTCTAAATCACTCGCTAGGCCTCTAAATAATTGCATTCGTTGTTTATCAAATTTTTCACCTGGTTGTTGTGTTGCTTGATATTCTTCATAGACTAAATCCAATGGGTCTGCCTGTTTTTGCTCCATACTTGCTTGTCCTTGTTGTGCCAATTGTTCTTGTTCTGCCAATTGTTCTTCCGCCAATTGTGCTAGTTGTTCTTCAAATTGTCGTTGCTCTTCTGCCACTCTTTCTCTTTCTCGTGCGGATGCTTCTTCCTCTCTCATTATTTCTGCTTGTGCTGCTTCTGCTAATCTTTTGACTACTGCGGGGTCTCTCTTTCCGTATATCTTCGCGACTGCATTTGATAATAATAAATTTATTGTACTTTTGCCTTTCGGTGAATTTGCATTTTTTCTAATGGTTTTAACTGC
>Ga0114976_10002884_pt1 | contig 10758 bp, 7 predicted proteins | sample S_130805_EF_Meta_FD_87319 | JGI IMG/M metagenome (GOLD analysis project Ga0114976, IMG submission 87319) | Freshwater microbial communities from Lake Simoncouche, Canada to study carbon cycling - S_130805_EF_MetaG | ecosystem: Environmental > Aquatic > Freshwater > Lake | place: Lake...
ACAACAGCTTATCAGGATAGGATTCGGCAACTTCCTCGACGGGAATACAGCGAACTAGCCATTGCCTCACGGCGACATCTTTTAGAACAGGCCTATCAGTTGCTCATTGATCCCCAAAGACGTAGCGAGTATCAACAGCAGTTTTTAGAAGGTAATGATAGTCAAATATCTGGGATTGAGATAGAAGATAATCAATTAACAGGGGCTTTATTACTTCTGCAAGAATTAGGGGAATACGATTTAGTAGCGAGGGTAGGTCAAGATTATCTCCATAGCCTCCACCAGCAAAAACCTATCCAAGAAAGGGCTGATATTATCCTATCTATCGCCCTTGCTAAGTTAGAATTGAGCCGAGAGCATTGGCACCGCAAAGACTATGAACAGGCGGCTCTGATTGCCTCCCAAGCCCTAGACCTACTAAGGAAAGATGATCTTTTTCCCCTCGTACAAGCAGAAATTACCACGGACTTTCATAAACTTCGTCCCTATCGCATTCTCGAACTTTTAGCCACGGATTTAACCGCTACCAGCAAACGGGAGCAGGGACTACAACTACTCCAAGAAATGCTCCAGGAACGCCGAGGGATCGAGGGAAAAGGCAACGATCGCTCTGGGCTAAATCTAGACAAGTTTTTGCAATTTATCCAACAACTACGCACCCATTTAACCGTAGCAGAGCAACTCACCCTCTTCAAAAGAGAAGCCCAACGCCCTTCCTGGGTGGCTACCTACCTCAAGGTTTATGCCCTAATCGCCCAGGGATTTGCCTATAAACAAGCCGTTTATATTCAAGAAGCCCAAGAAACCCTAAAACGTCTGGGTCAACGTCAAGATGTTTCTGTGGAAATGGCAATTTCTGCCCTTTTGCTCGGTCAAACGGCGATCGCCATCAGTCTTTTAGAAAAAAGTCAAGAAACCGAACCGATAGAGTATATTAGAAGTCAATCAGGAAATTCTGAGGAACTGTTACTAGGACTGTGTCGTTATGGAGAACGCTGGTTACAAACTGAAGTTTTTTGCCATTTCCGCGACCTAGTTGACCAGATTGCTTCTCTCAAGGACTATTTTGCCAATACTCAGGTACAGGCCTACTTAGAACCTTTAGCTGCGGCAATTGTTCCTGAATCCGATTGGATGCCCATCCCATCCACCTCTTTGCCATCTTCTCTCCCCAATGGAGGCGTTCTAACTATGAGGGAATCCTACCCATCCCAATCTTTGCCCTCGTCTCGCTCCCACTATCCCGAACGAGTCACCATGGGCAATACATCACGCCTGAAACCTTACCCAACTCCCGATCCAGGGTACAGAACCCAGGGCAATCTAGTCCTGACTCCAGATTATAGCCCCACTCCCAAGCGTTACCCTCGTCGTCGTCGTCCTCCCCTAACCGAAACGGCGGTTCATCCCGAAAATTTGCCCGCTTTACCCGCACCTCGTCCAAAGACTCCCAAGAAACGGAAAAAGTTTCCCAAGAAAGCGCGGTTGATTCTCGGACTTTTTGGGATGGGCATTTTAGGACTCTCGATTTTAGCAGTTAAAGCCTTACAGGCCCAACGCTCTCCCTTGGCTTCCTTATCAGGAGAGCAGTTAGAGATTTTCCTCAATCAACCCCCCTTAGAAATTGCCGACTCCTCGGCCCTGGCTCCGGTCCGAAGCGGTCCGGCTATAACCCCCCTTCAGGCACAAAAAGTCCTAGAATCCTGGTTATCGGTCAAAACCCAAGCCCTAGGTAAAACCCATCAAGTAGATCAGTTAAAAAAGGTTTTAGCAGAGCCAATGCTTTCGACTTGGAGAAAACGCGCCCAAGGTTTAGGCGGTAGTGACTATTGGCAATACCAGCACCAAGTTCAGGTACAGTCTCTTCAAGTTAGTCCCCAAAATCCTAACCTGGCTACCTTAGAAGCAATAGTTAAGGAAAAGGCTAATTATTATGCCCAGGGTACCTTAAACCCCCAGAAGTCCTTTAATGACAACCTACGAGTCCGTTATCATTTAGTTCGTCTCCAGGATCAATGGTTGATTAAAGATAGTCAGGTTCTTCCTAATTGACTCGTTAAAATTCGCCAATCTTCGGGAGTATTGCAATTAAATAAAACCTCAGGATTTTCCACAGGTAGAACTTGAACCCAAGCAGTATCTAACCAAGCCTGAAAAGAAGTCCCCCCCTGGTCAATAAATTCCCTGAGCATTCCCAAACAACGACGACGATAAAACCCACATAAAGGGTGCCAGTGGCCGTCATGGTGGGGAACCAGGGCTAAAACCTTATCGGGTAAATAAGCCAAGGAATCTGACCAACTTTTCACAATATCGGCCTGTAACAAGGGTAAATCACAGGCTAATAATAAAACCCATTCCCTGGTGACTGATGCTAATCCTTGGGCAAAAGCTAGGAGCGGTCCTTGGGTGGGAGTTTCTTCCGTAATAAAATAACAACCCCTAGGTGCAATAGATAAGTAGGTAGTGGGAGTGGGGGTAATCAGCCCAACTTGATCGGCACATTCGAGTCCTAGGAGGGCTATCTTTCTCAGGAGTGGTATTCCCTGAAATTCCAGCAGGGCTTTATCTTGTCCCATACGGGAACTTTTTCCCCCACAGAGAATAAGGATAGTTAGTTCGTCTTTTTGCATAAAATGGTTAAGATTAAATCAAATTAGAAGAACTTAAACTATTGGGAACAGTTTCCTCCTCGGTAGTAGTTTCCGATACTTCTATTTGTTGGGGATCACCAAGGGGAAGCCAATTCAGTAGGGGCAAAACTAAGAGAGTTGAAAGATTAGTAATTAGTACCAATAACCAGAGTTTGTCAAAATTAGTTTCCGTCACCCCGAACCAATGGGTAAGGAGCGCGCCCAACTCTTGGGAGAGTAAACCAGATAAATTTGATACCGACATCAACAAGGCAAATAAAGAAGCTTCTATTCCCTTCGGACAAAGACGGGCTGATAAAACCAACACGGGCAAGAAAGCAATTTGCCCCATCACAGAAAGGATTAAACTATCTCCCAAACTAAACCAATGATCGTCAATACCGAGGGCGCGGTTAGTGTGAGTAACCAAGAGTAGGGTAGTTAAACCCAATACCGAAGAGATGACAATACTCCAACCCAAGATATGTCGAAAAGCTACGGTTTTTAAAAAGCGTTGATAGATCCAAATACCAAGGAGAGAGGCAAAACTGGTGACTAAACGCACTCTTCCTAAAAATTCTGGTTCAAAGCCTAATTCATTAGTAATAAAGTAGAAAAAGGCTGAGTCGGCGCTAGGGGTAGCTTGCCAGACAAAAATAAACAGAGTCGGATACAGAATCGCTTTTTGAGTAATTGCTTGCCAAAGGCTTTTGATTTGTTGTCGGGTTGTCGGAGTCTGGGATTCTAAGGGGTTGTTGTGGGCAATTTTGTCCTCAGCGATAATCCAAGCCACCGCCGAAACCGCTAGGGGAAAAATCGCCGTGATGCCAAAAACAGTACGACTACTAAAGTGTTCTAATAGCCAACCACTCAAATAAGCTGTAATTAGACCTCCTAGAGCCGCTACTGCCCAGGTTAGAGATTGTAGGGAGCCGGCATCACCTAGGGATTCTTTGCGGGCTTTTTCTACTACTAAAGAATCGACAATTACATCGCTCATGGCCACGGAAAGAGAGGCTAAAAGAATAGCTAACGTGGCTGTGGGGACATTATTAACGACCGTTGCTAGGGCTAACCAAGCTAAACTGCCTAAAATCCCTGATAAAACCAAATAGGGGCGACGACGGTAGCCAAAGATGGGCAAGCCATCGGAAATAAACCCAAAAACGGGCTTAACTATCCAAGGAATAGCTGATATTCCCAGTAAAGCCGACATTTGAGCCGGACTAAGGCCTAATTCGTCTTTGAGAAAAAAGCTCACGGCTAAACGGGTTAACCCGAGGATTCCCTGCACAAAGTAGACTACCAAAATCCCCATCAGTTCGGGGGTGGGAGCGTTGCCAAAGAGAAGGGTTTTTTTCAAGGTTTGAGGATGGGCAGAAAAAATCATGTAGATTTATAAAGTTTTATGATTCCTCCTTAATAGTAACCTGACCTCCATCTAATACCAAATCCGTCGAAGGCAGAACTTTTTGCGATCGCACTATTTCGTTGTGACCCTTGGGCAAGTTTCAACAGACGTTGTGAAGCGATACATCGAGGGGATATAGTTAATATGGTTGCCTATTAGTCTAAGTCAGACCAAATCTGGTTTTAAAATCGGGTTATAATCTGACCGCCGACCGCCCCCTGCCGACCGCCTAGCCTTCACGATTGTCTAGTAACATAAGCGGATTTAGTATCAGACCAATGCCTATCCAACAAATAAGTACAGAGTATATTGCTATAAATCCTGACTATTGTTTTGGTAAGCCTCGCATTGTTGGAACAAGAATGCCTGTTGCTGCTATTGCCCAGATGTATTTGGAGATGGGGCAATCTCTAGAAGAAATTGCTGTCAGGTACGATTTGTCCTTGGCTGCTGTTCATGGGGCAATGGCATACTACTACGATCATCGGGAAGAAATTGATCGCCACAGTCTTGAAACTGAGAGACTTGTTGAAGAAATGAAGCTGACAAGTGCCTCATCACAATTTCAGGAAAGGTGGAGAGAGATAAGAGGTGAAGGATAAAATTTGCTTTCACCTCGATGAGCAAGCGAATCCAGAAATTGCTTCACAACTGGGTCGTCGCGGTATTGATGTCACAACAACTGTAGAAGTAGGATTGCGGACTTCTTCCGATCAATCTCAGTTAGATTTTGTTCGTCAACAGAAGCGGGTCATTTTTACTCATGATCGAGATTTTCTTATTATTGCCAGTCGCATCAGCAATCATCCAGGTATTGTTTATTGTAAGCAGGGAACTCGTTCCCTTGGCGAAATTATCGAAGGTTTGGTTTTGATTTATGAAGTTTATTCGCCAGAAGAAATGGCTGGGCGTGTTGAATATCTGTGAGCGATCGCTGTTTGTTAGCACAAGCTTACGCCACCACACCCATCACCTACCCTGAAAATCCTGATGCTGACAAAGGAGTGGTGCGGGTATCACCATAGACCATGGGAAAGGAGAGAAGGAAATGCAAGAATTTATCAAATTGTAGCTTTTGATACTGCATCGGGGGGGCTGTATAGTATGGTGGGGCAACACTGTCCATCTCTGGTTTTAAGTTGGTCTATTGTTTGACCTGCATATTAATCAGAGGGGCGATCGCACTTTAGTTGATTATCCTGAAAATACTAGGTCTGTAGAATGAAGCATCATAAGTCCTTTGCCAATTTATCACCTCCTTGATTTTCAAAATAAGTTATCATGGACTGGTCACAGTGAGGACGGAAACTCATGAATCTAGAAAAATTGAAGACTCTTAAGCAAATGCTGTCTAGGGAAAAAGAACTAGACTCAATTTGGTCATTCTACATGGATAATTTTGCTGATTATCCTGAGTTTACTGACTTAGGTGAACCGACTCGCCACCCTTTAGTAGAAGCTGTGGCTGCTCAGATAGGGAAACAACTTTTTAACGAGTCTGTAGGTGAATTACTTTTGATCAAGATCCCTGACTATCAGTTCATCCACGGTCCCTTGATAATTGGGGGACGTACTGGAGGAGTTATCTATTTTGAGGAAACCAAGACAGGAATGCTGGCAATTTGCGAAAGTCTTTCCTCCTCTATGGTCAAATATTCCCGTTTTTCTGGTCAGGATGTGACTTCATCCCAGAAAGCTTGGCTTAATTAAGGATTCTTGAGAGGACGTGATGCTCGTTGTCTGGGGCGAGATCCTTATTTGGCCTCCAGTTTAGTCAAACGGCTCTTGAGTTCTTGATTTTCCTGCTTCAATTGGTCAAGTTCTTCCCTTAACCCTTGAATAGCCTTATCTGAACCAAGATTTTTTCTGACTTTGGCGATCGCTTCTTCCGTCATCCTTTTAACTCGTCCATCGGGACTTTGATTACCCAGAGATTGCAAAATACCAATGGCTTTAGGGGTTTCCATCTGTCCAAGGGCTCCGGAAACTGCCACTTGGGTAAGAAAAAAGCTCTCCTGGGCTATACTTTCTAACTGTTCTAAAATCAGGGTTAACTGTTCAGGATTTTGCCCTTTAGAAACGGCTCCTAATCCCCGAATTGCAGCTAGTCTTAGGGCTTGGGGTGTACCGAGTTGGGTGTAGTCTCTGATGATTTGGGCCGCTACGGGGTTAGTTTTTAGCTGACTGAGGCCACCTATCGCACCACCGCGTACTACCTCATTCCAACCAGTGCGGGTTTCTAGGATGGTTTTGAGTAAGTCTATTACCTCGGACTCTTTTTCCTTTAAATTTCCCGCCACCATTCCTCCTAATCCCCTTGCTGCTGTTGCTTCGTTGTAATAACTAGGATCTCCGAGTTCTAAAAAAGTTTTGATGGCATTATAACTTTCTAGGGTTTTGATCTCACTTAAACCCTCAATAACGGCGCGGCGCACCTGGGCTTTTTGATCCTCTAGTCCTTTAATTAAAGCATCTACACTTTGATCTAATTTAATAGTTGCTAGTTGTTTGGCTACCTCCAGACGCACTCCCCAGAAAGGATCTTCTACTAAGGCTGTAGCTAAGGCAGAAAGGGCTTCTAAACCTCCTTTTTTGGCGATCGCCTCTGCTGCATAGATACGGGAAATGGGATCGGGATCTTGTTTGAGTTGGTTTTTTAATTCTGGTAAGGGATATTCTAGAACTACGGTTTTTAGAAAATTATTCCCCACATCAAAACTAATAAAATCGGGTTTTTGTATCAGGGGAAAATAAAAACTCTGCTCCTTTTGATAAATCCGTAGGGTCAGGGTTTTAATTTCTTGTCCATAGCCAAAACCGATGGGAATTTTTAGATCAAATAGATCGCTTTCGTTGGTTTGGGTAACAGTCAATTGAGCTAGGTTATTATCTCCATCCCAACTGTAGGCAATTTTATAATCCGGATGACCACCGCGAAAAACGTATTGATCAAAGATCGGCATGAGGTTATAGCCCGTAGATTGCTCAATAGCCCTGAGCAGGTCAATGGTTTCTACGGTTTTATGGGCATTTTGGTTGACGAAATTATGAATCGCCTTATCAAACAATTCTTCCCCTAGGATAGACCGAATTATATGATAAACACAAGCCCCTTTTTCATAGAGATGACGGTCGTATAACTCTATGGCTTCTCGGTATACATTAGTTACGATAGGACGACGATAACGGTTAGCATCTTCGTCTAAATAACTCCTGGCTTCTCCTAATAAATAATAAGCTCCATCGTCCTTACTATATTCCTCTTCTACCCAGAGAACCTCAGCATAGGAAGCCATTCCTTCTTTAATCCAAGCATGACTCCAGTGCTTAATAACAACTAAATCTCCGAACCATTGATGGGCTAATTCATGGGCGACTAAGCTCTCGGTTCTCATGTTGTCTAAACTAGCTCTTGCGTCTAGTAAACATCTGTCCGTTAAAAGAGTGGTAGATGTATTTTCCATACCTCCAAAAATGAAATCATCGACACAGACTTGGGCATATTTAGGATAGGGATAGGGATAACCAAATTTGCGACTAAAAAAATCTACCATGCGGGGGGTTTTTTCCATACTTCTTAATCCATCTTCCTCCCGTCCTTTTTCTACATAGTAGTTAACAGGGATATTATGCCAAAAAGCCTTTAACTCCGCAAAATCTCCCACTGCTAGGGTCATTAAATAGGTAGGATGGATTTGTTTTTGGGACCAATGATAGATTTTTTCCGTTCCTATCTCTTCCGTCGCTATCAGTTCACCATTAGAGATAGCTAGATAGTTTTGGGGAACTTTTACCCGAATTTCTGAAGTGGCTAGTTGTCCTGGATAATCAAAACAGGGAAACCAAAAGCGCGAATCTTCATCCTCTCCCTGGGTCCAAACTTGGATAGGTTTGTTAGGGTAATATTGATCGGGACCCACAAAATATATTCCCCGTTGGGGTTGCCGAGCTTGGTAGTTAATTGCTAAGGAAATAGGGGTATCGGTGGTGGGTTTGAGTAAATTGATCGACAATTGTTGACGATTGTAGTCAAAGGGCTGACTAATGCCCTCAATGCTCACCGAGTTAATTTCTAAGTCTACTGCATCTAGGGTTAGCTGTTGAATGCCTGGGCGCACAGGAAGAAGGGTGAGGATACAATTGCCTTGAAAAGCCTTATTGGGAATATCCAACACTAAATCTAAGTATATATGGGTAACTTGTCCTGGGCGATCGGGGTTGTAGTGGGGTTTGGCTCCGGGGAGTTCAAAACTGCGTTTTTTCTCTTCGGTATCAAAATAAAGATTAGACATATTAAAAACTTGCTTTTTTGTACTTAGTGTGATATATACAAAAAACCCTTTGCCTGGGGTGGTTTCTGCACTTCTATTATTAACCAAAAAGTAGATTTTTTCCCAGTTCCCCTAGGATTGACTAGACTAGAAGAAACAATAGAGTCTAGTTATGTTTAGTAAAAAGCCCGAAGCCGAACCCCCTAAACTACAGGATGTGATGTTTCCTCTGAAAACTACCCTACAGGAAACGAGTGACCCCAAACCCCAAGATAACGACGACTGGACGGCAAGCGAAGGTCAAAAGCCAGAAATTGTGACCATTGTTGAAAAAATTAGCGGCATTCTTTCCCCTTATTTTATTGTTATTGTGGGGTTATTTTTATATGAAAATAATGTTTTAATCGGCACAACCCTAATTGTAGTGGGTATTTTATCCCTGCTAAAAATCTCCTTAAAAGATATTACGAAGGCCTTTGAGTCGTTGAAAAATTTTATCAATTCCAAGAGCAACCCTTAACCGCCCACATGGATACCTGGTCGCCATTCGGGATTTTTCTCGGCTGTTCGTATTACTTCGCGGGTTACTACCGCCGTATCACCTTCTCCAAAGAGGAGAAAACGGAGTAGGTATTGGATAGGATTACCTTCTACCCATCCAAAGTAGGCATGGGGGAGCTTATCTGTGCGGTCACGAATAGCTAACAAGATAGCAGCAATGGCATTGGGTACCGCCGCACTAGCCGCCCGGAGGATCAGATAATCCCCAACCTGTACGCCTTCTACTAAAATTTTACCCGCAAATTCGGAAGCATCGGAAATAGAAATTTCTAGAAACAGAATGGGATCACTGGTGGGAATATGGTTATCTTCTCGGACTTCTTTTTCCTTAAGGAAATATTCCTGTACGTCCCCTGCTTGTTTACGATTAGCAATTAAACGGATGGTATGCTCACTCTCTTGGGCAATAAAGCGGCTGGCTATTTCGTCAAATTCAACTCTTTCTGCACGGATTTCGGTAGAACGCCAAACCCTTGAGAATAGGGAGGTAAGCACGATCGCACCGATAAAGAAGGCGGCAATCCTGACCCCATCTGGTCTTTCAATGATGTTGAGAATGGTGGTATATAAAAAGACTAGGGTAATTAGTACAAAGAGGATCACGGCTCGCGGTAAGCCCCGATGACGAGCCGATAAAGTCACCGCAAAGGCGGCAGAGGTCATAAGTACCAAGACTCCCGTAGCATAGGCTCCCCCTTGGGCATCTACATCCGCTCGGAAGATAATTGTCACCACAAAGGCAATCGCAGTATAGACAAGCACTAAGGGCCTAACCATCCTTGCCCAGTCTGGGGCCATACCATAACGGGGTAGATAGCGAGGAACAATGCTGAGTAATCCTGCCATAGCCGATGCACCCGCAAACCAAAGGATGAAAATGGTGCTTAGGTCATAAACTGTTCCAAAGACACTACCTAGGTGTTCGTGGGCTAAGTAGGCAAGGGCTCGCCCATTAGCTTTCCCCCCAGGCTGAAATTGGGCTGCGGGGATTAGCATTGTTGTTACTAGGCTACTGGTGATCAGGAAAACACTCATGATCAAAGCCGCCCAGGTCAAGAGTTTGTAGGTATTGCGAATGCGTCCTCGGGGTTGTTCGGGAGTATCACTCGCATCTCCTTTGACCAAGGGCATAACGGAAACACCAGTTTCAAAACCAGATAATCCTAGGGCTAACTTAGGAAAGAGCAGGGCAGATAAACCGAGCATGGCTAAAGGATTACCATGTTCCCTAAATATTGTCATTCTCCAGTCATTGATTACCGAGGGATTTTGCCAGACATTATAAATACCATTGCCAATGGTGATCAGATTTAAAAAGAGATAGACAATAACCAAAACCACCGCAATACCGATCGCTTCTCGAAACCCTTTGAGAAAAACCAGACCGAGTAGGGAGATGAGGATAAGGGTAATACCTACGGTTTGGTGTCTTAGAAACTCTGGTACGAGGGGATTTTCCACAATGTGGGCCGTCGCATCCGCCGCCGACAGGGTAATGGTGATAATAAAATCCGTGGCCACAAAACCCAGTAGGCAGAGAATTAGGAGTTTCCCTTGCCACCAGGGAAGAAGTCTTTCTAGCATGGCTATTGAACCCTCTCCGTTGGGGCTTCTACTTGCCACCCTACGGTAGATAGGCAACGCGCCAAAGAGTGTTAGCAGAACGAGTATTAAGGTAGCAATGGGAGAGAGAGAGCCCGCAGCAAGGGCGGCAATCCCTGGTTGATAACCCAAGGTTGAGAAGTAGTCTACCCCCGTTAGGCACATTACTTGCCACCAAGGATGGGTGTTGTGGTGTTGCCCTTTTGTGGTACGGTCTTCTTTTAGTAACCAGTGGGCTAACTGTTGACGGGACTGTTGCAAAGACATACGCGGCTCTTGG
>Ga0114976_10002885_pt1 | contig 10756 bp, 11 predicted proteins | sample S_130805_EF_Meta_FD_87319 | JGI IMG/M metagenome (GOLD analysis project Ga0114976, IMG submission 87319) | Freshwater microbial communities from Lake Simoncouche, Canada to study carbon cycling - S_130805_EF_MetaG | ecosystem: Environmental > Aquatic > Freshwater > Lake | place: Lake...
AAGCGCCCTGAAAATATCCTCAAAAAACAATTAATGGAGCGAAAAGAAAATGCAGCCCCAATTTATATTCCATTAGATGAAATGATAGTAAATCTTCCGGGACGCGGAGGAGAGCACTACCTTCAGACAAAAATTGTTCTGCGAACCAATGACTCCGCAACTGAAGGCAAGATTAAGAATTTCATGCCTGTGATACGGGATAAGATTCTGACTGTGCTGTCATCGCGCCAGATGCAAGAGTTAGCAACTGTTGAGGGTAAAGTGATGATGGCTCGCGAGATTGCACTTGTCATCAACTCGATTATTGCCCCACAACTTACGGCGATCTATATTTTGCAGCAGCAGCCTGGTACAGCAGATATACAAAATTTAGAGCGTATTGGCGCAGTTCCTAAAGAGACATCCTCTGGGCAAAAAATTACCGGTGAGGCAGCTCGAGCAGCTGCAGAATTTTGGAATGTCACTGAAATGGATTTGCCAGTGCAAGCTGTGTTATTTAGTTCTTTCGTGATGCAGTAATCGACTACTTTAGAAAGTCCACTTAGGAAAACATGGCGGCATCGGAAATCAATGTCGAAATGAATATTGACGCTGAAGATCAGCGTGCAATGTTTGATAAATCGAAGATCATTGCTCGGCGACGCATGCCGACTTTGGAGCTAATTCACGAGCGTTTTAGCCGGGCAGTTCGCCTAACTCTCTTTAATATGATCCGCGCACCGATTGAGGTGCAAATGCACCTTCCTGTGGTGAAGAGTTATCAAAAATTCGTCGATGAGTTTCCAGAGCGCACTAATATTAATATTGTTGGTATTCGTCCTTTAAGGGGCGTAGGTTGCTGGATTGTCGATCCAGGCGTGGTCTATATTGCGATCGATAATATGTTTGGGGGTGAGGGGCGTTTAGCTCCGCGCCTCAACTTGCGCGAATATACGGCTACAGAATTACGTATTATTCGGCGCTTGGTAGATGCGTTTTTAAGTGAATACGAAAAAGCCTGGAAATCGGTCTATGAGATTAAGTTTGACTTCATGAGACAGGAGACTAACTTCGGCTTTGCCAAAATTACTTCCCCAGGCGAGATGGTATTGCACTCCAAGTTCACTATCGAGATTAATGGACGCCCTGGTGATATTGACTTGTGTATTCCATTTTGGGTACTTGAGCCAGTAAAAAGCATTTTGTACAACAATATGCAAGGCTTTGCGACGGAGCCAGACCAACACTGGACTGATTTATTAAATGATCAAGTTCATGAGGCGCCTGTAACTGCGGTAGCCGTATTAGCCCGTAAGCAGATGTTACTCCGTGAAATTACCTCCCTCTCTGTTGGAGACATCATCCCAATAGAGATTAATGATCCTGTTACGGTCTATGTGGACGGCTTGCCAGTCATTAAGGGTCAGTACGGTACAAAAGATGGTCGCTACTCGGTGAAGGTAAGCACGATCCAGCATCCAGCAGAATTCCTTAAGAGCCCTCTAGAGAGTGCCCGCCTTGGTCCAAGTATGATGCGTAGCGCGGAAAAAGGTGAGCTTTATGAGCAACTTCCAGATGGCGCTCAAAGCCAGATTAAAGCACCCGCAAACCCAGGTGCAAGCGATACAATTAGTGAAATTGCTGACAGCTTAGTACCCGATGATCAATGAAGCACAAAGAAAGTAAAGAATAAGGAATCACCATGGCTGAAAATGACAAGGATTTAGCAAAATCAATGACTAGTGCAGACGTATCTGGTTCGTTGCGAAAGGCGACCTTTAATAATCTAGAAGAGGGCACAAGAACTAATCCTGAGTTCAATGAAATTGATTTAGTAATGGACGTGCCAGTTCAGGTGACCGTGGAGTTGGGTCGCGCCAAAATGCAAATCCGCAATCTGCTAAATCTTACTTATGGTTCTGTGATTGAATTGGATATTTTGGCGGGCGAGCCACTTGAAGTCGTTGTTAATGGGTGCTTAGTGGCGCAGGGCGAGGTAGTAATTGTGAATGACCGTTATGGTCTTCGCTTGACTGATATCGTCACTCCAGCAGAGCGGCTGCGTAAAATTAATCGCTAACTGACATGAGCACCTCAGTTGGTGGTATGTTGCTATTTTCATTTATCTGGTTAGCTCTAGCAGCTGCGCTCATTTGGGTGGTCGCCTTCTTAGTTAAGCGTGATACAGCCATGCGAGCAAGTAATCCCCATGTGATGATCTTGGCACAGCAGGCACTAGGCCCTCGTGAACGAGTGATTGTTCTCAATGTCTTAAATCGGATTTTGGTGGTCGGGCATACGCCAAGTCAAATTACTCTATTAACTGAGTTAGAGCCTGAAGATGTGGCTAATCTTAAGCCTCAAGTTGCTAGTGCAGACTTTGCTAATAATTTGCGACAGTTTGTTAAGAGAAAGCTGGGATGAAGCAAAAGATATTCTGGTATTCAATCGGAATCACAGCCCTGATTGGGCTGTTTCCATTAGTTGGTTGGAGCCAAACATTACCATTAGTCACCGCTAAACAGAGTGGTGGAGGAATGGTTTATGCAGTACCCGTAGAGACAATCTTAGCGCTGACAGCCTTAAGTTTTTTGCCAGCAGCATTGGTCTTAATGACCAGCTTTACTCGAATCTTAATTGTCTTTTCTTTATTGCGTCAGGCATTGGGTCTTACAACTATGCCGCCCAATATTGTTTTAATTGGACTCTCATTTTTCCTAACATTGTTCATTATGAATCCAGTGTTTGAGTCAATATACAAAGACGCATATCAACCTTATTCCGCTGGTAAGATGGGCTTCCCACAGGCAATAGAAGTTGGGGCTAAGCCCTTAAAGGAGTTCATGCTCAAACAAACGCGGCGAGATGATCTTAACTTGTTTGCAAAAATGTATGGTAAAGAAATTGCCACGCGTGATGATGTTCCGCTTACGGTTTTAATCCCAGCTTTTGCCATCTCCGAAATCAAAACGGGGTTTCTCATCGGGTTTGTGATTTTTTTACCCTTCTTGGTAATAGACTTTGCAGTAGCGAGTATTTTGACGTCCTTGGGTATGGTTATGGTTTCACCAATGATGTTCTCCTTACCCATAAAGCTGATTGTCTTTACCTTGGCTGATGGCTGGGGCTTGTTGTCCACCTCATTAGTGCAAAGTTACATCAATTAAACGCAATGGAAAGTGGCGTCATTTTAGATTTGGTGTATCAGGCCCTTAGAATGGCTGCTTTGCTAGCGGGCCCCATCTTGATGGCTTTGTTAGTTGTAGGTCTAGTAATTGGTATTTTGCAGGCCGCTACATCTGTGAATGAATCTACTGTATCTTTTATACCTAAGTTGATCATCTTTGGAGTAGTACTTCTATTGATCGGGCCAGTGACTCTTACGCTGTTTACTGACTACATGAGAGAGTTATTGGCACGTATTCCTGGTTTGGTGAATTAAAAATGATCACCATGACTGGTCTGCAAATAGAGCAGTACATGGCTGTTTTTATGTTTGCCTCATTGCGTGTATTCGGACTGTTTTTAACGGCACCGATGCTTTCATTTCGAACTTTCCCAATGCAATTTCGTTTATTTATTGCTTTGGCTTTCGGGGTATATGTCATGCCAATGATTGCGAATGAAGTTATTCCTAATCCTGGTAGCATGACTTTTTTTGCCTCCGTAATAGAGCTTAGTATTGGTGCATTCATTGGTTTTGTCATTCGTATTGGATTTGTGGCGATCGATGTCGCATCAGAGATACTTTCTTTTCAATCGGGTTTTAGCTTTGCAGCAACAAATTTCAGGGACCCAACGTTAGAGTCAGGGCTAGTAGGACAATTTCTTGGGCTGATTGCTTTAGCTTTATCTTTTGCACTCAATATTCATTTAGTACTGATTGATATTGTGCTAAGCAGCTTTAAAACGGTACCTGTTGGCACTTGGCCAAGCGCGTGGAATGCATTAGGTGTTGTAGCTCTCGTATCAGCTACATTTAAACTGGGCTTAATATTATCTATGCCAGTAATACTTGTCTATATGATGTTTAATTTAACCCAAGCATTTTTGGGAAGAACTAGTCCACAGATGAATCTATTTTCAATTGGTTTTGCGGTTAGCATCCCATTAGCCTTCTTTGTTATTTTTATGATTCTTCCAGATTTAAAAATTGTTTTGGAGCGATCTCTTGAAAATCCACTTCAACTTATTCGCCAAGGCGTGGAGACTCCCAATGCAAGGTAGTCTTTATCTGAGTACCCTAGCGTTTTTTTATTTACTTGCCATCACCCCCCTTAGTTTTGCTCAGCCATGGCTTGTTGATAGCGCTCCCTCAGCAGTAAGAGCAGCGACCCCTGCCATACCAATATCTGATAAAGCTGCTCTCAGTCAGAATTTGTTAGATCAGGTTTCAAATGGACCTGATGAATGTGATTTGAAGTTCCCATATTCGGCTACGAGTACCAAGAGTAATCCTTATGCAGAAAATGGTCCTGAAACTTGCAAGAATCTGCTAATTCGCGGGCAGAGAATGCAATGTGAGATCGATGTATTGGTTGGCGATAAAGCGGATGGATCAATTACTACCGGTGCCAAAATCGAATTAGTGAGTTGGGCCCGTTGTAATTCTAAGGTTGCCTCGATGTTAATTGCTGGCTTTTACATTCCTGCGAGTGAAATTGAACGTAGATTGCAAGTGTGTAGCTCTAATTTTTATGCCGATCCTGGCAAATTACCTGCATTAGGTTGGTACCAACGCATCTTAAAATGGTATGCGAGCAATGATTTATCCCCGCCACCAAGTGATGCCACATTAGAGATCTCTATTAAACAGTCGACCCCAATTGATAGCCAGCAAGATATGGCGGGATTAATGAAGTGTGACTACATGTTTTCACGTAGCAAAACCCCATTCATTGATCCGCTGCCAGGTGGAAGCCAGGTTGATATCAATCCTCTAAAGGTAGTGCCAAAAAAGGTTGTACCCAAAAAATCTGCCATTAATAAAACCCAGTAGCATTTTCATTATGGTTTTGTCACCATAAAAAATAAACACAATAATCAAAAATGCCGTTATAACAACTATGACTAAACTGACCAAAATCTCCCTTTTCGCCTCTTTGGCAGCCTCCATGCTGCTGACAAGTATTGCATTGGCAAGTGATCCGCCTACCCCAGCAGATGCAGCGCCAGCCGCCAAGCCTAAGCCGGTTTCAGTAGCCCCCACCCCATCTACTGATGATCAGATGGCTCAAGCTCTCCTGAATAAAATTAATAAGGGCTCTGGCGATATTGTGATTCGTACAGGGGATTTGCCTGCTGGTGGTGCTCCAGCACCTGAGGTAAAGGCCAAGCCTAAGGTCAGTAAAGCAGTTGCCAAGCCGGTTGAGGTTGAGATAGAGGCTCCTCACCAACATGTTCATTGGACCTATGTAGATGGTCCCGGCGGTCCGGAGAACTGGGGAGATTTAAATAAGAACAATTTAGCTTGTAGCAAGGGTAAAACTCAGTCTCCAATTAATATCAATATTGATAATGCAATAAAGGTGGATCTACCTGCTTTGGAATTCGCTTATCGCCAGTCCCCCTTATCCATTGTTGATAATGGACATACTATTATGGTGAACTATGGTGAAGGTAGTAATTTGATGGTGGATGGCCGTCAATTTCGTTTGGTTCAGTTTCACTTTCATATGCCGAGTGAAGAAGCGATTAATGGTGAAAGAATGGATATGGTGGCCCATTTAGTCCACCAGCATCACGATGGAGCTTTGGCTGTAGTAGGCGTTCTTATGACCACCAAGCGGCCAGTGCCGATCCGTAAGTCATGGTGGGGCGATGATAGCAAGCCTGGACTAGATAACCCCCTTATACAGACCCTATGGAATAACATACCCTTGGTTAAGCAGCGCATAGAATCTCCTCCTGGCGTCATAATTAATGTGGACCAGTTGATACCAGAAGATAAAACCTATTTTTCTTACATGGGGTCTTTGACTACCCCACCTTGCAGTGAAAATGTCTTATGGTTTGTTATGAAGAACCCAATTTTTGTCTCTGAAGAACAGGTTAAGAACTTTGGGCGTATTTATCCTATGAATGCCCGTCCACTGCAGCCAAAAGGTGATCGTTTGGTTAAAGAGGCAAAGTTACTCAAGTAGCTTCACCTTATTAATCCTTTCAAAAACGGCAAAAATTGCCGTTTTTTCGTTTTTACTGACTAAATACTGCAAAATGTGAATAATTTAGTGGGCTTACCCCCACTTAAATTTTCTATATCCTTTTATTGGGCTTATGCCCGAATATATCTCTCCCTGTAATTAAAAACTGGCACGGTCTTTGCATATTCTTTATCGATGACTTTCCTGTCAGGTTTTTAGCCCTAATGGGGTAGGAGATGAGATGAACGTGGTGCCGAAGTACGATCCTCTAGCTTTTGGTGAGCAAGCGCTTAAATTGCGTACGTATCGCCAGCAGATTTTGGGCAACAATTTAGCGAATTCTGATACCCCCAACTATAAAGCTCGGGATATTAACTTTGCCGATGTTCTCAAGAGTGAGCTGGCAGGAATCACGCGGTCTGGAGGACTTAAGTTAGTTAATACTAACTCAGCTCACCTTAAAGGAAAGGTCAGCATAGAAGATCCTAAGCTTTTATATCGGATTCCTGATCAACCGGCAATGGATGGCAATACGGTGGATGGTGATATTGAATTGAGCGAATTGACTAAGAATTCAGTTTTCACAGAATCTGCATTAACCATGTTGGGTGGAACTATTCGCTCTAGGATGTCAGCTATAACTGGGCAGCCCTCATGAGTTTATTAGCATCTTTTGATATAGGAGCCACTGGCTTAACAGCACAGGCGATGCGCTTGAACGTAACCGCATCCAATATTGCAAACGTCGAAAGTATGTCAGGGCCTGACGGCCGCCCTTACCGCGCAAGACAGGTGGAATTTAGCTCGATTGCAAAGGAGGGTTCGCCAGGGGCCGGTGTCGCAGTAACTAAATTAATTGAGTCCAACGCACCTCTTCGACGTGAATATCGACCGGGTCATCCGAAGGCAGATAGTTTTGGATATGTAGACATGCCTAATGTGAATCCAGTAGAAGAGATGGTGAATATGATTTCAGCATCACGCTCATACCAAATGAATGTAGAAGCAATGAATGTGTCTAGGCAGTTGATGCTAAAGACTCTTGATCTCGGTAAGTAGAAATGATTCATTTAATTGAATTGACAAAGTAAAAGAGGTAGCCATGGCAACAAATCCATTAAGCGGTATCCGTACCTATGATCCGATGACGGCCAATGCACCTAAGGATGCAACTACTACAGTTGATAATTCCCCTGCAGCGCAGACTCAAAATTTTTTGAAGCTATTGATTGCGCAGATACAGAACCAAGATCCAATGGCACCTATGGATGCATCAACCATGACAGCTCATATGTCTCAGTTAAATATGGTAAGCAGTATGGCAACGATGAACACATCAATGACAGCGATGCTAGCGCAAATGCAAAGTGCAAACTTTATGAATCAAGCCAGTTTAATTGGACATAGTCCAGCTGTAGTTGGCGGAGATATTAAATATAGCGGCGGCGGGAATGTGGATCTCGCTGTAAATGCAACTGCACCATTGCAAACTCTGGTTGCCACACTAACTGATGAAAATGGTAATTTGGTTGAGTCTGTAAGTCTTGGTGCTGTTCCAGCTGGTATGACTAATTTTACTTGGGCTGGCACTGATCAAAATGGTAATCAAATGCCGGCAGGTAGTTACAAGCTAACTCTGGCAGGCAAAGACGCTACGGGTAAGGCAAATAATCCAACACCATATGTTGCTTCTCCAGTGACTTCTGTATCAAAAGGTGCGGATGGCAATGCCATCTTAAATCTATTGGATGGTAGCTCAATGAGTGCGATTGATGTTCAACAGTGGCTTAACTAACAAATTAAAAAAGAATAAATAGAGGAAGAAAAATGGGATACGGAATTAGTTTATCGGGATTAATGTCCGCGCAAGAGGCAATTGATGTCACCAGTAATAACATTGCCAATGCCCAGACGATTGGCTATAAGACTGGAGAATATGTCTTTGCCGATCAATTTTTTAGAGCGCAAGATCCTCAGAACAAGGACCGCGCAGGGATGGGAGCTTACCGGCAAGGAATACGACGCAATGACAACTACGGAACGATTGTAAATTCACAAAATTCCTTGGATATGGCAATTACTGGGAAAGGTCTGTTTATCGTAGCAAAAACGATTGATGGAACAACTCCCACTGAAAACCCAACAAAATTTCAATACACTCGTAATGGCCAGTTTGGAGTAGATAGCGCAGGAAGAGTTGTTAATCAAAGCGGTATGTATCTGGTGGGGTATGCGGCAGATTCTTCAGGAACAGTAAACTATGGTGCAAAGTCTGTTCTGACCCTTGATCCAACGGAGACCTTGGCTCAGAAAGCTACGCAAAATTCAACCATTAATTTAAACCTTGATGACCGCGTAACGCCGATCGTGGGTACAGCGTTCTCCCCAACAAAACCAACGACTTATAGCCAATCAACATCCCAGACAGTTTATGACAGTAACGGTGAGAGTCATACTTTGTCTATGTATTATAAAAAAGTAAATTCTGCAGATCTAGTGATTAACGGATCCTTAGGTGGCACTACGTTTACGTTTGACCCAACCCAATCATTGGGCTCCACCATGAAGGGTGAGCAAAGCAATAAGATTGCAACAACCGCAGTTCCATCAACTGTTAGCGGCACAGAACAATCTATTTACGAGGCAACTTTAAATTATGTAAGCGGTGGAAGAGAGTCAAGTACTGGTATTTCTTCGCTAGAAATCACTGATTCTGGAGATGGGTATATTGATGGAGTTTATAGAGATGTTGCGTTAAGCCCATTGTCCGGGGGGGTAAGTGTCGTAGATGAAACATCATCTGCTGGTGGGGTAACTTATGCTGCGCAGATTTATGACACGGATCCTAATTTCCCTAACTATGATAATGACGGCATTTTTTATAATGTCCCAGTAACAACTACTACCGGAAATGGCTCTGGGGCTTATGCAACCGTGAAAGTAGTTGATGGCCTAGTGACATTATTTAAAATTACCACTAAAGGCACTGGGTTTCTTCCGGGGGATGACTTAACAATTAGTGATGCCGATGCTTATGATGCCGGTATGAATGATAGTCAATCAGGGCTACCCAATACCTACAGTACTAATGTACTAGGATTTTCAGGCGGAACAAATTATCGTGACGGCACTTACTTAGTTGATCTGGAGTCTGATAATGCTTCAGCAACAGGAGCTAAGGCCACAATTGAGATTACCGATGGCGAGGTGTCCGCTTTTACAATCGATATTGCGGGTACGGGATATCAAGCGGGTGATAAGTTATATGTTGCAGATGGCGCAACATGGACCCCAACGAATGGGGATGCGGCGGTAACTAGCATACAAACAGCAACCATCAGCATTACAACAGATGGAACCGATAGCGATACAGAAGTTGCTACCATCACGTTTGATGATTTGGTAAGCGGGGAAACCGTTACCCTTGGAGGGTTAACGTTTACTGCGGATGCGGCTATTGCAGCTGAAGATGTGGCAACAGCATTTTTAGCTTACATCATGATTGATACCGCCCCTCCAAGTGGAGCATTTTCTGGAACATATTCTTCGGACTGGAGCGACCCTGTTGCAGGTGGTTCTTCTGATAAGCTGGTATTCACAGCCGCAGCAGATGGCCCTATTGAAGACATCATGCTTCAATTTCAAACAGTTGCCACAAAGGTAAAGACAAATGGTAATAGTGCAACTGGCACAGTGGTAGTACAAAATGGTGCTGTAACCTCTGTAACAGTTAATGAGGGTGGTATTGGCTATGCAGAAAACGATGTTATTTGTTTTGCCGCTAGCGATGTAGGTGGTAGTGTTGCAAGCATATGCAAGGCAACTGTTGCTGGCTTACTTTCTCCAGACTCAACAGATACTGAGAGTAGTGGTGTGGATGTAGTTAATACAAATTTAAGTAGCTCTCTATTTGAGCCAGGCGTCGGTTACGAAAGTGATGGAACTTTCTATAACGTACCATTATCAACCAATGGTAGTGGAAGTGGTGCATATGCCACGATCGTGATTGATGGAGGAGAGGTATCCACTGTAACAATAACAACAGCAGGAACAGGATACTCAATCGGTGATAGTTTATATGTTTCTGATACAGATGCACAGTCAGCGGGTATGGATTCAGGTACACCAGATACCGCATTTAGTACTGTAGTTTCAAGTCTAATTGCAACTGGAAAAGACAAGCAAGGCTCTACTTATACTCTTACTTTAAGTGACGGCACTGTCTTATCGATAAAACAACGCAGTGATAGCGCCAGTGGCGACTATACGTACGTTACCAATGCTGATCGATTTGCTGTATTTGCTGCGCTGGACGGAAACGCAGTAGGCTCTGATGCAAGTGCCTCAAGTCCTGTTACGGTTTCGATTGGGGGGGTAGACGTTAATGAGCAGATTTCCCTGGGAACAATGGCATTTGTAAATGGTAAAAATATTGATTCCTTAGCACGTGATGTATTTAATACACCACAATTTGTTAGTAATTTAACAATTGACGCCTCAGGTGGCGAAGGGACTGGATATGGAGAAACTAATAACGGTGGGATAGTGCAACTTACTATGGATAGCACGAATATGACTGGATATTCTTCAACTGCTATGACTTATGATAACCATCAAGATGGACATGCAACAGC
>Ga0114976_10002886_pt1 | contig 10755 bp, 10 predicted proteins | sample S_130805_EF_Meta_FD_87319 | JGI IMG/M metagenome (GOLD analysis project Ga0114976, IMG submission 87319) | Freshwater microbial communities from Lake Simoncouche, Canada to study carbon cycling - S_130805_EF_MetaG | ecosystem: Environmental > Aquatic > Freshwater > Lake | place: Lake...
GGAACTCGTGCACCAGGTCGGCGGCGAGCGCGCCCTCGAGCGGGTCGTCGAGCCGGCGCTCGATCTCGCCGAGCGAGGCCTCCGCCACGATGCGGCGCGCCTCGGCCTCCTCCGGGTCGATCCCGCCAGCATGCGCCGGCAGCTCCGCCCCCAGCCGCTTAATCAGCCATTCGAGCGTGGTGCCCTGCACCACCAGCGTCGCCAGGATCGCCGAGAAGGCGAGGAAGACGATCAGGTCGCGCTCGGGGAAATCCGCCGGCAAAGCGAGCGCGGCGGCCAGGCTCACCACGCCACGCATGCCGGCCCAGGCGATGATCGTGACATGGCTCCAGGGCGGCATCGGGTCATGCCGGCGGAGGCTCGGGATCCGCCGCGGCAGCCAGGTCGCCGGGAAGACCCAGACGAAGCGCGAGACGATGACGGCCGCCGAGATGCCGAGCGCGAGTGCCGCCAGCTCGCCCAGCCCGCGCCCCGCGATGCGCGCCAGCACCTCGTTCAGCTGCAGCCCGATCAGGATGAAGACCAGGCTGTTCAGGATGAACTCGAGGAAGCCCCAGACCGCATGCGCGGAGATCCGCATCTGCGCCGAGAACTCGGTGTGCTGGGCGCGGCCGAAGATCAGCCCCGCGGTCACCACCGCCATCACGCCCGAGACATGCAGCTCCTCCCCGGCGAGGAAGGCGGCGTAGCAGGCGAGGAAGCTCACCGTCGTCTGCAGCAGCGCGTCGTCGAGCAGCCGCAGGATGCGCAGCGTGATCCAGGCGATGCCCCAGCCGACCGCGATGCCGCCAGCGCCGAGCACGAGGAAGCTCAGCGCGCCCGCGCCGATGCTGAGCGAGGCGCCGGCCATGCCGGCCGCCACCGCCATGCGGTAGAGCATCAGCGCGGTCGCGTCGTTCACCAGGCTCTCGCCCTCGAGCACGGTGACGATGCGGCGCGGCAGCCGCAGCCGCTGCAGCACCGCGGCCGCCGCGACCGCATCCGGCGGCGCCACGATGGCGCCGAGCGCGATCGCCGCCGCCCAGGGCATCTCCGGCACCAGCCAGCGCGCCACCGCGGCGACGCAGAAGGCGGTGAACAGCACCGCGCCGACCGCGAGCAGCAGGATCGGCCGCAGGTTCTTCCGGAAGGCCCGCCAGTCGGTGCGATAGGCGCTGGCCTGGAGCAGCGGCGGCAGGAAGAAGGCCAGCGCCAGGTCGGGGTCGAGCCGCACCTGCGGCATGCCCGGCAGCAGCGCGATCACCATGCCGCCGATCACCAGGATCACCGCATAGGGCAGCTGCCAGCGCCGGGCGAGCAGGGCGAAGCCGATGCAGGCGGCGAGCAGCAGCAGGACGAGATGCACGGTGGCCATGCCCCAGTGTAGGGCCGGAACGCAGCGACGACAGGACGCGCCGGCCGGGCGGTAGGCCGCCGGTCATTTCCCGGATAGGCTGGCCCATGCGCCTCGCCGACCCGGGGCCCGAGCCGTCCATCTGGGGCTACCGGGCCTTCCTGTTCTTCTGGATCTCGCGGGTCCTGTCGACGCTCTGCTTCCAGATGCTGGCGGTCGCGGTGGGCTGGCAGCTCTATGCGCTGACCGGCAGCGCGCTCGACCTCGGGCTGGTCGGGCTGGTGCAGTTCGGCGCCGTGCTGGTGCTGACCCTGCCGGCCGGGCAGCTCGCCGATCGTGGCGACCGAAGGCTGATCGTCGGGCTCTGCCAGGCCACGGTCGCCGGGCTGGCGGCGCTGCTCGCGGTCGGCAGCGCGGCCGGCTGGCTGGGGCGCGAGGCGATCTTCCTGCTGATCGGGCTGATCGGCTGCGCCCGCGCCATCGAGGCGCCGAACATGGCCTCGCTGCTGCCCGGCCTGGTGCCGCGTTCGGTGTTTCCCCGGGCGGCGGCCTGGTCGGCCTCGGCGACCCAGACCGCGCAGATCCTGGGGCCGGCGCTCGGCGGGCTGCTCTACGCCTTCGGGCCGCAGGCGGCCTATGGCACGGCAGCGGTGCTGCTGCTGATGGGCTCGGCCGCGGCGCTTGCGATCGGCCGGCAGGCCCGGGCCGCCGGGCCCGATCGGCCGGGGCTGGCCGGGCTGCTCGCGGGCTTCTCCTTCGTCGCACGGCACCGGCTGGTGCTGGGCGCGGTCACGCTCGACCTCTTCGCGGTGCTGCTCGGCGGGGCGGTGGCGCTGATGCCGATCTTCGCGCGCGACATACTCGGCACCGGGCCGGCGGGGCTCGGGCTGCTGCGCGCCTCGCCGGCGATCGGCGCGCTGGCGACCTCGATCTGGCTGGCCAACCGGCCGCTGCGGGCGCCGGTCGGGCCGCGGCTGTTCGCGGCACTCGGCGCCTTCGGCGTGGCGACGCTGGTCTTCGCGCTGTCGCAGAACCTGGCGCTCTCCTGCCTGGCGCTCGTGGTGCTGGGCGCGGCGGATGTGGTCAGCGTGGTGATCCGCTCCTCGCTCGTGCAGTTGCGCACGCCGGATGAGATGCGCGGCCGGGTCTCGGCGGTGAACTCGCTCTGCGTCGGCACCTCGAACCAGCTCGGCGATTTCCGGGCGGGGCTGGTCGCCGCGCTGTTCGGCGTGGTGCCGGCGGCGATCCTGGGCGGGCTCGGCACGCTGGCCATCGCCCTGCTGTGGATGCGGTGGTTCCCGGAGTTGCGGCGGCTGGAGCGGCTGGAGGGTTAGAGCGGGATGCGTTGAGGCGGACTCGCCGAAAACGCTGAATCCCGCGACCCGATAAAGGCCGGAGCGTGCTGCGTGAGCGAATGCGAACGCAGCACGCTCTGGCGCGGGATGCGTTGAGGCGGACTCGCCGAAAACGCTGAATCCCGCGACCCGATAAAGGCCGGAGCGTGTTGCGTGAGCGAATGCGAACGCAGCATGCTCTGGCGCGCGATCACCGGTGGGCGAGACGCGCTATTCGCCGCGCCGCCGCCCGGCCAGCACCATCATCAGCACCACGCCGGCGATCACCGCGACGCCGATCATGCCCGCGACCACCTCGAAATTCGGCGAATCGCGCGCGACGAACAGTGTGGCGATGGCGCCGGCCGCACCGAGGACGAGCCGGACGATGAGGCCCATGGCTCAGCCCTGGCGGGTCAGGGTCTGCACCGCCTCGAAGCCCTCGAATTCCGGCGGGCCGAGGTAGAGCGGCTTCGTGCTGCCGGCATTGCGGTGCGCCATGCGGAAGGCCTCGGACTTCGTCCAGGCCTCGAAATCCGCCTTCGACGCCCAGATGGTGTGCGAGGAATAGAGCACGTGGTCCTCCCGCGCCGGGCCCTTCAGCAGGTGGAACTCGACGAAGCCGGGCACGGTGTGCAGGTGGCTGTCGCGCGCCTTCCAGAGCGCCTCGAACGCGGCCTCGTTGCCCGGGGCGACGCGGAAGCGATTCATCGCGATGAACATCGGCTGGTCCTCCGTTGCGCGAAGTCTACCAGCGCCCACGCCTCGCACGCCATCGGGCATGAAAAAGGCCGCCCCGGCATCCCGGGGCGGCCTGGTCTTCGTGGCGGCGGGCGGCGGTCAGCCCGCCATCGCCGCTTCCTTCCCCTTGCGGAGGTTGGGCAGCATCATCGCCAGCAGGGCGATGGCGCCGATCGCCAGCAGCGTGCCGCTGATCGGGCGCTGCAGGAACACCATCGGGTCGCCGCGGCTCAGCAGCATGGCGCGGCGCAGGTGCTCCTCCATCATCGGGCCGAGCACGAAGCCGATCAGCAGCGGCGCCGGCTCCATCTTCAGCTTCGAGCAGACGTAGCCGAAGATCGCGAACAGCACCGTCATGTAGACGTCGAAGACGTTGTTGTTCAGCGAGTAGACGCCGATGCAGCAGAACACCAGGATCGACGGGTAGAGGAACTTGTAGGGCACCTGCAGCAGCTTCACCCACATGCCGATCATCGGCAGGTTGATGACCAGCAGCATCAAATTCCCGAGCCACATCGAGGCGATCAGGCCCCAGAACAGGTCGGGCTGCGCCTCGACCATGCGGGGGCCGGGCTGGATGCCCTGGATGATCAGCGCGCCGACCATCAGCGCCATCACCGCGTTGGCCGGGATGCCGAGGGTGAGCAGCGGGATGAAGCTGGTCTGCGCGGCGGCGTTGTTCGCGGCCTCGGGCCCGGCGACGCCCTCGATGGCGCCGGTGCCGAACTCGTGCCGGCCCTTCGAGACCTTGCGCTCCATCATGTAGGCGCCGAAGGCCGCGAGTGCGGCGCCGCCGCCCGGCAGGATGCCGAGGAGCGAGCCGACCAGCGTGCCGCGCAGCACCGACGGCGTTGCCCGCTTCCATTCCTCCTTGGTCAGGAACAGGCTGCCGACCTTGGTCTTCAGCACCGAGCGGGCTTCCGGCCGCTCGAGGTTCAGGATGATCTCGGCGATGCCGAACATGCCCATGGCGACCGAGACGAAGCCGATGCCGTCGGAGAGTTCCGGGATGCCGAAGGTGAAGCGCTGCTGGCCGGTCTGCACGTCGGTACCGACCAGGCCGAGGGCCACGCCGAGCACGACCATGGCGATCGACTTCAGCACCGAGCCTTGCGCCAACACGGCTGATATGATCAGGCCCAATAGCATCAGCGAGAAGTAGTCGGCCGGGCCGAAGGAGAGCGCGACCGAGGTCAGCAGCGGACCCGAGGCCGCGACCAGGATGGTGGCGACGGTGCCGGCGAAGAAGGAGGCGATCGCCGCGGTGGCGAGTGCCGCGCCCGCCCGCCCGTTGCGGGCCATCTTGTAGCCTTCGAGCGTGGTGACGACCGAACTGATCTCGCCCGGCAGGTTCAGCAGGATGGCCGTGGTCGAGCCGCCATACTGCGCGCCGTAGTAAATTCCGGCGAGCATGATGATGGCGGTGGTCGCCGGCTGGCCGAAGGTGATCGGCAGCAGCAGCGAGATGGTGGCGACCGGCCCGATGCCCGGCAGCACGCCGATCGCGGTGCCGATCAGCGCGCCGATCAGCGCGAAGAGCAGGTTGTCGAAGCTGAGCGCGACCCCGAAGCCGTGCGCCAGGTTGGCGATGATGTCCATGGCCTGTGTTCCCTATCCCGGCGCCAGGTCAGAACTGCGGCCAGACGGCCACGCGGATGTCGAGCTGCTTGATGAAGATCCACCAGCAGAGGGCGAGCAGGAAGACCGTCAGCCCGAGGATCCCGAGCGGCCGCTCGCGGTGCTGCGGCTCGGCCAACACCGACACCAGGATGGTGCCGATCAGCGCCAGCATCAGGCCGCCCTTCTCCAGCAGCAGGCCGAAGAGGCACATCGCCGCGCAGATGAAGCCGATCAGCCGCCAGCCATTGGCGAAGCAGATCACGATGAAGCCCACGAACATGGCGAGGCCGACGGCATTGTAGGTGCTGGCGAAGAAGCCGCCGAACATCGGCGCGACCTTCCAGACCACGAGGCCGGCGGCGATGCCGAGGGCGAGGCTCACGCTCTCGAGTCCGGTCCACTTCACGAGCGGGTCCGGACCATTGAACAGCGCGGCGACGAGCACGATCGCGCCGAGGCCGAGCTGCAGCCAGAAGACCAGCATCGGCATGTAGCCGGGGCCCATCCGGCGCGCGCTGCCGAGCGAGTGGTCCTGGTTCAGGTAGAGCCCGACGGCCGCGATGAGCATGAGGAGGACACCGGCGGCGATGTCCTTGGCGTTGACCTTCATTCTCGAACCCTTCTCGGCTCCCAGCCCCGCAGGCGACTGCCTGCGACATTTCCATGAACCACACCCCGCCATGCCCGTGCGGTCAAGCCACCCGCTGCATGACGATCTGTAACCAGCCGGCAATTCCCCTGACGCAGCGAGACGCCGCGCGCAAGGGGCCGCCGAGGTGACCCACCAAAGGCGGGGTACATAGCCTACGACCTGTCGAAGGGTTGGCACGTCCGACGGCAGAGCGCCGATGGCGGCAGGCGGCCGGACGAGGTCCTCCCCATTGTTCTTCTGCCGGGCGTATGCCACGGCGGGCCTCGATCGCACAAGCGACCGCGCGCGGGCCGTCCTTGCCACATGCGCTGCTTCCCGCGATCCTGCCGGCGAACCCCGCCGGACCCGCCGCATGCACGCCGCCCGACTGAACGATCCCGAAAGCCGCATCCGCACCGCCGTCGAGCAGATCGAGCCGCGGCTGGTCGAGATCCGCCGCGACATCCACGCCCATCCGGAACTCGCCTTCGAGGAGGTGCGGACGGCGGGCGTGGTGGCCGCCGAACTCGCGCGGCTCGGCATTCCGCACCGCACTGGCATCGGCCGCACCGGCGTCGTCGGTGTGATCGAGGGCGGCCGGCCGGGCCCGACGCTCGCCATCCGCGCCGACATGGACGCGCTGCCGATCCACGAGGCGACCGGCCTGCCCTTCGCCAGCACGATCGACGGCAAGATGCATGCCTGCGGCCATGACATCCACACGAGCACGCTGCTGGGCGTCGCCGAGGTGCTCAAGGGCCTGGCGCCCAACCTCGCGGGTCGGGTGGTGCTGGTCTTCCAACCGGCCGAGGAGGCGCTGGGCGGCGCCGCGGCCATGGTCGCCGACGGCGTGCTCGAGGGCGTCGACATGGCGCTCGGCTTCCACAACCAGCCGGACATGCCGGTCGGGCGCTTCGGCTATTGCCGCGGCGCGACGCTGGCCGCCGCCGACCGCTTCGACCTGGTGGTGCGCGGCCGCTCCGGCCATGCCGCGCATCCCGACGACGCGATCGATCCCATCGTGGCCGCCAGCGCCTTCGTCGCCAGCGCGCAGACCGTGGTGAGCCGGGAGATCGACCCGCTGCATCCGGCGGTCGTGACCATCGGCATGTTCCATGGCGGCACCGCGCCCAACATCATCCCCGAGACGGTCGAACTGCGCGGCACGGTGCGCACCCTGCACAAGGATGCCCGCGAGACCGCGCAGCAGGCGCTGACCCGGCTGACCCAGGGGCTCGAGGCGATGCACCGGGTGCGCTGCGAGCTCAACTATCGCCGCGGCGTGCCGCCGCTGGTCAATGCCGACAGCGTGCTCGACCCGGCCATCGCCGCCGTCGCGCGGCAATTCGGCCAGGACATGATCGACGCCGGCGTGCCCAGCATGGGGGCCGAGGATTTCGCGGAGTTCGCCGAGCGGGTGCCGGGCTTCCAGCTGCGCATCGGCAGCGGCGCGCCGGGCCGGCACGACCACCTGCACAACCACGACTACCAGCCGGATGAGCGCTCCATCGGCCTCGGCGTCCAGGCGCTGTCGCGCATCGCGCTGGACATGCTGGCATGAGCGCGGTGGTGATGGGGCCTGGCCACGAGGTCTACCGCATCGCCGAACTCGCAGCCCCCGAGGTCGCCGAGCGGATCGGCGCAGGGGCGACGGTCATCCTGCCGCTCGGCAGCCTCGAGACGCATGGGCCGCAGGCGCCGATGGGCGACTATCTGCTGGCCGAGACCATCGCCGACAGCATCGCCCAGGCCGCCGCCAATCTCGGCGCGGATACGCTGGTGCTGCCGGCCATTCCCTTCGGCGGCGAGGATTTCTTCGCCGGCGTCCCCGGCAGCGTCTCGCTCAGCAGCCCGGTGCTGCAGGCGATCGTCGAGGAGACCGTCGCCGCGCTGCACCGCAACGGCGTGAAGCAGATCCTCTTCGTCAACGGCCATGCGGGCAACATCGCGGCCGTCGAGGCGGCGGCGCGCAAGGCCCGGCGCGAGTTCGGCATCGTCATCCCCTCGCTGCACCTCTGGAAGGTCGCCGGCGCCTGGCAGCAGGAGCTCGGCGGCAGCGCCGCTTCGCTCGGCCATGGCGGCGACCCGGTCTGGTCGGTGGCGCAGTTCCTCGCACCCGAGCTCTGCGCGCCGGAGCGGGCGCGGGCGCGGGTGCCGAAGCGGCCCTTCCTCGGGCTCGAGCTGACCGGCTTCGGCACGGTGCGCTGCCAGGGCGTGGAATTCGCGGTGCCCGTCGAGGTCGACGAATTCGCGCCCGGCGGCGTCGCCTGCGACGACAGCAGCGACGGCTCGCCCGAGCTTGGCGCGGCGATCGTCCAGCGCCTGGTCGAGGCGGGTGCGGCGATGATCGCGCATCTGAAGGACATGGCGCGGTGAAGCTCTGCGTCTACGGCGCCGGCGCGATCGGCGGGCATGTCGCCGCCAGGCTGGCCAAGGGCGGCGCCGAGGTCTCGGTCGTGGCGCGCGGGCCGCATCTCGCGGCGATCCAGGCGGAGGGGCTGACCGTGCACGCCGCCGACGGCGTGCTGCATTGCCGGCCGCGCGCGAGCGCCGACCCGGCGGAGCTCGGCCCGCAGGATGCGGTGATCGTGACCACCAAGGTGACGGCATTGCCCGCGGTGGCCGCCGGGATCGCGCCGCTGCTGGGGCCGGAGACGGCGGTGGCGTTCGTCACGAACGGCATCCCCTGGTGGTACTTCGACCGCACGCCGCAGGAGGGCCAGCGCCTGCCGCTGGTCGATCCCGATGATGCGATCCGGCGCGCGGTCGGCGTCGAGCGGACGCTGGGCGGCGTGGTCTATTCGGCGGCGACGGTGGTGCGGCCGGGCGTGATCGACTCGCTGGCGCCCGACAGCCGGGTGATCCTCGGCGAGCTGGACGGCCGCATGTCGCCGCGGCTGGTGGCGATCACGGAGGCGATCGCTGCCGGCGGCATGGGCGGCGTCGCGGTGCCCGACATCCGCGCGCAGGTCTGGGCCAAGCTGCTCGGCAACCTGATGAACGGGCCGCTCTGCCTGCTGGCGCGCGCGACCATGCAGGACACGCTGGCAAGCCCGGTGGTGCGCGATGCCGCCATCGCGGCGGCGCGCGAGGTGATGGCGGTCGCCGCGGCCTATGGCTATCCGATCACTGGGACGACGCCGGAGGACCGCATCGCGCGCTCCTCGAAGATCGGGCATCGGCCGTCGATCCTGCAGGACATGGAGGCGGGGCGGCCGATGGAGATCGACGCCATGTTCACCGTGCCGCTGCAACTCGCGCGTGCGGCCGGCGTGCCGACGCCCTGCCTCGACCTGACGATCGCGCTGGCGACGCGCGCCGCGATCGGCGCCGGCTTGCATAAGGACACCGCCGCATGAGGCTCTGCATCTTCGGCGCCGGCGCGATCGGCGGGAACCTGGCGGGGCGGCTGGTGAAGGGCGGCGCCGAGGTCTCGGTGGTGGCGCGCGGCGCGCAGCTCGCGGCGATCCGCGAGCGCGGCCTGACGGTGCGCGCCGCCGATGACGTGATCGAGGCGCGGCCGCGGGCGAGCGACGACCCCGCCGCGCTCGGGCCGCAGGATGCGGTGCTGGTCTGCACCAAGGTGCCGGCGCACCCCGCCGCCGCGCGCGCCATCCGGCCGCTGCTCGGGCCGGAGACGCCGGTGGTGTTCGTGACCAACGGTATCCCCTGGTGGTACTTCGCGAAGCATGGCGGCGCCGAGGACGGCGCGCGGGTGCCGGAGGCCGATCCCGACGGCGTGGTCTGGGACCTGGTCGGGCCCGAGCGCGCGGTGGGCGGGGTGATCTACTCGGCCTGCAACGTCGCCGAGCCGGGCGTCATCGAGGTGAGCAGCAAGACCAGCAAGCTGATCCTGGGCGAGCCCGACGGCAGCCGCAGCGCGCGCGCCGTGGCGCTCGCCGAGGCCTTCAAGGCCGGCGGCCTGCCCTGCAGCGTCTCGGCCGATATCCGCACCGAGGTCTGGGGCAAGCTGCTGAACAACCTCTCGAACGGGCCGGCCTGCGTGCTGACCCGGCGCAACATGCGCGACACCTTCACCGACCCGGTGATCCGCGACGCCTGCGTCGAGGTGGTGCGCGAGGGCCTGGCGATCGCGGCCGCCATGGGCCGCCCCGTCGGCGGCGCGCCGGAGGAGCGCGTCGATCTCTCCGCCAGCATCGCGCACAAGCCCTCGATCCTGCAGGACCTCGAGGCCGGCCGGCCGATGGAGGTGGATGCGCTGTTCCAGGCGCCGCTGCGCCTGGCGCGCGAGCGCGGCGTGCCGGCGCCGACGCTCGGCCTGCTGGTCGCGCTGATGGCGCAGGCGGCCGAGGCGGCGGGGCTCTATCGCAGGGCGTAAGGGGGCGGCGTGGAGAAGCCATTCGGGGACATCACCGAGGCCGCCGAGGCCGGCTATGCCGACGATCTCCGCGACTTCCGCTGGCGCGGCCATGGGCCGGAGGACTGGGCGGGCCTGGTGCTGCTCTGGGTGCTCGCCGTGCTGGTCTTCACCCAGTTCTTCTCGCGCTATGCGCTGAACGACAGCGTCGCCTGGACCGAGGAGGTGGCGCGCTACCTGCTGATCGTCCTCGTTTTCATCGGCTCGGCCGGCGCGGTCAGGCGCGGCACGCATATCCGGGTCGAGGCGCTCGAGCAGGCGCTGCCGCCGGGCCCGCGCAAGCTGCTCTGGGCCTTCCAGGATGCCTGCCGGCTCGGCTTCTGGGCCTTCGGCGCCTGGGTCAGCTTCGACCTCGCGGACAAGATGGGCGTGATGCCCATGGACAGCCTGAACGCCTCGCTCGCCTGGGTCTATTGGCCGGTCTTCGCCGGCTTCGTGCTGATGACCTGGCGCGAGATCGCCTGGGTCTGGCGGCGCTGGCGGTACGGCGATGCGCCCTCGGCGCAGGACGTGCTCGCGTGACCGCTGCAATCCTGCTGCTCGGCTTCTTCGGGCTGCTGGCGCTCGGCCTACCGGTCGCGGTCGCGCTGGCCGGCGCCTCGATCCTCTTCGCGCTGATCGACGGCTCGATCCCGCTGGTCGCGATCGTCCACCGCATGGTCGGCGGCGTGGATAGTTTTCCGTTGTTGTGCGTGCCGTTCTTCATCCTCGCCGGCAA
>Ga0114976_10002890_pt1 | contig 10751 bp, 9 predicted proteins | sample S_130805_EF_Meta_FD_87319 | JGI IMG/M metagenome (GOLD analysis project Ga0114976, IMG submission 87319) | Freshwater microbial communities from Lake Simoncouche, Canada to study carbon cycling - S_130805_EF_MetaG | ecosystem: Environmental > Aquatic > Freshwater > Lake | place: Lake...
GCTTTGGGCTCTGACGATTTGGCCTGATTGATCGCTAAAGCAAACATCTCCATTTGGTTCTTCAGCCGCAGGTACCACCAGCGCTGGCCATTGGGACCGCCGTATTTCTTCAGGAAAGCTTCCTCAAAGAGGTCCATCTCGGCCGATGGCACGTTGGAGTGCCATTCAGTGATCGCGAACACGCGATGATCAAGACCCGTTTGCTTGACGGCCGTCGGGCCGCCCGCGCCACCTGCGTAGTAGGTGTACCAGTTGACCTGAAGGCCCGCATCGGCTGAGGCTTTGAGAAGTAGCGCGAAGTCGCTGCCCCAGTTGCCAGTGATCACTGAATCGGCGCCCGATGCCTTGATTTTGGCGATATAGGGCGAGAAGTCGGTGACTTTGGCGAGTGGATGCAGTTCATCGCCCACGATTTGAATGTCAGGGCGTTTTGCGCCAAGCATTTCCCGCGCTGCTTTTCGCACCGACTGCCCAAATGCGTAGTCCTGACCGATGATGTAAACCTTCTTGATGTCGGACTTGCCCTTCATGAAGTTGGTCAGCGCGGCCATCTTGATATCGGAGTTGGCGTCCCACCGGTAATGCCAGTAGCTGCACTTCTCGTTGGTCAGCGAGGGGTCGACTGCAGCGTAATTAAAGTACAGAACCTCTTTGCCCGGATTACGTTCGTTATATTTGCTGACAAAATCCGAAATCGCGATCGCTGCGCCAGAACCGTTTCCTTGCGTGATGAAACGGATGCCTGCGTCGATGGCTTTTTGCACCTGCACCAGACTTTCCTGGGGGGTACCTTTGTTGTCAAACCCGACGGCTTCAAGTTTCTGGCCACCCAGAACCCCACCCTTGGCGTTGATGGTTTCGACTGAGAACTGCAGTTGCTTGAGGCCGTGCTCTCCAACGGCTGCCTGCAGACCCGACAGGGGATCCACGTAGGCAATTTTGACCTGAGCTTGCGCGCTGAATGTAGCGGCTACCATCGCCGCGCCGATTGCAACGCTGCGTACGAAATGCTTCATGAATGTCTCCGATGTTGAAACGCACCCAATGGTGCTGCGTGTGACGGTAAAAATCTAGCCACGCTCTCAAACCATCCTAGACTCAAAGGACAGTCCGATCAAGCTTCAGGGCGTGATCTGGACCTCAGGAATTCCCCAGTGTAAGGAACAGTTCTAGCGCAAAAATCTCGCCAAACAATCTAGCCAAACAAGGCTTCCATTTCGCGGCGAATGGCATAGGCCCGGGTCGTGGTGTCCATTGCGACATCATCCCAGCAAAGACTCTGGCCTTTTTTGACCGGGCGAACGACTTTGATCTGGTGCGCCAGGCCTAGCGGCAGTCCGCCCATCGCGCGCGAAGTCTTAGCAGGCAACAACTTGCCCCAGACGGTGTAACCGCCCTCGCCATCGAGGAGCTCGCCCACCTGCAGGTCGCGTTTGGCGGTGGCCACGACATCGGCGTTCCAGCCCGAGGCAACCCCTGTGGGCTCGCGCCTGAGCATGACGGAGGCGACCGACTGCCCGACCTCGAGACCAATCAGGTGCCAGCGTTTATAAAGGGTGAAGTACCGGCCGCTCGGATCGGTGTGGGCGTTGTACTCCTCGAAACAATTGCGCACATAGTCGGTTTCACCTTCAACGGTGACCCAAACGCCCATCCGAATGTCGTATGGAATTTTGCGACCATCGGCTTCGAGAGAAGAAATGACCTCGACCATGCCCTTGCGCTCGAGCACGCCGCCTTCTTCGCGCGGACGCGTCACAAACGGTATGTCTTCGACGCTGGCCGGCGGATATAGCAGGCCGTTACTGGGAACTGTCAGTCCGGTCGCATTGGCAACCGCAGTGCTTTCGATCGATGGTTTGGATCCATCCAGAAAGCTGTTGAACATCTTGGGGTTCAGTCCGCCGCGCTCTGCCTGTTCGGGTGTCAGGCCGTAATTACCCCAGACGGTGTCCGGGGTCGACTCGGAAAAATGTGGCAACCATTTATGACCGCGCCCCGCCGCAACGACCGGGAAGCCGCAGGTTCTGGCCCAATCCACTAAATCGCATATCAAGGCGGGCTGGTCACCAAAGGCGAGCGAGTAAAGAACCCCCGATTCGGCCGCTCGACGCGCCAGTAGCGGGCCGCAGAAGGCGTCTGCTTCGACGGTTACATTGACGACATGTTTGCCGTGCTCGAAGGCCAGCAGGCAGTGGTCGACCGCATGGACTGGCGACCCTGTGCATTCAACAATGACGTCAATGGCTGGGTGCTGAACGAGCGCGCGCCAGTCATCTCCAATGTGGGTTGAACCGTCCCGGATTGCTTCTTCGAGTGATCGCGCCTCGGTACGTTGTGCCTCCCAACCCACGCGGGTGAGATTCGCTCGCGCTGCAGCGGGTGCCAAATCTGCGATGCCGACCAGGTGGATTCCAGGGGTTCGCGGGATCTGCGCAAGGTACATCGAACCGAATTTTCCGGCACCGATCAGCCCTACCCGAATCGGTTTATTTTGAGCGGCGCGCTGCAGGAGTTGGGTATGAAGACTCATGGTTAAGCGGTCACACCGATTTCGTCGAGAGAGGTTTCGAGAGCGCTTTCGGGCATCCCGTCTTTCCAGGGTAGATCCACTGGATAGGACCGGGTCAGACAATCATCAGGCAGACATTCGATCGGGGTGAAGTCACGATGCGCGATGTACTCGGGCCGCTTGTAGCGCCGAATATGATTGCTGACCGCACAAAGGCTGAGATAGACCGCGACCCGATTGAACGGGCTCAGGTTGCTGCCCGACGCATGGACCAGACAGGAATGAAAAAGGATCATCGATCCAGCCGGCCCTTTGGGGCTGACGATGCCGCCGTGTTTGCCCCCGGCACGTTCGACCAGTTGGCTGATCAGCGGGTGATCGACAACCCATAGCGGATAGCTGGTTGTACTCAGGTCGTGGCTCGCCTCGACCACACCCTTTTTGTGGCTGCCGGGGATGAACATCAGCGGTCCGTTATGTTCCGTCACATCATCCAGGAAGATGGCAACGTTCATGGCGCGCTCGGTTGGCATCAAGTCATCATTGAGCCAGGTCCCATAGTCCTGGTGCCATTGCCATACATCGCCCTCAAAGGCCATCTTCCCGTTGATCTTGAACTGGTGCATGTAGAGCGCTTCGCCCAGCAGATCTTCGACTGGTTTCACCATCCGCGGATGACGCGCGAGTCGTGCGAACGGCTCGCTGTAGAGATGCGCCGCAAAATTGGTGCGCACCGCATCCTTGCCTTTCTCGCGGACGTTGTAAGCCTCACGACGTGCGTAGAGCTCAGGGACGGCTTCTGTCAACACACGGGTTTCTTCCGTGCTGAACTGACCGGGGAAAAACAAGTAACCCTCGCGGTCAAATTGTTCGAGTTGTGGTTTGGTCAGATGCATGAGGTGGCTCCTCCAACGATCTAGATAAATTACGAACCCATCGCCCCGATCTTGCTGATCGTGCCAAGGGGGCTAACGCCAAACAGTTTGAGATGCAGGTAGGTCAGGAACCCAAGCCAGAGTCCGGCGCCAACCACGATCGTGATGACCGTCGCCTTGAGAGTCGCGGGCTTCGCTTCAACCAACTTGGGTTCGACTGTTACGGCTTGTGCGGCCCGATCACGCTGGCGGGCAGCCCGGAAGTCCAGCACCGCCCAACCTAAAAAGCTACCGAACAACACGACGTCGGCCGCCATGCCGTTGGCAATCAAGTGTGCGACCGACCAGACCTTGACACTGACGACCATTGGGTGATGCAGGCGTTGTTTGATGTGGTTGCGGGGGACGTAAGTGGCGACCAGGAAAATCATCGCAAACAGCATCAGCAAAACGGCGAGATGTCGTGTCGCCACGGGCGGGATCCACAGCACCTGTGGCGTTAATCGAGCGAGCCCGTAGCCGTGGATGATGAGCACAAAACCCACTAGCGAAGCGATGGATACCAGGCCCTTGAACTTCTTTTCGCCGAGGTTTGAGAGCATCCCGGCGCGCCACTCTGGCGCGAAAACGCGAAGGGAGTGAACGCCCAGAAACAGCACCAGGCCGAGCAGGAGTTCAATCACCGTGAACCCCCTTGGCTAGCTCAGCGCGCAACTGTGCACCGATATCGGGTCGATCCATAAAGGCGTCGGTCGGCGCATGAGGGGCCAGAATGTCGTTCATCCGGGTGCGCACCGATTGGAGGGCCTGAGGGTGGCTGTAGATATAAAAGCGATTGTCTTGCAGCGCATCGAAGACCTGCGCCACGACTTCGGCGGCGCTGACTTTGCCCCGCGCAACGGCCTTTTGACCCATTGCCCGACTGATGATCTGACTCTGGGTCAATGTCGTGTTGGTGAGGTGACTCGGCCGGTTGCGGTCACTCTGACTGATTCCGGTGGGTACGAAAAAGGGGCACAGGACCGCGCAATGAACCTGGTCGGTGACCAGCGCAAGATCTTGATGCAGCGTCTCGGTGAGGGTCACCACCGCATGTTTGCTGACGTTATAGATGCCGGAATTCGGCATGCTGACCAGGCCCGCCATCGAGGCCGTATTCACCAGGTGCCCACGCCAGGCGGAATCCTTGCGCGCAGCGTCAAGCATCAGGGGCGTGAAACTGCGGATGCCATGCACGACGCCCATCAGGTTGACCCCGAGGACCCATTGCCAGTCTGCCAGGGAGTTCTCCCAGACGAGCCCGCCGGATGCAACACCGGCATTGTTGAAAACGATCTGGGGTACGCCATACGCCCGCAAGGTCGCCTCGGCGAGTGCTTCGACCGACTCGGCACTGGCGACATCCGTGACGACGGCCAGGACGTCGCCCCCCTGTGATTTGAGTTCCGCTGCCGCAGCCTGTAATGGGGCCTCCTGGACATCGGCCATAACGACGCGCATGCCATGCTTGAGCGCGAGCCGGGCGGCCTCGAGCCCGAACCCGGACGCCGCGCCGGTTAAAACAGCGATCCCGCCGGCATAGGGGTGCGAGGTGAAATTTGCGGTCGTCACGGCGTGCGCCTCAGATGAGTTTAACGAGTTGTTTGCCAAAATTGCGGCCACTCAAGAGGCCAATAAAGGCCTCGGGCGCTTGGGCGATCCCATCGGCCACAGTCTCGCGGTACTTGAGGCGTCCGGTGGCCACGCCTTCACCAAGTTCCTGCAGGGCCTGCGGCCAGACCTCCATATGCTCGCTGACAATGAAGCCCTCGATCCGCAGTCGCTCGGTCAGGATCAAGCGGGGGTTGGTCATCGGGATCGGTTCACCGTTGTACCCCGAAATCATTCCGCAAACCGCCACCCGGCCAAATGCGTTCATGCGCGAGAGCACCGCGTCCATCACGCGTCCGCCGACGTTCTCGAACAGGCAATCGACCCCGTCAGGCGTTGCAGCCTTGAGCGCCCGATAGAGCCCGGCCGCATCCTCATGAGCCTTGTAATCAATACACGCGTCAAAACCAAGTTCATTGACGACATAGGCACACTTGTCCGGGCCACCTGCGATACCGACTGCGCGAGCTCCATGGTGCTTGGCGAGCTGGCCGACCGTACTGCCAACTGCGCCGCTGGCGGCCGTGACCACGACGGTCTGGCCAGGCTTGGGTTCGCAGATTTTCAAAAGACCGTACCAGGCCGTAACACCAGGCATTCCGACCGTCCCAAGGTATGCCGCCAGCGGTACATGCTGGGTATCGACTTTCCGAACAGCCCCGGGTTGATTCGCATCGACCACGCTGAACTGTTGCCATCCACCCATGCCAACGACCGAATCGCCAACGGCGTACTTTGCATGGCGGGTTGCGACGATTTCACCAACCGTTCCACCAATCATGACGGCATTGATCGCCTGCGGAGCGGCGTAGTTCTTGCCGTCATTCATACGACCGCGCATGTAGGGGTCAAGGCTGAGGTAATGATGGCGCACCAGAACCTGGCCCTCGCTGAGTTCTGGGATGGGCTCCTCGCGCAGCGCGAAATTGTCAGGGGTGACGGCGCCGGTTGGACGGCTGGCAAGAACGATCTGGGTATTCAGATGGGTTTTGGATTGGGTAGGCGAGAGGCTCACAGAAATGTCTCCGAATTTTTTAGGCGCAACAAGAAACGTTCACAACGGGCCAATTGTTCCAGACTTACGAATTCATCGGCCTGATGTGCTTGAGAAATATCACCGGGTCCGCACACCACGGTGTCAATCCCGGCGCGTTGAAAAAGACCGGCCTCGGTGCCAAATGCAACCACAGTCGTCGCCTCAGTTTCGGCCAGGTACTGTGCAAGACGGACCGCCGCACGGTCAGGGGTGGTCAGGAACGACGGGCAGGACGCGAAATTCTCAAAACTGAAACCGGCAGTGGCCTCAACGGATTTCATTGCCGGCTCGAGTTCGGCTGCCCGATCGAGGACTTGGCGCTGCATGGCCACATCATCGATCCCGGGAAGATTTCGAAATTCATAGTGGATTCGGCAGTCCTCAGGTACCACGTTGTCTGCAATGCCGCCCGCGATAACCGCTACCGCTGCCGTACTGTGGGGTACGTCGTAATCCCGATTAAATGGCCCTTCTGCGCGCCAGCGATCCGCCATATCGGCGATGTGCGCGACCAGACGGGCGCCGGCCTCAATCGCATTAACGGCGAATGGGGTTTGGGCCGAGTGGGCAGCCTTCCCGCGCACACAGCAGCGCCAGCGCTGGATGCCCTTGTGGGCAATCGCTGGGATCATCCGGGTGGGTTCGCCCACGATACAGAGTCGCGGCTCCAGGTCTTCATCCCGCAAGTCTGCAATCAGTCCCTGGACGCCAACACAGCCGACTTCTTCATCGTAGGAAAACGCATAGTGAACGGCGAACGGCAGATCAGCTTCCAGAAAATGGCTAGCGTGCGCCACCGACAGGCCAATAAATCCTTTCATGTCTGCGCTGCCACGGCCGTAGAGTCGGCCGTCCCGGATCACCGGATCGAGCGGATCGGTGCTCCAGGCTTGCCCATCCCAAGGCACCGTATCGGTATGGCCTGACAAAATGATGCCGTTGGGTTTGCCCTCGCCCAGCGTTGCAAAGAGATTGGCCTTGCGCCGATCCGCATCCCAGGTCAACCGCAGCGGAACCTTGAGCGTCCGCAAATGATCGGCGACACACTCAATGAGTTCGAGGTTGGAGTGGTGACTGACGGTGTTGATGCGCACGAGTCGTCGTGCCCATTCGAGACCGTCCGCGCTGGGGTCAATAGTCGATTGCATAGCCGTCACTTTAGCCTCAATGGATGGCTACGCGGGCGGCGGCAAGATCCCATGCCGCACAACCGACGGTTTTGAACACGCGCGGACGGGTCGGCGGTGCCGCTTGCGGCAGGATTTCAGCCAGCGCTCTGACGACGGTCCAGTCAATGTTGGCTTGAATCAGATCGCCCGCTTCGTGTGGAGCGCCACCTGGATCGTCAACAAATATTTCGCTGGCATGAATGATTTCGGATGACAGCTCGGCGGCTTCGGGGCGAAACGCGCCGACCGCAATGATCAGACAATCGAGGCAGGCAGCCTCCGTGTACACCGGGGTGGAACTGGTCGTGCAGGTGATCACAACGTCCCACGGGTTATCAAGATGCGGCCGTGCCCAGGCGAGATCCAAGTGAGACTGCTGACGCTGAAAGTGGTCTTCGTTGTCTTTGGTAAGACCCCGAACGCCGATCTGAATGCCGGGGTAAAGCGCCGCGAGCGCTTCGACATGCCCGCGCGCTTGCGTGCCCGTCCCGATCACCAGCGCGCGGTTGATCGTGTGGGGGCCTAAGGCCCGCAGCCCTAACATCGACATGGCAGCGGTCCGGCGGCCCGTGACCGTTGCGCCATCTAGTATCAATCGCGTCGCACCACTCTGACCATCGAGGATCGCGAGTTGTCCGAGGATGGTCGGGAGACCCAACGCTTTGTTCTGCGGTGCGACGGTAATCAGTTTGTGGGCGACGAGGTCATCGGCTACGGCCGGCATGCTCAGTAACATGGCGCCACCTGACATGGGTACGACCTGGCGCTCAGGGCAACGGATTTTGTCAGCTGCAAGCTCGAGAACCGCGACTTGGAGTGCGTCGACCAGTTTGGGAAACGGCAGCCTTGCTTCTGTCTCGACCGCGTTCAACCGGGGGATTGCACCAGATCCGGATGTTGCAGTGAGTTCCATTAGCGCGGACGCTTTAAAATCGCGCTTCGGATCGGATGAGCCAAGGCTTTGAAAATCAGGTTCATGTTTGGCATTTTTTCAAATAAAAAGACATTGTCAATGATCGGTGTTTCCATGAATCATCATTTCTCGCCAGACCCCGCGACGCTTGCGACGCTGGATCGGATTCGAGCCAGTGCCGCCCAACTGCGCTGCCCCGATGCGTTCTGGTCCTTGCGAGCCGTCGTCGAGAAAGGCCAGGTCTTCTCGGTGCGCCGGGGGGTCCCCGAACCGCTCGCGGAGAGCGCTGATGTTGGGGTCATGCTGAGCGTGATTCAGGGCGGGGGTTTGGGATACGCGGCGACCGCTGACCTGTCACCCAGGGGCTTGCAGGGAGCGCTCGATGAAGCGCTCGCATGGGCGAAAACCTGTGCCCAGGCGCCTGTTTTTCCGTTCAAGCCGCCCTTGCCGGGCACCGATGAGGCTACGACAGCGGGGGGCTGGTCAGCGCCCAATATCGGGACGCCAATGCCGACCACGGCCGACTTGTTCGATCTGTTGCGCGCCGAGGATGCAGCCGCTGCCCTCGACACACGGATTGTCGATCGCAGTGCCTCGGTCAATGTGACCCAAGCGACCCGATTACGCCTGACCAGTCTCGGCGGCGAGCAGGTGCAGCATCATCGCTGGGTGATCCCGTCTCTTGCGGTGACGGCCCATGTCGATGGCGTGACGCAGACCCGCAGTCTCGCTGGCAACTACAACGGGTTCTGCCGCCAGGGCGGTTTCGAGGTCGTTCTGGAGTCCGGTTTGATCGGCGGGGGTTCACGAATTGCCGACGAGGCGATCGCGCTGGCACAAGCACCGGAATGTCCAACCGGGTTGCTCGATCTTCTCGCGATGCCAGATCAGATGATGCTGCAGATTCATGAGTCGATCGGCCACCCACTGGAACTCGACCGGATTTTGGGTGATGAGCGCAACTTCGCTGGCACCAGTTTCGTCACGCCGGACATGTTCGGGCGCTATGCCTATGGCTCTGAGCAACTCACCATCACCTGCGATCCCACAATCGAGCATGAGTTCGCAGCCTTTGGTTTTGATGATGAAGGGACTAGGGCCGAACGGGCAGTACTGATTGAGCGTGGTCTGCTGTTGCGGCCAATCGGGGGCGCCCTCTCGGCTGCTCGGGCAGCCGCCGCTGGGTATGCGCTGGAGCCCGTTGCCTGCGCCCGAGCGTCTGCGTGGTGGCGTGCACCGATTGATCGGATGCCCAATCTCAACCTGGAGCCCGGTGATTCGACGCTTGAGCAGATGATCGGTTCCGTCGATGACGGGATCCTCGTGCGCACCAATCTCAGCTGGTCGATCGATGATTCCCGCGACAAGTTTCAGTTCGGCTGTGAATGGGCCGAGCGGATCCGCCACGGGCAACGGGTTGGGGTCGTGCGCAACCCCAACTACCGTGGTCGTTCCGCGAGCTTTTGGCGTTCGCTTGATCAGGTTGGCAACGCGCAGACGGTTCAGGTCATGGGAACCCCGTATTGCGGTAAGGGCGAACCGGGTCAGGTCATCCGGGTCGGTCACGCGTCGCCGCCGTGCTTGTTTCGCGGTGTAGAAGTGTTTGGTGGAGGACACTGAGATGGATATGCCCAAGAATCACTTTAAGCGGGCTCTCGCTTCGGGTCAGACTCAGATCGGTATCTGGAACAGTCTGGCCAGTGCCTATGCCACGGAAGTCGTGGCGGGATGTGGTCTGGACTGGATGCTGCTCGACACCGAGCATGCGCCCAGCGATGTCCCAACCGTACTTGCACAATTGCAGGCCGCGGCGGGCTACCCGATCGACTGTGTCGTCCGTCCGGCTTGGAACGATCATGTCCTGATCAAGCGTTACCTCGATATTGGCGTTCAGTCACTTCTGATCCCGTTTGTTCAGAACGCCGACGAGGCACGTGCGGCGGTAAAGGCTTGCCGCTATCCGCCACAAGGAATTCGAGGCGTTTCGGTGGGTGCACGCCATAACCGCTTCGGCCGGGTGCCCGATTATTTTGAGCGCGTCCATGATGAACTCTGCATCCTCGTTCAGGCCGAAACCTTAGTGGCGTTAGAACACCTTGATGAGATTCTTGCCGTCGATGGTGTCGATGGCGTTTTCATTGGGCCAGCCGATCTGTCAGCCGATATGGGTTTCGCGGGGACCGTCAACCGCCCTGAAGTGCGGGTAAGGATTGAAGCCGCTATCCGGCAGATTCGCAGCTCTGGGAAAGCTGCTGGTTTTCTTTGGACGAATCTTGATGACTGCCAGCATTGGATCGACATCGGGACCAGCTTTCTGGCTGTGGCCTCCGACCTCGGCATTCTCGCGCGTGCCAGTGATGGCTTGACCAAGCGCTTCAAATCCTGAGACCCATTAAAGTTGGAACGCGATGCAGCAGGACCGTTTCGAGAAACAATTTGAATCACTCACTCAGGCGATGCCCAAGCTTGCGGGGCATGACGCGCAGTGGTCGCTCGAGTTTCGGGCTGAAGCTTCTGACTTTGTTCGCCTCAATCAGGGTGCGATCCGTCAGCCAGGCCATGTTCACCGGGCGCTCGCGACGATTCGGCTTTTGGA